>Ga0308393_1000238_pt1:0-25000 | contig 29989 bp, 25 predicted proteins | sample Hotspr2Sampleee2_FD_202364 | JGI IMG/M metagenome (GOLD analysis project Ga0308393, IMG submission 202364) | Hot spring phototrophic mat microbial communities from Mushroom Spring, Yellowstone National Park, Wyoming, United States - 20050630_ee2 ... | reverse complement strand
TTTCAAAAAATATTCTGCTATGGCACTCAAAGACTTAATCAACGAGGACATCAAAGAGGCAATGAAAAGCAAAAATCAGGCGGCACTCACAGCCCTTCGCGAACTAAAATCAATGATTTTGCTCGAAGAAACCAAAGAAGGCGGTACAGGCGTACTTACCGAAGCCGACGAAGTCGCTATCATCACCAAAGCTATCAAACAGCGAAAAGAATCTTACGAAATGTTTGCTTCGCAAGGCAGAACCGAACAAGCCGCCGAACAGCAAGCCGTCATCGCCATTATGGAAAAATACTTGCCCGCACAACTCTCGGAAGCCGAAGCCGAAACCAAAATTAAAGAAATTATCGTCAGCGTAGGGGCAAGTTCTATGAAAGATATGGGCAAAGTAATGGCACAAGCTACCAAAACCCTCGCAGGACAAGTAGATAACAAACTCATTTCGGAATTGGTGAAGAAGTTATTGGCTTAATAAAGACATTGCACCGTTCATTTCGGCTTCGCTCAATGAACAAAAAACATAACCAGAAAAATTTATCAATGAACAGCCTCGATATATTCATACTTATTCCTGTACTTTGGGGGGCTCACAAGGGCTATCAGTCAGGTTTGTTGATGTCGGCACTTTCCTTGCTTTCGTTTATTGTGGCTATCATTTTGGGCTTTAAGTTTTGGGTAGTTACGCTGAAACTGCTCAAACCTTTCGTAGGAAATATGTCGGAAAGTGTAATGCCGTATGTAGCTTTTGTAGCTACGTTTGCTGTTTGCTTTTTCTTAGCAAATCGTTTTGCTCGTTATCTCAAAAAAAGCATTGATGCTACCGTTTTGGGCAGTTTCGATAACCTCTTGGGAGCAGGCTTGGGAGCATTGAAATTTGCTTTTTTCGTAAGTTTGTTTTTGATGATTTTTCATAAAATTGGCAGTCAGATAACACCCGCCAACAACCAACTCACCAAAGGTAGCTTGCTTTATCCCGTTGTTGAGCCAATCGCTCCGTATGTAGTGAAAAATATTTCCTCTATTGTTGCTTTTGGCGAAGATGTTATCAAAGAAGCAAAGGAGATTATCAACCAAAAATGAAAATTCTTTTGCTTGATAATTTTGACTCTTTCACCTACAATCTACAAGACTATCTGGGGCGTGTGGGAGTAAGCTGTGAGGTTTTCCGAAATAATGTTGGCTTAGACGAAATCACAAAAAACAGCTACGCAGGCGTGTTGCTCTCACCGGGACCGGGCAAACCGCAAGAAGCAGGCAATTTGATGCAAATTTTAGACTATTACCACGATAAACTATCCATTTTGGGCGTATGTTTGGGGCATCAGGCAATCGGCGAATTTTTTGGAGCTACGCTCACCAAAGCCCAAAAACCTATGCACGGCAAAATTTCAAAAATTGAAATTATTGCCAAAAGTGCTTTGTTTTGCAACCTACCAAATTTTTTCAGTGTAGTGCGGTATCATTCGCTTATCTTGCAAAATTTGCCTGAATGTTTGGAAACAACAGCCCTTAGCCAAGAAAAAGAAATTATGGCACTACAACATAAAAATTTACCTATCTTTGGCTTGCAGTTTCACCCCGAAGCCGCTCTCACGGAATTTGGCTTGCAAATAGTAGCAAATTGGGTGAGGAGTCTGTAAATCACCAAATCCCAAATTTAAGATAGTTGATGAGCTTTCTGTAATAACTTAGATTGTAAAACTTTCTAAATCTTTTTGCAAATAGGCTATTGGGCTTCCATTCCAAATTTTCGGGAAGCATATATGGATAAGTTTCTATTTGAGTTTCATATTTTTTGGTGATATTTTTTGCATCAAAATTAGTCCCAGAGCCGTCCATTCCTATATTCTTGGTTTTGGTATATTTAGGATATACGGCAAAAGCCTTGTTTTTGAAATGAGCATAAGCCCAGCGAATAGCCCAAGAATGAATGATGCCCTTTTGTTGTTTCAGAAGCATTGCTGTCATATCATTTCCACCTTGCTCAAAAGTCTTTCTCGCCTCTTTATTTCTGATAAAGTCTTCAAAATCTTTGACTTGCCAATCAGCTTTTTGCCATCTATCCAACCAAGAAGCCCAACCCCAAGAAGCACAACGAGGCAGCAAGAATACATCTTCTTGTAAGTCGGCTACCTGAATAGGCGGCAAATAAGCAGAAATAGAAAATATGTGAGTTTGTGATTGGTACTTATTGAGGCAATCGTTCATAAAATCAAGAAAATTGGAGGCAAACAATAAATCGTCCTCAATGACAATAGCTTTTTGATGTTTTTTCATTACTTCCGAAACGCCCTCTATAATGGAAGGAGCCAGCCCCCAATTCTCCTCACGCTCAATGATATGTAGTTCTTGAAAACCTTTCGTATTTTTCAGTATGCCTCTGACTTTTTTTACATTTTCTATATCTGCCTCCGCTTTGGCAGCATCAGAAAAACAATACAAAATGCTTTGTTTTGCGAGTGTGTTCTGCTGGAGACTTTGCAATGTTTGCTCTAAGTGCCAAGGGCGATTATAGGCAAAAATTATAATGGGAGCGAGTTTTTCAGCCATATCCAATGAAGCATTATAGCCCAATATTTTTTTGCAAAAACCTAAATTTTCCTTTTCTTTGCAAATATTTTTCAGAAAAACAGCTAAAAAAGAACCCAAATGCAACACCTTAGCGAACAGGAGATTTTACGCCGCAACAAAAGAGAAGAACTGATGAAATTGGGTATCAATCCTTACCCTGCCGAAACCTACGAAGTAAATGCTTCTATCAAAGATATTTTGCAAAATTACGAAAAAGATAAAATCGCCTATAAAAACGTTTCCTTAGCAGGCAGATTGATGAGCTTTCGGATAATGGGTTCGGCTTCGTTTGCCGAAATACAAGATGCCACAGGCAGAATGCAAATCTACGTGCAAAGAGACGAAATCTGCCCCACCGAAGATAAAACCCTCTACAATACGGTTTTTAAAAAACTTTTAGACATTGGCGATATTATTGGCGTGCAAGGTTATGTTTTCACTACGCAAACAGGCGAAATTACCCTTCACGTAAAATCTTTGAAACTGCTTTGTAAATCTTTACACCCCTTACCCGTTGTAAAAGAAGTAAAAGACGAAGCAGGCAACGTAAAAACTTATGATGCCTTCACCGACCCCGAACAACGCTACCGCCAACGCTACGTAGATTTGATTGTTAATCCTCACGTAAAAGAAGTCTTCATCAAAAGAACCAAATTGGTCAATTCCATTCGCGAGTATCTGACCAACAAAGGCTATTTGGAAGTAGAAACGCCTATTCTACAACCTATTCACGGTGGAGCCGCCGCTCGTCCTTTCGTAACGCATCACAACGCCCTTGATATTCCTTTGTACTTGCGTATTGCTAACGAATTGTATCTCAAACGTCTGATTGTAGGTGGTTTTGATGGTGTGTTTGAATTTGCCAAAGACTTTCGCAACGAAGGAATGAGCCGTTTCCACAATCCTGAATTTACGCAGGTTGAAATTTACGTTGCCTACAAAGATTACCTCTGGATGGCTGATACTTTGGAAGAAATGATTGAAAAAGTTGCCTTAGACCTACACGGTACTACACAAGTACAAGTAGGCAAACATCTTATTGATTTTCAACGCCCTTGGAAACGCCTCACGATGCAAGAAGCTATCCGAAATTTCACGGGTTTAGATATTGAAGCCCTCAGCGAAGAAGAACTCGCCCACGAAGCCCGCAAAATGGGAATAGAAGTAGATAGCACAATGGGAAAAGCCAAACTCATAGATGAAATTTTTGGTGAAAAAGTTGAGCCTAACCTCATTCAACCTACTTTTATTTTGGATTATCCCGTCGAGATGTCGCCACTTACCAAAAAACACCGTAGTAAAGCAGGTTTGGTAGAGCGTTTTGAGGTAATTTGCAATGGCAAAGAAATCTGCAATGCCTATTCGGAACTAAACGACCCGATTGACCAAAGAGAACGTTTCGAAGAACAATTACGCCTCGCCGAGCGTGGCGACCAAGAAGCTATGGCTATGGACGAAGATTTCCTCAGAGCCTTAGAATATGGTATGCCCCCTACGGCAGGTATCGGCATTGGTATTGATAGACTTACGATGATTATGACTAACCAACCTTCTATCCAAGATGTGCTTTTCTTTCCGCAGATGAAGCCCGAGAAAAAACCTCAATACGCCAAAACCGAAGATTATGTTGCCGTAGGTGTTCGCAAGGAACTGGTGCCTATCTTGCAAAAAATCGGTATCCTGACTATTGAAGATTTGAAAAAACAAGAACCCAACAAGCTGTTCAACGATGTTTGCGGAATGAGAAAAAAAATGAAATTGGACAATGTAAAAAATCCAACCAAAGAAGAAGTTGAAGGATGGCTAAAAATATAAGCAAATTTTTTGCGTTGTATGGCTGACCTCACCCTAAATCTCTCTCCAAAGGAAAATAACTTTTGGGGTAAAAAGTTTAAACGATTTTTTCAAAAACCTTATGACCTCAATCCTTAGCATCAGAAACTTAAGCAAGCAATACGCTACGCACAAGGCATTAGAAAATGTGAGTTTAGAAATTCCCAGAAATAGCATTTTCGGCTTGCTCGGACCTAATGGAGCAGGGAAAACTACGCTTATTCGTATTATTACACAAATTATCAGTTTAGACGAAGGTGAAATTTATTTTGCAGGTGAGCGGCTCCGCCCCGAACACGTCAATCGTATGGGGTACTTGCCCGAAGAACGTGGTTTGTACAAAAAAATGAAAGTGGGCGAACAATTAGTCTATCTGGCTCGCCTCAAAGGTTTGGAAACTGGTGAAGCTAAAAAAAGAATTAAGTATTGGGTAGAAAAGCTCGAGATGCAAGGTTGGGCTGAAAAAAACGTAGAAGACCTCTCGAAAGGTATGCAACAAAAAGTGCAATTTGTAGCTACCGTCCTTCACGAACCTGAATTTCTGATTTTAGACGAACCTTTCTCAGGCTTTGACCCCGTAAATGCTCAAATCATCAAAAACGAAATTTTAGAACTCAAAAAGAAAGGCATTACTATACTATTTTCCACACACAGAATGGAATCAGTAGAAGAACTTTGCGAGTATATCGCCCTTATCAATCGCTCTAAGAAAATTTTGGAAGGTAAAACCCGAGACATCAAACGCCAATACACCGACAACACCTACAAAGTAAGTTATGAAGGTATCATTGCCGAACTGCCCGAAGGTATGCAAATCATTAGCGAACAAAAAGATACCGAACAACATTGGAAAGAAAGCGTCATTGCCCTGCAACCACGACACACCGCCAACGAACTCTTAGCAAGTCTCATCAGACAAGTACAAATACACTCATTTCAAGAAAATATCCCAACAATGAACGATATTTTTATTCACTTGGTAAGCAATGAACAATGAACAGAGAAAAGGGAACAATGATAATTGTTCTCTGACAACTGCTCACTGACAACCTATGTCTGCACGTGTAGCTTATATTATTTCGGTAATTTTTCACCCTTTGCTGTTGCCTTCGGGGGTGGTGGCTTTGTTGTTGTACCTTTCGCCTACGCTGGTAATGGTGGGAAACGAAGAAATACGTTTGTTTTTGTTACAAGTTGCTTTCAGTTTTACTTTTCTTTTGCCTCTGATTTTTATGCTCACGATGAAAGTGCTAAAAGTAATTGATAGCCTGCACCTGCCCGATAGACGCCAACGCCGCCTGCCTTTTGTAGTTATCAGCCTTATATACTTGATGACCGCCTATCTGTACTATTACCTTAGCATTCGCCTGCAAATTGATGAAAGATTTTTACTTACCTTTTTGGGGATTTGCATTTCTTTGGTAGTGCTTACGATAATTACATTTTTCTATAAGATTAGTGCTCACGTTTTAGCAATTAGTGGAGTTTTTGGGGGAATGTTGGCGATGGCTTTGCGTTACAAGGAAGTAATGCTGGCTACGCCTTTGGCTATTACGGCTGTTTGCGTAGGATTGGTAATTACTGCCCGTCTTTCGCTCAAAGCTCATAGCTACCGAGAGGTACTATGGGCTTGTGTGGTAGGTTTTTTCCTTAATTTTGGTGTAATTTTTTTTGCCTAAATTGGCAAAATTTTCCTTTTGTGGCAGACTAATGTAAATCTACCGAAATAAACAGGAAAAACAAAAGCAAGTTATTTTGAGTATAAAATCCAATGTCTGATTTTTTCATTCTGGTATAAATATAGGGTAAGGGAAAACTACCAAAAAATTACAAAAAAATAACAGATAAACTTTCTTTTGCGTACTGATAGGCAGTTTCGTAGATTTGTTTTGCCTTTTTGAGGTCGGTGAAGCGGAAATTTGCCAAAGCAGGTGGTTCAAAATAATAGTCTGCCATTTTTTTGCTTTCTTGTGTATTTTGGGCAATGGCGAGCAAAAAACTTTTTTCAATAGCTTCTCGCATAGTTTGGGCAGGTCTGTGATTTGCGGGGTTGCTGTGCGAAGCAATTAAAAAATCACATTCTGTCCGAATAATTTTTGTGGGCAAATTATCCAAAATTCCGCCATCAAGCAGTTGGTAATTCTCAAAATCAATGGGTTTCATTAAGGGTGGAATGGCAAGCGTTCCGAGCAGAGGTTCAATGAGTTTTCCTTCGGAAAAATAGACACTTTGCGTGCTTTTCAGGTCGGTGCAAGCTACAAAAACTTTTTTGGATAAAGCCGAAAAATCATTTTCAGGGAAAAAACTTTTCAGAATTTCGTAAAGTTTTTTTTGATTGAGAAATCCTTTCTGAAAACTAAATTGTAGTGTTTGGCGAAAAGAAAAACTTTGAATAATCTCTAAAATTTCCTTAGCGGCAAAGCCTTTTGCCCAAAGCGTGGCTATCAATGCTCCGGCACTTGCCCCCGAAAGCACTTGTACGGCAATGTTTTGCTCTTCAATATGTTGCAAAAGCCCTAAATGAGCTACTGCTCTTGCTCCTCCGCCCGAGAGTGTCAGCCCTAAGGTATGTTTCATTGTTTCAGTATAAATTTAGGGCTTTTCCTTCGTTTTGGGTTTTATATTTTTTAGGATACTCAAAAAACAGCAAATTTCCCGTATTTTCTTCTATCTCAGCCCAAGTTTTGCAGTGAAATGCTACAGCAAACACACCAGCGGTAGGGATATTTTCGGTATGAAAATTGCCGCAAAGTAGATTAGCCAAATCGGTAAAAGTAGGATTGTGTCCTACGAGCATCAAAGAATTTATATTATTGGGGGTTTGATGAATGATGTTGAGCAAATCGGCAATACGTGCTTCGTAGATTTCTTGGTTAAATATAATTTTTTCTTTGGGATATGCTATTTGTTTAGCAACTTTTTTGGCTGTTTTTTTGGCTCTTTCGGCAGGGCTACTGATAAGCAAATCTATTTTTACACCTTTATTGGCTAAAATTTTACCCATCATAGGAGCATCTTTTTTGCCTTGCTTATTTAAAGGACGCTGAAAATCAGTTAGTTCTGGGTTGCTCCAACTCGATTTGGCGTGCCTAAGCAGATAAAGTATTTTCATATCTGGTTTTTTGTCTATATTTGACACAACAAATCTACGTAAAGAAATTGTAAATTCAAAATTATCTATATGCAAAAAGTACAATCTACCACCGTGCTTGCCATACAACACAACGGCAAAATAGCCATAGGAGCAGACGGACAAGCCACGATGGGCAATACCGTTGCCAAGAGCAACGTTAGGAAAATACGCAAACTCAAAGATGGCAAGGTTATCGTTGGGTTTGCAGGTTCTACTGCCGATGCGTTTTCGTTGATGGAGAAATTTGAGGAGAAACTTTCGGCATACAGCGGAGCCGTAGAGCGTGCCGCCATAGAACTTGCCAAAGATTGGCGAACCGATAGATACCTACGCCGTTTGGAAGCAATGATGATAGCCGTTTCGGAGAAAGATTTGTTTATCATCTCGGGGAGTGGAGATGTATTGAAACCTGATAACGAAATTGCCGCTATCGGTTCGGGGAGTATGTATGCTCAAGCGGCGGCTCTGGCTCTCAAAAAACACGCACCGCATCTCTCGGCTCGGCAGATAGTAGAAGAAGCCCTCCATATCGCCGCCGACATCTGCATTTATACCAATCACAACCTTACTATTGAAGAGTTATAGGCAAAAATTTAGTTCTCTGTAAAACTATATTTTGCAGAGAACTTTTACGTATCAAACCGTATCCATAAAGTTTTTTTCAACTTTATGGAATAAAGCCACTCCTATCAGGAAAATTACGAAACTTACACCAAGGCTGTATGCCAACATCATAGGCTCAAATACCCCTTTGCCAAAAAACGCAAAACGAAAACCCTCAATTACGGTAAATATCGGATTGAGCAGGATATAAAAACGTTTGTCTTCGGGAATGTACGAAAGTGGGTGTATCACTCCCGAAACGTACATCAGCAATTGTACGCCAAAACCTACGGCATAAGTTAAATCTCGGTATTTGGTAGTGAGCGACGAAACAATTATCCCTAAGCCCAAACCCAACAAAGCCATATTGAAAGCAAAAACAGGCACTAAAAGCACCCACCAGTTAGGTGTAAGATTTGCCTTGCCCGAAAAAATAAAAAACGAATATACCCCCAAAAACAACACAAACTGAATCGTAAAAGCCATAAAGCCCGAAATCACATTTGCCACAGGCACCGTAAGGCGTGGAAAATACACTTTCCCAAATATCGAAGCATTTGTTACGAAAACGTTGGAGGTAGTATTGATAGAATTTGCAAAATAATTCCAAATCGTAATACTACACAAATAAAACAAGAAATGTGGCACGCCATCGGTATTGATTTGGGCAATGTTGCCGAAGACAACCGAAAAAACAATGGTCGTAAAAAGCGGTTGAATGATATGCCAAAGCGGTCCGAGAATGGTTTGTTTGTAGATAGCCACAAAATCGCGATAGACAAACAGCCCAATCAAATCTCTATAACGCCATAGTTCATCTATGCGAATATCGAACCATTTGGTTTTCGGTGTAATTTCTTCTGTCCAATCGTCTTGGGTTGGTGAATTTTCTATTTTCATTTTTCAGGAATTTTTTTCTAATTGTTTAAGCAAAACGGCAAAATCTTTGGGATAAGGGGCTTCGGCATAGATTTTTTCGCCGTTTAGGTCATCAAAGCCAAGAGCAAAAGCGTGCAAAGCAACTCTTTGAATAATAGGGAGTTCTACTTCATCTTTTTTGAGGTTAAACTTTCTTTTCAGTTCGGAGAGATATATCTGCTCGCCTCCGTACATTTCGTCGGCAACGATAGGGGCTTTCAAGGCTTTGAGATGAATACGGATTTGGTGCATACGTCCTGTGTGAGGGCGAGCCTCAATCAGCGTAAAATTTCCAATATGCCGAATAGTGCTGAACGTAGTATGTGCTTTTTGTCCTTCTCTAAAATCAATTGTTACCATTCCTTTTTTGGAAAGTTTGAGAATAGGGAAATTTGCCTCTTGCTTCTCGAACTTATGTATGCCTTTGCTGATGCAGTGATAAATTTTTTCTACTTTTCGCCGCTCAAAAGCTTTTGCCAAATGTTTGTAGGCTTCGGCGTGTTTGGCAATGGCAAGCACACCCGAAGTTTCTTTGTCTAAGCGGTGGCAAATTTTATAGTCGGCATTGTATTTACGCAGTAAAGCAATGATACTTGTTGCTCTTTTGTCTTCGGTGCGTTCATCTAAGGTTGCCATCAGAGGTGGCTTGTTGATAAGAACGTAATTGTCGTTTTCAAATAGTATGAGTTCTTGAAAAGTGTGTTTTGGCATTATCGTATAATTTTTTGACCTCACCCCAAAATTTTTTCGTAGAAATATTTTTGTCTTGCCTTTTGTGTCTAATGTCTTGCATTTAAACTTTGCAATTTTCTAAAACAAGCCAAAGCCTTACCACTTTCCAAACTTTCTTTGGCTTGGGCTTTACATTCTTCCAAACTTTTGGTAGGTTGTGCTGTTTGCAAAGCGATAGCGGCATTGGCAAGCACTACATTTTTTTGAGCTTCTGTACAGGTATTTTCAAGCACATTCGTAAAAATTTTGGCGGCTTCGGCAATGGTTTCACCTCCGTAGATTTGCTCAAAACCGACTTTTCCTTCTACAAAAATATTTGGTTCGGCTAAATATTCTTGGTTACGTGAAAAAATCTTGAAATTATCGGTCAGCGAAATTTCATCGTAGCCATCTAAACTATGCACAATGCTGAAATTTTTATCGGTTTTCTGATACAAATACGCATACAAACGAGCCAGTTCCAAATTAAATACGCCTACCATCTGATTTTTAGGCATCGTAGGATTTACCATTGGACCAAGCATATTGAAAAACGTTTTTACCCCCAATTCTCTACGAATAGGAGCAACATTTTTGAGAGCAGGGTGAAAAAGCGGTGCGTGCAGTATGCAGATATTGGCTTCTTCTATTTGCCTGATGATACTCTCTTTTTCGTTGGTAAAACTTATGCCAAAGTATTCTAACACATTAGAACTTCCACACACCGACGAAACCCCATAATTGCCGTGTTTGGCAACTGATTGCCCTGCACCAGCCACTACAAACGAAGCCAGCGTAGAGATATTGAACGTATTTTTGCCGTCGCCACCCGTGCCACAGAGGTCTATCGGATTGTAGGCAGTCAAATCCAAAGCTATGCACAAATCAAGCATCGCATCTCTGAAGCCTTCTAATTCTTCTACCGTAATGCTTCGCATCAAATAGACCGTCATAAAAGCGGCAATCTGCGAATGATTGTACCTCCCCAAAGCTATGTTTTTTAGAATTTCGGTAGCTTCCGATTTTGAAAGTGTTTTGTGTTCAAAAAGATGATGTAAGACTTCTTTCATTCTTGCGTTTTTCGGTTTGCAAAGATAAGAAAATGTAGCAATGCTAAGGGCGTTGTTCTTGTCTTTTTTCTTTTTGCTTCTCCAAAAAAATCCTTTTTGCATACTTCAAAAAATAATAACTTGCGAAAAAAGGCTTAGAAAGTGAAAAAACTCAAAAAAAACTTTAAAAGATTTCTTTGGCTTGTGCTGATTGGGCTTGTGCTTTTGGGTGTTTGGTATTACGACTTGCTACTCTACGGCATACGGCAGAGTTACGGACAAATACGCCTGCTATGGCAAACGCAAAACGTTCAGGAAATTCTGGAAAATCCCAACACACCCGATAGCCTTCGCCAAAAATTACTGCTTATTCAGGAAATTAAGAAATTTGCAGAAGATAGTTTGGGCATCAAAAAAACCAACAATTACAGCACTTTCTACGACCAAAAAGGTAAGCCAATTTTGTGGGTGGTATCGGCTTGCAAACCTTATGCCTTAGAACCTTACGAATGGAACTTTGGATTTTTAGGTAAGTTTTCGTATAAAGGACATTTTAACTACGAAAACGCTGTCAGCGATTCGATTGATTTAGCTCAAAAAGGCTACGATACCGACATCGGCGAAGTGAATGCGTGGAGTACCTTAGGCTATTTCAAAGACCCTATACTCAGCTCTATGCTCGAACTTTCCACAGGCAAACTCGCCGACCTGATTATCCACGAACTTACACATACCACACTTTACGTGAAAAATGATGTAGATTTCAACGAAAATTTAGCAACTTTTATCGGCAGAAAAGGAGCGAAACAATTTTTGGCTCAAAAATTTGGCAAAAATTCCGTAGAATATGTTACCTACCTTGCTCAACTCAAAGACGATTCTTTATTCAGAAATTACATTCTGAAAGCAAGTGAGGACTTACAAAATTTTTACAAAAATACTACTTTCCAAAACCTACCCGATAGCCTGAAAAACAAACGAAAACAAGAGAAAATACAAACATTACTGCTCGGCTTGCTTGATGTGCCTTTTGAACAGCGAAAATACACTTACAAAAAAATACAGAATTGGCAAGTCAATAACACATTTTTTATGTGGTACATTCGGTATCAATCGCAACAAGAGAGTTTTGAGCAAGCACTCCAAACGCAGTTTAAAGGCAATTTAAAAAGCTATTTAGAGCATCTCAAAACCCAATATCCTTCTTTGTAGGTATGCGGTTGGGCATCTCTAATAAATCATTTCTAATTGAAGTGTTTTAAGGGGGCGTTCTAAGAAAAACCCAGCTTGTTGGAAACTCGGATTTTTGAAAGTAGGGCGGTAATTATTTGAAAAACAATAACCTTCTTTGGGCATACCTAAGAAGTTGTAATCCATTTTTTTGTTGTCGTTTTCGTCGTGCAAAACAGCAACGGCATAATCGCCATAAGGCAAATCTGCAAATTCTACATAGGCTTTGCCCCCTTCTTTGATTTCAAGCTCGGCAGTGCGATAGGCGTATTTGGGGTTCGTAGGGAAGCCTTTGGCAGTGCTGAATAAATTTACCAAAACCTTTCCCTTTGTACTCCTGATGCCAATTATCTCAATTCTCAGTTTGCCTGTTCCTGCAAAAACTGAAAAATTAGAAAATATAATCAAGGTGAAAAACAAGTAAATTTTTTTGAGGTTCATAGTATTTGCTTTTTAAGTTCAGCTTTGGAACACAGATGATACAGATTAGGCGGAAAAAACACAGATTAGACACAAGACAAAACATTTTTTCAAATTTTTACAGAAACATACATATCCGTTTAATTTTGTTGAGGTACTTAAGTACTTAGACATTAGTAGTTAGATGTTAGTACTTAGACAAAATATTGTTTTTCAGATTTTTACAAAAACACAAGTGTCAGTTTAATTTTGTGAAATTACTCATTTTTTTTGCATAATTAAAATGTACTCGGTAGGATATGCCAAAGTCAAATTAGCGTCTGTTACTTTTGTAAATTGCCCCGTATTACTATCTCTTGTGGAGGGCAATATTTTGGAAGGAATTTCCCTTTTGATAACGTCAAAAACCTGAAAACCAATTGTTTGCATTTGTTCTACAAAAACTTCTGCATTTTGAATTTCCACACCCTTAAAATTAGTGTTGCCAATCACAATACAAGCCTTTCCTTGTGGTTTCAAAACTCTGTGCATTTCTACAAAAGTTTCGTACATATCCGCAAAATAATTTCGTACTTCACGCCCTTTTTTATTGTTGCCTAATTTTGACACTATTTCGTTTGCCAAATCACTGTGTAATATAATTTCTTCTCTTTGTGTAGCCGAAGAACCAATGAATTTTTTACGAAATTGTGCTAATTCGTCCAAATACCCTAACCAATACAAAGGAAGCTGGTGCAAATCTGCATATTCATAACTTGTTACGTAAGGTGGGCTTGTTACGATTAGGCTTGCCTTTTCATTTTCACAAGGCACATTTCGGGCATCTTGACAGGCAATTTTTCTAAACTTTGTAATGTTTTCAAGAATATTTTGAGGTAAAATTTTACAAAAATCATCATTTTTTTTGAGCATTTTTTTTGCTTGTTGCAAAAACGTACTCAAAACATCATAGTCTTTTTTCTTCAAATCTCTTGTGGGTTTTATGCTTTTTTGCAACCAAATAGAGCAAGTTTTTAGAATTTGGGCAAAAGCAACTAAAAAGAAATTTTTGATATTCTCATTTTCAATTTCTAAAATTCGGCAGAGCAAAATGGCTAGATTTTCTTTTTGAGTAGGCTTATACCAATAATCTATTTTTTCGTGAAAATGCAGTTTTTCGTAAGCCTTTTCCAAATAAAAATCTCTTTTTCCATTAGTATGACTTCTCAAATCCATTTCTAATTGTAGTAATTCTTGGGCTAATTCAGTAGATTTGATGGGTGTTGTTTTTACCTTTGCTACCAAATAGGCTATTTCGTTAATGTCTGTACCTATTCCAATTCTCTCATTAACAATGCTTTCCAAAATAGTTGTGCCACTGCCCATAAAAGGGTCTATAATTATTTCTCCTTTTTGGCTGTGTTCTACAATAAGCCTACTTGCTAATTGTGGAATAAATTTGGCGGGATAAGTGTAATAACTATGTGTAATATAAGAAGTATCTTTTACAGAACAATCTGTAAAACTCCAAGATTTGTCTATGGTGATGTTGTCGAACATTTTGCTAAACTTTTTCGCAAAGCTACGCATTTTTTACTGATTTGGAGTTTATTTTTTCGCTCGTTAAAATATCAGCCAACGCACAAATTACTAAAACAAACAACATACCAAATTTTGTTGTCAAAGTGATGAAGCACTCACTTCGGCACTAATTTTTTTGACCAAACCTTGCAAAACTTTTCCGGGACCACATTCTACAAATTCTTTTGCCCCATCGGCTACCATAGCTTGCACCGATTGTGTCCAACGAACAGGAGCAGTGAGCTGAGCAATGAGATTTTGCTTAATTTCTTCGGGCTGACTTACAGCCTTCGCAACAGCATTTTGGTAAATAGGGCAAATAGGCGTGTGAAACGTAGTAGCCTCAATAGCTTCTTGCAACTCTTTTTGAGCAGGCAACATCAAAGGCGAATGAAACGCACCGCCTACTTGCAACACTAAGGCACGTTTTGCTCCTGCTTCTTTGAGTTTTTGGCAAGCAATTTCTACACCTGCTATCGTTCCCGAAATTACGAGTTGTCCGGGGCAGTTGTAATTTGCCGCTACTACCAAATGGGCTTCGTTTTGGGCTGTAATTTCTCTGCAAATTTGTTCCACTTTTTCATCATCTAAACCTAAAACCGCCGCCATGGTAGAGGGGTTTGCTTCACAGGCTTTTTGCATTGCTTCGGCACGTTTGGCAACAAGGCGTAGAGCATCTTCAAAAGCAAGGGTTTTATTGACAACCAAAGCCGAAAACTCGCCCAAAGAATGTCCTGCCACCATATCAGGTTTTAGTTCGTTTTGCGTAAGAGCCAAAACAACAGAATGTAAAAAAATAGCAGGTTGCGTAACTTTGGTTTGTTTGAGTTCTTCGTCTGTGCCTGCAAACATTACATCGGTGATGCGAAAACCGAGTATTTCGTTAGCTTTTTCAAAAATTTCTTGGGCTTTGGGGTTGCTTTCGTAGAGGTCTTTGCCCATTCCGCTGAATTGCGAACCTTGACCAGGAAAAATGTATGCTTTCATTTTATTTTTTGGTACTTGCTTTTTTGGTATTTGTACTTTTTTCAGTTTTTTGTTCTTGTGCCAATGCCAAACATTCTTCCAAAGTGAGCGTTTTGGGGTCTTTGCCTTTGGGGATACGTACATTTTGCTTACCAACTTTGATGTATGCTCCGTATCTGCCGTTCAGCACTTGCACTTCGGGATTTTGCTCAAAGCTAAGAATTACTTTTTCGGCATCAGCTTTACGTTTGGCTTCTATGATTTCTATGGCTCTTTCTTCGGTGAGGGTGTAGGGGTCGTCATCTTTACCTAAGGAATAAAACTCATTGCCCAACCTTACGTAAGGACCAAACCGCCCAATGGCAACTGTAATAGGCTGATTTTCGTAAGTTCCCACTTCACGAGGCAGTTTGAAAAGTTCTAAGGCTTCTTCAAGCGTAATGGTTTCGATGAATTGTCCTTTTTTGAGTTTGGCAAATAGCGGTTTTTTGTCGTCACTTGCCTCACCGATTTGCACATAAGCACCGTATTTGCCTAATTTAGCAAAAACTTTCTCGCCAGTTTGGGGGTGCGTTCCAAGTTCTCTGTTAGCACTTACTTCGCTACGTTTAATCTCTTCGGTTTCTTCTACTTTGGGGTGAAACTTTTTGTAGAAATCATCAATCATTTTTACCCAATCTTGTTTGCCTTCGGCAATTTCGTCAAATTCTTTTTCCACTTTGGCAGTAAAAGAATAATCCATAATTGCCTCAAAATGAGCTTGTAAGAAATCATTTACTACCATTGCTACGTCGGTTGGGAAAAGTTTGGCTTTTTCTGCTCCTGTGATTTCGGTTTTAGTTTTTTTAGTGATTTTATTGTTTTTGAGCGAAATTTCTTGATATTTTCGTTCTTTGCCTTCACGATTTTCTTTTACTACGTAGCCTCTTTTTTGGATTGTAGAAATGGTTGGGGCATAGGTAGAAGGTCTGCCGATACCGAGTTCTTCTAATTTTTTCACTAAACTTGCTTCTGTATAACGAGCAGGCGGGCGTGTGAAACGCTCTAAGGCTTTCATTTCCGAAAGTTGAAGGATTTGTCCGATTTTGAGTGGGGGCAACATTTTGTTGCCACCTTCTTCTTCGTTTTCATCATCATCTTTATCTTCCAAATACACTTTCAAAAAACCATCAAATTTAATTACCTCGCCTTCGGCAAATAGCGTTGTAGGTGTTGTAGAAATACCAATAGTAGCGATAGTTCTTTCTAATTGAGCATCAGCCATTTGCGAGGCGATGGCACGTTTCCAGATAAGTTCGTAGAGGCGTTGTTCGTTGCGGTCGCCATCTATTTGATGTACGGAAAAATCGGTAGGGCGAATAGCCTCATGGGCTTCTTGTGCAGTTTCGGCTTTGGTTTTGTATTGTCGGCTTTGGACATATTTTTTCCCGAGCCAATTTTCTATTTCGTTGGCGGCGGCGGCAATGGCTTCTTGCGAGAGAGCAGTCGAGTCGGTACGCATGTAAGTAATTTTGCCTGCTTCGTAGAGTTTTTGGGCGAGTGTCATGGTTTGTTGTACCGAAAAACTCAATTTTCGGCTGGCTTCTTGTTGCAAGGTAGAGGTCGTAAAAGGCGGAGCAGGTGATTTTTTAGCAGGTTTGGTTTCAAGATTTTTGATGCTAAACGTTGCCCCGATACAAGTTTGCAAGAAGGTTTCAGCATCTTTTTCGGTAGCGAGCTTGTCTTTGAGTTCGGCAATTAGCGTTTTCCCTTCTCCCAAATCGAAAAGAGCATTTACTTTAAAACTTGAAGTTGCTTTAAATTTTTCTATTTCACGTTCTCGTTCTACGATAAGCCTAACGGCAACGGATTGCACTCTACCTGCCGAAAGTCCTGTTTTGATTTTTTTCCACAACACGGGCGAAAGTTCATAGCCTACGAGGCGGTCTAAGATACGGCGGGCTTGTTGGGCATTAACCAAATCAATATCAATTTTTCTGGGATTTTTGATGGCGTTGAGGATAGCATTTTTAGTAATTTCACGAAATACGATACGTTTTACTTTGGAGTCTTGCAGTTCTAAGGCTTCTTTCAGATGCCAAGAGATAGCTTCGCCTTCGCGGTCGTCGTCGGTAGCCAGCCAAACGGTTTCGGCTTGGTGAGCCATTTTTTTAAGTTCTTTTACCAAAGAAAGTTTATCGGTAGAAATTTCGTAAGTAGGTGTAAATTGCTTAGCAATATCTACTCCAATACCTTTTTCGGGCAGGTCGCGTATATGTCCATAGCTCGAACGCACTGTAAAATCTCTCCCCAAATATTTTTCAATAGTTTTTGCCTTCGCAGGCGACTCTACTATTACCAAGTTTTTCATCGCAAATCTCACTTTTTAGTAAAATTGCCCAAATATGGAAATTTTTTTAGCAAAAAAACAAGATTTTTTGAGAAAGGTTTGGATTTTTACCAAAGGAAGTACCAATAGCTTTCTTCGCAAGTACCAAATCTTTCGCTTTAAAATAAAACTTTTTTCTACCTTTGAAGCTATATTCGTTTTCAGAAAAATTTATGGAACAATATCTTGTAGGCACGTTCAGACAAGCACTCACGCTCCGAAATTTGCCCTTCAAAGGAAGTCTCAAAGACGAAAATTTAGAAGTTCTTGAAAATGTAGGCGTTTGGGTAAAAAATGGAAAAATCTCGGCTATTGATAATTTTGAAAAATTAGCCAAACGAGCCCTGACTGATGGTGTTGAAATTATTGAGCTACCGAAAACGAACGCTTGGGTACTTACTCCCAGCTTGGTTGATTGCCATACGCATATTTGTTTTGGGGGCAATCGTGCTAAGGATTATGCCTTGCGTATTGCAGGCGAAAGTTACTTGAATATTGCCAAAGCAGGTGGCGGAATTTTGGACACAGTTCGCAAAACACGTCTTGCTACCGAAGAAGAACTTACCAACTCAATGCTTGCAAGATTACAAAAAATGCTTTCGCAGGGTGTTACAACTGCCGAAGTCAAAACAGGCTACGGACTTTCGGTAGAGGAAGAACTCAAAATGTTGCGAAGTATCGAAAAAGCCTCTCTGCAAACGCCTATTGATATTATAGCTACCTGCCTTGCCGCACATACGCTCGCCCCCGAATTTGCAGACAAAAAAGCCTATTTGGAATACATTTTGCAAGAATTATTGCCTTTGGTGCAAAAAGAAAATTTCTGCAAACGAGTAGATATTTTTGTAGAAGAAACAGCTTTTCATTACGAAATTGCCAAATCTTACCTGCAAGAAGCAAAGGCTTTGGGTTTTGCGATTACCATTCACGCCGACCAGTTCAGCACAGCAGGAAGCAGATTAGCTGTAGAAATACAAGCCCTCAGTGCCGACCACTTAGAGGCAAGTACCGAAACAGAAATCAAGATGCTTGCCGAGAGCGACACGGTAGCAGTAGTGTTACCGGGTGCTTCCTTAGGTTTAGGAATGTCTTTTGCTCCTGCTCGGCGGTTGCTTGACGCGGGGGCTTGTGTAGCTATCTCTACCGATTGGAATCCGGGTTCTGCACCTATGGGAAACCTTTTGCTACAAGCCTCTGTCATAGCGGCACAACAAAAACTCTGCACCACCGAAACCTGGGCGGCTATTACGTTCAGAGCCGCTAAGGCTCTCGGATTGCACGATAGAGGGCGTTTGCAAGAAAATTTTTTGGCTGATATGATGGCTTTCGCTTGCAACGACTATCGCGAAGTGCTTTATTGGCAAGGGCAAATGCTTCCCAAATTTGTTTGGAAAAATGGAATGTTGGTATAAAAAAAGGAAGCCCTCTTTGTGAATGGACTAAGCAAATTATCCCCGCAGGTTTTGCAGTTTTTCGCTGATTTTTGATTTTGTACTACATTCGGAAACAAGCATTTACACAAAGCGTTTCAGCGTTCTTTGTATAGCAGGCAAATAAGCCTTGCCAAAAAGGTTCAGATGCACAAGCAGAGGATACAAATTGTAAATGTCTATTCTTTCCTCAAAACCGCTCAATAGCGGGTAATGATAATGGTAGCTTTCATAGAAGCTGTCATCAAAGCCACCAAAAAGTTTGGTAAAGGCGATTTCAGCCTCTCTGAAACCAAAATAAATGGCAGGGTCTATGAGCATAGGTGTTCCTTGATTGCTAACGATGATATTGCCACTCCACAAATCGCCGTGCAACAGAGCAGGTGCTTCTTGGGGCAAGAGTTCGGGCAGTTTTTCGTAAAGTTTCTGAAAATCGTCTAAAATATTTTGTTCGATTAAGCCGTTGTAAAAAGCCAAGCCTGCTTGTGCGTGTAGGCGTTTTTCTGCGAAAAACTTAATTCCGTCAGAGTATTGTGTGTTGGATTGAGGTAGAGAACCTAAATAGTTGTCGTATTCGAGACCGAAAAAATTTTGTTTTTCTTGGTGCAGTTGAGCTAAATTTTGCCCTAAGTTTTGCCAAAAATTATTTTTTTCTAAACCTTGATGGTACTCCAATAGCAAGAAATTTTTACCTTGTTGTTTGCCATAACCAACAACAGCAGGCGTATTGATACCTTTTTTTCGTAAAAGTTCTAATCCTTTTACTTCAAGTGCAAAGGTATCGTCGGGGGCGTTTTCGTTCCATTTCAGGAAAAACACACCTGCCGAAGTAGCTACTTTGGCGGCGTTGTTGATATTTCCACCCGAGACAGCCTGAAAAAACTCTATTTCAGGGGTTTTGCCCAAAGTTGTTAGAAATACGACTTCAAGAAATTCATTAGGTTCAAATCTGAACATTATATTTTTGTGTTGATTAAAAAATTTTAACGGATTTCTTGGCAAATTTCAACCAAAACGCCTCCCGTAGATTTGGGGTGCAGAAAGCAGATTAGTTTGTTATCTGCACCTTTTTTAGGTTCTTGATTGAGCAACTCAAAGCCTTCTGCTTGCAGTCTTTTCATTTCTTCTAAAATATCATCAACTTCGTAGGCGATATGATGAATGCCCTCGCCACGTTTTTCAATAAATTTAGCGATAGGGCTATTCTCGTTAGTAGCTTCCAAAAGTTCTATTTTGGTTTCGCCTACTTGGAAAAAAGAAGTGCTTACCCCTTCGCTTTCTACGCTTTCAATTTTGTAATGAGCTTTGCCAAATAGTTTTTCAAATAACTCGTTTGAAGCCTGAATGTTTTTTACGGCAATACCGATGTGTTCTACTTTTTTGAACATAAGCCTAAGGTTTAAAAATACTTTTGCCAAAGGTACAAATTCTTTTGAAAAAAATTACCTCTTATAGCTTTGGGAGGGCTGTAAGAGGTAAAAAATTGATTTTCAGGTCTGCTATTTTCTGACTGCCGCTGCTCCTGCTACGATTTCATCAACGACTGCGGGGTCTAATAGCGTAGAAGTATCTCCGAGGTTCGATATATCTCCTTCGGCAACCTTTCGCAAGATACGACGCATAATTTTACCGCTACGCGTTTTGGGAAGCCCTGAAACTACTTGTATTACATCAGGTTTGGCAATTGGTCCGATAACTTTACTTACGGTAGTAAGCAAACTTTGTTTGATTTTCTCTACGTCGTGGTTTTGGCTTGCTCCGTCTAAAATTACGTAGGCATAAATGCCTTGTCCTTTGATTTCGTGAGGGTAGCCTACTACGGCACTTTCCAAGACAAGTGGGTGCGAGTTGATAGCATTTTCTACTTCGGCAGTGCCAAGGCGGTGTCCCGAAACGTTAATTACATCATCAACACGTCCTAAGATACGGTAGTAGCCGTCGGCATCACGTTTTACACCATCGCCTGTGAAATAGAGATTTTTGAAGGTTCGGAAATAGGTATTGATACAGCGTTCGTGGTCGCCATAGGTAGTGCGTATCATTGAAGGCCAGGGGAATTTGATACACAAATTACCTTCAACATTATTCCCTTTGAGTTCGTTGCCCTCATTATCTACAATTATGGGCTGTATACCGGGCATCGGAAGCGTCGCGTAACCGGGTTTGGTAGGCGTAATACCTGCTAATGGTGAAATCATCACGCCGCCTGTTTCGGTTTGCCACCAAGTATCTACTATCGGGCAATTTCCTTTGCCTACGTGATGATAATACCACCACCAAGCCTCCTCGTTGATAGGCTCACCAACCGAACCAAGCACTTTAAGGCTTCTTAAATCGTGCTTTTCGATAGGTTCTGTACCGTACGCCATCAAGGCACGGATAGCCGTTGGAGCGGTATAAAGATGAGTAACTTTGTGTTTTTCTACAATAGCCCAAAATCTATCTACATCGGGGTAGGTAGGTACGCCCTCGAACATTACGATAGTGGCACCGTTGAGCAGAGGTCCGTAGGCAATGTACGAATGTCCTGTAATCCAACCTACATCAGCCGTACACCAGAAAATATCTTGCGGTTCGTACTGGAATACATTGCGGAACGTATAAGCCGTATAAACCATATAGCCGCCTGTGGTATGTACTACGCCTTTGGGTTTGCCCGTAGAGCCAGAAGTATAAAGAATAAAAAGCATATCTTCTGAGTCCATTTCTTCGGCTTTGTTGTGGGTAGAAACACCTTTTACGGCTTCGTGCCACCAAATATCTCTGCCTGCTTTCATCGTAACAGGCGTTTTGGTGCGTTCTAATACAATCACCTTTTCAACCGAAGTGCAAGACTGCAAAGCCTCATCTACTACGGCTTTTACCTCAATAGACTTCGCCCCTCTGAAATTACCATCGGAAGTGATGACCATTTTGGCTTGGGCATCGTTGATGCGGTCGGCAAGGGAAGTAGCCGAAAAACCTGCAAATACTACCGAATGAATTGCCCCAATTCTGGCACAGGCAAGCATCGCAACCACAGCTTCAGGCACCATAGGCAAATAGATAGCTACTCTATCCCCTTTACGGATGCCATTGGCAAGCAATACGTTTGCAAACTGACATACCTGCTCGTAGAGTTGCTGATAGGTGAGTGTGCGTGTGGCTTCGTTGGGGTCGTTGGGTTCAAAGATAATCGCGGTCTTATCGGCAAGGGTAAATAAGTGGCGTTCAAAGATGTTTTCGGTGATGTTCAACTTGCCATTGATGAACCATTTTACATCTAACTGGTCAAAGTTCCATTCTACGACTTTGTCCCAAGTTTTACGCCAGTAAAACTGCTGTGCTACGCTATCCCAAAAATCCTCGGGATTGGCAACGCTTTTCTGATACTCGTACAAGTATCCGCTGAGGGTGTTGATTTTAGTGAGCATATTGGTAAAATTTTAGAGTGAATATTGTAAGATGTTGCGTTTTTAGGTGCAATTACGAATTAATTGGTGATAAAAGCTCTTTTACTTTGGTGACAATCGCTTTATTTGAAAAAGGTTTTGTGATATAAAAATCTGCTCCTATTTCGTAGCCTTTTTGTATATCGCTTTCTTTGCTTTTGGCACTGATGAAAATCACTTTGCAATGTTCTAATTCGGGCGTTTGCCTGATATGTTTGCAAATTTCGTAGCCATCGACATCGGGCATCATAATATCCAAAAGTACTAAATCGAGCTGATTTTGAGCAAGGCTTTCTAAGGCTTCTGTACCATTGCGAGCTACAAATACCTCGTAACCTTCTTTTCGCATCAAGAAATCAAGCGACATTAGGATATTGGGTTCATCATCTACAATCAGAATTTTCATATAATTTGGTGTTTAAGCTAAAAAATCATTGGGTATTGGGTAATGTAAAATAAAATTTTGTAAGCCCTTCTTTGCGTTCTACGCCTATGTTTCCTTTGTGGTACTGAATAATTTTTTTGGAGATAGCCAGCCCCAAGCCACTTCCTTTGGGTTTTCGGATAGTTTGGTTTTCAGCTTGGAAAAATTTTTCAAAAATTGCCTCTCGCAATTCGGCAGGTACGCCTTTGCCATCGTCAAATACGGCTACTTGGGTATATCTGCCATTGGAATTGGTTTCTACGATAATTTCTTTTTGAGCAAATTTCACAGCATTTGAAAGAAAATTCAGCACTACTTGCAAAATTCTGTCTTTATCAAACTCAATAAACTCATTTTCGGCTTTCAAATTCACGTTAAATTTAAACTTTTTTTCCGAAATAACCCCCAAATAAATTTCAACAGCTTCCTGAACTATCTGATTGATTTGATATTTGGCAAAATAAAGTTTCTGCTTGCCCGACTCGAACCGCTCCAAATCCAAAACCTGATTGATGAGCCGTTCCATACGTTCGGTTTCGCTGATGACGGTTTGTAAGAAGTGCCGTTTTTGCTCTTCGGGCAAATCAGGGTTTTCGTAGAGAATTTCAGACATTGAGCGGATAGAGGTAATAGGGGTTTTGAGTTCGTGAGTAACCGTCGAGATAAACTCGTTTTTGAGCCTATCGGCTTTTTTGAGTTCAAAATTGATTTTTTTGAGTTCTTGGGCTTCTTTCAAAATCTTGATGACCTCTTCTTGGCTAAGTTCTTCTTCTTGCACTACCGAAGCTACCAAAATACGAGCCGATGTAGAACCTACGGCACTGGCGAGGATTTTTTCGGCATACTTGACGAGCTTGGCGTTACGTTCTTGTTCGTTTTCAAATAGTTTGCCTTTATTTTCTTGTTCAAATTCTGCCAAAAGATTTCTCACTTTTTCTTTTTCTAAAAATCTTGAAAGCAAATTTTCCAAATCGGCTTTGTGGGCAATGCCTTTCCAAACAACTGCCTCTTCGTAGGCATCGGCATATTTGAATACATCTACGAAAAGTTCGGCTTGGTTGCGTTCTTGCGGGCTTTGCGAAGAATACACCGAAACTGCTACATACGCCAACACATTAAATAACAAAGACCAAAATAATGAATGCGACACAGGTTCTAAATCTTGCAAGCCAAAAAGTGCATAAGGTTTCAGCCAAGCAATACCCCACAAACCTTCTGAAAGTATTTTTTCTGAAAAAGTACCATTAGCAACCAACGTAGGAAGCACAAGCGTATAAGCCCAAACTGCAAAACCTGCCAAAATACCTGCCATAGCTCCCTTGCGTGTGGCTTCTTTCCAATACAAACCCCCGATGATAGCAGGTGCGAATTGCGATACCGCTACAAAAGAAACCAATCCGATAGAAACCAAAGGCGTATTGAGAATAAAATGCAAGTACGCATACGCCAAAATCAATACCAAAACAATGCTTGCTCTACGAATATAAAGTACCCATTTACCCCACTGCTTATCTCTGAAATATTTGGCAAGTTCGAAATGCAAAATGATAGGTATGAAAAAATTGTTCGTAAGCATTAGGCTAAGAGCCAGCGAGGCAACAATCACCATACTCGTTGCGGCAGCGAAACCACCCAAGTACGTAACAAGAGCCACTACGTACTGCTCATTTGCCAAAGGCAAAGCCAAAACGTAGGTATCGGCATCAATGTTGGCTTCTTTGAAAAATAATTTTCCCGCCAAAGCAATAGGAATTACGAAAATATTGATAACCAACAAATACAACGGAAACAGCCAAATCGCTTTTTCTAAATGTTTTTCCTGCTTATTTTCGGCTACGAGCATCTGAAACTGACGTGGCAGAAACATTACGGCAAACATCGATGCCAGCCCTATCAGAAACCACTCCAAAGCTTTGTTAGCATCACTTGTATCAACAAAGAGTAGGTTTTTCAGTTCTTCTTTGGCAAAAGCCTTTTGGAAAATATCTGTAAAGCCATCGAACATAAAAAACGTAATGTAGCCTCCCACAAGCAAAAATGCCCAAAGTTTAAACACAGACTCAAAAGCAATGGCAAAAACCATTCCTTCGTTTTTGCGGTTGAGGTCAAGTTGGCGTGTGCCGAAGTAAATCGTGAAAAGTGCTAAGGCAAGCGTAATGTAAAAGGCATAATCAATATAAACAGGCTTTGTAATATTCGGATTTTCGGAAATGGTGATAGCAAAACTTTCGCTGATGGCTTTGAGTTGCAAGGAAATATAAGGGATAATTCCCAGCACCGAAAAAATAGTTACCACACCGCCCAACAAAGCATTTTTGCCGTAGCGAGTAGCTATCAGGTCGGCGATGTTGGTAAT
>Ga0308393_1000236_pt1 | contig 30111 bp, 26 predicted proteins | sample Hotspr2Sampleee2_FD_202364 | JGI IMG/M metagenome (GOLD analysis project Ga0308393, IMG submission 202364) | Hot spring phototrophic mat microbial communities from Mushroom Spring, Yellowstone National Park, Wyoming, United States - 20050630_ee2 ... | reverse complement strand
TCTTGGGTTTTGGCTGCGGCGCGCGCCAGCCGATCGGCGATTGCTTCTCCTAAACCCTCGCGGGGCACAGCCGTCACCAAGATGTCGTCCACGCCCAGCGCGTCGAGCGCGCGCAGGCCAGCGTATAGGTTGCGCGCAACTTCATCCATCCCCCTGCCGAGCACGAAATAAGGATGACATGCCGAACAAATCTCTTGCTGATCGGCCTGGAGCAATAGCCCGACCGAACGGCCCTGAGCGAGGTAGGCTGATCGCCGGCTCAGCATCTCCTGGGCGTCTTGACAAACACACAGTCGCGCGCGGGGGGCATAATGCACGGGTGACATGCCCGGCGAGAGCGCAGGCACATCTAAAGGGCTGGAAACCGGATCGGCAACTTTTATATCCTTTAAGACAGCGCGCAACTGGCTGCGTGTCACGCCGCCGGGTCTCAAGATGCGCGGCGGGTCGCACGTCAGGTCGAGCACCGTGCTCTCTACGCCGACGGTCGTCGGGCCGGCGTCTAGCACAACGTCAATTCGCCCACCCAGGTCGTCGAGCACGTGCTGGGCCGTGGTGGGGCTGACGTGGCCGAAGCGATTGGCGCTGGGCGCAGCGATCGGCGTCTGACTGGCACGGATGAGCGCCAACGCCACTGGATGGTTCGGCATACGCAGCGCCACGGTATCTAAGCCGGCGGAGACGATCGGCGGCAGCTCTGGACGGCGCGGCAACACCAGCGTCAACGGCCCAGGCCAAAAACGCGCGGTCAGGGCTTGCACTTTCGCCCGCAAGCGGCTCAGGTCGGCCAACGTTTCTGTGTCCTCTGGCGAAGCAAGGTGCACGATCAAGGGGTCGTTCAACGGGCGCTGTTTGGCGCGATAGATTTTGGCCACAGCCTGCGCATCCAGCGCGTTCGCCCCCAGACCATAGACCGTCTCGGTCGGAAAGGCCACTAAACCACCCAGGCGAATGATCTCCGCCGCCCGCAACACGGCTGGATGAACCTCTACCGCGTCATTATGCTCGATAAACCAGCGTGCCGTTTGCATGTGCTCGCTTTGATGTGAGGGCATTCCTATCTTAACGCCACCTTTAAGGAAGGGTGAGCAAGGATGCCGGCGAGCGCCCTTAGCTGCCATCCGCGTTCTTCGCAAACGTGGGTTCGGATTGAGCAGGTGCACTCGTGATTTAGGGCGCAAATACTTGGTGCGGCCGGCATTGAGCGCATGAGGGCTACCAGCGTATCCCGCCCCACCCTATCATTAATCTAGACTCGTGGAGAGTTGGTTCAAAGCCAAATGCGTAAAAGCAGTAGGGCGAAGGAAGTCTCCTTCGCCCTACTCTGCTTATTCTCAAGGTTCCGGACAGCTCTTCGCGGTCACCGCCGCGATTTGCGAGCAGCCCAGCGCCTTGTATATGTCGGCTCTCTGTGCGTCAGGCGCTCAACTGCTGACGCAAGGCGTTCACCTTGCTCAACACGCTGTCATCAATGACCTTATCCCCGATTCGGACCACTAGGCCGCCCAAGATGGCCGGATTGACCTCAAAGGTGATGTGTTCGATCGCGCCAACCTGGCGGGAGAGGTCCTCTTTCACGCGCGATTGTTCCTCAGGCGTGAGCGGCAGCGCGCTGGTCACCGTAACCGGTGCGCTATCTACCGCAACCCCAGCGATGTTGGCCGCCGGCACTTTGCTGAAGAACTCGTTGATCAGCGCGCGCTGGCGCTGCGCATCCAACGATTCGCCGATGAGCTTGTTAGTGGCTGCGATCACCAGCGCGACGATTTGGTTGCGCGCCTCGGCCAGCAACTGGTTGCGCTCAGCCTGAGCGTCTATGCGCGCCTGCTGTCGCATGCGCTCCACTTCGGCCAGCGCCTCCTGTCGGATGCGCTGCGCTTCCTGTTGCGCGGCGTTCAGCGCCTCGGCGCGGATGCGCTGTGCTTCAATGCTGGCCTCATTGAGCTTGGCCTGGTAGTCTTTCTCCACGTTCGCCAGGCGCTCATCGGCCAAGCGGGCGTTCTCCAGGCTCTCCTCGATCCGCTTGCGGCGCGCCTCCAGGTTGCGCAACACCGGCCGGATCACCATGCCATTCAGGAAGTACATGATCAGCAGAAAGTTGATGGTTTGCGCGAGGAACTGGACCAGGTTAATGCCCAGCCCCTCGAATGGGTTGGCCGCACCACCACCCTCCGCTGCAAGCTGCGTCACAGCCACAAACGGCGACATGGTCTCCTCCTGTCTTCAGCCGGTGAAGGCGAACAAGAGCAAGAAGGCGATCACGAGCGCGAAGATGGCCAGCGACTCAGCGAACGCGATCACGAGGATCATGTACGTCTGAAGCGTGGAGGTGACCTCAGGATTGCGACCGATCGAGATCAGCGCCCCCAAGCCGGCCAGGCCGATGCCGATGCCTGGGCCAATCATGCCGGCGCCGCCGGCGATGCCGGCGCCGATGGCCTTACCGAGAACGAGCGATGCTTCTGGTTCCATGGCTCTCCTTTACTCCTCTTGTGAAATCGTATCTCTCACTTGTACAGTTGTAACTTGCGATTTGTCTCATCAGTGCTCACCGTGGGCCACGGCCAACGAAGTGAACACTGTGACGAGCATCATGAACACGAAGGCTTGGATGACCGCGATGGCAAACTCCAAGCCGTAAAACACGGTCGGCAGCAGCACCGGCAGGATGGAGGTCATGACGAACACCAGCACCGTGCCGGCGAACATGTTGCCGAAGAGTCGGAAGGAGAAAGAGACGATGCGGATGAACTCCGAGATCAGCTCCAGCGGCCCGACCAGGCCGGCCTGGATGTTGCCGATCAGGCCCTGCATCATCCCCTGCTGCGCACGCCGCCAGGCGTCCACCTGGATGAAGCGGCTGAAGTAGTGGATGCCGTTGGCGCGGATGCCTTGAATCTCGATGAACAGGAAGGCGATCACGGCCAGCGCCAGGGTGGTGCTGAGCGACGAGGTTGGCCGACGCAGGAACGGGATCAGCGCTGCGCCCGCGTTGGGGTCGGTGCCGCCGGCGCGCGCCGGGGCAGCCGAGACATCGCTCGTCAGCGAGGCCAGCTTATCCCCACTGGCGGCCACTTTACCCTCCGCCTGTTCCAAGCTATACCCGCATGACTTCTCGAAGCCGTTGGCTTTGTCTACTTCATAACCGGTGATCAACCAGACGCCGCCGGCGTTCACCGCGCAGAAACCGCGCAGGTTGGCCGGCGCAGCCTCCATCTTGCCGATGGACTCATGACCGGGCAACAGCTCGAAGAAGCCGGCGATCATGATAAAGGTGAACGCCGAGATGGCGATCGGCGCCACGACCTTTGCCCGCGAGCCGAGGGTCGGCACCAGGTAGTTGTTGTAGAGATACTCAACAAAGGTCTCCCACGCGCGGGCAAACCAGTTTGTGCCGGTGAGCGTGTTGCGCAGGCCGCGCGCCCCCAGGATCGCCAGCACGATGATCACCACGTCCACGATCAGCGTGGTGAGCAGCGTGTTGTGGAACCAATCCGGCCCCAGCGGCTCTGAGGGCACGACGATGTTCGGGATGAACGTCTTAAACGGCACGTTCACGCCATTGATCGTCAGCGTGAAGCTGCTCAGCAAGATGCCGGCAGCGATGGACAAGCCAAGGATGATGAGAAACTTTAACCCCTTCATAGCTCTACGTAATCATCGGATAGCTTCAAGCCACGTCTCTGAGCGCGCCGGATGCAGCTTCCTCTGCATGCCTTTGTGTTTCGGCCCACTGTAAATACGCTCGCCGCGAGCGCTTGACGGCCAACATAGCGAGACGATAGGTGACGAGCAGCGACACGACGGCGCCAGCGAGCGGCAACACCAGCGTCCACAGCGGCGATGTGCCCATCTGCCGATCGAGCGCCAAGCCAAGAAACGCCCCGCCCAGCATCAGCGCGCCGTTCACCAACGCGATCTGAACGGCCATGAAGCCGATGATCTGGGGGGGAAACGCCTTGACGAAGATCTCAAGCGGTGACTTTCGCTGCATGAGCCTCCCTTTGATTCTATCGCATCATATATTAAGCAAGTACATACCTTGATGGGTCGCCGACTGACGGTCGAGCGAGCACGTCACCTTTCACTTGCCCAAGGTGATGGCAAATGCGTCCGTTGAAGCTGCGCGCGTTGGACTTGCTCATGTCACCCCGGGAAGAACGACTGGGCCGCCTCGATGGCCAGGTTCCAGAAGGGCGGCGAGATCACCGTCAGCGCGACAATGCCCGTCGCGGTCAGCAGAACGACCACGCCGCTGGGCGCCGGCACGTAGAAGGGCTGGTCGTCGCGCTCGGTGCGCTCCACATACATCGCCCGCACCACGTTCAGGTAATACACCACCGACACCAGCACCATAATGATCGCAATCACCACCAGCGGCACGAGGTTCACGCCAATCGCAGCGCTGAAGACAACCAGCTTGGCCACAAAGCCCACCAGCGGCGGCGCGCCGAGCAAGCTGACCAGTGCGGCGGTCATGCCGAGCGCGAGATAGGGCGCTCGCCGGCCCAGGCCGTTGAAATGCTCGATGTCATCCCCGCCGACGCGCTCAGCAACCAGGCCAGTCACCGCAAACGCCCCGATGTTGGTGAGCATATACGTGGCGATGTAGAAGATGACCGCCGCCAGCGCATCGGCGCGCCCAACCTGGTTAGCTGCCAGCGCCGTCACGCCGACCAAGATGTAGCCAGCTTGGGAGACGCTGGAGTAGGCCAACATGCGCTTGACGTTCGTCTGCACCAGGGCCAGCAACCCACCGATGACCATGGTGAGGATGGCCAGCGGCTGCATCAGCGCAGCCCAAGTGAGCGATGCCTCCGACGAACCCGGCGGCAGGGTGTAGAACAGAAACCGCAGCAGGATGGCGAAGCCGGCAGCCTTTGAGGCCGTGCTGATATATCCGGAGACTGGCGTCGGCGCGCCCTGATAGACATCCGGCGCCCAGAAGTGGAATGGGAAAGCCGATGTCTTGAAAGCAAAGCCAACCAGCACCAGCAGCGAAGCGAAGCTAACCGGGATGCGCAACTCTGGATTCAGCAGCGCCTGGGCGATCGCTTGATAGCTGGTCTTGCCGCCGCTCAGGCCGTAAAACAGGCTTAGGCCGAAGAGAAAGATCGCCGAGGTCACCGCGCCGAAGATGAAGTACTTCATGCCGGCCTCGGCGCTGAGCTTATTGCCGCGATAGAAGCCGGCGAGAAGATACAACGACAGGCTCGCCGATTCGGTGGCCAGGAACAGCATGATCATGTCGTTTGCGCCGGCCATCAGCGACATGGCGATCGTGGTGAAGATGATGATGGCGTAGTACTCGCTGCCGATCCGGAAGGAGCGGAAGTCTATCGTGACCAGGCAGGTGAGCGCGCCGGCCGCGATGAAGATCAGGCGAAAGACATAGGTGAAGAGGTCGTTGCGGATCATGCCGCCCAAGATGGTCTGTGACTCCGCCGGCCGCGCCAGGATCGCCACGACCAGGATCACCAGCATGCCGATCGCCGCCGTCACCCCCAGCGTCCGGCGCTTCAGCGCACGACCAGACACCAGGTCCAGGGCTAGGACCACCATGGACCAGAGGAGCAGCAGGATCTCCGGCAAGATGCCCAAGAACTCGCCCAGATTGACCTCAACGAAAGCACCAGACATAGCCTTACACTCCGCTTCTGTGAATCAGCCAGCCGCAGTCAATCCCTTCACGATGGCTTGCACGCCCGCGCTCACCACCGACATCACGGTATTCGGCAGCACGCCGACGATGATGAGCGTGGCGCACATCAACACGATCGCCGTCTTCTCCAGCGCGTCCAGCGGGGGAAGGGATTGAAGCTCCGGGTGCTGCGGCTCGCTGAAGTAAATGCGCGCCGCGACGCGCAAGGTCCAGGCGGCGTTGATCACGATGACGATCACGCTGGCCACGACCACGACGGCATACCAGCCGTTCGTCGCGCCGCTGAACATAGCGCTGGGGGTGGCCGAAGCCTGCCAGAGGCCCATAAAAATCTGAAGCTCGGCCGGGAAGCCCGGCAGCCCAGGCATCCCCATCAGCGTCAGCGACCCGATCACGAACCCCACCGCCGCCAACGGCATGGTGCGCGCCAGCCCGCTGAGCTGCGTCACGTCGCGGATGTGGGCGCGCTCGTAGATCATGCCCACCAGCGCGAACATCAGGCCGGTCATCACGCCGCCGGCGAACAGCTCCAGGCCAGCGCCGTTAAAGCCCAGCTCGTTCAGCGCGGCCAGGCCGAGCAACACCAGCCCCAAGTGGCTGACCGACGAGAAGCCGATGATGTACTTCAGGTCGGTCTGTCGGAAGGCGATCAGCGCGGCGTAGATCAGGCCGGCCATGCACAGGAAGACGACCACCGGCATCCAGAACTTTGCGCCCTCCGGCATGAGCTGAATGCCGATGCGTAGGCCGCAATACGCGCCGGTGGCCTTCAACACCCCGCCGTGTAACATCGAGACCGCCGTCGGCGCAGCGGCGTAGCCATCCGGCGACCAGTTGTGCAGCGGCCACAGGCTGGCCAGCACGCCGAAACCGACGAAGACCGGCAGGAACCAGGTGCGTTGCAACTGAACCGATTGCTCCGGCGGCAGGCTGCGGATGCCGGCCTGTAGCTCGAACCAATCGAACGAGCGGCCAGCCTGGAAGTAGAGCACCAGCAGCCCGATGATCGCCACCAGCGAGCCGACGAACAGATAGATCGTCAGCTTCATCGCGGCGTACTCGCGGCGCTTGCTCCCCCAGCCGGCGATCAGCACATACACCGGGAAGAGCACCAGCTCATAGAAGATCAGCAGCAGGAAGATGTCCAGCGCCATGAAGCTGCCGAATACCCCGGCTACCAACAAGAGCAGGAAGGCAAAGTATTCGCGCGGGCGTTCGGCGGAGCGCCAAGACACCAGCACCGCGCTGAACATGACGATGCCGGTCAGCACCAACTGCGGGGCGGAGAAGCCATCCACCCCCACGTGGTAGCCAATGCCGAACTCTGGAATCCAGGTAGTCTTCTCGCGGAATTGGAAGCCGCCGGCTTGTCGGTCGTAGCCCAGGAAGACCACCAGCGACAAGAGGAGCGAGATAAACGACGCCGTGGCCGCCACAGTCTTGATCGCGTCCTCGCGCTCGCGCGGGATGAGCAAGATCACCAGCGCGCCGAGCAGCGGCACCAGCATGATGAGAGTGAGAACAGGGAGATTCGCCATGGATTACCTCAATAGCCCTTGCACGCCGACGTTTATCACGTTGAGGGCCAGCGCCGGCCACACCCCCAACACCAACATCGCGCCCATCAGCGGCGCAATGCCCAGAATCTCGGAGAAGTTCATATCCGGCAGCGGATGATGCCGCCATTCTTCGCCCAGCGGGCCGTGCAAGACTTTTTGAATGGCCTTCAGGATGTAAATGCCCGTGATCAGCAAGCCGGCCATCGAGAGGATGGTGAGCAACGTGTGCACCGACCACGCGCCGCGGGTCACCATGAACTCGCTCACGAAGCCCGACAGGCCGGGCAAGCCCAGCGACCCCATCGCGCAGAAGATCAGCACCGCACCGTAGATCGGCATGATCGTCCATAGCCCGCCGTATTTGGTCAGGTCGCGCGTGTGGGCGCGCTCATACACCACCCCGACCAGGGCGAACATGGCCGCCGATGAAAGGCCATGCGTCACCATTTGCAACACCGCACCGCTGCCGGCGATCGTCGCATCTATCTCGCGCACGGTGGCGTTTGGCGCGAGCGCTGCAGCCGCCGAGGCGATGCCCAGCGACACAAACCCCATGTGGTTGATCGAGGAGTAGGCCACCAGGCGCTTGAAGTCGTTTTGTCCCCAAGCCGCGAACGCGCCGAGCAGGATGCTCAGGAAGGCCAGCAGCGCCAGCAGCACCCCATAGGTGAACGGCGTGCCGAACAAGCTCAGGTCGGGCAGCACGGGCTGCGAGAACACGTCGGGGAAGAGCGGCATCACCAGCCGGAAGAACCCATAGCCGCCCAGCTTGAGCAGGACGCCGGCCAGCATCATCGAGCCGCCCGTCGGCGCTTCGGTGTGCGCGTCGGGCAGCCAGGTGTGCAGCGGCCAGATCGGGATCTTCAGCGCGAAGGCGATGCTGAAGGCGATGAAGGCGATCGCCTTCCAGACCGTCGGATCCCAGCCGAAGTAGTTCACCTGGTTATTGCCGGTGAATGGCCGGCCCAGCTCGGTCTCCAGGTAAGTGATGTCGAAGCTCTTCGAGGCCAGGCCGATCACCTGAGTCGCCAGCAGCATGCCCAAGCTGGCGAACATCGTGTAGAGGATGAACTTGAACGACGCATAGCGGCGGTTCGCGCCTCCCCACTGGCTGATCAGGAAATACATCGGCACCAGGCTGATCTCATAGAAGAGGAAGAACACGATCAGGTCGAGGGCGACGAACACGCCCAGTATCGTGGTCTGCAAGAGGAGGAACAGCGCGAAGTAGGCCTTGGGGTTCTTCTCGATGCTGAGCGAGAAGATCATCGCCAGCGGCGTGAGGAAGCAGGTGAGCACCACCAACGGCAGGCTGATGCCGTCCACGCCGACCTTGTAAACCGAATTGATCTGGGGAAACCACTCGAAACTTTCCACGTACTGGTAACCGCCGCGCGCTTGGTCATAGCCGACCCAAGCCACGATCGAGAGCGCCAGCGGGATTAGGCTGAAGGCGATTGACCCCCACTTGATGAGCCTGGTCTGATCCGCCGGCGTCGCCAACACCAGCAGCATCCCCACCAAGGGCAGAAAGGTAATCACCGAGAGCAGATTCGTGTTCAGCAGGTCCATGTCAGTCCACTTGAAACTGCGATTACTGGAACAGGAACAAGAAGAAGACCAGGATCGCGATCACCATGATCAGACCGGAGAGCAGGTAGTTCTGCACCTGGCCGCTTTGTAGTTCGCGTCCCCAGTCGCCCAGGCCGCGGAAGAGGCGCCCGACCGAATCCGAGAAACCCGTGATCACCACGCGATCGAATTCGGCGAAGCCCTTGGTCATCCGCGCGCCGAGCGCATAGCCGCCTTCTAGGATTCGGTCGATCACGCCCTTATCCACCCTGTCGGAATAACCGTCGGCGATCGCCTGGAGCGGCGCGACGAAGATCTTGCGGTATAGCTCGTCCCAGTACCAGCGGTTGGCGAGGAAGTTGAAGACGGGCAGCCGTTCGACGGGGTCGGTCTGGCCGGCCTGCAGCGGGTTGCGCGCATAGACATACCAGCCCAGCCCCAACCCGCCGAGCGCCACGCCGATCGAGAACAACACGGGCACGGCGTTGAAGGCCAGCGGCTCAGGCTTCTCCAGCAGCATGCTGGCGATGAAGTTCTTCAGCCAATACGCGCCGTCGCCCACCAGCGCGCCGAAGACCGGGAAGTCCTTGGGGATATTGATGAAGCCGATGAACAGGGCAAAGACCGCCAGCACGATCAGTGGGAAGGTCATCGAAGGCACACTCTCGACCGCGTTCGCAGCCGCCTCGCTGCGCGGCTGACCGAGGAAGGTCATTGCGATCTGGCGCATGGTGTAGAACGCGGTGAGCAGCGCGCTCACCACCAACACGATGAACACCAGCGTCGCCAGTCCATCGCCTTTCACCAGCCCATGGTAGTAGGCGTCGGCGAAGATCTCGTCCTTGCTCCAGAAACCGGCGGTGATGAAGGGGAAGCCGGCCAGCGCCAACCCGCCAATCAGGAAGGTGACGAAGGTAACGGGCATCCGCTGGCGCAAGCCACCCATGTTGCGCATGTCCTGGGGGTCAAAGTCGTGGGCTGTATGCTCGTCCTCATGGCCATGCGCATCGTGATCATGCCCGTCATGATCGTGATGGTGATGGTGGTGGCTAGCGTGATGATGGCCATGCTCCACCCCATGGATCACCGAGCCGGAGGCCAGGAACAGCAGCGCCTTGAAGAAGGCATGGGTGAGGAGGTGGAAGGTCGCGGCCACATACGCGCCGATGCCCACGGCAGCCACCATGAAGCCGAGCTGCGAGATGGTGGAGAAGGCCAGCACGCGCTTGATGTCGTATTGGGCGACGGCGATCGTCGCGCCCAGAAAGGCGGTGAACGCGCCGATCAGCCCGACGATGGTGAAGGCCGTGCCATGTTCACCGGCAGCAACCAGCAACGGGAAGAAACGCAGCAGCATAAAGACGCCGGCGCTCACCATCGTGGCGGCGTGGATCATCGCGGAGACCGGCGTTGGGCCTTCCATCGCGTCGGGCAACCAGACGTGCAGCGGCCATTGCGCGCTCTTGCCGACCGTGCCGCCGAAGATCAAGATGGCGATCAAACCGGCCGCCGAGATGCCCAGCCCCAGCACCGCCGGCGTGGCCGCCAGCGAATTCAACACTTCCTCGTTGCGCAGAATCTGGTGGAAGTTCAGCGTGCCGGTCTCGGCATACAGATACACCATGCCCAGCAATAGGAGCATGTCGCCCACGCGGGTGGTCATGAACGCTTTCACGGCTGCGCGATAGGCCGACGGCTTCCGATAGAAGAAACCGATCAGCGAATACGAGCAGAACCCCATCAGCTCCCAGAAGATGAACAAGGTGAGCAGGTTGTCGCTGACCACCAGGCCCATCATTGAGCCAGCGAATAGGCTCAAGTAGGCGAAGAAGCGCGCGTAGAGCGGGTCCGCTGCCATGTAGCCCGTGCTGTAGATGAAGATCAGCGTACAGGCCAGCGGCACCATGAAGAGGAAGGTCGCCCCCAGCGGGTCCACGGCCACGCCGATGTTCAGCACGGTGTCGCCGGTGGGCAGCCAGCCGATCTGTGACCCGATCGGCTTTTTGCCCAGGTCTTGCATTTGCCAGACGTTGAAGAAGACCAGGAGGGAGATCACCAGCGAGGCGATCATGGCCGAGACGGCGATGGTCGCGCTGGTCTGTCGGTAACGATTGGTGAACAGGGCGATGACTGCAAACGCCAGCAACGGCGGCAGCGGCGCGAGCCAGAGCAAAGTAGCAATCGTTTCCTGCGACATGCGTAGGTGAGAGATTACTATAGATTTTTGAGTTTTATATTCTGTGTTTCGTATTCCGTATTTCGTATTCCGTATTTCGTATTTCTTTTTTCTTACTTCTGTTCCACATCCGCGTTCTATCTACAGGACGCAATACGGAATACGCAACACGCAATACACAATACGCAACACCCCTCACAACTTCATCTGATCCAGCGCCTCCGGGTCAATGCTGCGCGTGGTGCGGTAGACCGAGATGACCAGGGCCAGACCGACGGCAGCCTCGGCGGCAGCGATCACCAACACAAAAGCGGCGAAGGCCAATCCGCCGGCTGTGTCGGGTGCCAAGTATCGCCAGAACGCCAGAAGGTTGATGTTCGCTGCGTTGAGCATCAGCTCTACGCCCATCAGCAGCGCGATGGCGTTTTTGCGCGCCAGTGTGCCATAAAGGCCGATGCAGAACAGAGCCGACGAAACGACCAGATACCACCAAAGCGGGATGCCGTTGAGCACGTTTTGCATGACTCGCAACCTCTTGCGTGTTGTTTGGTCAATGATCGGCGGCGGAAGCGACAGCCCCCTCCGGCAGCGCCGAGGGAGCGCTGGCGCGGCGCATCGCTTCGGCTTCCTCGGCGTCTTCCTCAGCCCGTAATTGTCGCTCTTCGATGACCTCAGCGGGCCGGCGCTGGCGGGCGATGAAGATCGCACCGGCCAGCACCACATCCACCAGGAAGGCGATCAGCAGGAAGGGCAGCAAGTATTGGTTTAGGTCAACCAATGCACGCCCAAAATCGGAGATGTAGGTCTCCGGCACGGGCGGGATGGCTTGATTGGCCGGCGTCCAGGCGATGCCGCCGACCTCGCGCGGCGAGGCATTGCCGGCGAAGAGCGAAATCACCGGCCAGCGCGCCAGGTCAACTGTCACGCGCAGCGGGCCGAGGATCAACAACAGCACAGCGAAAATAATGGCTGCCGTCACCGCTGCGCCGACCGCCTGGGAGTTGCGCGGGACCATCCCCTGCATGCCGCGGGTTAGCATGACGGCGAAGATGACCAGGATGGAGATCGCGCCGATGTAGATCAAGACCTGCGCCACGGCGAACAGCCCGATCTCCAGCAGCACAAACAGGCCGGCGATGCCGAAGAACGCCAATATCATCATCAGCGCCGCGCGAAAGAGGTTGCGCGTGGTGACGACGAACAGCGCCGCTCCTAGCACCACCAGTGAGATAACGATGAAGAGCACCTGTTGAACGGTCATGTTGAGTTCACCTTACTGTGACTGAGACTATGCCCCCACTGCTGCCAGGTTCTCTGCCCGGCGCCGTTCCAGAATGGCTTCCTCTTGCAACCGCAGGGCGCGCGCGCGTTGTGCCGCGATGGCTAGCGAGATAAGCAGGATGGTCATGCTGGCAATGAACAGGATGACCGCTTGGGCGATGGGCGTGACCAGGATGCCGCCAACGGCTTGCGCCTGGGCCGGGCTGGTGACGAACAGCTTCATCAGCACCATCACCACCACGAGATGCACAATGGATACCGGCACGAAGAACTTCCAGTTCAGGTTGTGCATCTGGTCAATGCGAATGCGCGGCAGCGTCCCGCGCAGCCACATAAAGATGAAGAAGATAAATGCAGCCTTGAGCAACAGCCAGATATACGGGGGCAGGATTGGCCCAGCGTAACCACCCAGGAAGAACGTGCTGAACACGAAGGCCACGGCCAGCGCGTTGACATATTCGCCCAGGAAGAACAGCGCGAACTTCATGCCGCTGTACTCCACGTGAAAGCCGGCCACGATCTCCGACTCTGCCTCCAGGAGGTCGAACGGCGAGCGGCCTGTTTCGGCGATACCGCTGATGAGGAAGACCAACGCGCTGAGCGGGAAGAACACGATGAAGGGGATGCCGGGATTCCCGTCCAGGGTCGTCTGCTTGTGGATGATGTCCACCAGGCTCATTGAGCCAGCCATCATCACCACCGGCAGCACGTTCAGCAGCATGGGCACCTCGTAGCCCACCAACTGCGCCACCGTGCGGAAGGCGCCCAGCAGGGCATATTTATTGTTGCTCCCCCAGCCGGCCATCAGGATGGCCACGATGCTGCCGGAGCCGATGGCGATGAGGTAGAAGGCGCCGACGTTGAGGTTGGTGCCGACCACGCCGGGAGCGAATGGCAACACCGCATACGTCGTCAGTGCGAAGATGGCGATCACCAGCGGCGCTAAGTTATAGACCCAGCGGTCAGCGTTGGCCGGCGTGGTGTCTTCCTTGGTGAACATCTTGATGCCGTCGGCGAGCGGTTGAAGCAGACCGAGCGGACCGGCCTGGTTCGGCCCTAAGCGGTCTTGGATGCGGGCGACCACCTTGCGCTCGACGTACGTCAGGCCCATGAAGGACAGGGCAGCAAACGTGCAAAGGATCAACGCGGCCAGCCCCATCGTCACCAGGTCGGCCAGAAATGGGCTAAACGAGAAGATGCTACCGATGATGCCGGCGACAAAATCGCTGAGAATCCTTAGCAGATCGTTGATCGGGTTCATAACTTCACAAAAAAGCCAGGTTCATTTGACTGCAGAACCTGGCGTTCTTTTTTGCTCACTCCCAGTCCAGCGCGCCTTTGCGCCACGCATAGAGTAGCGCGATAAGCAACACTACAATAAAAAGAACAACATTGGCAACCGCGAAGAAGGTGAGCGAATTAAACGCCACTGCGATTGGAAACAGCAGGATGGCCTCGATGTCAAACACGACGAACACCAGCGCCAGGACGTAGTATTGGACGCGGAATTGTACCCACGTATCGCCCACCGTCTCCATGCCACATTCGTAAGTGGCCAACTTGGCCTTGTTGGGTTTCTTTGGGCGCAACAACGCGGCTGCGATCAGGGCGACGCCCATCAACAACGCCGCCGTCACCAACATCACGCCGACGAACGCAAAGTCTGTTCTCATAGGCCGGGCACAATTTAGCCACAGCACATGCGTCTTTCACTCACGCAACCGCTGCGCTGTGGCCGTCAGTCTGGGCTGTTCAAGGATTCACAAACGCCGCGCATTATAGCCGCTTCCCTTTTGGCGCGTCAAGCATTCTCAGTTTTCCCTCACCTCGCAGACCACAGCCGCGCTGCGGCCTCGCGGGCGTGGGCCAACAGCGCTTCAGGATCGGCATCGAGCACCAAGTAGTTGCGTTTCAGCCAGCGGCCGGCGACCATCACGCTGTGCACGTCCACCGCATCACGCCAGAGGACCAGTTGCTCGAAGAGGTTTTGCGCAGTCACCGGCGTGGGCAGGTCCAGGTCAATCGCGATCAGGTCTGCTTGCTTGCCGATGGACAGGCTGCCGATCTGGGACTCCATGCCCAAGGCGCGCGCGCCGTCGGCGGTGGCCATCTGCCAGACCTCGCGCGCCGGCATCACGCCCGGGTCTAACAGCCGCGCCTTGTGGATCAAAAAGGCGCCGCGCAAGGTGGCGAAGAAGTTGGCCACGTAGCCATCTGTGCCCAGGCCGACGACTGCGCCGGCCTTGCGCATCTCCGGCACGGGCGCGATCCCGCCGCCCACCTCGCAGTTGCTCAGCGGCATGGTCGTCACTCGGATGCCGCGCTCGCCCGCGATGCGCACCTCTTCGGGCGAAAGCTGAACGCATTGCGAGGCCAGCGTGGTCTCATCGAGGATGCCTAAATCGTCGTAGTGCTCGATGGTCCGCCGGCCATAACGCCTGAGCGTCTGCTCTGGCTCGTATGTCCCCTCGGCGCAGTGGAAGTGAAGCAGGACGCCCAGCTCCTTCGCCATGCGGTGCGCTTTGCGGATGAAGTCGTCGCTACAGGTGAAGGTGGTGTGATGGCACATCGCCCCGCTGAGCAGCGGGAAGCTACTGCTGGCGCGGCATGCACTGATGAAGTTCGCGTTCTCGCGCAGCCCAAGCTCGCCGTTATCTCGGCTCACCCGCTCGGTCGCCTCGAAGCACAGCACCCCTCGTATGCCCCAGCGTGCGGCCACCTCAGCTTGCGCAAAGAGGCCATCCGGGATGGCGTTCGGGGCCTCTAGGCAATCGAAGAACGTGGTGACGCCGCTGCGGATCATGTCGTAGCACGCCAGATCCATCGCCGCGCGCAGCATCGCGTGGTCCAGTCGGTCCTCGACTTGCTTCCACCAGAACTCGTTGAGGAAGGCCCAGAAGTCCGCCGGCGCGTGCTCGGTGGGGATGCCGTGCGCTAACACGCCGTAACAGTGGCGATGCGCGTCCACAAACCCAGGAGATACGGCGCAGCCGCGCAAGTCCACCGTCGTGGCGTCAGGATAGCGCTGTTGTATAGATGTCTGGTCGCCGATGTCGGCGATCACGCTGCCTTCCACGAGCACGGCTTGGTCGGGCTTTGGCGGTTCGCCTGCCGAGGTGATCAGCCACGAACAGAGCAGCAACTGCTGGCCGGCGGGTTCAGAGTGGTCTGCCATGAGTGCGATTGTAAGGAGTGCCCCACCTTGGGGTTGACTTGGCTTACTGAGGTTTAAACCGCCGAGGGGCAGAGAAACAACCTTTGCGTCCTCGGCCGTCTCTCACGTTTCTTGTGTCACCTCCAGTCGGCGCACTCCCGATTGTAGAAGCATCCTCGCCATACAATACGCTTATGCCACCTGCCGATGGCAAGCGACCCAAGCTCTTGCTGCTCGATGGGTACTCCCTGGCCTATCGCGCGTTCTTCGTGGTCTATCCGCCTAACCGGCCGGACACCGGCCTGGCCCAGCTCTCCATCACGAACGACCGCGGGGAGAAGGAGTTCACCGGCGTGGTGTATGCCTTCGCCAGCATGCTGTTGCGGGTGTGGCAAGAGCAGCAGCCCGACTACATCGCAGCCGCCTTCGATGTCGGCGCGACCTTTCGCGACGCGATCTACCCGGAATACAAGAGCACCCGCCAGAAGGCCCCCGAGACGCTGGAGCAGCAGGTGCAGCGCATTCAACACCTGCTCAAGGTGTTCGACATCCCCATCTTCACCGCTGAAGGATTCGAGGCCGATGATGTGATCGGCACGCTGGCTCGCCGGGCCAGCGCGGAGGGCATGGACGTGGTGATCGTCACCGGCGACCGCGACGCGCTGCAACTCGTCTCGCCGGCGATTCGAGTGCTCACCTCTCGCCAGCGCTTCGAGGAGACGATCATCTTCGACGAAGCAAAGGTGATCGAGACCTACGGGGTGCGGCCCGACCAGTTGGTGGACTACAAAGCGCTGGTCGGCGATGCCTCCGATAACATCCCAGGGGTGCGCGGCATCGGCGAGAAGAGCGCGCAGGCCCTGCTCCAACAATTCAACGACCTGGACGGCATCTACGCGCATCTGGACGCGATCTCACAAAAACGGGTGCGCGCTGCGCTGGAAGCCGGCAGGGACGCCGCCTACCTCAGCAAGCAGCTCGCCACCATCCGCACCGATGTGCCGCTGGAAGTGGACTGGGAAGCGTGCGCGGCGCAGTTTGACCATCAGCGCGCGCTCATGTTCTTTCGTGACCTGCGCTTCGAGAGCCTGATCAAGCGCATCCCTTCACCATCCACTCCGACGCGAGAGGCAGGCGCCAGCCAACTGAGCATCTTCGGCACTTCGGCGATGCCCGCCCCGCCGCTTGCGACTCCTGCGCAGGCCACCGCTCACTTCCCCACGCGCCTGCGCTTAGTGGATAGCGACGATGCTTACCGCGCCCTGCTCGCTGGGCTGAACAGCGCTGGGCGCATCGCCTTCGACACCGAGACCACCAGCACCGACCCGATCACCGGCGAGCTGGTGGGCATGTCGTTCGCCACCCAGCCCGGCGAAGGGTGGTATCTGCCGTGCATCGCGCATCCCACGGCAACCGGCCAGCCTGTCCACTGGCTGCTCGACCCTCGCTCGCCCAAGTTCGAGCCGATCATCTTGGCGCTGCAGCGCAAGGACGCCGAGTTGGTCGCCCACAACGCCAAGTTCGACCTGGCCGTGCTGCGCCAGGTCGGGGTCAACATCAATAAACCGATCTTCGACACGATGATCGCCCAATTCCTCTGCGATCCGGGTGGGCAAAGCCTGGGGCTTAAGCAGATGGCGTTCGTCCACCTGGGCTGGCAGATGACCGAGATCGGCGAGTTGATCGGGCGCGGCAAGAAGCAGATCACCCTGCGCGAGGTGCCGCTGGAACAAGTGGCCGCTTATGCTGCGGCGGATGCGGATGCCACCTTCCGGCTGCGCGACATCTTGGCCCCCTTGCTCCACGAGCGCCGCCAAGAGGCGCTCTTTTACGATGTTGAGTTGCCGCTTATCCCTGTTCTGGTGGATATGGAACTCGCCGGCGTCGCCCTCGACGTCGAGTATCTTGGCGAGCTATCGGGCGAGATCAGCGAGCGGCTGCGCGAATTGGAGCGGCGCATCTTCAACATCGCCGGCACGGTGTTCAACGTCAACTCTACCCGCCAGCTCAGCGATGTGCTCTTCGGCAAGCTCGGCCTGCCCACGCACGGCCTGCGCAAGACCGAAGCCGGCAGCTTCTCCACCGCCGCCGACGTGCTCGATAGCCTGCGCGACAAGCACGAGATCATCCCGCTCATCCTCGAACACCGCGAGCTGAGCAAGCTCCAGGGGACGTATGTCAACGCCCTGCCGCAGCTCATCAACCCCAAGACCGGCCGCGTGCATACCGACTTCAACCAAGTTGGCGCGGTCACCGGCCGGCTGTCCTCGTCAAACCCCAATTTGCAGAACATCCCCGCCAAGACCGAGATGGGCCGGCGGGTGCGCAAGGCGTTCGTGCCGCGCAAGGGATGGCAGCTCATCAGCGCCGACTACTCACAAGTGGAGCTGCGCATCCTGGCCCATTTGTCCGACGATCCCACGCTGAAGGAAGCGTTCGCCAACAACGAGGACATCCACGCCACCACCGCGGCGGCGATCTACGACGTGCCGATCCGCGACGTGACCCCCATGCAGCGCAGCAACGCCAAGCGGATCAACTTCGGCATCGCCTACGGTATGGGGGCGATGGCCCTGGCCGCCAACACCGGCATGACGCCCGCCGAGGCCCAGGAGTTCATCAATCGCTACTTCGCCCGCTTTCCCAGGGTGCGCGAATGGCTGGAGGCCACCAAGCGGCTGGCCGCGGAACAGGGCTACGTGGAGACCGTGATGGGCCGGCGGCGCTACTTCCCGGAGCTGGTCGCGCGGACCTCGCCAGAGCCGATGCGCCGGCGCGCCGAGCGCGAGGCGATCAACCATCCCGTTCAAGGGTCAGCCGCGGACATCATCAAGATCGCCATGGTGCGCATCCACCGCCAGCTCCAAGCCGGCAACTACCAGGCTCGCATGACGCTGCAGGTGCACGATGAGCTGGTGTTTGACTGTCCGCCCTCCGAGCTGGACGAAGTAGCCGGCCTGATCAAACGCGAGATGGAAGCGGCCTATCCGCTGCGCGTGCCGTTGCGGGCGGACGTCGCTGCTGGTAAAAATTGGGACGACGTAATCCCCGTGCGATGAGACGCCTCGCGCCACTGGTCATATCGGCGGCGGCCATCTTCGCTGCCGCGTGCGCGCCGGCGCAACCGCCGGTGATCACGCCCCAGATCTTCAGCGTCACCATCAACCCGACGCCTTCCCCCACGGCGTCGCCCACCCCTACGGCGACGCCGACCGCCATCCCGCTGGCCGCGCGGGTCAACGGCCAGCCGATCCCCCTCTCGGCTTATCAGGCTGAGCTAGGGCGCTACTTCCGCACCTTGCCCGGCCCGCTTGACCCCAACGACGAGCGCGATCGACAGACACTCGCCCAGATCCGAGAGGCGGCGCTGGAGGCGCTCATCGAGCAAGCATTGATCGAACAAGAGGCCGCGCGGCGGAACATCGCCGTCAGCGAGGATCAAGTCGCAGCCGAACTTGCGATCGTGAAGGCCCAGATCGGCGGCGAAGCGCAATTCCAAGCCTGGCTCATGGCGACCGGCCAGACCGAGTCCGACGTGCGGGCGCAACTGCGCTTGGAGCTGCTCACGGGCGCGCTGCGCGAGCAGGTGCTGAGCACGCTGCCGCGCACGGCAGAGTATGTCCACGCCTACCACATCGTGCTGGCCACCGAGCGCGAAGCCAGACAGGTCCTCGCCCGTCTGCGAAACGGGGCGCAGTTCACCGCGCTGGCGCGGTCGCTCTCGCTGGACGAGAGCACGCGGCCGGCCGGCGGCGACCTGGGCTGGTTCATGCGCGGGAGCAACGCCATTCTCTGGCCGGAGGTCGAGGAAGCCGCCTTCGGCCTGCAGGTCGGCGAGACCAGCGACGTCGTGCCCAGCCCGGTCGGCTATCACATCATCCGCGTCATCGGCCGCGAGGTGCGCCCGCTGACCGAGCTGGACGCTGCGCACCTGCAGGCGCGCGCCATGGCCGAGTGGATGGATGACCTGAAGGCCCGCGCGCAGATCGAGCGCTTTATCGCGCCCCCCTCGTGAGGCGATAGACAAATAGCACGCGCTCCAGGGTGGTAAACGAAGTCAGGAAGGCCAGCGCCCAGACCATCACAACCAGCGACGCCGGCCAGAGCGGCGAGGACAATAACCCAACCGCGAGCAGCACAAAGCGGCCCAATCGGCTGAACACCCCCACCCGACAGGCCAGCCCCAAGCCCTCGGCCCGCGCGCGGGTGTAGCTGACCATAAAAGACCCGGCCAGGGCCAAGAACGTGCCGGCGACCGAGAGGGCATCCCCGCGCAGCGCGAAGGCGTAGCCCAGACCAGCCAGCAAGGCACCCTCGGCGCAGCGATCCAGGGTGCTATCCAGGAACGCGCCGAACGCGCTCTGCCGACCCAGCTTGCGCGCCACGCCGCCGTCGAGCGCGTCCAGCGGCATGGCCAAACCGGCCATCATCACGCCGCCCCAAAATGGCCAGCCCAGCGCGATGAACAGGCCGGCCAACGCATTCAAGCCGAAGCCGGCCAGGGTGAGCGCGTTGGGCGAGAGGCCAGCGCGCGCAGCGAGGTCAATCAACGGCTCTAACAGGGGACTCAATCGTTTGCGTGCCCAGTCTTCCATCTGTCAACCTTTGCGAGGATTAGCGAAGACAATACCACCGCCCGCTCAGTGGCTGCGCCAGCGAGGGTGTAGATGCTTCGCTGGCCGCAGCGAGCGACCTTTGGACGATTGACCTTGTGCGAACGCACCCGCCCCATTCGACGACGATGCGAACCTTATAATGCCCTGCCATGAGGGCCCTGCTGTCGGTGTCCGACAAGACCAACCTGCTCGATTTCGCGCGCACCTTGTATTACTACAACGTTGAGCTCATCGCCAGCGGCGGGACAGCCCGTTTCCTCCGGCAGGCCGGCTTGCCCGTGACCTCTGTGGAGCAGCTCACCGGGCTGCCGGAGATGCTCGATGGCCGCGTCAAGACGCTCCACCCGATGATCTTCGCCGGCATCCTGGCGCGCGACACCGCCGACGACCGAGCCGACCTGGCGCGCATGAACGCCCAGATGATTGACCTGGTCGTCGTCAACCTCTACCCCTTTCAAAAGACCGTGGCGCAGCGCTTCGTCACCCTGCGCGACGCGATCGAACACATTGACATCGGCGGCGTGGCGTTGCTGCGCGCGGCAGCCAAAAACTTTGAGCGGGTGGCGGTGGTCTGCGATCCTGCCGACTACGGCCTGATTCTGAACGACTTGGCCCGTCATGGCAGCGTCTCACTGGAAACCCGCGAGGTGCTGGCGCTGAAGGCCTTCGCGCACACCGCGGCCTACGACGCCGCCATCCGCGACTATCTGATGGGTCTGCGCTCGGTGGATGCCCCCGTCGTGACCTTGACCTTGCACAAGGTACAGGACCTGCGCTATGGCGAGAATCCCCATCAGCAGGCGGCCTTCTTCAGGTTGAACGGCAACGGCCTCGGCGAGCCGCTCGGCGGCCAACTGCTCCAAGGAAAGCCGCTCTCATACAACAACTTACTCGACTTGGACGCCGCCTGGCGCGCCGTGCATCGGTTTGAGCAACCTGCTGTCGTGGTCGTCAAGCATCTCAGCCCGTGCGCTGTGGCTTGCGCAGACGAGTTGCATCGCGCCTGTGCCGCTGCGCTGGCCGCCGACCCTGTCTCTGCGTTCGGCGGCATCGTCGCAGCGAACCGGACCATTGACGCAGCCACCGTCGAGGCGATGGGCGACCTCTTCATCGAGTGCATCATCGCCCCGGATTTCGCCCAGGATGCCCAGGCCCATCTCGCGAAGCGCAAGAACTGCCGGCTGCTCAAAGCCACGTGGACGCCCGACGCTGTGGCCTACGAATATCGCAGCATCCTCGGCGGGATGCTGCGCCAGACCATTGACCAGGGCGATCCGAGTGACGCAGCATGGCGGGTGGTCACCCAGGCCCAGCCCAGCGAAGCGGACATGCGCGCCCTGCGCTTCGCCTGGAAGGTCTGCCAGTACGTCCACAGCAACGCGGTGGTGCTCGCGCGAGCAGAGGCCGATGTCTTGACGACGGTGGGCATCGGCGGCGGCCAACCGAACCGCGTAGATAGTGTGCGCCTGGCCGTTGCGCGCGCCGGCGAGCGCGCCAAGGGCGCTGTCCTCGCCAGCGACGCTTTCTTCCCCTTTCCCGATGGCGTGGAAGAAGCGGCGAAGGCCGGCGTGCGCGCCATCGTCCAGCCCGGCGGCGCCCAGCGCGATGCCGAGGTGATCGCTGCCGCCGACAGGGCTGGCTTGGCGATGATCTTCACAGGTGTCCGTCATTTCAGGCACTGAGGTGCAGGGGGCGATGCGCAGTATGGGTGATGAGATGTGTTTATGTTACGTATTTCGTATTCCGTATTCCGTATTCCATATTTCGTATTGTGAGTAGGAGATGATAGGTCGTTTATCCGTTCGATACTTGGTGATCTCGTTCATCGCTACGGCAGTGGTGGCGGTCTTGATACAGCTTTCTCTATTGAGTTTGCTGGAGCGCAATCGGGGCCTGCTGGCCGGCGCAGCGTTGGTCGCCGGCTGGTGGGGCAACCTGGCCACGGCGGGGACGGTGGCCATCCTTGCCGCGCGCAAGTCCGCCGAGGGCTTCACCGATCCGCGGCTCGGCAGGTTGCTCGGCCTCTCCATCGGCGTGTGGGTTGGCGTGGGCGCGATTGCCGGCCTGGTCGCTTCTGCGCTGATACTCAATAATCAAGTGCCCAACGCCAGCATCCGCCCAGGGCTGATCGTGGTCTTTGGGCTGGTGAGCATGCTGGTCTGCCTGATCGCAGGGGCGCTCGCTGGCCGCGAGGCCGCCCAACCCCCGGAATCGGAAGAAGAGGCGTGATGGCCAAGCACTGCGAGGTCGGCAAATGGGGTGAAGCCCTGGCCGCCAAGCACCTGCTCGCCAATGGCTACCTCATCCGCGCCCGCAACTGGAGGCACGGGCACGGCGAACTGGACATCATCGCCGAGCGCGGTCAGACCATCGTCTTCGTCGAAGTGCGCACCCGTCGCAGCAACGCCTATGGCGTCCCCCAGGAATCCATCTCGCCCAACAAACGCGCCAGGTTGATCGCCACGGCGCAGGCCTATCTGGACCAACACGGCCTGCAGGACGCGCAGTGGCAAATTGACGTTATCGCTGTTGAACTCGACCAGCGCAACGCGCTCGTCCGACTGGAACACCTGGAGTGTGCCATCGAGGCAACCGCCTCTCAGGACGGCGCAACGCCCAATTTATAAGCATTGATGAGCAGCCGAGCACAAGCAACCACCGACAACGCAGCGATCCGACTCATTCCTCTGGGCCTGCTTCAAGTCACCCTGGCTGCTGTGCTATGGGGCACCGTCGGCATCACCAGCAAATCGCTCTACGGCCTGGCTGACACCGACTCACTCTCGATTGGATTCTTCCGGCTGGCCTTCGCAGCGCCGGCGCTGCTGATCGCCGGCCACCTGGCAACGGGTGATCGCCTGCTGCGCGTCTCAGGCCGAGACGTGGTCAGGATGGCGGGCATCGGCGCGATGATGGCGCTCTATCAAGCCACCTACTTCGCTGCCATCCCGCGCGTGGGGGTGACGGTGACGACGCTGGTCACCCTGTGTACTGCCCCGCTGTTCGTGGCGCTCTTGGCGACCGGCCTGATCGGTGAGCGCCTCAGCCGTTTCACCCTGCTGGCCTTGCCCACCGCGCTGCTTGGCACGGCGCTGCTGATTAACGTCAATCCGGTTCAGGTCAGCTCAGCAGAAGCAGTCGTCGGCATCGGCCTGGCGCTGAGCGCGGCCATGGCCTATGCAGCGCTGGTGCTGTTGAGCAGAACCCTGGCCAATCGCTACCATCCGCTTCAGCCCATCGCCATCGGCTTCACGCTGGGCGCGGCTTTATTGCTGGGATTGACCTGGCTTCAGCCGGGCGGCCTGGCGCTCCGCTATTCCCCGCTTGGTTGGCTGCATCTGCTATACCTCGGCCTGGTGCCGACCGCGCTGGGCTACTTCGTGTTCTTGGCCGGCATGCGCACCACGCCAGCGACGACGGCCAGCATCGCCACGCTGGCCGAGCCGCTCACTTCTGCGCTGCTGGCTTGGCTGCTGTTCGATGAGCGGCTGGGGCCGACCAGCGGGCTGGGCGCTGCGCTGCTCATCGGCGGTTTGCTATTGCAGTACGTCGATCAGAGGCAGAGATGATGTCTCAGCTCTCGCTCGCCCTTGCGCAGCTCGGCGCGATCGTCATTGCCCTGCTCACCTTCGTCGCGCTGGCCCTGGGCGAAGTGCCCGGTCTGCGGCTGAACCGAGCTGCGATTGCCATGATCGGCGCAGGCGCAGTGCTCGTGTTCGGCGTGCTCGACTTCCCCGCCGCCGAGCGCACGCTGGACCTGAGCACGCTGGTCCTCTTGTTCAGCATGATGGTCATCAACGCGGTGTTGGAGCTGTCGGGGTTCTTCACGTGGGTAGGCGAGCGCATCATCGAGCGGGCGAGCCACCCACTGAGCCTGCTTGCGCTGGTCATCGGCACGTCCGGCGTGCTTTCGATGCTCTTCCTCAACGACCCGGTGTGCATCATGCTCACGCCGCTGGTGTGCGGCGTCGTCATCCGCCTCAGGCGCGATCCGATCCCCTACCTGATCGGCCTGGCCTGCGCGGCCAACGTCGGCTCAACGGCCACCATCACCGGCAACCCGCAAAATATCCTGATCGGCGCATCGTCGGGCATCAGCTACACCTACTGGCTGGCCCGCCTGGGGCCGGTGGCGCTCGCCGGTCTCTTTGTGATCTTCGCGGTGCTGTGGCTGCTGTATCCGGCTGAGTTTCGCGCCGGCCGATCGTCGGCGCGCTCGCCCTCGCTCAGCGCGCCGCGTTCGCCAACAGGCCCGCTGCCGCTGGCGCAGGCGGAGGCTCAGGTCTATCTCTCCACCCTGCGCAGGAGCTTGGTGGTCATCGCGCTGATGCTCATCGCCTTTCTGGCCGGCGCCAACATCACGGTGGCTGCCTTCATCGCTGCTTGTGCCGTCCTCATTGGCCGGCGCTTTGAATCGGCGCGCATCCTGGCGCTGGTGGACTGGCCGTTGCTCGTGATGTTCAGCGGCCTGTTCGTCGTCACCGGCGCGCTTGAGCACACCGGTGTCTCGGCCTGGCTGTTCGAGCAAGTGAAGCCGCTCGCTTTCGCCGGCACTGCGCCTCTGGCGATCGTCACGCTGTTGCTCAGCAACCTCATCTCCAACGTGCCAGCGGTGTTGCTCTTCCGGCCGCTCGTGCCGCAGTTTGCCGATCCAACCCAGGCTTGGTTGACCTTGGCTGCTGCGTCCACCCTGGCCGGCAACCTCACCCTGATCGGCTCTGTGGCCAACCTGATCGTCGCCGAGCAGGCCCGCAAGTTCGGCATCGCGCTCACTTTTCGGGCATATCTCCTCCCCGGCATGATCGTCACCATCCTTACGATGGGGATCGCTGTGCTGTGGTTAGGGGGATGACGCTGCGCTCACTCGCTGGCCCGCGCGTCGGCTTGTTCGATGAGTTTGCCAGCCAGCGCCAGCAGCGCATCCACGCGCCCGCGCGGCGTGTTCTTGCTGACGAAGTAGCGCTCCAGCAGCTCAAGCGGCGTGAGTGACTCCGGGTTCTGCAATCCAATGCGCGAGCGCGCCTCGCGCTCGACGTGGCGCGCGATGCCGGCGATGAAGTAGGCATCGGCCAGCACCGACTCGATCTCACGCATGCGCAGCGCGGCCTCCTGGTGCTGGAGCAGCTTGATCTGCACGCGCACCACGGCGTCCTTGAGGTCGTGCTGCGCAATGCGCCGCAGCACGGCCTCGGTGGGTGCGTCGCCTTCCCGCGTGGCGTCAACGTAGATCGAGACAAATCGGCGGACGCTGGCCAGGGGCACAAACGACCAGCGCGCCTCGCCGCGACGCAGCTCCACCCAGCAAAAGCCCTTCGCCTCGTCCGCCTCGCCAAAGTCAACCCGCTCCAGGCTGCCGGCATACACCACGGGCGGCATGTTGTTTTGATTCAGGCTTTGGTGCTTGTGAATATGCCCCATGGCCACGTAGTCCCACGCGCTCAAGTGGAGCGCGCTCAGCGGCAAAATCAGGTCGCGTCCCAGCATGACGTTGCGCTCAGAGCCGAACACCGCCCCGTCCAGCGTGAAGTGGCCGGTGAGGACGGCTGGCAGGCTGGCGTCCAGCTCACCGGCCAGCCGACCGATCTCTGAATCCAGGATCCTCACCATCTCCTGATCGAGCTGCTCGACAGTCATGCCGCGATACTCCTCGAACTTCAGCAGTCGGTTGCGCTGTGGCCAGGGGACGGTAGCGACCTGGAGCATGCCACGTCGCGTTTGGATGCGGTGCACAGCCTCAGCGCGTCCAACGATCACGTTGGGGACCTCGAGCGCGCTGAAGATATCCAGGCTGCTGGCGCGTTGCTCGATGATCGGCATGTCGTGGTTGCCCAGCAACAGCACCGTCGGGATGCCGGCGCGCGAGAGGCGCATGACCTGGCGCGCAAAAGCGCGTTGATAGGTGGGGTTGGGATCGCGCGTCTTGAACGCATCGCCGGCGAAGATCACCAGATCGGCTTCGTGTTCAAGGGCGTAGTCCACCACCTCCTTCAGGCGCGAGACGAAGTCCAGCACCCGCTGGTTCAGGCCGCTCGAAGGATCAAGCCGGCCGTAGTTCTCCATGCCGATATGCAGGTCGGCAAAATGCAAGAGGCGAATCGGTTCGCGGCTCATGGCTGTTGGACGGGGAGCAACTCTAAATCAAAAGGGGTGTCCACGTAAGCGCGGCTGACCCAGCCGATCATGCCGCCGGGCGCGCGCACGCGCAGCCAACTCGCCGCAGCGTCGCGCGCGAGCAGCTCGACGCGCTGGTCAGGCGCGAGCTGGCCGATGATGCGGAAGCGCGTGCCAGGCCCAGCCCGCACGTTCAACAACGTCTTAGCCTCGCCGGCTGGAACATCGCTCGGAACCGTCTGTGCGCCTAAGAGTTCATCCGTGATGGCCAGCGAGGCGATCAATCCATCGAGCACGCGCAGCGCGGGCGTGAAGGACTCAGGATGCGCGTCGAGCTGCTGCGCGATGCCCTCAGCATACGCGCGATAGTCCCTGCGGAAGAGGTCGCGCGTCGGCTTGTCCACCTCGGCCGGCCTGCTCGGCAGCAGGGTTGTGGTGATCGGGAAGTATGCTGCGATGTAGTACCGACCGTCCTCGGTCAGGCCCTGAAAGGTGTAGGTCAAGCTGCTGGCGGTCAGCAGGCCAAGTTCTGTGGTCAGGTGCGTCACGAAGCGCACCCCTCTCCCGCCCTCAAAGCTCAGATAACGCACCTGCGCCCAGATCGCCTGGCTCAGCCCTGAGGCGGGCAACAGCAGGATGTCCTGCTCGAAGCGCGTGGGTTGGGCTGCCAACAGCGCTTGAAAGTCGCGGAGCGCCGCGTCGAACGCCTCTGCATCGGCGGAGCGAAATAACGCGCGATGGCTCGCCAAAGGCAAGACCAGCAACTGGCGCTGGCGTGGGTCGAAGTTGTCGCTGGGGAGAATGTCATCGTCGAACACCACCCGCACGTGCTCAGGCCAGCCGTTCCATTCGAGCGGCGAGCGCACGTGTGGCCGACCGGGCACGATCTCAGCGCGCGCTTTGGAAGCCAAGCCGTTGATCGTCAGGCGCAAGCCGGAGAGCAGGTGGACGGTGAGCGCGGGGATGCGCACAGGCTGCCGGATGGTGGTGCCGGCGATGTGCACCTCCAACTCCGCCGGCCCAGGGAGCGTCATGGTGTAGCTCACCGTCATGCTGAAGGTGGTTGGGGATTCAGGGATGATCCACTGGCCATCGGCGAGGTCCTCACCAGTCAGGCTGCGCAGCCGGTAGCGCAGCGCGCTGTCGGCCGGCAGCCGCCCCACCTGTCCGGCGAGCGTAAACGGGTTGGGGAGGGGTATGTCCGGGAGAGGCGCAGTGATGACGATAACCGGCAGCGGCGTGGGCGTGGGCGCAGGCGGTGGCGCTGTCGGCGAAGGCGTTGGCAGAGGCTGGGTTGGCCTGGCCGTGGCAGGGGGCACTGTGGCCGTGGCCGTTGGCCCACACGCCACAGCGCAGGTCAGCGCAAGCGGGAAGAGCGCTTGCACCGCGCGCCTAATAAAACACCCGAAGCGGGTTGCTTCGGGTGTCCACGCACGAACGACCACTGGATGCAAGTAGAGGCTATTTCTCCTCTTTGTACATCACGTGACGGCGCACAAAGGGATCGTAGCGGCGCAACTCCAGCCGCGATGGATCGTTCTTGCGATTCTTCTCCGTCAGATAGAAATGGCCGCTCGCTGTGCTCTTCAAGCGGATCACGATGCGGTTGCCCTTCTTCTTGGCCATGTCTTACCCTCCTCTTTCCAAAACTGCCTTTGTGCCGGGCATCGGCAGCAAGGCCAGATGGCGGGCGCGCTTGATCGCGCGCGCCAGCAAGCGTTGGTTCTTCGCGCTCAGGCCGGTGCGCCGGCGCGGGAGGATCTTCCCCTGAGCATTGATATAGCGGCGCAGTTGCTCAACGTTCTTGTAATCCGGGGTCGTCTTGCTTGCCGCGAATTCATCAATGCGGTTGTTCCTCGTCGAAGACGACTCAACCACTATCGTGCGACTGGCAGCCGGCGGCCTGCGACGTTGAGGCGCACTCGTCGTCTCTGGCGCATCGGTTGTCACCTTCTCGATCAGGCTATCTTCCACGGTCATCCTCGCTGAATACGAGCTACCTTGCAGGGCCAAGATTCTAGCACATCGTCGGGAGCGTTCAGCAGGGGAGCGCTCAACTTTGGGGTGATTTGGCTCACCGAGATGAGAGATGCAGAGAGCGCAGAGGGTATGTAAAAATACGTGAGTTCGGATTTACGCAGGAGCATTTATGGATATCGTTCAGCTCGTCATATCAGTCTGTCATGCCAGGGGCGTTACGCTCAGCATGACATGTGAACGATGTTCATGAGCGCGCCAGCGCAAATTAGCTCGTGGGCGCGAGGTGCGCGAAGCCCAGAGATGGAATGAACGGTTCAACTGCGCCATCTCTGTTATGTGATTTTTGGAATGAGTTCTAGACTCGCGGCCTCTCGCATGACAAGCTGGCGCGGCGAGCGAGCAGCCTGCCCCCTGCGCGTGAATGCCCCTGCACCACCCACAGAGTTCTGCGTGAATACGCGCCCGCGTGGCAGCACCCCGCTCTCCCACCGCTTTCACAGACCGATGCGCCGGAAGGCCAGCGGTGCGCCGAGTGCCACCCAGCCCCCGATCAGGGCATAGCGGATGTAGCGCAGGCCATACGAGACCAGGTCATCCTGACGCGGGAAGAGCTGCCCCAGCGCGAACCAGATCAGCAGCAAAACCACGGCGCCCAGCGCGAAACGCGCCGCCCGCCGGCCTAGCGCTCCACGCGCGTCGAATCCCCCTTGCCTGGACAAAAGGGCCAGGCCGGCGACGAAACCAAACCACGTCCCCGCCGTGCTGGCGGCGGTGTCCAGCGACCATGGATTGAGTGGCTCGTCACCCCTTGCCGCGAGCTGCGTCCATGCCTCCGGCAATCGACGCTCCCCCTGGGCGGCCACGACCAGCCACGCCGGCGCGATCAGCAACAGCGAGGTCACAAACGCCACCAGCACTTGGCTGCCAAGTGCGCGCCTGCTCAACCACGCCCCGGCCCGCTCTGCCAGGGCTACGAAGCAGACCAACAGCGCAGCGCCGATCACCCAGCCGGCCAGCACATCGCTAGGAAAGTGCACCCCCAGATACATCCGCGAGATGCCGATCAGAACGACCAGCGCGATCGCAAAGACCCAGAACCACCATCGCCGCGCCGTGACGGCCAGCATCCCCCACACACTCGCTGAGATCTGCGAGTGGCCCGATGGCAACCCGAAGCTCGACTCGGCAGCGTAGGCCAACACCCGACGCTATACCAATACGGGCGCGGGCCGGCGAACACGAGCTTAAGAAACGTCAGTTCGGATTTACACGAGGTCAAGCGGGGCTCTAACTTGTGCTGACAGCAAACAAGCCTCCAAAGAGCCCCAATGGATAGTTTACTCGAGCTGTTCTGCCACGTCGATGACTTTTGCACTGCCTCACTGGAACAACTTTCAGCCCGTCGCCCACGCGGACGACGCCCTGGCTTATGCATGAGCGAGATTATGACTATCCTCATTCACTTTCATCAGTCCAACTATCGTAACTTCAAAGCTTACTACCTTGAGTATGTCATGACACACCTACGCAATGAATTTCCAGGCCTGGTCAGCTCCTGTTGAGCTTATCCCTTCAGTTATCGTGCCGCTTAATGCCTGCCTGGGCACATGCACAGGCATCACCTTCATTGACTCCACCACACTTGCCGTGTGCAAGAATCCACGTATCCATTGTCACAAGACGTTTGCCGGACTTGCCAGACGCGGCAAAACATCCACCGGATGGTTCTATGGATTTATCTGATAGTCAATGACCGCGGCGAACTGATTGACTTCGTGCTAACCCCTGGCAATGTTGATGACCGAACCCCTGTTCCTAGGCTTGCGCGCCGACTCTCCTTCGGAGACAAGGGATACCTATCGAAGGCGTTACGAGATGAACTCCTTCAACGTGCAACTGATCACCGGCATTCGCGCTAACATAATGCTGCCGCTGCTGGACAAGCTTTTACTCCGCAGGCGGGTAATCGTAGAGACAATCGTTGACCAGTTGAAAAACAT
>Ga0308393_1000232_pt1 | contig 30395 bp, 24 predicted proteins | sample Hotspr2Sampleee2_FD_202364 | JGI IMG/M metagenome (GOLD analysis project Ga0308393, IMG submission 202364) | Hot spring phototrophic mat microbial communities from Mushroom Spring, Yellowstone National Park, Wyoming, United States - 20050630_ee2 ... | reverse complement strand
CCCTGTCAAACTCAATCTGAACCGTGTGGTTTTCATTACTACTTCGGCAACGGCTTCGGCAAGCGAGTTGGTGATAAACAGCCTTCGCCCTTATCTTGATGTACGCATTATTGGCAGAGCTTCAGCGGGTAAGCCCGTAGGTTTTCCTGTGCTACCAATAATTATGGACAGAACTCGCCCTACTGCCAACTACGTGGTTGCCCCTGTGGCTTTTCAGAATTTCAATGCTAATAATTTTGGCGATTATTTTGGAGGACTTCAACCCGATAAACTCCAAATTGATGACGTAAGCCGTAACTTTGGCGATACCCAGGAGGCTTGCCTCCAAGATGCGATTACCTTCCTCACAACAGGTATTCTGCAAAGAGATTTGCAATCGGAACGAAATCTGTACCTACAACCTACACAAGCCAATCAGCAATTACACAAAGACGACTACGGAGCAATAAAATTGATGAAAAATTCCTTTGTTCTCAAAAAATAGTTATCTTGCGAAAACAAAAATTTTTTTATGGAAATCAACAAAGAAGATTTGGCATTTTTGCAAGAAAAAATCACAGAAATCCGCTACGAGCTTACGCCTTATATGAACTCTCGCAACCTGCTTTTCAATGCCGAGCAAATGTTGGAGTTGCTCGTAGCTTTGCCCGTTGCCATTGGCGTAAATTTAGACCAACAAATAGACTTTTTTGAAGAAAGAGTGCTTGAACACGCCGCCAGAACCGCCGCCCACTTCTACAACGAACAACTCAACGAAGAAACACATACCCTCTTCAAGCAACTCGTAGAACCCGATGACACATTAAACGACCAAATTTTTGTGCAAGATTTCAAACACGAATTACGTTTCATCATCACGAGTTTTTCGGCATATAAAGAGCATTGGCTTAAAGCCCTCAAAGTCTTCTGGGAATTAGAGCCTTTGCTCAAAAAATATAATCCCTTTATCAAACCTCTGAAAAAAAGTTTTGTAGAAACGATGTATATGATTTTGCTCTCCAATAGCGGTGATGATAAAGTAGAATTTGAACAAATGAAAAAAATTCTTGCCGATATAGGTTTAGAAGTAGGCGAAGACGAACTGCAAGCCATCAGAAATTCTGTGAAGTAACCAAAAAGCAGTTTCACGACTGCTTTTTGGTCAAAAATATCTTTGATGCTAAAACTCAAACAATATCGGTATAAAAATTGTGTTGTACCCAAAAGACAAAACATCAACTTTGAAAACAACCATAGAAAATAGTGAAAAACCTCAAACTACTGCCCTCGAACAAACCCAAATCAGTCCCCAAGAAGAAAGAAAATACGTAAAAAAAAGAGCTTTCCGAAGGTTTTATATGAGGATTTGGCAGTTTGTGAAGTGGCTTATCCTCAAACCTGTTGCTTTTGTGGCAGGTATAACCATTATTTTGGCTATGCCACCTGTGCAAACTTTTTTGGCTCGTTACGCTACCGACTACCTTTCTGAAAAAACAGGCTTTGCGATTTCTATCCAAAAAGTTCGCCTGAATGTTCTTAATCAAGACTTTACGCTCAAAGGGGTAAAAATTATAGATAAGCAAAACAATGAAATGCTAAACTTAGAAGAAATCAGTTGTGATTTTGACCTCTACCACTCCATACAAGGCAAAGATATATTTTTAGACAAATTTGTTCTCAAAAATGGAAATATCACCCTGATTGTCAATCCCGAAACGAATGAACTCAATATCCAAGAGTTTATTGATGCCATAGAGCAACTTACTGCCCCCAAAGTGAAAAAACCTCGCAAACCCGGCGAAAGAGCCGCTGTATTTGCGATTGAAGAGGTTTTTTTAGATGAAATTATTTTTACTTATCAAGACCCCCGCCAAGACTCCATCAAAAATGGCTTTGATTACGCTCATTTCAAGTTAGAACATTTAGACGGCTATTTGAGCAAACTGCTTATCGTTGCCGATACGGTAGCCTTCGAGGCTCGTAACCTGCAAGCTATTGACAAGGCTTCGGGGCTGACTATCAAAGATTTAAACACAAACTTCTTTCTCAATAAAACCTCAATGCGTTTTGGGGCTTTGTATGCCGAAGTCAATAACTCTGTTCTGCAAGATAGCCTTGTTTTTAATTTTGAAACTGACAAGGATTTTGGCGATTTCAACAACAAAATTCATATAGAAGCCACTTTGGATAGTACTGTTCTACATACACACGATTTAGCTCTCTTTGCCCCCCAACTCAATGCCTATGATGATGTTTGGCGATTGAACGGCACGTTTAGCGGCACGGTGAGCAATTTTAATTTTATAGATTTTAACGTAGGTTTCGGACAGAAAAGCCGTATTATCGGTAGCCTTTCGGCAGAAGGTTTGCCTGATATTAAAAGCGTACTTGCTTCTTTGCAGTTGGAACAAGGTACGCTTGTGCATACTCCCGATTTGGAGCAATACGTTAGAGATGAAAAAGTTTTTAGTTATGTCCGAAAATTTGGAGATGCAAGTATCACAGGACGTTTCGACGGCTTTGTAAATGACTTCAAAGCCAATGCTTCTGTGCAATCGGATTTAGGAAGTGCCATAGTTGATGCTTATTTCATACAAAAACCCCAAGAAATACCCGCCTACGAAGGAACATTGACCTTAGAAAAATTTGATATTGGCACACTCACAAGCCAATCAGAAATAGGACTAATTTCTATGGAAGGAAGCCTCAAAGGCAAAGGATTTACCCTGCAAACCTTAGATACTGATTTTGACGGCAACATCTATAGCCTTGACGCCTTCAATTATACCTATCAAAATGTTTATCTGAACGGACATTTCCGAGACCGTTTCTTTGAAGGCAATCTAAAAAGCGACGACCCAAACGCAGATTTAGATTTAGAAGGTAAGATAGATTTTAGCAAACCAGAACCCCAACTCAAAATATCTTCCGAAATTAAAAACTTAGACCTGCAACAACTCAAACTTATTCCTGAAAAAATAACCTTCAAAGGTTTTGTACATCTACAAAGCGAAGGCTTCGGATTTGATGATTTTATGGGCGAAGTATTGCTCAAAGAAGCCGTGTTGGGAATCAATCATAAATCTCTGCCTATCGACTCTCTGCTTTTTACCTCGCAAAGTAACGAATACGGCTATCGTTTTTTGGACTTGTATTCTCAGTACGCTACCGTAGCGGTTACGGGCAAATACAGACTTAACCAACTCGGACAGACCTTATCCGATTTTTTTGATGAATTGCTCTTGGGACTAAAAAACCGCAACGAGGAAAAAAAGGCTTATTACAACAAAAAACGCAAAGAACGATACGAAAACTTTTCTTTGGAATACGACATACAAGTGCATCAGCCGCGACCTCTTTTGCATTTGTTCGATACCACCGCCTATGCCTCGGCTGATGCCCATTTCAAAGGGATGTTGGTAGGCGGCGACTCGGCTCGGCTTACTTTCAAGTCTGTAAAACCTTTGCCTTCTGTTCAGTTTGGCAAAAATTATTTTTTCAGAAATAATATTCAGTTTGAAGCTTACAAAAATCGTTTAGACGATAACATCACTGCCGAACTCGACCTCTACTCTCATACCCAAAAATTTAACAATTTTGAAACCGAAAAATTAAGTTTTCAGGCTATTTGGCTTGATGGTATCATCGATTTCAGAACTAAAATCAAACAACAGAAAAGCACCAACGAAGCTGATTTACAGGGACATATCACCTTGGATATCAACAAAACGATTGTTGAATTCGACGAGTCTGTTATCACCTTGCTCAACGAAAAATGGACATTTGCTCGCGACGGCAAAATCACTATTTTCACCAACGAAAATGGCAAAGTGCTTTTTGATAAATGCCTGATTGCTAATAAAAATCAAGAAGTTGTAATCAACGGAATGATTGCCGAGAATACACCTGACGAAAAACTCAAAATAGACATCAATACCTTCCAACTTGCCAGTTTGAACGATTTGTTCAGCAACAAAAAACTTAGCGGACTTTTAGATGCTCACCTGATAGTAGAGGATATTTATGAGCAAATTAAAATCAATGCAAATTTTAGAGCCGACTCGGTTGTTATCAATAAATTTTTTATCGGAAACATCAAAGGCTTCTCGGTTTGGAACAACCAAACCCGATTAGTAGATTTGAGTTTAGATATTTTCCATAAAAAAGATTTTATATTCTTCCTCACAGGTACGTACAATCCACGCGAAGATGAGCTGGATATGCTTGCCCGCCTGCGTAATACCGAAATCAATATCGTTGAGCCTTTTGTAGAGGAGTTTGCATCAAAATTAGAAGGCACGGTTTCAGGCGATATCGTCATTACGGGCAAACTCTCCGAGCCTGACCTGCAAGGTTTTGCCAAATTCAACAAAGCTAAATTCAAAATCAATTACTTAGGAACAATCTACGAAACCAATAGCAAAATTGAAATTACAAAAAATGAATTGCTTTTCAAACGTTTCGAACTCACCGACCGCGAACGCCAAAAGGCTTTTCTGAATGGTAGAATTTATCACGACAAATTCCAACATTTTTTCATAGAACTTAACAGCAATTTTGAGCGATTTACACTGCTCAATATCAAAGAACGAGAAAATGCTCTCTATTACGGCACTGCCGCTGCCAGCGGTAAGCTCCTGATACAAGGCGAACCAAACGACCTCTACATCAAGATAGATGCTACTACCGATAAAGGTACAAAAATTTACTTGCCTTTGGACGGTTACAGCGAAGTAGGCGATGCCAGTTATTATCAGTTTGTTAATTTTGAAAGCGAAGGGAAGCAGGATACCACAGGTAAAATTGATAATCCTATCAAAACCGTTAATCTCTCAGGTTTGCAAATGGATATGAACCTCAACGTAACCGAAGATGCGTATTTTGAAATACAATTAGACCGCCAAACAGGCGATATTATGAAAGGCTACGGCAAAGGCTTGATGCAGATTGGAATTGATAGCCGCGGAAATTTCGGTATCTGGGGCGACTACAACATTATACGCGGTAGCTACAACTTCACGATGAAAAACCTCATCAGCAAGAAATTTAACATTATGCAAGGCAGTAAAATTTATTTTGAGGGCGATGTCTATAAAGCCTATGTGGACGTAAAAGCCTCGTATGATGATGCTCACCCTTCTTTTACGGCTTTTCTGCCACCTTCCGAAATTACTCCCGAAACTTCGCGTAGGTTTCCTGTGAGTGTAATTGCTCATTTGGTAGGTGATTTGCTCGCTCCGAAAGTTACTTTTAGTATCGATTTCAAAGATATGGACAAAAAAATATCAAACCCTACTTTGCAGGCGGCGATGTTCAAGGTGAAATCCGATATTGAAAACAACGAACTTGAACTCAACAGACAAGTAGGTAGCTTGATTATCTTGGGGCAATTTACCTCCGAAAGTACGGGTAGCAGTGTAGGAATAGCATCAGGACGAACACTCGGAGAGTTCCTCTCTAACCAGCTTAGTGGTTATATCTCAAAAATAGACGAAAACCTAGAAATAGAACTCAATGCCAATGACCTCATCGGGGGGCAGAATGGTTCAAATCTTATCGGTATGCGGTTTTCTTACACGCTTTTAGATGGCAGATTGAAGGTAATTAGCGACAACCGCTTAGATAGCCGCCAACAAGGTTCAAACTACACAGGTGAGTGGATAGTGGAGTATGTGCTTACCGAAGATGGCAGATACAAACTCAAAATGTACAACCGAAGCACCTTTGGCAACAATAACATTATGCAAACTACTGCCAACTCCACAGGTATCAGCTTTTCTCAAACACACAACTTCAATTCGCTCAAAGATTTGTTCAAAAGAAAGAAAAAACCTAAAAAAAGTTTTGGAGAAAAGCAAAATAAACCAACAGATACAGAGAAAGATAGCCTCTTGAAAATGCCTCCGCAATAAAATTTAGGTGGTTTTTAGAATAATCGTGGTGAAATGATGATTTCGTCATCATCATCTTCTTCTTTCTCTGTGTCTTCGGCTTTTTTATTTTTTCTCATCTGAAAGCGTATCATGATTTCGTGGCTGCCCGAGATTTGGCGAGCAAGAGGCGTAGTAGCAAAATCGTAGGCGTAGCTTACTCGCAAGCCTTTCAAGGTCTGAAACTCAAACATCGCTACCACTGCCGATTGGTTTCGGTACGAAAAGCCTATACCTATTCGTTTCTGATACCACAGATTGGCGTTGAGGTCGTAGCTGATAGGGGCGGCTTCTACGGCTCTGATAAGCACCGAGGGTTTGAGTTGGAAGGTTTCGTTGAGGTCAAAAACATAGCCCGTAGCGACAAAATAATGTCTAAACTGCCTTGCTTGACTTTGCAACATTCCTTGCTGATTTTCAGAAAAACGATAATTGATGATACGAGGCACAGAAAAACCTGCATAAAACCTTTCGTTGTTGAACCATACGCCTGTACCTACGTTGGGTAGAAGTCGGTTGATGTTTTCTTCAAGTACAGGGTCATTTGTGAAGCCATTGCCCGAATTTTGTTGCGAGCTATACATCAAATCACTGCCTCTGAAAGCGTATTGCGAAATACCTGCCTGCAAACCTAAGGCAAGATTTCCTTTTTTAGGTGTTTTGATGCGGTAGGCATATTGGGTGCTGATGTCAAGGGTTTGGGTTTTAGCGATTTTGTCCATTACTACAAGCAATCCGCCGCCAAGTTTATTGTTCCAGAAGGGAGCATCTATGCCAAAAGTGGCAGTAGTAGGTGAGCCGTTTATTCCTGCAAACTGTTTTCTAAACAACAAAGCCGAGTTAATAAGTTCGTGGCTTCCCGCATACGCAGGGTTAAGGGCAGGCATATTGAACATATACTGCGAATAAAGTGGGTCTTGTTGGGCAGAAAGTACGCTACATTGAGTAATCAAAAGAAATAAAAAAATTTTTTTCATATAAATTTTTTTAGAAAGTAGTTCCACAAAATTAAAAAGACACTTTCATTGGTATAAAATGCTGATAGACAATTTTTTGTCTTGCCTCTTGTGTCTTGCCTCTTGTGTCTAATTACTAAATAAAGTTATCAAAATAATCAATCTCATTTTTCATTAAAAACTCCCATTTTGCAGAATTTTTCAATTCTTTGTTCTAATCGTTTTTTGGGTTCTATTTTTTCTAATTTTTTGATGTTGTCTAAGATAACTTTTTTGAGGGTAGCATACATTTTTTGTGGATTGGTATGAGCTCCACCGAGAGGTTCTTCTACGATGCCGTCGATGAGTTTGTGTTTGAGCATATCGTTAGCGGTGAGGCAAAGTGCTTCGGCGGCTTGCTCTTTGTAGTCCCAACTATGCCAAAGAATAGAGCTACAACTTTCGGGCGAGATAACCGAATACCAAGTATTCTCGAGCATCAGTACCTTGTCTCCGATGGCAATTCCCAAAGCTCCCCCCGAAGCTCCTTCGCCAATGATAATGCAAATGATAGGCACTTTTATGCTGAACATTTCTTTGAGATTACGAGCAATAGCCTCGCCTTGTCCTCTTTCTTCGGCTTCAATGCCGGGGAAAGCCCCAGGCGTGTCGATGAGTGTTACGATAGGCTTACCGAATTTATCGGCTAATTTCATCAGTCTGAGGGCTTTGCGATAGCCTTCGGGGTTAGGCATACCGAAATTTCGGTATTGTCGTTGTTTGGTATTTCTGCCTTTTTGCTGTCCTATGAACATAATAGTTTGCTCACCGATACGTCCAAAACCGCCAATCATAGCTTTGTCATCGGCAACGCCTCTATCGCCGTGTAGCTCGATAAATTCTTCGCACATATTTTCGATGTAGTCCAAAGCGTAGGGGCGTTCGGGGTGGCGGGAAAGCTGTACTCTCTGCCAACGAGTAAGATTTTGGTAAGTTTCTTTTTTTAGTTCTAAAAGTTGTTGTTCGACACTTGCGATAGCCGTACTCAAATCTACTTTACTATTTTCGGCAAGTTGTTTCATTTCGTTTATTTTTGCCTCCAACTCGGCAATGGGTTGCTCGAAATCTAAAAATACCATAGAGGGTTTGTTTAATTGTTTTAGGTTTGAATTAGGAAATCAGACCTTGATGTTTCTTGTGTCTAATCTAAAATTTACAAATATTGTCTTATTTTTTCAGCTATTTGGGCAAGTTCTTCTTGCGACATTTTCTTTTTATTGGCAAAATTCATATCTGCCATACTATTGATAGGAATGAGATGCACGTGAGCGTGAGGCACTTCTAATCCTACTACTGCTACGCCAATTCGCTGACAAGGAACGGCTTTCTCAATGGCTTTGGCTACTTTCTTTGCAAAAACGTGCAAACCTGCAAGGGTTTCATCATCGAGGTCGTAGATGTAATCTACTTCTTTTTTGGGGATAACCAAAGTATGTCCTTTTGCCACAGGAAAAATATCTAAAAAAGCGTAGTATTGTTCATCTTCGGCAATTTTGTGCGAAGGAATTTCGCCTGCAACGATTTTACTGAAAATAGAAGCCATACACGAATGATTTTAGGTGCGAAAATTAGCTTTTTTCTGTAATCATTTAAGCAAAGGTACGGATTTTTCTAAAATTTTCAGAGCCTCTAATTTATCTTGTAGCAAACGCTCTTTCAGAGCTTCCAAGCTCTCTAATTTTGCATCGGGACGAATAAAATCTAAAAATTCTACCTCTAAAATTTCTCCGTAGATGTCTTCATCAAAGTCAAAAATATTTACCTCGATGCGTTTTTCGTTGTTGGTAAGGCTTGGGCGGTTGCCAATATACAACATTCCGCCAAAAATTTCATCTTTCAAGTGTAATTTTACGGCATAGATACCATCGGCAGGAATGAGTTTATTTTCATCTGAAAGTATAAGGTTTGCAGTAGGATAGCCGATAGTTCTGCCGAGTTGGTCGCCTTGTACTACCTTGCCCGAAAGGGTATAGGGATAGCCCAAATACAAATTGGCTGTGCGTATATCTCCTGCAAGTAAGGCTTTACGGATTTTGGTAGAGCTAATAACTACTTCTTCTACGTCTTGGGCGGTGATTTCTTCGATTTCAAAAGGATATTGATGAATATTTTTTTTCAAAAATTCAAAATTACCTTGTCTGTTCTTCCCGAAGTGGTGGTCGTAGCCGATAACGAGTTTTTTTGCCTGCGTAGTTTTGATATAAATCTGCTCAACAAAAGCCTTCGCTTCCAAATTGGCAAGCGTTTTATCAAAAGGTAGCACGAGCAAATAATCTATCCCTGTTTTGGCGAATAGTTTTATTTTTTCTTCTAAGGTATTGAGCAAAAAAACTTTTTCGCCAAAGTATATGCGTGGGTGAGGCGAGAAAGTAATTACAACGCTTTGTCCATTATTTTTTTGGGCTATATCTACCAAACGATTTAGAATTTTTTGATGCCCGCGATGCACACCGTCAAAAGTTCCGCTACTCACTACCGAATAGGTTAGACGAGGAAACTCCTGCGGGTTGGTAATTACTTGCATATTGGTTGAGGTAAATTTTATGCAAAAATACAAAAAAATAGACAATTTTGCCCAAAATTTACTTTTCTTGTTTTTTGTACATTTTTTCGCCTGCAAGCACCTCAAAATCTAAACGATTTTCTTTGGGGGGAATAGGGCAGGTATAGTCTTCATTATACACACAATAAGGATTGGTAGCATAATTAAAATCCAAGATTATTTCATCTGTTTTCGGAAAAGCCACATTATTGATGTACCTACCGCCTTGGTAGGTTTGTTTGCCGTTGGAGGCATCAAGAAAAGGTAAGAAAAGAAACCTATCGCCGGGTTTGTGAAGTAATAGCAATTTATAGGTTTTGCCTTGATAGCTAAATATGGCGTAGCCAAATTTGGCGTATAGTTCGGGGTCGCTTTTGGTCATCTGAATAGGATAAGGCTCTGCCCCTTTTATTGGCTCAAAATGAGCTTTAATTCTAAAATCTGGATTGATAGGAAAGTAGGAAAGTCCTTGAAAACTATCTCTTTGTGCAATAGGCGATTCGGCAGAAGTCTTGAAAATCTTATCTCGGTTGGCTCTATCGGTTTCCACTTTTTCTAAATAGGCTTGCTTGGCACTTTCATCTCCCATTACCAAAAAAATAATCAGCGTAAGAGCCACCAGAGAAGCTACGAAAAGCAAATATTTCTGTTTCATTTCTGTTTCATTTTTTTACAAGACTTTGTTTAGTACCGAACCTAAGTGAGCGTCTATTTCAACTTCCTACGCAATCGTATGGTTTTCATATTTTTCAGAATAAAAGACTTTTTGGATTGCTTGTGGTGTTTTTGGTATTTGTTCATATCAAAATTGCCAAAACGATAATGCTCGTGATTGATTGTAAGCATTTTTTGGGCGTATTCGGGGTGCGTATCTTTTAAATCTTCAAAAAATCTATTTATCCAACTGCTTACAGAACCTACGCTTCCTTTGCTTTTTGTAATTACATACAGCTGATTAACGGCTCGGGTGAAAGCTACGTAAAGCAAATTCAAACTTTCTAAGGTATTTTTGCTAATCTCTGCTTCTTGTTGTGCTTTTATGTCTATGTGTTCGGAAGAACTCATACGAGCCAAAAGGTAAGGAGGTTTTAGTTCCTCACGTAGGGGCAAAGTGATATTTTCTGTATTTATCCAGATATTGCTTTTGATGTTTTGTATTTGCCAGTCGGCAAAAGGAACAATCACAACAGGATATTCCAAGCCTTTTGATTTGTGTATCGTCGTTACCGTGATAGCATCGCTACTTGCGGGAACATCTACGGCTATGTCGCCTCTTTTTTTGTTCCATTCTTGGATAAAGTCGTTGAGGTTATGATTTTTTTGTTTTTCAAATTCTATAATCCAATCCAAGAGCCTGAAGATATACTCTAAGCGTGTAGGGTGTTCTTCCAGAATTCTGAAAATTCGGATAAATTCCTCTACCATTTCATAAAGGCTCAATGACTGAATGTAGTTGTAGTCTATATGATAGCCTCTTTCGGCAAAAATATGAAGAAAATTATCCAAAGAAGCATTTTTATGATAGATTGCCTTGCGGATAGACTCGTTTTGCTCTTGGTTGGGGGTGGTTTTTAGGATAGTTTTGTAGAATAAATACACTGCTTCCGATTTTGCCAAATTATTTTCGGGGTTGGCTACTACTTTGAGCAAGGCTATCAAGAAATTCACTTTTTGGTCTGAAGAAATTACCAAAGAATCTACCGAAACCACAGGATAGCCCTTTTCTTTGAGCAAAGTGGCAATTTGAACGGCTTTGTCTTTGTTTCTGAAAAGTATAGCAATATCTTTCATTTCAAATCCTTTTGCCAAAACTTCTTCAATAATTCGTAGCACTTCTTCTTTTACTTGTTCTGCGTAGGTTTCGGCGTTGGTTGCCTCTTTGAAAATAACATCTACTTGTCCGTTGGGGACGGCATTGGCAGGGATTTTCTGCTTGAATTGCTCATCATATACTTGTTTGGCTAACTTGGCTTCATTTTGGATTATGTCAGCAATTCTTTCAAAGAAAATATTGTTGAAGGTAATAATCTCGGAATTGCTACGGAAATTAGTATCTAAGTTTTTTCTTTCGGTCAGATTTTTTAGTAATTCGTAGCGTTGGCTGATAAGTTCTCGGGCTTGGTCTTGGTCGTAGAAATGTATTTGGGCAAGTTCGTTGAGCTTTCTGATGCTTTCTGCACCTTCTTGCGGGTGATTGGCATACGCCAAATGCACGATTTGTTCCATTTCGCCACCACGCCAACGATAAATGGCTTGTTTGGCATCGCCTACAATCAAATTCAGGTTGCCATTCGCCAAACTATTTTCCACAAGAGGCAACAAATTGTGCCACTGCAAAACCGAAGTGTCTTGAAATTCATCAATCAATAAGTGCTGAAAACGCTCGCCGATACGTTCATAAATAAAGGGTATAGGTTCATTTTGTACGATTTGAGCAATTTTTTCGTTGGTTTCAGCAATATAGACCAAATTATTTTTGATTTTTACCTCTTCAACTGCCTGATGAATATCTTTGGTAAGGGCAACTTTGTAAAGATTTCGTAAGACCTCTTTGGATAGAAAATAGTTTTGATGATGTTTGTCCCAATATTCTTTGATACTTCCCAAAATAGATTGTAATTCATCTTTTATTTGGGCTACGATTGCTTTGCGAGCCTCTTTGCCGCCTTCCCATTTATTTTTTTCAAGGGTTTCATTTACACGAGAGTTGAAAAGTTCTTTTTGAAAATCTTTATTTTTAAGTTTTACAAAAAAATTGAAAACACCGCTTTTGCCATAGTAAAAATCTTTTTCTTCTAAACCTTTGCTTTCTATCAAACGCAAGGCTTTTTGAGCCTGAGAGTTTAGAAAGCTCTCAAAGTCATTCACTAATTTTTGCAAAGCTGTTATACTTTGCGAATAAGTTTTCAAGCTGATTTTGGCTAATTTTCGGGCAATAGGGCGACTTTTTTCGTTGTAGAGTTCTTTGGTGAAATCGGCAAGGTTTTTTCGTAAATCTCGCCAATGTGTTCCGTTTTCTAATTCATCTATCAAGAAATTGATGAGAAAATCAGTAATTTCTTTTTGGTCTTCTTGTCCAACTTTGGCTATGAGTTCGTCGGCGGCGTTGTTGGTGAGTGAGTCGGTATCCATATCCAACTCGTAGTTGATAGGCACGTTTAGCTCTTGCGTAAAAGCCGATACAATTCGGTTCGTGAAACTATCAATCGTACTGATGGCAAAATCGGAATAATGGTAAATAATTTGCTCGAAGGTAAGTCTGGCTCTGTGGCGGAGTGTTTCGGTAGAGATGCCTATTTCTTGGGAAATTTGGTGTTGTAGCTCTTTGTCTTGGTCTTTGGTAAAGGCAAGCAGTTTGCTTAGCACTCTTTCTTTCATTTCTCGGGCGGCATCTTTGGTGAAAGTAATAGCCAAAATTTTTCGGAAATAGCTCGGATTGAAGCCATTTTCCGAAGGGTGGTCGCCGAGGGCAAGTTTCAGATATTCTTTCGTGAGCGTGTAGGTCTTGCCCGAACCTGCCGATGATGTATAAATTTGAAACATATATCAATTACAATTATCAGTGAGCAGTTATCAATTATCAATAGCCGAAGCATCAGGAGAGACAAGGCATGCCTTGTCTGTACAATTATCAATTAAGGATGCTGAGCGAAGCCGAAGCATCAGTGAGCATTAAACATTGTTCATTATCTTGTTGAAATTTTTTCATTTTTCTGGTTTGGTACAAAGAATTTTCTGATTTTCCAAGTAGGTATAGCAATATGCCATTTACAAAGCAAAATTTTATCTGCCCCTGTTCGTTTGCCCCAAAGAGAAATATTATCCAAATAATCGGTAGTAGGACGCAACAAAGATACCCGAAAACCAAAAGCATAGCCATTTTTAAGCAAAAAAATTAACCCCAAAGAAGTAGGAAAAATACCACTTATGTTGCTATAAATTTCACCTGCGGCACGTGTGCTAAGTTGATTTTGTAGCCTACCGCCTTGTTCGTTTTTTGGCAAAAAACGCATCAGCCCCACACCTTGCGAAATATAAGCTATCCAACGATTAGTTCGTAAAAAATTATATTGCAAATCGGCTTGAAGCGTTACGACATTGCTACGAAAAAAAAGATTAGGCGTAGCGTTTTCATCAAATTCGTAAGCATAATTTTGCCCTCTTACACTTCCGATGCCTAAGGCAAGATGTCCGTTCCAACGTTTTTTCTTAGCAAATTTTACTCCAAAATGCACAGAAGAACTCCAAAGAGCGTAGCTATTGGCTAAATCGCCTCGGTAGGCATTTGCTCCCACGCCTATTTCCCAAAGTTGGTGCAATCTGTATCGTTGAAAAGTATCTTCTACTACTCGCAGACTATCTTGCCCCTGCAAAGTAAGCACCAAGCTTAAGAAAATTATGGATAAAAAAAATCTCATAGGTATTTTGTTTCCTGCTTCCTGCTTCTTAGCAACCACAAACATACAAAAATTATGGAGATAAATTCAAGAAATCATCAAATTACAGCCTCTTTGTTCGGTGTTATCGGCTCTGCCGAGTACCTTAAAGTGTTCTTCATCAACATACTCGCCTACGTCTTGCGTAGCAATAAAGCTACAAGTTTCTACATTTGCCAAATCGATGACATTGATTAAGCCTCTGCTTTGGGTAGTAGCGAAGGGGTCGTTGTGTTCTCTTAGGAAAATTCGCATTGTACGGGGCATCTTGAAAATGCCTTCTCCTTGCGAATAGGCTTGCGAGAGCAGTTCGGTCATTCCGTACTCGGAGTGGATTTGGGTAAGCCGAAATTTCTCTTGTAAAATTTGATGCACTTCTTGGCGTATCATTTCTTTGCGGCGTCCTTTCATACCTCCTGTTTCCATTACGATAGCGTTGCTCAAATCGATTGGGTAGGCACTGGCAAAATCTAAAAGAGCATACGTAACGCCAATGAGTAGAATTTTTCGGTCATTTTTTCTCTGCAAAAAAGCTAATTTTTGAGCAAGTTCTTGGTAATTATACAAATAAAAACCACTTTCAGGCGAACCTGATTTTCGTATAAATTGCTCTACCATATACACCAACGAAGAAGCTCCCTGCTCCAAATACGAAGGCAGCAGTGCCAAGATATGAAAATCGGACAAACTGCCGTATGCTTGCTCAAAAATTTTAATAGAATTTTGGGTGTAAAAATTAAGGTCTGTAACGAAATGCTTGCTTTTCTGGCTTTGTGTAGTGCCGCTACTTTCAAAAATTTTTTCTACGCCCCGTTTGGTACTGAGGATAATTTTTTCCTTGAAAAATTCAATAGGTAGGCAAGGTATTTGCTCTACGTTTTTTATGTTTTCAGGATTTTTGTGCCAAAAATCAACCAAAAACCTATAAATTTTGTTGTTTTGATACTGATACCGAAACACTTTAAAAGCAAGTGTCTCGAAATTTTCAGAGTTTGCAGTGAGTATTTCGTCTTTGAGTGATTCTAATTCTGTCATTTATGAAAAGTTTGTTTTTTGGAGGAATAATGGGAATTTTGGCAATTTTGTTGTTTAATTCTTGCCTTACCAAGCCCGATTTTCCCTTTGAGCCAAGCATCAGCTTTGCTTCCATCAGTAAAAAAAGTATTTTAGACGGAAATAACCAACTTATTGAAGATTCTATTTTTTTGAGCATCAATTTTAGAGATGGTAATGGCGATATTGGTCTTAGCCCTGCCGATACGCTTGGTAGATTTGCTTTTCGCAATCCCGATAAAACTCTCAATCCGTTTTACTACAATTTTTATTGCGATATGTATCGCCGCAACAAATTCACAGGCGAGTACGAACGAGTGAAGTTCCCTACTTTCAGAGACCCCATATTGGGCATAGATATAGAAGGAAATATACACGGCAGAGTACCTCCACTTTTGGAAAATGCTCGCCAAGGACCCATAGAAGGTGTGCTTCGTTACAACATCGGAGGACTTTTTTATGATGTAATCGGCATCAACAAACGTGATAGTATTCGCTTTGAAGTCTTTATCTACGACAGAGCCTTGAACAAAAGCAATGTAATCACTACGCCTGCTATTTTGGTCAATGAATAAAAAAAGATTATGGAAAACCTCTTATAGCGTTTAAAACGCTGTAAGAGGTCTAATTAACACGAAATCGAGTAAAAAAACGTGAAAATACGACATCTAAGGCAAAAAATTGTTCTCGTTACGATTTTTATAGTGCTGATTGTTTATATTTCTATTCATATATGGATTGCTCGGAACAATCGTTCTTTCACTTTTCCTAAAATCAACGAGGAGGACGTTTATTTCTACAACGAAAAACTCCCTAATTTTGGAATAGCTTTTGAGAAACTCTCAATTAGTTCAGAATTTGGCAGTGTAGAAGCCTGTGCAATGCCCTCGCGGTCGAGCAATAATGTGTGGATTTTGCATCTGCACGGCACTAATACGCTGTTTTATTCTGAAAAAAATTATTGGCGTTATCGTATTTGGAACACGCTGGGGCTGCATATCCTTACACTCAACTACCTTACTAACGAAGAGGGCAGTCAAACTTCTTCTGCCGAAAAAATGTATCAATCAGCCAACGTAGCTTTGCGATTTCTCGAAGAAAAAATGGAAATTCCCGAAGAAAGAATTGTAGTGTATGGAGAGGGTTTGGGGGTTTATCCTGCTGTACTTTTGTCTAAATATAATCAAAAACTTGGCGGACTTATCCTTGAAAACGGGGTCACCAATCTGCACGATTACCTGCAAGATTTGTACCCTATCATAGCCATACGTTATTTGTTCAAAGACGAGTTTCCTATCATTGATAACATACGCAAAACAGAAGTTCCTACACTTTTTATTGCCAGTGAAAAAGATGAAACATTCCCTCACAGACATACCAAACTACTCTACGAGGCTTCGCCTGCCATCGTGAAAAGGTTAGTGATGCTGAAAAAAAATATTCAGAAAATCAAAAATAAAGACGCTAAAACCTATCAGAAAGCTCTTTCAGATTTCCTAAAGGAATTAAAACTAAGAGTAATCTAAAAACAAAATCGGAAAAGCATCAATGAAGGCGAAGGCTTAAAAGCAAAAAACTTAGATTTAGCACTTCTGCCCTGCCTTGCCACAAATGCAATGTTGCGTGCTGTTGTTTTTGGTTTAAAAGTCAAATAGTTTTGGACTTGCCTCTAAGTTTGTTACTTTCTTTTTTTCTTGCACAAATTCCAAACGATATTCTTCTGATATTTTACCGTCGTTTGCTAATCTGTCCTGTATCATTTCGTAGTATTTAGGGTGTAACTCGCAAGAAATAAAATTACGTTTCAGGTTTTTGCAAAGTACAATTTCCGAGCCACTACCACCAAATAAAATGAAGACATCATCATTTTCCATTGTGCAAGATTTTATCAGCATTTCCACAAGCCCCAAAGGAATTTGGCAAGAATGAAAAGTTTTATCTTTGCTTACGTTTTTTACCAAGTCAAAGTAAAACCAAGAATAGGGCATACGTCCTAAATTTCCTTCTGCCATTCTTTGCTTAATGCGTTTATCAGTAGGATTTTGGTAAGGAAGGGCTACATTGTCTTTATAGAAATTGTTTTTCTTGCTTTTGGTAGCGTGCAGAATACTGCGGTGTGCGGTGGTAAATCGGCGTGGGCTGTGTCCTATATTGGTATTATACACCCAAACATAGTCTTGTACGTCAAAAGCGTTTTCATCAAGGTATTTTACACGCAAATAAGCGTTTTGTTTGGGATAATTTATCATAAACAAGTTGCCCGTTGGTTTCAAAACACGCAGGCTTTCTTTGGTAAGTTCTATGTACCAATCTATATAATTATTCCATTTTTGCGTATAGTTTTTGCCTGCATAGTTGATGCCTACGTTGTAATCAGGGTCGCCATAGACCATATCTAAGCAATTATCAGGTAAATGTTTGAGTAGTTCTAATACATCCTGATTGAAAACCTTATTTCTGAATTGTTCAAGCATTATCTTCTTTTTTATAGCAAAGATACTAAACATTCAACTGATAACAAACCGACTTTACGAACTTGATACTCGTAATATCCAATGGATTTTCAAAGGTGTATGCCCAAATTTTTAAATTTGTAAGCCCGTTTTCTATGGTTTTGACAACATAAACACCGTAAATTTCTTTGATTTTGCCTTGCAGTTCCGAAAGTTGGTTTGCCTTGTAATAGTACAGAAATGGGTGATAAATTTGATAAACTGCAAAACTATCAGGTTTGCCGTTTTTACCTTCAAAAACCCCGATACTACCTTGAAATTCAATAGTCAAATCAATTTCAATTTGTATATTTTTCAATTCAATAAACAAATCTTTGCCAAAATTGTAGGCAAAACTTGTTTTAGTACGGTGCGGAAAATAAGTTTTTGGTCTTTGTGAAATGTCTATGCTGTCAAATTCTGTATCTTTTCCAAACAAGAAGTGATGCAAAATTCGTTGATTATTGGCTACTGACAAAATATTACTTTCACTGCTGTTGTACTCGTTGAGTAGGCTTTTTTTGTAAGTCCATTGCAAAGTTTCTTGGATTGGCTCAAAGTCGTGATAGACTTTGTTTATTCCCTTAATGAATTGGTGTCTTCCACCGCCTAAATGAATGACTGCGAAATCGTTATCGAGCAAAATTTGTGGAAGTTTGTCTTTATTGTCAATTTTAGTAGCATCAAAAGGATTTCCAAAGCCAACTTTTTTGGATACATCTTTCACCAAATCATTGTGAAAAATATAATTATTCCGTTTTTGGCAAATCTTAAAAAGTTCGGTTAAAACTTGGTCTTTTTTGTTCATTAGTTTGTTTTTCTGCAAAGTTAGGTGTTTTTCTCTGCAATGGCACACAACAGAAAATATATTTACCAACAAAACCTTTCCTGTACGTTTCGGCTTCGCTCAACGTACAAGAAAGGCTAAAAGCTGTTCGTTTTGAGTATAATCAAATTTAGACTGACTACAAATTAGCCTTTTACGAAGAAAAATGAAACCAATCTCTTCATTATTTTGTATTATTGACATAAAAACGCTAAAAACCTTAACCTAAGTAAATTTTATATGAAAGATTTAATGAGAATGAAAACCTCTCTGAAAGAGGAAGTGGAAGCTGTACTGAACGAACAGATAAAAATGGAAGCTCACGCCTCAGCCAAATATTTGGCTATGGCTTCGTGGTGCGATAGAAATGGCTACGATAATAGTGCCGAGTATTTCTACAAACAAGCCGAAGAAGAAAGAGAACATATGCTCAAACTATTCAGATATGTGGCTGATATGGGTGGTACGGCTATTTCGCCTTCGGTAGAAAATGTTCCTAACGATTTCGACTCGTTTAGAGGAGTATTTGAAAAAGCCTTAGAGTCTGAAATTGCCGTAAGCAATGCCATCAATCGGATTGTAGATGTTTGTAGAAAGAATATGGATTTTATGACCGAAAGGTTTATGCACTGGTTCTTACAAGAACAAATCGAAGAAGAGTACGTTGCTCGTCGTGCCTTAGAACTTTTTGATGTAATCGGAGAAGAGGGCGTAGGCAGATTTATGATTGACGAGGAAGTAACCAAAATCAAATACAAAAACGATTAAGCTACGTTTAGGCAGAAGGTGTATCAGATTGATACACCTTTTTTATTTTTCAAATAAAAAAATAATTTTTTTGTAGTTTTTCAGAAAAACTTTCTTACCTTTGTTGCATTATCAATTCTTATTTTAAATTACAATGCAAAAAGGAAAAGTAAAATTTTTTAATGAAACCAAGGGTTTCGGTTTCATTAAAACCGCTGACACTCAGCAAGACATTTTTGTTCATGTTTCAGGCTTGATTGATGAAATTCAACAAGATGACGAAGTAAGTTTCGACATTGAACGAGGCAAGAAAGGCTTAATCGCCGTGAATGTTAAGTTGGCAAAATAATAAAATAGTTTCGTTTAGAATCGTTTTTTATTACACACAACTTTTACGAAACAGGAGAGTGTCCAAAAAATTTTGAACACTCTCTCTTTTTTATTAAACTTTAAAAGTAGTTTTTAGTAAAACTTTATGTCTGAAAAAAATGATTTTTTAAAGATATCGCTAAAAAATTAAATCTTTTGTACGTTGAGCGAAGAGGTCAGTGAGTTTGCCAAACTGCCGAAATGTACAGAACAACATAAAACCAATTTTGATTGAGTATAAAAGGATTTCGGATTAGAGGCTTAACAAAAAAGATTATTTTTGAGCATAGAATCATCTAATCTCATCATGCCTAATAGCTTTGCCGTTTTGTTTGAGCAGTTTGCCATTGTGATAAGCAATTTCACCATTTACAATTACGCAATCAATTCCTTCGGAAAATTGGTTCGGGTTAGTAACGGTAGCTTTTCCGTTGATAGTTTTGGGGTCAAAGATAGTAATATCTGCCCAATTTCCGTCTTTCAATGCACCTCTTTCTTTCATTACAGGTGCTAAAAGTTTAGCAGGACGCACCACAAGCCGCTCGATAGCTTGCTCAATGCTCATTCCGATATTGAGGCAGTGCCGTACAGCCGTAGCCGCAAAACCAGCCCCACGTGGGTGCGAGTTGGCTCGTGGCTCTTTTTCTATACCTCCATCAGAACCAAACATACAAAAATCGGTCTGCAGAGCCAAATTGATAGTTTTTTCAAAAGGCATCGTACCCGGTGGAACGGCTACCAACAAACCGCTCCTTTTGCGATAGATAGGAAAAGTTTGTGCCGTGAGTCTTTCGCCACTGCCCACTATTTGCAAATCTTCATAAGTAATTCCATAACGCTTTTGCCAGTTGCCACTGAAACGCTCCGAAATCAAGTAAGTTGCCCAAAAACTATACGGATACACACAACAGGTAATTTTCGCACCTTTGGCATTAGCATTTTGGATAAGTTCTAAGGCTTTGGGCATATTGAACGTGCCTCCCGTAGAGTTGAGGTGGTCTATATGAATTTGCACACCTGTTTCTTCGGCAAGTCTGATGGCTTCTTTTACTCCTTCCAGCTCTTTTTCTTGCGAAGAATAACGCAAATGCAAGAAATAAGGACGTTCATATTTTTTAGCAATTTTCGCATATTGTTTCAACTCTTCATAAGTCGTATCGGGCTGATATTCAGGGCTATGAGCCATTGCCAAAGCACCGTCTTTCAGTCCTTGCTCGGCAAGTTCGTAACGTTTGGCAAGTGAAGCATACATTAGGCGTAATCGCATCACAAACACACTTACACCATAATTGACAAGATGAGGCAGTTTATCAAAATAATCGTGAAATTTTTTGGGAAATTCTGCTCCACCGTGCATCTGAAAAACGGTGGTCAGTCCGTCGGTAACTTTGTATTTTTCAAAGATTGTGTAGGTTTGTTGGGGATTGGAGGCATTATCGGCAAGAATATCAATAAAACCGGGGCTTACGATTTTGTCCGTAGCATCAATTTCTTGCAAACCTTGCAGAGGTGTATCACTCAATTTGATTTTCCCTTCGTGATTTATTCCCAAAAAAATACCATTTCTGAGTTTATCCTCTACAAAAAAACTTCCGTTACGGATAACTATTTTGTAGTCGCTTTGTGCATTTGGATTTTGGGTAATTTTAATGCCTGCAAAGGTATCTTTTGTCAGTTGTTTTTTTTCGTTTTTAGAGCTTTCGGCAATACAACTTGGCGAAACTATCAGCGAAGCCGAACCGAGAGCAATGTTTTTGAGAGCTTTGCGGCGAGTTATTTTCATTGACTTGTGTTTTTGGGAATCATTTTTTCACAATGATAGCGATTTTTTGGAGTTCGTTCCAAAAATTTGGATAGGACTTTTCTACGACCGTTTCATTTTCTATGCCAATGGGCTGAATTATTGCCAACGGGGCGAAAGCCATAGCCATTCGGTGGTCGTCGTAGGTGTTGATGATGGCAGTTTGGTGTTGATTGATAGGGTTTTTGGGAAATAAAATCCAAGTTTTTTCATCTTTTGGTTCAAAGGCAAAGCCAAATTTTGCAACTTCGTTGGCTAAGGCTTGGGTTCGGTCGGTTTCTTTGATACGCAGGCTTTCAAGTCCTGTAGCTTGCAGGCGAATGTTTTTTCCTACGCACAAAGCAACAATCGTTTGGGCTAAATCGGGGCAATCGGTAAAATCGTATGAAAAAGAGTTTATTTTTTTTTCACTTTCTTTTGAAATCCTGATGCCATTGGTTTCAAAGTAAGTTTTTACACCAAAATTTCCCATTACTTGGCTAATGATACTATCGCCTTGCAAAGAATTTTGTTTTAGGAAAGGCAAAAAAATTTCTGTTCCAATCTCTGCCAAAGCCACTACGCTATACCAATAACTTGCCGCCGACCAATCTGCCTCAATTGCATAATTTTTCATTTGATATTTTCCTTCACGCACTCGGATTAGGTTTTCCTTCCACTCATACTCAATGCCAAAATATTTCATCAGTTCCAAAGTCATCAGAATATAAGGTTTGGAGCTAATTTTATTTTTCAGGGTAAGTTCCAAACCACCTTTTAGCAAGGGAGCAATCATCAGCAATGCCGAAATATACTGACTGCTCACGTTGCCTTCAATGCTAATACGATTATTTTTTTGCTCAAAACCAAAAATTCCTATCGGGGGAAACCCTGTTTTTTCAAAATAGTTGATGTCTGCACCTAATTCTCTTAGAGCATCGACTAAAATTCCGATGGGGCGTTCGTGCATACGAGGCGTACCCGAAAGCACAACACTTCTTTGCGTAATACAGCAAAAAGCTGTAAGGAAACGCATGGTAGTTCCTGCATCAAATACATTGAGTTTTGTTTCGGGAGTTTGCAGATGTGCTTGTAGTATTTTGGTATCACGAGCTGTAGAGAGGTTTTGTATCTTGTAGTCTTGCAAATCCCCCTGATATTTTGCCAAAGCCTCGATGATTAGCACACGATTGCTTTCACTTTTGGAAGCAGGTAATTGGATTTTTTCTTTGAATTGTTTGTTGGGAATAGTTACGATAAACATAGCTTTCTTTTGAGCCACCCCTCTTGAAAGGGCTTATTATTTTTGATTTTTACACGATGCTGATTTTGAGGGCATTGGTACGTTGTTTTTCTTCTATGGGCATGCTGGCAAGCTGGATAACCACATCGCCTGTTTCTACATAGCCTTTGTTTTTAAGTATTTCCAAAATATCTCTGAAAGTAGTATCGGTAGAAATAAATTTATCGTAGAAAAAAGTACGCACTCCCCACACTAAATTGAGTGTATTCATTAAAGGCAGATTACTGGTAAAAATAAAAATATCAGCTTCGGGACGATGGCTCGAAAGTCGGTAGCCTGTATAGCCTGAGTTGGTCATACCTATAATGGCTTTGGCATTGGTTTGGCGAGCCAAGTTACACGCAGCGGCAATGAGGCTATCGCTATAAAAAGTTTTTGAGTTTTTATCGGGTTCTAAGTTACGGTTATAGATGCTTTTTACTCTCTCCTCCACATATTTGATAGTTTTTGCCATACTTCTAACTACCTGCAAAGGATACATACCTGCGGCGGTTTCGGCAGAGAGCATCAAGGCATCGGCACTATCTACGACGGCGTTGGCAATATCGTTGGTTTCGGCACGCGTAGGGCGGGGATTGGCAATCATACTTTCCATCATTTGCGTAGCAATGATGACAGGTTTGGCGGCTTTTTGACACTTTTCTACAATCATTTTTTGGAGTAAAGGTACTACTTCGGCGTCCATTTCTACGCCCAAATCTCCACGAGCTACCATAACACCATCGGAAACTTTGATAATTTCATCAATATTTGCAATAGCTTCGGGGCGTTCGATTTTAGCTATAATTTTTGGATTTTTGCCTTTTTGTTGTACAATATAGCGAAGCAAAAGAATATCGGTAGCTGTACGCACAAACGAAAGAGCCACCCATTCTAAATCGTTTTCCAAGCCAAAAAGCAAGTCTTGTGTATCTTTTTCGGTAAGGGAAGGCGAAGAAACATCGGTTTGGGGCAGGTTCATTCCTTTTTTTGACTTCAAGATGCCCCCGTGAATAACTTTGGTATAAACGTTTTTTTCGTCTTTTTGTACAACTTTGAGTTCTATTTTGCCGTCGTCGAGCAGGATAGGTTCGCCTATTTTTACGTCTTTGGGCAAAAACTGATATACCGTGCTTACTTTCTCGTTTGTGCCTATCATTTCTTCGGTGGTGATACAAAAATCTTGCCCTGATACCAATTCTACACCGTTGTTTTCTACCATTCCGATACGAATTTTCGGACCTTGCAAATCTTGCAGACAACACAAATGTAATTGTTGTTCTTGGTTGATTTCGCGAATGTAGTTGATAACTTCTTGGTGTTGTTCGTATGTTCCGTGAGAAAAATTCAGTCTGAACACATCAACCCCTTCACGAGCAAGTTCTAAGATTTTCTCTTTGGTATTGCTGGCAGGACCAATCGTAGCAATAATTTTTGTTTTGTTGAAAAGAATTGACATAAAAATTGAAGGTTTTTTTAGCTCTTGCAGGTTTTGAGTATCTGTAAGGGCTTGTAAGGTGCAAGCAAGTTACGAACTTTACCTACTTGAAACAAAATTTGGCGGAAGTTTTTCCCATTTTCTCACAATTTGGCTTACTTCTGCCACTGAAATCGCGTTGATACAAGCACAAAAACTGCTATTTCGGCAATTTTCACAAGATTTTTTCAGGCAAAGCACTTCGCTACGCTTGCCGATAGGTTGCCAACGCTGGGGGTGCATCGGGCGAATAGGTGGATAAATCCCTACCACCTGAATGCCCAAGGCTGCGGCAATATGCAGAGGTCCTGTACTGCAAGCCACTAAACCATCACAATTTGCAATAAAAGCAATCAGTTCGGTAAGTGAAAATTTACCACAAAGATTTTTTACATTCTCCAAATCAAAAATATCGGGTTTTTGTTGGATAATTGCCTCGCCTTCGGCTTTTGTGCCTGTAACAAAGAAATGTAAGTCGGGGTTAGTTTTTGCCAAAAAAAAGTAATTATCCAAGTGCCACTCGCGTGCCGAACCTTTGGATTTTGGGTGTAAAATGATGTTTAGTGTATCTTTTCGTAATAAATTCTGAAAATTTTCGGGCAAGGGCGGGGCTTGTAAGCCGTACCAATCACTGATAAGTCCGAAATTTGGCTCAAACTCAATACCTAACCCTTGCAAAAGTTTAAAATTGAGTTGTGCTTCGTGCAGATTTGAGTTTTTACGAGAAAAATTTACCCTTTTGTTACAATACCACCAATGCCACCACCGATGGCTTGTGCCTATCCGCAGGGGAATATTTGCTTTTTTTGCAATTTGAGCGATTTCTCTGTCAGGAAAAACAAAAATAATCGCATCAGCTTGCAAGTTAGCTAAGGTATTTGTACTCAAAACTTCATCTTTATCTAAAAATTCATCAACGTGAATGCAATTTTCAATAACAGCTTGGGTATATTTTTTACCGATGAAAAAAATTTGATTTTCAGGATTTTGCTCTTTCAGGAAACCTGCAAGCGGCAATGTAAGCATCACATCGCCGAGGTTATCGGTACGGCTAAGGACGATTTTCATTTTTTCAGATACAAGATATTTAGACACAGGAAGCAAGATACAGGAAGCAAGACACAAGAAGGCTTATGCAAAAATAATTAGTTTTTGTTAAACCCCAATCCCTAAATCCCTTTCCCCAAAGGAGAAAGGGACTTTTCGCGGTCGTAAATTTAATTTTTACTAAAAAAAACCAATTTTGATAGAGTGTAATATCTTGCCTCTTGCGTTTGATTTACTTATGGGAATTTAGGATATTTCTGAAAATCGGGTTTTCTTTTTTCCAAAAATGCCTTTTTGCCTTCTTGGGCTTCTTCGGTGAGGTAATAAAGCAAGGTAGCGTTTCCTGCAAGTTCTTGGATACCTGCTTGTCCGTCGAGTTCGGCGTTCAGTCCTACTTTTATCATACGCAAAGCCAAAGGACTTAACTGCTGAATTTCACGACACCATTTCACGGTTTCTTCTTCTAATTGCTCGAAAGGTACAACCGTATTGACTAAACCCATTTCTAAGGCTTCTTTGGCGGAATACTGCCTGCATAGAAACCAAATTTCGCGAGCTTTCTTTTGCCCCACGATACGAGCCAGGTACGATGCCCCAAAACCTGCATCAAAACTGCCAACTCGGGGTCCTGTTTGTCCGAAGATAGCGTTTTCGGAGGCAATGCTCAAATCGCAAACCACGTGCAAGACGTGTCCGCCACCGATAGCATAGCCATTAACCATAGCAATTACGGGTTTAGGCAAAGAGCGAATTTTTTTCTGCAAATCAAGTACATTGAGGCGAGGCACACCATCTTCATCTACGTAACCGCCCATGCCTTTTACGTTTTGGTCGCCACCGCTACAAAAAGCCTTATCGCCTTCGCCTGTAAGCACTACCACATTGATTTTTTCGCTATAACGGCAATAATCTACTGCCTCAATCATTTCCATTACGGTTTCAGGACGAAAAGCATTGCGATAGCGAGGACGATTGATAGTAATTTTTCCTATTCCTTCAAAATATTCAAATTTGATGTCGCGAAATTCTTTGATTGTTTCCCAATTAAATTTTGACATAAGCCTATCAATTATCAGTTATCAGTTATCAATTATCAGTTATCAATTTCTGTTATTATTGTTCATTGTTCATTGCCCATTGCTCATTGTTCATTGTTCATTGTCCATTGTCCATTGTCCATTGTCCATTGTTTTCAGTCAAAAACTACCGATTGAGAGCCGTCGTGATAGGCAAAGACCATTTTGGGGTGCGAATCTTGATAAAAAATATTGCCTTCTCTATCAATAGCAATAGCCCCTGCAAAGCCATCAAATACGGCTAATTCCTCGAAACTACGTTTGAAGGCTTCTGCAAGACTTTGCCCATCGGTACGGCGAACTACAATCTTACTTGCCAGCGATGCACTCACAATATCTTCGCCTACGCCTGTGCAAGAAACCGCACAAACGTTATTTGCAAAATTTCCTGCCGTAGTAGCCGAATCCGAGACACGCCCGACCATTTCAAAACCTTTGCCACCTGTTGAGGTAGCCACTGCTAAATGTCCGTTTTCATCAAGAGCAACACAACCTACCGTGCCTATACCTTTGCTGGCTTTTTTGGCTTCGTATTCGGCTCTGCGTTCGGGGGTTTCGGTACTGAAAAACGGAAAACCTTGTTGTCGTGCGAACAGATTAGCTCCTTCGCCGCTCAAAACTCTATCATCATAGGCTAAAAGTTTTTCGGCTACTAAAATAGGATTTTGGACATTTTCTATGTTAATAACTCCTGAAAATTTCTGCGTAGTTCCGTCCATTACAGAAGCACTCATACGGATTTTGCCATCGCTTTGTATCTGTGAGCCTGTGCCTGCATTAAACAGGGCATCATCTTCTAAAAGTTTTACTGCGTAAATAACACTTTGCAGGGCAGAATGTTTTTGCAGGTACTTGTAAGCCTCGCCCACTATACGCAACAAGGCTTCTTGCTTGGCTTTTTTTATGGTTTCGGTTTGTGAAAATTCGCTGAAAAAACCTCCGTGAATAATAATTTTGGGTGTAGGCATAAGTTAAAATTTAGAAAAGACTATCTCTTGCTGTATTGAATAAAATAGCAAAAAATTTAAAAACATAATCCGAGCCTAATAGACTCGGATTATGAAACCTAACTAATCAAAAACTTACAATTATGAAAACTACACTATAAACTTTTTGCTCAAAAAAAGGTTTAAAAAGTAGCCTGATTTTTTCTAACATATTTGCAAGTAGCTGATTTTTAGGTTTTTATTTAAAATAAATTTTTGTTCAAATCGTAGTCTTCCAGATAATCGGCTACACGCCTTACAAACATACCTCCCAGTGAGCCATCAACTACACGGTGGTCGTAAGAGTGTGAAAGGAACATCATATGTCTTACGCCGATAGTATCTCCAAAAGGAGTTTCGATGACAGCCGCCTGCTTGCGAATTGCTCCCAAAGCCAAAATTCCTACTTGTGGTTGCATAATGATAGGCGTACCCAACACATTTCCGAAAGAACCAACATTTGAAACCGTGTAAGTGCCACCGATAAGTTCATCAGGTTTGAGTTTGTTTTCTCTTGCTCTACGAGCCAAATCGTTGATTTTTTTGGTAAGTCCTACGAGGTTGAGTTGGTCGGCATTGTGGATAACAGGCACAATCAGGTTGCCCGAAGGCAAAGCTACCGCCATTCCGATATTGATATTTTTGCGTTTGATGATTTTGTCGCCATCAACAGAAATATTCATCATCGGGTAATCTTTGAGAGCCTTTACGATAGCCTCCACAAACATAGGCATAAAAGTAAGTGTTTCGCCTTCTCTTTGGAGCATTTCGTCTTTCACTTTTCTACGCCAATACACCAAGTTAGTAACATCAGCTTCTACAAATGAGGTAACGTGCGGAGCAGTATGCTTCGATTCTACCATTCTTTGGGCAATCATTTTTCGCATTCTGTCCATTTCTATTACTTCGTCGCCATCGTAAATAGGCACAGGCGTAGAAATTTTTTTGATTTCAGGAGTTTTAATTTCTTGCACAGGCTCGCTCACTACTTTTACTTCTACAATAGGTTTGGTTTCTACAACAGGGGTAGGTTTTGTTTCCGTGCTTGGTTGTTCAGTTTGGGCAGGTTTGCTTTGTTGCAATTTGCCTGTTTTTTTGGCTTGTACGTAAGCCAAAATATCGGTTTTGGTAACTCTACCTTCCTGTCCTGTACCTGCGATGCTGTCGAGTTCGCTCATTGTGATACCTTCTTCTTTGGCTATATTCAGCACCAAAGGCGAATAGAAACGCCCTGAAACAGGCTCGGCAAGGGTGGCTACACTGCTGATGGTTTCTTCGATTTGTTTTTCGATGAAACTGCTTTCTTGTGTGGGGCTACTTTGTGGTGTATCGCTACTTCCGCCTGTATCTATGATAGCTATGGGTTTGCCTACTTGCACTACATCGCCTTCTTTTACCAAAATTTCTTTCAAGATACCTGCGTGGGTAGAGGGGATTTCGGTATCAACTTTGTCGGTAGCTACTTCTAAGATAGATTCATCTTGCTCTATTTTGTCGCCTACTTTTTTGAGCCAGTTGAGAATAGTGCCTTCCATCACACTTTCTCCCATTTTGGGCATAAGCAGTTCTATTAAAGCCATAATTGCATTGTATTTTTAGAGGTAGAATATCTTTTTGGCTCGGCAAGTTACAAATTTAAAATAATTTGCCAAAAAACTAAGTCTTTTGTTTGAGAATTTTATTTGAAAAAATACATTTTTTTTGAAAATTTGGCAAAAGTAATCAAAAACGAAGTTTTGCATTATGATAAAAACACTTCTCAACAAAAAATTAAAAAGACTTTATTGGGCTTTATTTCTACTGCTTGTAAGTTTTTTTGTAGGGACAATTGGCTTTATGAAAATAGAAGATTATACCTTTTTAGAGGCTTTCTATATGTGTGTAATTACGGTAGCAACCATAGGCTATCAGGAAGTCAGGCAACTTTCTGATGTAGGTAAAATCTTCAATAGCTTTTATATTTTAGCAAATTTAGCTTTATTTGCTTTTGTGATTTCTACGCTTACCAGTTACATTTTTGAAGGCGAGCTAAAAAATATTTTCAAAAGATACAGAGTTCAGCAAACTATTCAAAAAATGAAAAATCATATTATTGTCTGTGGTTATGGTAGAAACGGCTTCAATGTGTGTCAGGAACTCAACCGCCTGCAAGTGCCTTACGTACTGATTGAGCGTTCGGAGCAACATTTACACAATTTTGAGCCCAAACCTCACAGACAATTTATCGTAGGCGATGCTACTTTGGAAGAAACACTCTTAGAAGCCAACATCAAAGAAGCGAGGGCTATCATTATAGCTTTGCCCAACGACGCCAACAATGTGTTCATTACGCTTACGGCTCGCGAGCTGAACCCAAATTTGTATGTAGTTTGCAGAGCCTCTGAGCCAAGTTCGGAAAAGAAAATGTACCGAGCAGGAGCTAATAAGGTAATTATGCCCGAAGCCATCGGAGGTATCCATATGGCTCAAATTATTACCAAACCCCATATCGTAGAATTTTTTGACCTTATCAGCGGCTTAGACAAAATGCAAATGCAGTTAGAAGAAATTAGCACCCAAAATTTGAAAAATGAATTTAAGCACTGCTCCATAAAAGAATTGCAAATTAGCGACGAAACCGAAGTGAATATCATTGCCTTCAAAGATAGAGAAAAAGGATTTATCCTCAATCCGAAAGAAAATACGACACTTTCTGATGATAAGGTATTGATAATTTTAGGCACAAAAGAAAATATCAAAAACTTCAAGCAAAAATATTTATCTTGAACATTATGGGCATATCGGAACGCAAAAAACGAGAAAAAGAAGCCATTAAAGCTAAAATCTTAGAAACTGCCAACAAACTTTTTCTTGAAAAAGGCTACGAAGGCACAAGTATTCGCACTATCTCGGAGGCTATTGAGTACAGCCCCGCCACGATATACCTGTATTTCAAAGATAAAAATGATATTTTTTTCCAACTCCAACAACAAGCTTTTGAACTTCTGCAAGAAAAAATGAAGGCAACGCAAAGCATCACTTCGCCGCTCGAAAGGCTGAAAGCAATGGGAAAAGTGTATTTGAATTTTGCCTTCGACAATCCGCAGTATTACGATTTGATGTTTATTCTCCGCTCACCCATGAAAAGCCTTGGTGAGGAAAATACTTGGAGACAAGGCATTGAGCTTTATCAAACCATAGAAAGCACCGTAGAGGCTTGTATGGTTGCTGGGCAAATCAAAACGGCAGACCATCAGGTGATAGCCTTTACGATTTGGTCGTATATTCACGGGCAATGTGCTTTGCTTATCCGTAAAAGATTGCCGATGCACGAAAAGCAACATTTACGCTACCTGATTAGTTCTTCCTTTGAGTTCTTTTGGAAATGTTTGGAGATAA
>Ga0308393_1000224_pt1 | contig 30852 bp, 24 predicted proteins | sample Hotspr2Sampleee2_FD_202364 | JGI IMG/M metagenome (GOLD analysis project Ga0308393, IMG submission 202364) | Hot spring phototrophic mat microbial communities from Mushroom Spring, Yellowstone National Park, Wyoming, United States - 20050630_ee2 ... | reverse complement strand
AATATTTTCGGCAGTGGGGTTGAGATTTTTGAACTCTTCGATTTCAAGGTTAAGGTTTTTATGGTCAAATCTATCGGTAACGTATTGTTTGATTACATCTGAGAGGACTTTCATATCTATCAGATAGCCTGTTTCGGGGTCTATCTCGCCTGCGACTTCTACGATTAGCTCGTAGTTATGTCCGTGATAGTATTGATTGTTACACTTTCCAAAAACTTTTTGGTTTTTTTCCTCGTCCCAAGCGGGGTTATGAAGGCGATGAGCGGCATTGAAATGCTCTTTACGAAAAACTTTTATTTTCATTGAAAAAAATCATTACAAAAATAGTCTTACAAAATTGTTGCCAAAAGAACGATTTGGTTGGCGATTAAGTTCTAAATGGTAGAACAAGAATTTACAGGTTTTGTTTAGCTTTTTTAGAATAAATTTAAACAAAAAACAAAAAATGCTTTTCAAGACAAATCTAAAAAGCATTTTTGACTGAAGAAAAGCAAAAAACTAATGTACGTCTTTGCTCGTAAGTTCGAACTTAATTTTATCAGCGGTATGCCCTATTTCCTCAACAATGTCTTTGAGAATTACTTCGTTGATGTGTTCGATAAGTACTTCGGCGGCTAATTGAATGTAATTGTCGAAAATAACAATTTTGGAGTAAGTTAGTTCTTGGTTCATCACTAAAAGTTTGCGATAATCAATTCCCGGAAAATCTGCTTCGCATACCCTTGAAGCAATTTCCAAGACTTTTTTGCCGTCGTGTTCCAAAATGTAGGTTGTAATCCCCTGAAACCTACCGTCGTTGGTAGGAACAGTAACGATGAGATTGTTTTCGGAGTATTCGGTGAAACTCCCCCCCATCTCGTCGGCTATTTTTTGTAAGGCTTTTGCAATATCCATATAAATGATAGTTTTTTTGGTAATGTACTTTTTTTTTTGAAATATCACAATTTTTTTGAGAAAAAATTTTAAAAATATCAGAATAGAGGAAATCAGATATTCTATTTTAGAAGTTAAACATCTGAAAATGAAATTTTTGTAAATCAAAAATGTGATATTAACTTTTAGATTTAATACAAGTAACCAATTTCTAATTTTATACTCTATCAAAAGTAGTTTTTCAGAACTTTTCTCAAAAACGTGCTTTTACATTACATGCCTTGAGCGGAGAAGTCGGTGGGCTTGCCGAACTGCCGAAACGCACAGAAAAGCACAAAACCATTTATTTTTGAGTATAGACACTATGGCTTCTCAAATAAAGTTTGATGAGGTTAATCAAGATAGCCCAAATTTTTGCATAGCAAAATATATTTTACCCTACAATAAACTAAAACAAAATTTTATTTTGTTTAACTCCATTTTGTAAGTATTAAAAATGTTTATTTTCAAATTAAACTTTTCATATTTTTAAATATTTTTACTTTCAAATTATTTAAGGCTAAATATTTATAAAAAAAAATTTTTAATGCTTATAACAACTTTTCTAAAATTGTATTATTCATATAATTAGTTATAATAAATCAAAAACAAAAATTTCTTATGAAAAAATTTATTCAAAATTTTGTTTGGCATTTTATTTGTATGTAATTTTGCGAAAAAATAATGTTTTACTGCTATGTTAAACTTTAAGGAAATTTTTTCGGTATCGCTCATCTTGTTTTCGGTGATTGATATTTTAGGTTCTATTCCTGTGATTATTGACCTCAAAAAGAGGACAGGCGTATTGCGTGCGGCTCAAGCCACATTGGTAGCAGGCTTGATAATGGTAGCGTTTTTGTTCGCTGGCGAAAGTATCTTGAAACTTTTCGGTTTGGATACCTCTTCGTTTGCGATTGCGGGGGCTTTGGTGATTTTCTTTTTAGGGCTTGAAATGATTTTGGGCATACACTTTTTCAAAGGCGATTTATCGGGAAGTGGAAGTTCTGCTTCTATCGTTCCTATTGCTTTTCCGATTATCGCAGGAGCAGGAACAATGACTACGATTCTTTCGCTACGAGCAGAGTTCAACCAAATTTCAATTTTGATTGCAATTTTGCTGAATTTGATTTTAGTTTATTTCGTTTTGCGTGCTTCGGGCTGGATAGAAAAGAAACTCGGGCAGGCTGGCTCTGATGTGTTACGTAAAGTTTTTGGCGTAATTTTGCTTGCAATCGCTATCAAAATGTTCCGAACACACGCAGGCGTATAGCTATGAATGAAAAAACTCTACCAACATACAGCAAACAACAATTAGCCCTGCGTAATGGACAAGATAAACCCGAAGTTTGGGTAGCTTACGAAGGCAAAATTTATGATGTTAGCAAATCTCGTTTGTGGCGAAATGGCAAACATTATGAACATTGGGCAGGGCAAGACCTCACCGCAGAACTTGCCGATGCCCCCCATTCCGAAAAAGTGTTTGATAAATTTGAAATTATCGGCAAACTTTTGTAGCATAGGTCTTTACCTATGCTTTTTTGTTTATTTCCGTAAAAGTTTTTCTCCCCTTCACAAAGTATTCCCACGCTACGGCTTTTGGAAAGAGTTTTGCTATTTTTTCAGAACGAGTAATCATTTTTGGCTTTTTTTTGAATAAATAAGCATAAAAAGCAAAATGAGCCTCTATAATAGCCCAAATGTGCTGAAATTGCATTTTTTTTAAAAAAATCAGTGAGGAAAGTCCGTCTAACACAAGGCGAAAAAATAGAAAAGTGAATTTACCTTTTTGGGGTAAGTTTTTGTAAAGCGTGATGAGATTGTTGCGGTAGTTAAGAAATGTTTTTCTTGGGTTGCTGGCGTTGAGTGTAGCCCCTCCTACGTGAAAAACTTCACTCTCACAACAATAAAACACCTCGCCCCCTGATTTTTGAACTCTCCAACAAAAATCTATCTCCTCAAAATGAGCAAAAAAATATTCATCAAAACCTCCTAAATCTTTCCAAACACTCGCCCTCACACACATACAAGCCCCCGAAGCCCAAAAAATAGGTGCATTTTCCTCATATTGTCCTAAATCTGGCTCTACATGGTCAAAAATACGTCCTCTGCAAAAAGCGAAGCCCCATTTATCCAACATACCGCCTGCCGCCCCTGCATATTCAAAATGCGTTTTTTGATGATAACTTTTAATTTTTGGTTGGCACACCCAAACTTGTGGGTTTTTGTCCATAAAATTGAGTAGCTTTTCCAACCAATTTGCAGTTACTTCTACATCAGAATTAAGCAAAACGAAGTACTCTGCATCTATTTGTTGCAAAGCCCTGTTGTAACCTTTGCAGAAACCCAAATTTTCTTGAAATGAAATAATTTTTATTTGAGGAAAAGCATTACTGACAAACTCAATAGAGTTATCAGTAGAGCCATTATCGGCTACTACAATTTTTACCCCTTCTGAATAAGCCACCACCGAAGGCAAAAACTGTTCTAACCATTTTTTTCCGTTGAAATTAAGAATGACTACTGCCGCTTTCATTGTTTTACGAAAAACCTCTTACAGAGCTTGAAGCCCTATAAGAGGTAAAAAAGAAGTAAAAAATTTACAACAACTCAAAAACACCTGCCACACCTTGTCCGCCACCTACGCAGGCACTTACCATTCCATATTTTACGTTTCTTCTACGCATCTCGTTGAAAAGTTGAACGGAAAGTTTCGCACCTGAGCAACCAAGTGGGTGTCCGAGAGCAATCGCACCGCCATTTACGTTAGTGATGCTTCTATCAAGTCCCAATTCGTTGATAACTGCCAGACTTTGAGCGGCAAAGGCTTCGTTGAGTTCTATCAAGCCAATGTCTGAGAGTTTTAGTCCAGCTTTTTCTAAGGCTTTCGGGATAGCGGCTACGGGTCCAATTCCCATAATACGAGGTTCTACGCCCATTACGCTATACGACATCATTCGGGCAATAGGTTTCAAGCCTAATTCATTCACTAACTTTTCGGACATTACCATTACGAAGGCGGCACCATCGGAGGTTTGCGAAGAGTTGCCTGCTGTTACGCTACCACCTGCGGCGAAGGCGGGTTTGAGTTTTGCCAAAGCCTCAATGGTAGTATCGGCTCTGGGTCCTTCGTCGGTATCTACCACCCAAGAACGTTTTTTCTTTTTGCCCTCTTCTACATACACTTCCTCAACGCTTACAGGCACGATTTCATCTTTAAATTTGCCATTCTTGATGGCTTCAACGGCTCTCATATTGGAAGTGTAGGCAAATTCGTCTTGGGCATCACGGCTAATTTTGTAATCGTGGGCGACTTGCTCAGCGGTAAGTCCCATACTTAGGTAATATTCGGGGTGTTGGGTAGCTATCTGAAAGTTCAAGGCGGGTTTGTAGCCCATCATTGGTACAAGCGACATTGATTCAGTTCCCCCTGCAATGATACAATCAGCCATTCCTGAATGGATACGCTGCGAGGCAATCGCAATCGCTTCCAAACCTGAACCACAATAGCGATTGATTACAAATCCGGGAACATTCACGGGCAAAGACTGCAAAGCAATCATTCTACCAATCTGCATACCTTGTTCGGCTTCGGGAATAGCACAACCTACAATGAGGTCTTCTACTCTTGAAGCATCAAAATTAGGTACAGATTTTACCAAATGTTTAATAACCTCTGCGGCGAGGTCATCGGGGCGAGTGAAACGAAAGCCCCCTTTTTTAGCTTTTCCTACGGCTGTACGATAGCCTGCTACGATGTATGCGTTCATTGTCTTTAGGTTTTAGATGTGTATTTGTTTAGGAGTCAGGAATCAGGAGTCAGGAATCAGGAGTTTGATTTCTGTATTCTATTGTACAAACCTTGCAACATTTTTTGAATCTTTTGCAATTTGTTTTGCAATAAAACTGCTTTTTCCTCATTCAAAAATCCTATGTCATTTGCCAAGATGATTTGTGTTTCTAATTCAAAACAAGAACCTAAACTTATCTCTATAAAACGAGCAAAATCTTTGTCGGAAGTTCTGCTTGTTCCCTCTGCAATATTTGAGGAGATAGAAATAACACACCTTCTTATTTGACTCGTCAAAGCAAATTTTTCTGCTGTTGGAAAAGAAGTTGTTACTTCATAAACTTCTTTACAAAGTTCCCGAGATAATTTCCAAACGTCTAAATTTTTGAAATTATGTCTTGACATCTTTTTCATCATCTTATTTTCACAGAATCTTTCTCCTGTTTCCTGTATCCTGTTTCCTATATCTTGTATCCTGCATCTTGTTTCCTGTATCTTGTATCCTGCTTCCCCCAAAAAACTAATTTCTCAGCGGTTTTCCTGTTGTCAAGATACTTTGGATACGTTCAAGCGTTTTCTTTTCGCCGCAGAGCGATAAAAATGCTTCTCTCTCCAAATCTAAAAGATACTGTTCGGAAACGAGTTGAGGGCTTGTCAGGTCGCCGCCTGTCATTACGTAGGCAAGTTTTTCGGCAATTTTGGCATCGTGTTCGGAGATAAATTTACCATAGAGCATTCCTACAATGCCTGCTTTGAGCGTAGCCAAGGCAGTTCTGCCCAAAACCTTGATGTCGTCGCGTTGTTTGGGTTGCGAATAGCCCATTTCGGCAAGTTCGATGGCTTTTGCTTTTGCTTGTGCCAAATGAAATGCACGATTTAGCCCGATGGTATCACTTTTACGCAAATAGTTCATTTCCATAGCCTCGTGTGCAGAGGTGGCAACTTTTGCCGTGGCAATGTTCATAAAGGCTGTTTGCAGATTGTTGAATTCTACATCGCCTTCTTGCAGTGAGTCCGATACTCGCAAGGTCATTTCTTTGGAGCCTCCGCCTGCGGGAATAAGTCCTACGCCAAATTCTACCAAGCCGATGTAGCTTTCTGCGTGTGCGTGGATATGGTCGGTGTGCAGTAGCAATTCACAACCACCTCCGAGTGCCAAGCCCGCCGAAGCCCCCACCACAGGAATAGCCGAGTATCTGGCTCGCATCATTGTTTTCTGAAATTGAGCAATCATCAAGTTGATTTCGTCCCACTCTTGTTCAACAGCAAACATAAACAGCATTGCCAAGTTTGCCCCTGCTGAAAAGTTTTCCGAATTGTTGCCAATTACCAGACCTCTGAAATCTTTTTCAGCTATCTCGATAGCACGATTGATACCTTCAATCACTTCTGCTCCAATAGAATTCATTTTAGTATGAAATTCTAAGCCTAAAATGCCATCGCCTAAGTCAAAAAGTGTAGTGCCTGCGTTGCCCCATACTTTGTTGGTTTTGCGGATATTATCCAAAATGATAATTTCACCACTTTTGACAATGGGTTTGTAACTTTTTGAGGCTATATCGTAATACAATTTTTTGCCGTTTTCTAATTTGTAGAACGAGGTATATCCTGCTGCAAGCATTTCTTGCACCCAAGGGGCAATGGTTTTGCCTGCTTCTTGAATAAGCTGACAGCCATACTCTACCCCGATAGCGTCCCAAGCCTCAAAAGGAGCAACTTCCCAACCGAAACCTGCTGAAACGGCATCATCAATCTGATACAAGTGGTCTGCAATTTCGGGAATGCGATTTGCCACGTACGCAAATACCGAAGCAAAAGTTTTTCGGTAAAATTCGCCTGCAATATCATCAGATTTGAGCAATACGGGATAACGTTCTTTAACGTTATCAATCATTTTGGTTGCTTCTAAGGCTTTGAATTTTACTTTTTCTTGTGGGCGGTACTCAAAGGTTTTGAGGTCTAAGGAGAAAATTTCTTTGGTGTCTTTGTCTTTTTTGTAATAACCTTGCCCTGATTTGTCGCCGAGCCAATTTTTTTCTTTCAAAAATTCCAAAGATTTGGGCAATTTGAAGGCATCTTTGCACTCATCGTGAGGAGCATTAGCGGCTAAACCATTGGCTACCAAAATCATTGTATCTAAACCTACTACATCAAGTGTTCTGAAAGTAGCCGATTTAGGTCTGCCAAGAACGGGACCTGTGAGTTTATCAACTGCTTCTACGCTCAGTCCCATAGCCTCAATGGTATGTAGTGCGTCCATAATGGCATACACACCTACGCGGTTGGCAATGAAAGCAGGCGTATCTTTACACAATACGGTAGTTTTTCCGAGAATTTGAGCACCATATTTCATCAGGAAATCTACTACTTCGGGTTTGGTGTATTGTGTAGGGATAATTTCAAGAAGTTTCAGGTAACGAGGCGGATTGAAAAAGTGTGTACCGCAAAAATGAGCTTTGAAATCGTCTGTTCTGCCTTCTGCCATCATTCGGATAGGGATACCCGAAGTGTTGGAAGTAATGAGTGTACCGGGTTTTCTGTATTTTTCAACTTGTTCAAAAACTTTTTGCTTGATGTCCAAACGTTCCATTACTACCTCAATAATCCAATCGGCGGAGGCAATTTCAGCCATATTGTCTTCAAAATTACCCAATTTGATGCGATTGGCAAATTTTTCGTTGTACAGGGCGGCAGGTTTGGCTTTGAGCGTGTTCTGAAAGGCAGTTTGTACGATACGATTGCGTACAGCAGGGTGGTCTAAGGTTAAGCCTTTGGCTTGTTCTTCGGGGGAAAGGTCTTTGGGAACGATGTCCAACAGCAAAACCTCTACACCGATATTAGCAAAATGGCAAGCGATACGGCTTCCCATCACGCCAGCCCCCAAAACTGCCACCTTTCGGATACGGCGAGTTTCGTAGGCTTTCTGAACTTTGGGTTTTTCTAAGGTTGTTTCCATTAGGTATTGTTTTTAAGATTGCACAACAAATAAACGCATATTTCGCCTGAAAATTACAAAAAAATATTCGGCTTGCATACTATTTTTGAAAAAATAATTTGTAATTGTCTTTTCGAATGTAAAACAAAAAACATTAAGAGTGGTTTTTTTAATGGAAAGTCATTATTTTTCAAAAAACAAAAAATATTTTTAGAAAAACGTTGAAAAGTCCTTAACTTAGCTTCAAAATTTTTTATTTCAGCAACAACTATTTACGTTATGGCAAACATTGTTCCTGTTGAAAAAGACCCTCAAATTCTTGACCATATTGGCTACAAAGCTCCCGTAGAAGATGCTTTTTACCTTAACGACCTTACCACCCTCAATCTGGGACCTACGCACCCTGCCACACACGGCATCTTTCAGAACGTATTGCAAATGGACGGCGAAAAAATCGTTTCAGGAGTTTCTACTATCGGTTATATTCATCGTGCTTTTGAGAAAATTGCCGAGCAAAGACCTTTCTATCAGATTACTACACTTACCGACCGAATGAACTACTGCTCCTCCCCTATCAATAATATGGGCTGGTGGATGACCGTTGAGAAACTCTTGGGCGTAGAAGTACCTCAGAAGGCTCAATATATGCGGGTAATTTTGATGGAACTGGCTCGCATCGCAGACCATATCATCTGCAATGGCATCTTGGGCGTAGATAGTGGAGCTTTTTCGGGTTTTTTGTATCTGTTTCAGTGGCGAGAGCATATCTATGATGTGTATGAAGAAGTTTGCGGGGCAAGGCTCACAACCAATATGGGGCGTATCGGTGGTTTGGAAAGAGATTTTTCAGAAAAAGCCATTGCCAAAATCAAACAAATCTTGAAGGAGTTTCCCCCCGTGCTTAAAGAATTTGAAACACTGTTCAACAGAAATAGGATTTTTATGGATAGAACCATTGGCGTAGGAGCTATTTCTGCCGAAAGAGCATTAAACTACGGTTTTACGGGACCTAACCTGCGAGCCTGTGGCGTAGATTATGACGTACGCGTGAATGAACCTTATTCGGGCTACCAAGATTTTGAGTTTGATATTCCTGTGGGCGAGAATGGCGATACCTACGACCGCTTTATGGTACGAAACGAAGAAATGTGGCAAAGTTTGCGTATCATTCAGCAAGCAATGGATAAATTGCCCAAAGCCGAAGGCAAACACTATGCCGACGACCCTCGTTATTATCTGCCTCCCAAACAAGAAGTCTATAAAAATATGGAGGCTCTGATTTATCATTTCAAAATCGTAATGGGAGAGATTGATGCTCCCGTAGGCGAGGTATATCATTGCGTAGAAGGCGGAAACGGAGAACTTGGATTTTACCTAATTTCCGATGGTGGCAGAACTCCCTATCGCTTGCATTTCCGACGCCCTTGTTTCATTTATTATCAGGCTTATACCGAAATGTGTCGTGGGCAACAAATTTCTGACGCCATTATGACAATGAGTAGCCTCAACGTGATTGCAGGCGAATTAGATGCTTGATTGCCCGTTTTGAAAAATAGAACTATACGGATACAGTACTTCCGAAAGATACAAGCCTTGGGGAGGTGCCGCTCCTGCGGCTTCGGCTCGGTTGCGAGATTTGATAATCTCTTCAAATCTCGCAACATCTATCTTTTTACGTCCAACTTCCAACAGCGTGCCTACAATTGCCCGAACCATTCCCCAAAGAAAACGATTGGCAGAAATTTCAAACACCAATACCTCTGCCTCGCTGAAAATATCTTTTGTATGATAAAAAGTTGCTTTTTCAATCTTGCAACGAAAATTTTTTACATTCGCCTTTACCTTGCTGAATGCCTCAAAATCGGTATAATGCAACAATTTCGTTGCTGCCAATTGCATTGCCTCTACATCAAGCCGATACGGAACGAAAGTAGCTAAATGTTCCAAAAATGGATTTTTCTGCTGAATAATTTTATACCGATAGCTCCTGCGTATAGCATCAAAACGACTATGGGCATCGGGAGCAACCTCGTAAATGTTTTTGATACAAATGTCTTTTGGCAGAATAGGGTTTAAATTTCTGCATAGGTCTGTTTCAATGGCTTTGTTTGTATCGAAATGGGCAAATTGTTGGCTGGCGTGTACGCCTGTATCGGTTCTGCCACTACCTGTGATGCTAATTTCTTCTTTAAGTACAATACTCAAAACCTTCTCGATTTCGGCTTGCACGCTTGGGGCATTGTTTTGTATTTGCCAACCTGCATAATTTGTGCCTTGATAGGCAACTTCAATAAAATAACGCATATTTTCAATAATAAGTGTTGGCTTCAGCTATGCTTCAACCAACATTATCGAATGACGAAGAGTTTTATTTTACAATCTGCACCCAACCTTTGTAAATTTTCTCGGCATCTTTGGGGTTCAGTCGGAAGAAGCGAACACGAGCTACATAATAATAAATACCTGCGGGCAGTATTTTGCGTAAATCATTTATTTCGCTTGTATTTGTACTTCCGTTCCAGTTGATACGAATATCATTGTTTCCTTCAAAAACTTTTTTACCCCAACGATTATACACTTCAAACTCAATGCGTTCTACGAAGCGAACTGAATAAAGTTCGTTTTCGTAAGGTGTAAAAGTATCATTGACTTGGTCGCCATTGGGCGAAAAGGCATTGGGCAAAAGGAAATTGATACAGTTATCCACACACACTTCGTTACTAAAATCACCTTCGTTACCTGCCTTATCCACAGCCGAAACCACATAACAGCCCGCTAAGGAAAACAGACCCGTGTGGTCAAAGGTAAAAACATTGCCCGGCACTTGCCCAATTTCAGTGTAAGAGGCTTCTAGGTTAGGTTTGTAGAAAATTTTGAAAAAAGCAATATTGCTTGGCTCAAATTCACAACCATCGCCAACATTTCCACAGGAGTTTGGGTTAATCAATCCGCCATCGGGGTCATTTATCCACGAAAGTTTGTTGGTATAAGGTTCGGTTTGTGTAAAATTATTACAATCAATTTCTTGCAAACTCAAAATCGGAGGGCAAGGTTTGATAACATCTCTCGGCGAGGCATTGTTGATTTGAGAATTATTTTCCAACGGCACCGCCAGCGAAGGATAACGCACAAGAATAGCGTTGTTGAAATACCAACCTCGTGTAGTGGTATAGTAGAAGTAGTTGGTTTGTTGGAATACGTTGCTATCATCAAACGTACCTCTATCCTGAAAACTTGCAAAGAAATCGCCTATATCTGTAAAATTGTTCGGATTATTGACACTTCGGAAAATATCGTGAGTAAAGCCTCTATTTCCGCCCCAAGGGACGTCGTAGTTCCAAATGAGCCGCAGACAACTTGAAACAAAATCTATGTTCAGACGCACCGTAGAGGCGGCATCAGACGAGTCGCGAAATTGTTTGGTGCTTTCGTTGGTTGCATTAGCAAAAAAAGCTATGCGGTAATGATATTGCCTTTCGGTAGTGTTGAGGCTATTATCGGTAAAGCCCAAAACATTCGGGTCATTTGGGTCTACATTGAGCAAGCTAAAAACTTCGGTATATTGGCTATTTGCCGTAGGTCTGATGCCTTCGGCACGATACACCTTATACCCAAAAGGAGAAGGCGGCGTACCCAATGGAAACTCAAAAGGCTGAATGAACTCTACACGTACTTTGCCCGTAGTAGTGGAGGTTTCGGTAACATCTACTTTGGTAAAGAGTGGTACATCAATAGCCAACGAGGCACAAACTTCATCGGAAGCATAGCTTTCGCCACCTTTGGGAGGTGGAAATACTGCCGAAATTCGGTACGAATACACAACACCGATGCGAGCTGTGCGGTCGGTGAAGCTGGTAGCGTTGGCAAGCACACGCCCTATTTCGTAGTAACCTTGCCCATCAGGAGCCCCTACATCGCAGATAGCGGGGTTATTCGTAGGACAGCCTTCACGTCGCCAGATAATCAGCTCGCGTGCTTGTGCGGCACACACATACGGACTCCAAGTCAGATTGATGAAATCGTTTGTGTTATCTACATTGGCTTGCAGGTTTTGAGGCTTCGGACCGACAACTTTTATTTCCCAAACCTTTATATCAACCAAAGGTGGTCCTACGACAGGCGGCGGGTTATCGGTTGCTTTAAAAAGCACTTGGTATGGTCTTTCTCTGATGTACTCGCAAGAAGGATTCCAGTTGAAAGTAATTGAAGCAGGCGAAGCCAAACACTGATTGGTATAATTGCCACCACTATACGTGAGAAAAGCCTTTGGAGGTGGCGAACCTGCATCAAACATTTGCCCAACAGCTTCGAAGCGAATGCAGTGCAAGTCGGGGTCGGTGGCGGTGATGTTTGCCGTGATATTTTCGTTTGCCGCAACGCAAATATTGTTGGGAATGTTGAGGATAGGTCTTTTGTTGTTTGAATTTCGGACAATGATTTGCATATCGCGTATTACGTAACCCAAGAAGGCATACGTGCCGTTGGGGCGTCTTCGCCACTCTTCCACTTTGATAGCAATGTTGAAACAGCCAATCGTGTTGGGCGTGTTCCATACGACGGTACCTTGCGTAGGATTGATAAAATACTGCCCAGGTCCGCCTCCTTCGGCAGGACCAAGGTAGTTGGTTAGGTCGCGATAATTCCGAACATTCGTATTTAAGCCACTTTGAGGGGTAACGAGTTTAAACGAAAGGCTATCGCCATCGGGGTCGTAAGCGGCGGGGTTATGGAAAAAGGCTTGCCCTAAACCTGCATAATCTACGGGGGCGGCTAATAGCACAGGTGAATTATTCACACCTAAAAATTGATTGATAACAATTTGACTTTCCACGTATAAATCCGTTGAGTCAGGGGCATTCATATTTACAACACAGCCATTGCGATAACTTTCAGAAAAAGCAATCTTGAACGTTCCTGAACCTGCAAAAGTGTAGGTAGTTACATAAGTACCTTGTTGTACATCGGAGTTTAAATCTCTTAAATCTGTTAGTGGAGCGGTGAGGCGTGCGATTTCGTTATTAGCATTGTTGTAGATAACAATAGTAGCGTTATCGGCTAATTCGGCTGTCGGACCGCTACCAAAAAGATTTACTTTATCTCTGTACACAATTAGCGTAATGCGGTAGGTAAGCGAAATGGGGTTCAAGCGTGTAAGCGTTATTTGCCCTGCTTGTAAATGTGTGGCTTTCGTAACTTTGGGAATAAAAAAGGCTAAGGATAGTAGAAATATCAAAATACGTAACTTCATAAAGTTTTTAGTTTATTTGCGTAAAACCTACTTAATCATTTATTTTCAAAAACTTTTGGACTTGTGTTTCGCCATTTTCAGGGGTGTAACGAACTACGTACAAACCATTCGCCCAATTTCGTACCTCTATTGCCCACTCGGTTTTTTCTTCTGTAATGAGAAAATCAGCAATTCTCTTGCCTGCGTATGTATAAAACTCTAAAAATCCTTTTTGCGTTGCAGAAATATACAAAAATTTTCCCGTAGGATTAGGACTTAAAAAAACTTTTGGGTTTTTGTCGGTCTGGATTGCAGGATTAGGGGTAGTATTTTGGAGTAACGAAACGCCGCCTCCTGCTGAAGCTAAGGCTACATCGGGTTTGCCGTCGCTGTTGAGGTCTGCCGTATTCAGCAAAACTCTACTTCCCCAATGTTTGGCATAAATTTGGTTGTTCAGGGAATTTTCAATCAATTTTTTTTCAGGTGTAATGCTTTTGTTGTAATTGTTTCTGATGTCGGGGTACATTTCCAAAAAGCCATTATCATTGATGAAAAGTAAATCATCTTTGCCGTCTTGGTCAAAATCTGCGATTGTAAGGCTTGGATTTCGTCCTGTTGCCGAAATACTAATGCCTAAAACTTGGCTGTTGATTTCCTTGTAATCGGTTTTTTGTCTTTCTAAAAGTGTAATATTTCCCAAAGGTTTGGCTACGAGTACATCTAAATCGCCGTCTTGGTCAAAGTCGTAAAAGTAGGGTAAATCACCATTTTCTAAGGCAAGCGGAAAAGGCAAAGGTGCGTTGAAACGCATCGGGGTATTACGAGGGGCATCATTGGCTAATACATAAAAAATCGTGTTTCTATTGAGCGAGTCGCGAGTAGTTATGCCGATATCGAGGCTTCCGTCGCGGTTAAAATCTTTTACTTGTGGATAAATCGCCAAGAAGCTGTATTGCGAAAGGTTCAGGAAATCGTCATCAATTAGCTGAAAACGAGCTTTTTGCTTATTTCCGAGATTTTTGTAAAGCCGCAGTTTAGCAGATCTTTGTTTTGAGCGAGCCACCACAGGCAAAGCATTGCCTACGAGCATATCCAAATCGCCATCGCCATCAATATCTACAAAAGCAACCGCCGCCTCTTGTCCTACATCAAACATTGTGTTTTGCAAAAAATTAGGTTCTACAAATTGCCAATCGGGATTGGCATTTGTGCCTATGTTCTGGTAGAGCCAGACTGATTTGGTAAAATCGGCATTGCCGTTTTCATCTTCACTAAGGTTTGAGGCAATGATGAGGTCTTTTTTGCCGTCAAAATTCACATCTACTAAGTAAGAAGCCGTGAAAATTCCCAAAGCAATAGGTTTTGAAGGAGGAAATTGTGTAGTGAAACTTCTAAACACCGCCCCTTTGTTTGTCCCTTGATTGAGCATTACGTAAGTTTTGTTACAACTAATGCCCGAAAGCAGAATATCCAAAAGAGTATCACCGTTCAAATCTACCAACAACACAGCCGAACCTGTATGTAGTAGTTTTTTTCTGCCATCACTACCCAACCGCAAATTATTGAACGGACAACCCACATCAAACACCACTTCGTCGCAGTTGATTTCTTGGATAATAAAATCGCCCCAACAGAAATTGATGCGTTCAAATTCTAAATAGTCAGCATTTCCATAGCGTTCTTGGCTTCGGTTGAGATGCAGTTCTATCAAGCCGTTATGAAAATCTAAAAAAAGAGCATCTAAATCACCGTCGCCATCAATATCGTAAAAGGCAGGAATATCGGTGTTGAAAATAGAAAGGTTGTAAGGAAACGGAATATTAGAACTTTCGGTCATCAGCAAATCGTATGCTTTTTGGAAAGAAAGTTGTGAGGTAGAGGTATTGCGATAGACTTCAACGCCAAAATTATAGCCTACGAAAATATCTTTTTTGCCGTCGTAGTTGTAGTCGTGGAGTAGTACCCAGCCTGCATCTGCAAAACTTGGAAAAAGATTTTCGTACTCGGGAGCGTAGAAATAATTTTTTTGAGGAGTGGCTAAAAAAGTATAGATTTTTTTGGTAGTTCTATCGTAAAGGAATAAATCATCTGTACCGTCGAGGTTGAGGTCAATGGTAGAAAATTGCGGTGAATTGATACCCCCTGCCCAAGCATTGTACAAGAAATTACCATTTTCTACGAATTCGTGTTGGTTGCTCACTTGCAAAAAACGAAAGTTTTGCCCCCACACAAAAAAGTGAAAAATAGAAAATAGAAAAAAGCAAGCTATTTTTAGTTTCATTGTTTCGTGAAGTTTATCAGGCAAACAAGATAGGTAATAAAAAAGTTTTTTGAACGTTTTTTGTACAAAAATTATACACTTTTTACAATTTTGTTTAGTTTTGTGTTTGTTTCTCAAAATTTTGTATGTTCAAGAAAATAATTCCTATTGCCTTACTTACGATTTTTGTTTCTTGTGGAGATAATAGTTCAGAAAAGAACAATCAACCAATTGTACAAGATACCAACAAAGTAGTGCAAGAAAACAAGCCCATAGCAAGCAACTTGCAAGATGCTCCTGCGTTGGTAGATATGCTCAACACGAGTGATAATTTCTCGCTTTTCACGTCGTATCTTAATACTTCACTTTCGGAGATGCTTGCCAAAACAGATGAATACACGGTGTTAGCACCTACCAACAAGGCGATAGAAAAATTAGGCGAGGCTCAAATGACAAAGATGCTCAACAAAGGGGCTGGTTTTGTAAAAAATCATATTGTTAAAGGCAAATTTGACCTTGCAATCCTGCAAAAAACACCCGAAATTACAACCTTACAAGGCACAAAGCTAAAAGTTAGCGTTCAGGGCGAGAACATCACGATTGGCGGTATTAAAGTCGTAGCCGCTGATATTTATGCAAAAAATGGCGTGATACACGCCTTAGACGGAGTGATTGATTAGGAAAACTGCTTACAAATAAAATTTCCCTGTTTGTTTCGGCTTCGCTCAACAAACAGGGAAAACAAAAACAAATTTATTTTAAGTGTATTTTTGAGTATTTTTCCAAAAAGAAAGACCACTTTTACTCTTCTTCTTCTACCTCATTTTTATTTTTCTTGCTTTTTGACTTTGTTTTAGGCTGTTTTTTCTGTGCTTTTTTGGCTTGCTTAGCTTGTTGGGCTTTGTATTTGGCAAGTTTTTTCTTTTGTGCTTCCGATAAACCCGATTCGCTGGTGATTGTATTTTCCGCTTTTACCTCTTTTTTGGGAGCATAGTTCATTGCACATCTAAAACCGAGCGTTGGCAGGCTTTTATCCATTTCCAAATATCTTCGCGTGCCGGGAGCAAGCCAGTAGGCAACATCTTTCCAAGAACCACCTTTATAGACTTTAAAAGTTTTAAGTTTTTCGGCAGGGGTAGGAATGCCGGGCAAACCTATAAGATTTTTACCCAAAGCACTGGGGAAATTCATCAGATTTTCACGAGCAATATCAATGGTATCTTTGTATTGTTTTTCAAGTTTTAGTTTTTTCCCTTTCAAAGTAGTGTCAGACCTGCCGTAGAGCATAATGTCTAAGGTCATTTTATTTTGATAGGTGGAATCAAGATAAGTTGCCGCTCTTTTGGCTTGCCTTAAATCACCGAAATCTTCATACCCCTCTATGAAATAGGCGTCTTCCACCCATTCGTTTACATTTCCTGCCATATTGTAAAGCCCGAAATCATTAGGCGGATAGGAATAAACAGAAGCTGTTAGCATAGCCCCGTCGTTCTGTCTGCCTGCAATACCTGCGTAATCTCCTCTACCATGTTTGAAATTCGCCATAAATAAACCCGTATTGGGCTTATAGGGGTTTCTTACATATTTGCCGTCCCAAGGATAGAGGCGTTGTTTGCTTGCTCTTACGTCGTCGTATTGTGTGGCTACCATTGCTTTGGCGGCGTATTCCCATTCAGCTTCGGTAGGCAGGCGATAGTCGGGATATTGAATTGAAGTATTTGCTTTTTCTTTTACTTTGGTGAGTTTTCCAACGGTCAATTTACCATCTAAGGCAACACCTGTGTAAGAAGATTTTTCTTGGACATAATGATGATTTACCATTTTAGTTCGCCACTTGCAAAACTCTTGGGCTTGTATCCACGAAACTCCAACCACAGGATATAATCTAAAACCCGGATGGCGAAGGTAGCTTTTCACATAAGCGTCATTGGCGGCAACTTCTGAAGCCCACACGGTAGTATCGGGCAAGAGAATTTCTTCGGCATATTCCTCAAAGGTCATTCCTGCGGGAATAGAATCTCTATTTTTGTAAAAGAAGTTCATAAATTCAAGCCAGTGGATATTGGCTATTTCGGTTCTATCCATAAAGAAGGAAGGAACAGACACTCTGGTAACTCTATTACGTGCTAAGTTGATGACATCTTCTTCGGTAATTCCCATCACAAAACTCCCACCTTCAATAAAAACCATATTAGGAGCGTTAGGCATTTCTATGTATTTAGCCACCATCATACTGTTATTAACGGTGCTATCGTTGTAAGGAATACCCGTTATCTGACTAACACCCTCTACTCTGCCTGCTTGCATCTCTTCAAAAGATTGTGTTTCTGTTTTGTCTTTTTTCTTGAACAAAGAACAGGCGGCAAATGTACTTAGTACAAATACACTCAAAATAATCCTCAAACGTACAGAATTAGAGTTCATTTCGGTAAGTTTTGAGAGTAGAATGCTCCAAAATTTGATTAGCTAAAAAAATAATGCAAACACAAAAAGGCTTTGCAGCAATTCAAAGCCTTTTTGTATAGATAAGCATATTTTTTATCTGTATTGTCCTCCAACTTTTTTGTTTTTACGGCGGCTTTCTCCAACTTTTTCACCTGCCATAATCATAGCACAACGGAAGCCAATATAATCTCTTGATTGTTTTTTGTCTAAGTAGCGTCTTGTACCGGGAGATAAGAAGTAGGCAACATCTCTCCAAGAACCACCTTTATAGACACGTGAATCATCATCTATCAATGAGTTTTTAACTTTATCACCAAGCTGATAGTGAATAGCACTATCTCCGAAGACAGACCTATTAGGACTTGGTCTTAATCTTGTTTCGTCCAAACCGATACGTCTTACAGGGTTCAAGTCTGACACATCCTCATAAGCAAGCGGGCGATACACATCTTCTACCCATTCGGCAACGTTGCCTCCCATATTGTACAAGCCAAAGTCGTTGGGGGGATACTGGTAAATCCATTCAGTAATAAGAGCCGCATCATTTTGTTTGCCTGCGATACCTGCGTAGTCGCCTCTACCACGTTTGAAATTAGCAAGGAAAAAGCCCATTTGTTTGCCGTAAGGGTTACGCGTGGCGTGTCCGTCCCAAGGATACACTCTGCCATTTGATTGGTTTTCATCTTCGTATTGTGTGCCTATCATGCCTTTTGCTGCGTATTCCCATTCAGCTTCGGTAGGCAGGCGGTAGTCGGGCATAACTACACCGCTTTCAAGCGGGACATCTTCTGAACTTTTGTATTCGTTCAAAGCTCCATCTTTATCTTTTTTCTTAGCTTGTTCAAACAAATATTCATTTGCAGCATAGGTACGCCATTTACAAAACTCTTGTGCTTGTACCCAAGAAACACCTACCACGGGGAAAAACCTGAAACCGGGATAACGTAGATAATTGGAAACATAAGAATCATTGAAAGCTGTTTCTCTTGCCCACACGGTTGTATCAGGACGCAAGATTTGAACTAAAAAGTATTCATAATTGAAGCGTTTTACATCTTCGGGTCTAATAGTATCAAGTTTCTTGAAATTATATTTATTTATCTTGTTTGAGTCAAGAAACTCAACATAACGGTTGTACTTTTTAGTTTTTTCCTCATCATAGTAATAGCCATCGTGTATTTTAGAAATTTTTGATTTGTTTTTATCTTGCTTATAAAATTCCATAAATTCAAGCCAGTGGATATTGGCTACTTCGGTCATATCCATATAGAAAGACTGCACGCTGACGGTTCGTTCTCTATTATCACGCGTGTAAAGAATATCCTCTTCGCCTGAACCCATTACAAAACGCCCGCCTTCTATGAACACCAAATTAGGTCCATCGGGCTGTCCGAGATAAGGATTTACTTTCAGAGAAGTTACCGCCCCCGTATCTTGCAGATTGTAAGGAATACCTGTAACTTGGCTGAACATTCCTTTTTTATGGGCGTTGTCGCTACGTTGTACTTGCATAGCATACCCCTCGCCCTTGTTTTTTTTGCCACAAGAAGCTAATGCAAACGCACCCACAGCCCCTGCAAAAAGCAAAGCCTTTATACTTTGATTCATAATCATATTTGTTTAAACACTATTTCAGATTTTTTTTTGATTTACAGCAGTAATTGTACCAAAGTTTGCACTTTTTTTTGAGTTAGCCAAAAAAAATGTGTAAAAATTTAATGATTTTTTCTTAAAGCCGACATTTTGTCAGGTTTATTGCAACCAATTTTGTATTTTTGAAGTTGTAAAGCTAAATATTTTTTTGATGAAAGCAAATATTGACTTACAAACCGTAAAACAAAGATTCGGAATTATAGGCAATGCCCCCTTGCTCAATCAGGCTTTGGAAAGAGCCATACAGGTAGCTCCAACTGATATAAATGTTTTGATAACAGGTGAAAGTGGTGTAGGAAAAGAATCTTTTTCTAAAATTATTCATCAACTTAGCCCACGAAAGCATAATAACTTTGTTGCCGTTAATTGCGGTGCTATTCCCGAAGGTACAATCGACTCTGAACTTTTCGGACACGAAAAAGGCTCTTTCACAGGGGCAATCGAGGCTCGTAAAGGTTTTTTTGAAGTTACTAATGGCGGCACCATTTTCCTTGACGAAATCGGTGAAATGCCCTTAGGCACGCAAACTCGCCTTTTGCGTATCCTTGAAAACGGTGAGTTTATTAAGGTTGGTTCTTCAAAAGTACAAAAAACCGACGTACGCGTAATTGCCGCCACAAACGTAAATCTTGAAGAAGCTATCCGCAAAGGACAATTCAGGGAAGATTTGTACTATCGCCTCAATATTGTGCCCATCTACGTGCCAAGCCTCAGAGAAAGGGGCAACGACATTTTGTTGTTGTTCAGAAAATTTGCTACCGATTTTGCGGAAAAATACAAATGCAAACCCATAGAACTAAACGATGAAGCCAAAAATATTCTCCTGAACTATTCTTTTCCTGGTAATATCCGCCAATTGCGTAATTTAGTATATGATATGTCTATCACTGCCGAAGCGACCCTTATTACTGCCGATATTTTGCAAAAATATCTGCCTCAACCTGTTCAGAAAAACTTACCCGCTCTACTCGGACAAGAAGCAAATGCCCAACAAAATTTTTCCGATAGAGAATTGCTCTACAAAGTTCTCTTCGATATGCGTAAAGACGTAACCGAACTCAAAAAATTAGTTTTACAACTGCTTACTACAAACATTTCAGGGGCAGATATTCTCAAAAATCATAAAGATTTGTTTCAGGAAGTACAGGGTTTCGGTACAGTTCCTCCCAAAGCAGATATCAATCATAACAATGCTATCGTACCTATTGCCGAAGGGGGTATGATTCAACTTAGTTCGCAAGAAAATGAAACCGAAGATGTTATCCACGATACCGAAGAAGACACGCTTTCCCTTGAAAAGAAGGAAAAAGAATTGATTATCAAAGCACTCAAACAACACAACGGCAAACGCAAAAAAGCCGCAGAAGATTTAGGCATTTCGGAAAGAACACTCTACCGAAAGATAAAAAAATATACCATCGAGTAAGTAGTCATTTCTTGAAGAGTGTTCAAAATTCTGATTATCAAAAAATTATGTAGTAAAAAGTTAGAGAGTTATGCTCAAAATAATTTGGTTTTGTTTTTCCCGTGCGTTTCGGCTCATTTCGGCTTCGCTCAATGAACACGCTCAACGCACGGGAAAAATAGGTTTTTAAAGAAATTTTTGAAAAACCACTTTTTTTCAGGTATAATAAGAAGATTTTAGGGCTTGAAAACGCTCAACAGAACAGAAATGTGATTTTACGAATTTACCAACACGGGTTTTTTACCAAATTCTTTCATTGCTTTTATGTGCGAACGTATCGCACTCCACACAGAGGGAGCTTCGTAGTAAGAAATACCATATTCGTGGCAAAGTTCTTTTACAATCTTGCTAAGGGCAGGGTAATGTACGTGGCTGATACGTGGAAACAAATGATGTTCAATTTGATAGTTCAGACCGCCCAACCACCACGAAACAAAGGCATTATCGGTAGCAAAATTTGCCGTAGTGCGTATCTGATGAATTGCCCATTCGTCATCAATGAGTTTTTCGTTTTCTACAAACTCAAATTCTGTTTGTTCTACTACGTGAGCAAGCTGAAAAACTACCGAAAGTGTAAGCCCCATTACTACGTGCATAGTCGCAAAGCCTACCCCCCAAGCCGCCCAGCCTACAAAATGTACAGGTATAGCAATGTAAAAAATAACATATAAAACTTTACTAATCCAGAAAATAGCGTGTTCTTGCAGACTCATTTTTGGAAGAGCCGTATTATTGATTTTCTGTTTGAAATATTTATTCATATCCATCAGAAACACCCACGCAAACGAGCTAATCGCATATAAGAAAAAAACGTAAATATGCTGATACCTATGAGCAGGTATCCATACCTGCGTAGGAGCCATTCGCATCAGAGGGCTTTTAGCAATATCATCATCTAAACCATCTACATTTGTGTAAGTGTGATGAATGATATTGTGTTTGGTTTTCCAAAGAAAAGCATTGCCCCCTAAGGCGTTAAGCGTAAGCCCCAGTAAGTCATTGAGCCATTTTTTGTTTGAATAACTGCCGTGATTGGCATCGTGCATCACGTTAAAACCAATCGTGGCTAAAATAAATCCTAAAAAACCACTCAAAACCACACCCAGCAACGGCGGCATTGTTACAAATAAAAGACTAAGATAAATCCCAATAGCTGAACCTATCAAGATAATAGTTTTGGTGTAGAGTTGCCAATTTCCTGTTTTGGAGATGTTTTTTTGCAGAAAATACTGCTCAATAGCGTTTTTTAATTGTTGGTGGAAATTTCCACGTTTGTTGTTAAAGGTTACTTTAGGCATAAATGTGAGGCAAAAGCCTTTTTTAAATAAAAACTTCTGTAAGGTAGATAAAATCCCTAAAACTGCAAAATTTTTTTATGCAAAAAAAAATAAAAACCTAATTTTATTTTGATAAAAGACAAAAATTAGCATTTTTTCAAGAAAGATGTTTGTTTTTTTGAGAAAAAAAAGTTTAGTTTTGCACAAACTAAAATTTTATTCTCAATACTAAACAAAAATGCGTTTTCAGAGTAAAGTTGCCGTCGTTACAGGTTCGGCAAGTGGGATAGGCAAAGCTATCCTTACAAAATTAGTGCAAGAAGGTGCAAAAGGCATCATTTGGGACGTACAAACCCAATTAGCTCAACAAACTGCACAAAACTTGCTTGATAGTGGCTATCAAGCTGAATTCATAGAAGGAGTGGATGTTCGCAATCTTAGTTCGGTAGAAGCAGGTGTGCAAAAAGTTTTAGAAAAATACGGAAGAATTGATATTTTGGTCAATAACGCAGGTATTATACGCGATGCGAGCCTGCGAAAAATGACAGCCGAAAACTGGCAAGCCGTGTTAGACGTGAATCTGACGGGGGTTTTCAATTGTACCAAAGCCGTAAGCTCCACGATGGTTGAGCAGAGATACGGAAAAATTATCAGTATATCTTCAATTGTTGGTTTTACGGGCAATTTTGGTCAAAGTAATTACGTGGCGGCAAAATCAGCCATCATAGGGCTTACCAAAACGTGGGCAAAAGAACTCGGTAAGTATCAAATCAATGTGAATGCGATTGCCCCAGGAGCTATCGATACGCCTATGTTTACTTCTGTTCCTCCCGAACATCAAAAAACTTTTTTGGACAAAGTGCCTCTCGGCAGAATTGGCAAACCTGAAGATATTGCAAATTTGTGTGCCTTTTTGGCTTCCGATGAAAGTAGTTTCATTACAGGGCAAACCATCATCATCGATGGCGGTGGTTCGTTGGGATAAAAAAACAAGCGGCTTTTGTCTGACCTCTATCCCTAAGGAGGCTTAAATTTGAAATTTTCCTTTAAAGATAAATTTTCCTTTAAAGATATAGATACTTTTGAGTACAAGAAGATTTATGCTCAATCAAAAGTGGTTTTAGTAGAACTTTAAATTTACAACTACAAAAAGTCCCCCTCTCCTTTGGAGAGGGGATAGGGGTGAGGTCTAAATTAAGGTTTAGAAAAACCAATTTATTTTGAGCATAGATTCATTTTCTAACAATTTTCCAAGTATGTTCTTTACCTTCGGGCAAAATAATTGTCAGATAATACAAACCCGCAGGCAAATTTTGAGTGTTAATTTTCTCTTCTCTACCTCGTAGAAGCAGTATGCCTAAGTTATTTTGTAACTTCCACTCAAAATTTGTAAGCCCTTTTATGAAAATTTCTTTATCGGTAGGATTAGGATAAATGCTTGCCTTTTGCCAAACTTCATCAAGAGCCGTTGTTACGCTGATGATTTGCGAAGTTGTATCTTTACAACCTTGTACGCTTGTGCTTATCAATTTTACTTCATAATTTCCTAAACTCGCAAACTGATGCGTTACGGTTCTACCTGTGGCTGTTCCGCCATCGCCAAAATCCCATTCCGAAGAAGCCCAATTTTCGCTGTAATCCTCAAAAAGCCATTGCCCAGCCCACATTGGCGTAGCTACGATTACGGCTTGATGAGGAGGAGCAACCTGAATGGTTACGGTTTTTACAGGACTCGGATACAATTTGTCTTTACAAACTATGTAAATCGTTTGATTGCTTGTCAGATTGTTGAGCGTGAGGCTACTACCTGTGGCAATGGGTGTAGTAAGTGGCAGGCTGTCGTAAAAATCAAAAGTAATACCGTTGGTAGGTGCTAAGGTGAGTGTATCGCCGTAGCAAACCAAAAAATTATTTGCAATATCAGGCAAAGGACTTGTATTGACCTCAACAAATTTATCTTGGGCAAGTTGGGCGTTGGTTTCTAATTCGCTAAGGCTATTGCCAACTACATAAGCAAAAGCAATTTTACGAGTTTGTTGGGGAGCAAGGTTAGTAATTGTTCCACCGAGAGCCATAGAAACATCTGTTCCCAGCCCCGAAGTACCTGCCGAAGCCCGAGCAATGCCATTAGCAACAGCAAAATGTTTTTCAGTTTTATTGAAACCATCATACAAGTTCATAGAACCAGCCAAGCCGTTGTTATTGAAGGCGTAAAAATTAGGCGTTTGGTCGGTGAGGAGTTTAATGCCCGCATACAAAGTTCCCGAAGAGTGTAGAGCGTAGCCTAAATTCAGACTTGCATTCCAAAAGGCTCGGTTTTGGTTGTAATTGAGCAAATCAAAATCGGTGAAGAGGCTTGCATACAAGTTTTGTATGGTGCGAGTGGAGTCGTTAGTGATGTCGTATTCTACGATAGCAAATTTTTGGTTGGGGGCGTCGGAAAAAGCATAAGCCTTTTTCTTTACTTTCAGTTTTGGTCTTTTTATGATAACATCTCTGAAATGGGCGTTAATTTCTTGGTAAGTAGGCGTTTTTTGCATAGTAAAGCTATTTGCACCTACGGTATCAAAATCGCTTACGAAGCCGCCTAAGTAGTCGGGTACGGAATTGCTAAGGCTGTCGTTGTGAGTAGAAAGTATCAAGCCTCCTGCGTAGGCAATGGTTCGGTAAGTGCCTGCATCGTTGTAGCCAACAGATTTTCGGTAAGGGTAGAGATATTCGGCAATTTTGCCTGTTTTGCCTACGTGCAAAGTGATTTGATTGATGTCTAAATGCAAATAATCGGGATTGATGATGATTTTGAGATATTCGTAAGAGCTGAAACTGCCGTCTTGGAAATCAAAACGCAAGACAACCTCGCTATTGTAAGGAGCAGAAGGAGAGATAGCAAGTACAAAAGGCGAAGAGTCATTATTTTTGGTTTCGTTGGTATTCATTGCCCCCAAATTGAAGTTTCCACTGCTCACACTCACAAGAGGCGAAAGTGAGGTTAGCGAAACTTGCAAATTAGTAGTAGGCGTGAGGAGATTTTTGAAATCCACAATCAATTCAGCATTATTGCCTGCAAAAGGTTGTGTATTGGTTTTGAAATAATGATTTTCTAAGCGAACAGCTTTTACATTGGTTTCGGAAACGGCTCTAAATACATTCAGGCGACCTTTACCGATAAGTCCTGCCACGCTGGGGTTGAGGGCATCGATGTTATCGGTAGTAGCGATAAGCCTTGCCATTGCTTGAATGGCATTGAGACTTGGAAATTGCGTACGCATCAGAGCCACTGCTCCTGCCACTTGCGGAGCGGCAAAAGAAGTACCACTAAAATTCCACGTTACGCCGGGTATGTAAGAGGCATCGGTATTGAACACACCACCAAAACAAGGAGGCAGTTGGTAGTAAGTAGTATGAATAAACTCACTGGGGGCAGTTACATCAACTTCATAGTTGTAGTTTGAGCTTCCCCAACGTGTGTCGGCATCAGTAGTGCCTGTAACCGAAATTACATTTTTGTATGAAGCAGGCCAGAAACGTCCAGTGTTGCCGTTGTTGCCTGCGGCGGCAACCATTACTACGTCTTTGTTGATAACTGCATAATTGACAATATCTTCCCAGTATTCGTCAGGTTCGCCTACGTACCCAAACGACATATTGATAACGCTCACGTTTCTATCGGCTAAATACACTACGGCAACATCAAAACGAAACACACTCATAGCATCGGAAATTACTTTTACGGGCAAATAGCGACAATTATAGCCTACCCCTGCAATGCCAACACCATTGTTGGGCGTGGCGGCGGCTACCCCTGCGACAGCTGTGCCGTGATAACGGAAGCAGTTAGGCAGTTCCATTGTAAAATCGTTGTTGCCCGCATCATAATAGTCGGGGTGCAAGTTGCCTATCAGGTCTTCGTGAGTAATGCGAAAGCCATAATCAATTACACCAATTACCGTAGAGGCGTTGCCTTGTTGAACGTCCCAAGCCTCGTAGGCTTTTATCTTGTGTAAATAGTATTGTTTGAAGTCAGAGGCAGTGGCAGTGGGCGGATTGGCACCAGGGTCGTTGGGAACAAACAAGGGTTTTGGAATACGTAATGGTTCTGCGTACTCAACAGCTTTATCGGTACGAAGCAATTTGACGGCTTGTTGTGGCGTTACGCCTGCTTTGAGGTCTAAGTAGTAAATTCTTGATAAATCTACCAAAGGCAAACCGCTACGGCTTTGCTCTTTGGGGCTGGGGGCTTGATGTTTGGGGAAAGTTCTTTGAGGCGAAACATCAGACAAGCTATGCAGTAGCACAGGATTAGGCATTACGCCTTGCCATTTCACCTTGAAAACTATTTGCGAAGGGTGAAAATCTACTTCTTGCGAGAAAACCGAACGGACTGCCGCCACAATAAGCAGCAGCAAGAGAGTAAATGGTTTCATAAAGAATGCATTTTTTTAGTAAATCCGAAAAATGAACAAAAAGTAAGCTGAATTTTTAGAGAAAAGCCTACACGATGCTGTTTCTCGTTCATTGTCTCTTGATTTTCATAACAACTCAGGTTTATTTTCTTATGCGTTTCGGCAGTTTAGTTCCGAAATGTACATAAAAGAATGAAAGTACTTTTGGTTGAGTTTTTAGTAAGCAAGTTAGCTTTTTTCTCAAAGAAAAAAAACAAAAAATTTGGAAGATTTATTAAAATCTTGCATATTTGCAATCCGATTTTGGAAGTTTAGCTCAGTTGGTTCAGAGCATCTGCCTTACAAGCAGGGGGTCGGGGGTTCGAATCCCTCAGCTTCCACTCAAAAATTTGTTTCCAAATATTTTGGAAGTTTAGCTCAGTTGGTTCAGAGCATCTGCCTTACAAGCAGAGGGTCGGGGGTTCGAATCCCTCAACTTCCACTCAAAAAGTCTTGTTGTTCATTACAGCAAGACTTCTCTGTTTCTGAATCGTCTCAATTATCAAGAATAAGTTTTAGAAAATCTCTAAATTACAAAATTTGAATTTTTTATAGAATTTTTTTACAAAACTCTACGTTCAATAGAAAAGGTAAAAGCAAATATCTGTTCCGTTATGAAAAAAATTTTTTTAGTATTCGCTGTAAGTCTGATAAGTTCTTGGACTTTTGCTCAGAAATATTATGGAGAAAAAATTAGTGCTGATGGGGCGGTAGCCGTTAGCCAACTTCCTACGCTGATGAAAGGAAAAGAGAAAATAGAAATCAAACTTACAGGCAAAATCGAGTCGGTTTGTCAAAAAAAAGGTTGTTGGATGCAGTTGGATTTAGGTAACGGACAAAAAATGCGTGTAAAGTTCAAAGATTATGCTTTTTTTGTTCCTAAAAATGCGGCAGGCAAAACAGCTATCATTGAGGGGGTTGCTTTCAAAGAAACGATTGATGTGGCAACACTAAGACATTACGCCGAAGATGCGGGAAAGTCAAAAGAAGAGATTGCTAAAATTACACAACCCAGAGAAGAAATCAATTTTGAAGCAAAAGGTGTAATCATCAAATAATTTCACTATTTTCCCACAAATCAATGAAATCATCTTATTTCATCGTGGCAGCCCTCTTGTTTTTGGGGGCTATTTTTCACAATTGCACGCAGCAACAAAATGCAAAAAGCGAGTTACAAGGAGATAGCCTCGTAAAGCCTAAACTCAATTACGCCAAATACACTAATCCCGATATTTACCCCAATGGAGGTAGCGAGCTTGCGGTGCTAATGCGAGAGATGTATGATGATGCTGATTTGATAAAAAATTCCATTCTCAAAAAAGAACTTCCCCCCGATTGTAGGAAGAAATTTGCTTACTTGCATTGGGCGACCCCTACCGATAGCACCACCAAAACAGAGGCTTATCCCGATATGGCTACCGCTTTTATGAACAATTTGGAAGCCTTTTATGCAGAAAAAAATGCCGAGAAACGCATTAAGAAGTTTGATATTGTTATTCAAAACTGTATCACTTGCCATCAGAGCCATTGTCCGGGACCTATCAAAAAAATAAAAAAGCTGAAAATTTCTGAATAGAGTTATAATCAGCCAAATTTAGTTTTATTCTTTTTCTGTACGTTGAGCGAAGCCGAAACGTACAGAAAAGCTGATTCCTTGAAGGTGTTTTTTAAAAACCACTTATTTTTAGGTACAAGCAAGAATTAGAAACGCTAATTTCTTGGAATTTTCATATTCCCAAGACGCAAACCACTTTTTATTGAGTATATATCAATTCGTATAGCGTATAATCTTAGCCAAGTTTTTCTACCACCTACCTTAGCTTTATCTTTCTCGTACTCTCTTTCTATCTTAGAATTGAAGAGAGGTCTAAACAGCATTGATAAATTTTCTTTCGGGTTCTCTCTTTTTGCATAATGATAGCAAAAGTCTTTCCAAATCTTTTGCCTCTTCTTGCGTTTTGTTTATAGCTTCCTCTATTGTAATTCCTTCCCAGTATGTTAGGTTCATTTTTTTCTATAAGCTTACAAGCCGTATTTCTCTAATCTTCGGTACAAAGATGCTCGCGTAAGCCCAAGTTCTTTGGCGGCTTTGGATATGTTGCCGTTATGCTTTTCTACGACTTTTTGTATCATATCTTTCTCTATCTCGTCTAAATTAAGGGAGTTTGTTTTGAGTTGGATACTAATTGCAGGATTTTTATGTGTAGTAAGAAAATGAAAGTCAGCTTCTTGTAGTGTGTCGCTATCGCTCATTATCATAGCTCTCTCTAAGGCGTGTTCGAGTTCGCGTACGTTGCCGGGAAAAGGATATTTTTCTAAAAATTTAAGGGCTGAATCGGATAACTTTGGGGCAACTCTATGATATTTTTGGGCATATTTTTGCAAAAAATGTTTTGCCAATAGGGGCAAATCGCCCGTACGCTCACGCAAAGGAGGCAAATACAGTTCTACCGTGTTTATTCTGTATAGCAAATCTTGCCTAAAATTTCCTTCGGCAACGGCTTGATGAATATTAAGGTTGGTGGCACAAATCAAACGAATATCAATCGGTGTACTTTTGTTGCTTCCCACGGGAACAACTTGCCTATTTTGCAAAACAGCAAGTAATTTGGCTTGGTGTGTAAGAGGCAAGTTACCTATTTCGTCAAGAAATAACGTACCTTTGTGAGCCAACTCAAACCGACCGATTCTATCCTCTTTGGCATCAGTAAAAGCACCTTTTTTGTGTCCGAAAAGTTCGCTTTCAAAAAGAGTTTCGCTGATAGCTCCCATATCTACCCCTACGAAAGGCTCTTTTGCTCTCAGCGATTGTCTATGAATAGCTTTTGCTACTAATTCTTTGCCCGTGCCGTTCTCGCCAAGTATCAGCACATTAGCATCAGTTTTGGCAACTTTTTCAATCATCAGCAAAACATTCTTAATAGCTTTGCTCTCGCCAATAATATCGCTGTTGCCTGTACTTGCCTCTATGAGTTGTTGGTTGGTTTTTTGGAGTTTTTCTACTTGTTTGTAGGAGTCGCTCAGTTTGGCGGCGGAAAGAATCGTAGCCAATAGCTTTTCGTTTTGCCAAGGCTTCAGCACGAAGTCGGTTGCACCTATTTTAAGGGCTTTTACTGCCATTTCTACATCTCCGAAGGCTGTAATCATCACTACTACGGCTTTGGGCTGTTGTGTGAGGATTTTCTCGAGCCAATAAAAACCTTCTTTGCCCGAAGTGGTATCTTCGGTAAAGTTCATATCTAAAAGTATTACGTCATAAACAGCTTGATTAAGCAAAAATGGAATTTTTTTAGGATTTGACTCAATAATTACCTCTTTGATGTGCTTTTTGAGAAACATTTTTGCCGCAAGCAAAACGTCTTCGTCGTCATCTACTATCAGCACTTTCATTGCTCTTGTAAATTTTTTAATTTTCTTTCCAAATCGTTAATTTGCCTGTACAGCTCAGGTAATTTTTTGAAAACTGCATAAGTTTTGTAAAATTCTTTTACGCCAAAGGCAGGCGAACCTTGCAATTGCAGACCTTCCTGCTCTACGTTTCCTCCCAAACCTGATTGAGCTCCGATAATGGTTTTATTGGCAATCTTGATATGTCCTGCCACACCCACTTGCCCGCCAAGCATACAATTGCCACCTATTTCTGTCGAACCCGCAATGCCCGCCTGAGCCGCAATGACGGTGTTTTCTCCAACAATTACATTATGAGCAATTTGCACTAAATTATCAATTTTTGCACCTTTTCTGATGATAGTTGAACCCATTGTAGCTCTATCAATCGTAGTATTTGCTCCAATACTTACATCATCTTCAATAACTACGTTTCCTATTTGGGGAATGGTTTGATACGAGCCATCGGCTTGGGGAGCAAAACCAAAGCCATCGCTACCTATCACCGCCCCTGCGTGAATGACGCAGTTGCTACCAATGATACAATTTTTGTAAATTTTTACTCCTGCATAAATAATGGTATTTTCGCCTATACTTACATTTTCGGCAATATAAACATTAGGATAAATCTTTACTTTGTCGCCTATTTTTGCATTTTCCCCAATGTAAGCAAAAGCTCCTATGTAGGTTTCTTCCCCCAAAGTGGCTGTTTCGTGAATAAAACAGGGATTTTCTTTGCCTTTTTTTTCCACCGAAATCATTTTTTCATAAGTTTCCAACAGTTTGGAAAAAGCTGAATAGGCATCTTCTACACGAATAAGCGTGGCTGATATATGTTGTTTAGGTTGAAAATCTTTGCTAACGATTACGGCTGTTGCTTGTGTAGTATAAATAAAGTTCTCGTACTTTGGATTGGCTAAAAAAGCTATATCTCCGCTTTTTGCCTCTTGAATTTTGCCTAAATTACTAATGAGTGCCTGAGCATCTCCTTCTATTTCTCCGCCCAAGATTTGAGCGATTTGCTGAACCGTAAATTGCATTTAAGAATGGTTTTATCGTAAG
>Ga0308393_1000221_pt1 | contig 30951 bp, 38 predicted proteins | sample Hotspr2Sampleee2_FD_202364 | JGI IMG/M metagenome (GOLD analysis project Ga0308393, IMG submission 202364) | Hot spring phototrophic mat microbial communities from Mushroom Spring, Yellowstone National Park, Wyoming, United States - 20050630_ee2 ... | reverse complement strand
AACCTATCGGCGAGTTTGAGCAAAAAGTTCAGCCGATTTTCAATCGCCATTGCGTAGAGTGCCATTCATCAAGAACGGCAGTTCGCCGCCTCTCGCTTGACACATGGGAAAATGTGTTCAAGGGTTCGGAAAATGGCGCGATGGTGATTCCCTTCCAACCGAAGTTCAGCCACCTCTTTCAGCATCTTCATACCGATACCACGCTCTCGCCCGTTGCCTCGCCGATAATGCCTATCGGTAGAAATCCACTCTCGCGTGAAGACGTGATGGCGATTTACAACTGGATTCAAAACGGCGCACGCAATCGCGAGGGCAAAGTGCCGTTTGAAGAAAGTTTCGCGAAAATTTATGTAACCAATCAAGCGGCGGATTTGGTCGCCGTCATTGACAAGCGCACAGGGCTGTTAATGCGCTATGTTGATGTTTCCGCCGCTGGTGGCATTTCGCAGAGCCCCTTGCAATCGCCGCATTATGTAACGGTTTCCAACAACAAGAAGTATTGGTATGTCTCGCTGATTGCCAAAGGCGAAGTGTGGAAGTTTGATGCTGAAACCGATACGCTGATTGCCAAAGTCAATGTCGGAAGTTCGCCTGCGCACATCATTTGTTCGCCTGATGATTCAACGCTCTATGTCTCAAATTTCAGTGCGTCGGTCAATCGTATCACGATAGTTGATGCGGTGAGCATGACCGTGAAGCGAATTTCGCCGCCCATCAACACCGCGCCGCACGGACTTGCCCTCTCGCGCAACGGACGATTCCTCTACGCCACTGCATTTGAAAGCGACCGAATTTTCGAGTTAGACCTGCAAACCTTTTCAACGCGCCAATTCCCTTTACGCCGCATTGGCGAACCCAGCACGCGCAACTACCGCCCGTATCAAGTGATGCTTTCGCCCGATGAGAAAAAACTCTTCGTTACGTGCAACGGCGATGCCGCATTTGACGGCGACCTGCGCGTCATTGACCTGGAAACGCTTGATATAAAAGCCATTCCCGTCGGCAAGTATCCGATTCTGATGGATTATACGCCCGATAAATCGCGGCTGTATGTCGCGAATCGCAACAGCAATTCGGTGTCCGTTGTGAATGTGCAACAAGAAGTCGTGGTGGCAACGATTGAAAATGTTGGGATTCAGCCGCATGGGCTTGCCATTTCAAGCGATGGCTTCGCCTACGTGTCAAATGAATCGTTGATTGGTGTTGTCGGGCATCACCCGACTATCGGCAACTTGCGAGCGGGAACAACGTCCATCATTGACACAAGAACAAATCAAGTGATAAAGGTCGTCGAGATGCTTTCCTTCCCTGCGGGCGTTGCGATTCGTGAGTAAATCACTCGGCATTACAGAGTTTTTGAATTGCAGGCTTTTGCGCAAAGAGCACTAAAATATCGCCGGCTTTGACAGTCATTTCAGGTGTTGGAATCCCTAAAATTTTTTCAACCGTTTTTGAGCGCAAGCCGAACGTGCGCGCCCCTCGCTCCACGCGCTTAATTGTGATGAGATTCACTCCGAATCGCTCACGAAGTTCTAACTCACCCAGCGTTTTTCCCACGAAGGCATCAGGCGCATTGACTTCGACAATCGAGTAATCCGAAGAAAGTTCGAGCGAATCAATCACGCCGCGATAGAGCAAACTATCTGCCAAGCGTTCCGCCGCTTCCACGGCAGGAGAGATGACTTCCTCAATGCCTAAATGCCGAAGAATGCGCGCGTGCGTTGTAGTTGTGGCGCGTGCGATAATGCGCTTGACACCGAGATTTTGAAGTGCGGCAACCGTGAGCAATGCGGCTTCAAAATCATCACCAATGCCAACAATCACCACATCAAAGTCCGTAATGCCTTGCGCTTTCAGGGCTTCTTCTTCGGTCGAATCTAATCAAACCGTGAAAGTAACTTTGTCTTTAACATCATCTAAATGGTTGATGTTGTTATCAATCGCCATGACTTCTGCGCCTTGACGTGCCAAAGTCTCGCAGAGATGCGCGCCGAAATTGCCGACGCCGATAACGGCTATTTTCTTGGTCATTGAGAGTGATAAAATTGAGTTGTAGAGATGAAGAAAAGTAAAAAACATTTGGAAATACGAAATTCGACTTCTATTTTTGCAATCCTTTTATGATTCTGCAACGCCTTGAAGAACTGACCAAATGCGTTGCGGTGATTTCAAACCCGAAAATTTTATTGAGGGAGTTGAGTCAGCCATAATCAAACACTTGGTTGCAAATTTAAAATGGGGAACAAACTATACGAGACGACCGTAGTGATTGACGGTAATTTAGATGATGAAGCCGTGCAAGCGGTAATTGAAAAAGTCAAATCTCTCATAACCTCTCTTAGGGGCGACATCAAGAATGTGCTTGAACCAGGTCGCAAAAAGCTCGCCTACAAAATCGGCAAATCAACCATCGGATATTATATCCACATCGAATTTACCGCACCACCCACAGCGATTGCAGAGTTGGAACGTCAATATCGCTTGAATGAACATATCATTCGTTATCTCACGATTGTACTTAGCAAGCCGTTGCTCGAAATTCGTGAGCGAGTTGCCAAATATGGCACAGCACAAACGTTGCCAACAATGCAGTCTGAAACTGAAAAAACCTGATGTGTAGCACAGTGGCGTGCAAAGGGTTCATATGCAAAGCAGTTCAATTTTCCATTTTTTTCTTGACACAAACATAGATTAGTTTGAAAACCTTTTATCCTTGGAGGATACGATATGGCAGACTTAAAAATGCCAGAGATTAACAGCGTGGTCATTGCAGGTAATCTGACCAAAGACCCAATTTTCAGACAAACCACGACGGGAACGCCTGTGGTGAACTTCACAATCGCGTGCAATCGCCGATTCCGCGACAGCAACAACGAGTGGCAGGAAGATGTCTGCTACGTTGGAATTGTGGCGTGGAACAAATTGGCAGAATCGTGCCGCGATAACCTGCACAAGAGCAGTGCCGTTCTGGTTGACGGCGAACTTCAAAGCCGTACGTGGAAACTTCAAGATGGCTCTACGCGCACAGTAGTCGAAATTAAAGCGCGTCGGATCCAATTCCTCAACAAACGCCGTCGAAATGACGATGACGTCAGCGTAGTTGAAGAAGCCAGTGAGGATACCAACGTCAATAGCAAAGACTTGTATGAATACAAGTATTTAGCGGCGGACGGAGAAGTTTCAAACAACGGTCAATAATTTAGTAGCGTAACGTGGGGCGGGATATTCCCGCCCTTGCTAATCCAACACTTCCAAGCATCGAGAGCAATGGCAGATAATACAAAAGGAAAGCAATCCTCGCGTGCGCAACAAGCCAAAAAGCAACGCAAAGTCTCGCCGAAAAATCAAATTGCGTTTTTTGATTATCGCGACGACCGCAAACTGCGCCGATTCATCAACGAACAAGGCAAAATTATTCCTCGCCGCATCACAGGGCTTTCCGCAAAAGAGCAAAACCTGCTGACGAAATCTATCAAATGGGCGCGCCACTTAGCAATCATTCCATTTGTTTCCGATGAAATTCGCTAACTAATTAAAAAGCATTACCATGAAAATCATCTTGAAAAAAGAGGTCGAAAAACTCGGCGAAATTGGAGACGTGCTGACAGTCAAAGACGGATACGCCCGAAACTACTTGATTCCAAAAGGACTCGCAGTTCGTGCCACAGATGGTATGCTCAAAGCTATTGAAATTGAAAAAAAGCAAAAAGCCTTCAAAATTGAGCGTGAACGTAAAGCGGCGCGCGAATTGGCAGAATCACTCGAACGGTTCTCGCTCATCGTAAAAGCCAAAGCAGGAGAAGGCGGTCGACTCTACGGCACCGTAACCGCGCAAATGATTGTCGACGGCTTGAAAGCAAAAGGATTTGAAGTTGACCGCAAACAAATCACGATTGACCCACCAATCAAACAAGTGGGCAAGTATCAAGTTGCGGTAAAACTGTATTCCGATGTGGTCGCAACCTTGAATCTCGAAGTCGAAGCCGAAGCGGCTGAATAAAACGACTTCACTGAAAATGAGTAACGCACACAAATTGCCTAACACCTTCACCAATCATAACTTTCCAAAGCGAAAGTGCGGGGTCAGGCTCTCCCGATGATTGATGAACTAACCAAAAGTAGCCACCAAATCGAGAGTTTGATAAGGATTGAACTGATGAGACGCAGGTTAAAGACAACACCTTTCCTTAACACAACGGCAGGTTTCCGCCACTAACCCACTCCGTTTTTCATTCGCACTTGGATTGACGCAAAGTCAATTACAATTCTTATCATTTCATCAACGATTTGGAAACATATTGCGATTACAGGCTCAGAAAGGAACAGCAGAACATGTCCGATATACAACTCTTGACAGAGCAAATTTCATTGACGTTGCCCGACGGCTCTGTTCGCCACTATCCAAAAGGCATAACAGGCAACGATGTCGCAAAGTCGATTGGCAATAAACTCTTTGAAGCCGCGCTTGGCATTAAACTCAACGGCAAACTTCGCGACCTCAACCTGCCGATTGAAGAAGATGGAACGATTGAAATCATCACCTTCGATTCAGACGAAGGGCGCGAGCTTTATTGGCATAGTTCAAGCCACTTGATGGCACAGGCGATTGAAGAACTCTTCCCCGGAACAAAGTTTGGCACTGGTCCCGCCACTGAAAACGGATTCTATTACGACATTGCTTCTGACCATCGATTCACAGAAGAAGACCTCCGAAACATCGAAGCGCGAATGTTGGAAATTGCTAAACGCGATTTGGTCATTACCCGCGAAGAGTTGAAGAAAGAAGACGCGATTGAATACTTCAAAACAAAACGCATCGACCCTTACAAAGTTGAAATTCTGCAAGGCATTGACGAGGCGATTGTCTCGATTTATCATCAAGGGGCGTTCAGCGACCTATGCACTGGACCGCATTTGCCACGCACTTCGAAACTCAAAGCCGTGCGCTTGACCAACATTTCCGCATCGTATTGGCGAGGCGATTCAAGCCGCGAACAAATGCAACGCATTTACGGCATTTCGTTCCCATCGGAGAAATTGCTCAAAGAGCACTTTGCGCAACTTGAAGAAGCCAAAAAACGCGACCACCGAAAAATTGGTCAAGAGTTAGAACTTTTTTTGATTTCGCCGAAAGTAGGAAGCGGCTTGCCAATTTGGTTGCCAAAAGGCGCAACCCTGCGACAAGAACTCGAAAATTTTTTGAAAGAAGAGCAATTCAAACGCGGCTATCAAGCCGTCTACACGCCGCACATTGGCAGTATTGAACTCTACAAAACGTCAGGGCATTATCCATATTACAAGGATTCACAATTTCCGCCGATTACCTTCACCGATGAGACAGGCAAAGAAGAACAGTATTTGTTGAAGCCAATGAATTGTCCGCACCATCATCAAATTTATGATGCAAAGCCGCGCAGTTACCGCGACTTGCCGATTCGCTTGGCGGAGTTCGGCACTGTGTATCGCTACGAACAATCGGGCGAACTAAACGGATTGACACGCGCTCGCGGCTTTACACAAGACGATGCGCACATTTATTGCCGACAAGACCAACTGCAAGAAGAAATTTGCAATGTCATTGAACTGACACAACTCGTTTTTTCAACACTGGGATTCAAGGAAGTGCAAACACGGCTTTCGTTCCGCGATAAATCTAACAAAGCAAAATACGGCGGCACCGATGAACTTTGGGAACAAGCCGAAAATGATGTGCGCACTGCCGCCGAAAAAATGAAACTCAACTACTTCATCGGCATTGGCGAAGCAAGTTTTTACGGACCGAAAATCGATTTCATTGTCAAAGATGCGATTGGCAGAAAATGGCAACTCGGAACAGTGCAAGTTGATTACGTGATGGCAGAGCGATTTAACTTGACCTACACTGGAAGCGATAACAAAGAACATCGACCTGTGATTATTCATCGTGCGCCGTTTGGCTCAATGGAGCGGTTTATCGGCGTGTTGATTGAAAACTTTGCAGGTGATTTTCCTCTGTGGCTTGCGCCTGTGCAAGTTGCCGTGTTGCCGATTGTCGATGCGGTGATGGAGTATGCGAGAGAAGTTGTGGAACACTTAAAAGCCGTAAAAGTTCGTGCTGAACTCGATGAACGAAACGAAAAAATCGGTAAGAAAATTCGAGACGCGGAATTGAAAAAGATTCCATATATGTTCGTGATTGGCGAAAAAGAGCGCGACTCGAAGAGCGTTGCCATTCGCAAACACAAAGAAGGCGACAAAGGCGCAAAATCCCTTGACGATGCTACCCTATTGCTCAAAGAAGAAATCGCATTGAGAAAGTGAGAACACCATGACGCAAGTTTTGACCAAGAAAATGACACGAGAAGAATACTTGGAATTTGAACGCAAGTCCGAAGAGCGATATGAGTTTGCCAACGGCGAACTCGTGGAGGTTGAAGTGGCAAAAGCGATACATGAAATTTTGGTTAACACGATTGGCTCGTTGCTCTTTTTGGCAATGCGCGGCACGGCGTATCAAACGCTCAATAGCAATGTAAAAATTGCCGTTGATACGATTGGAAATTATCGATATGCCGACCTCTCTGTTGTGAAAAAGGAAACACTCAAGTTGGATAGCGATACTCTACAAGATGCAATCGTGATTATTGAGGTTTTATCGGATTCAACCGAGATGCTAGACAGGGTAAAGAAATTCAGAGAATATCAAACGCTTCCTTCACTGCAAGAGTATGTATTAGTTTCAACGGAGAGAGCGCAAGTAGAGATTTTTCGCCGCAAGACGAGAAACGAGTGGGATTATGTGATATTGGATGATAAGGCGATGAAGTTGGAATTGAAGTCAGTTGGAGTTGAAATGACATTAGCGGAGATTTACGACGGAACAAATTTGTGAAGAGGGAACAATGAAGCAAGTATTGACCAAGAAAATGACACGAGAAGCATACTTGGAATTTGAACGCAAGTCCGAAGAACGATATGAGTTTGCCAACGGCGAGTTAGTCGAGCGCGATATGCCAAAACTGATTCATGAATTTATCATCAAAAATCTGATTGTGCTTATCGGGCTTTTGCTCAAAGGAAAGCCGTTTGCAGTAATTCCAAGCGGTGTGAAAATCAGTATCGATGCGCTTGGCAATTATCGCTACGCTGATGTCTCAATAGTGCCGACAGAAAACTTGGATTTCGAGAGCGATATTTTAGACAATGTTGTGGTTCTGTTTGAGGTTTCATCTGAAACAACGATGAATATTGATAAAGGCGAGAAATTTCAGGAATATCAAACGCTTCCTTCACTGCAAGAGTATGTATTAGTTTCAACGGAGAGAGCGCAAGTAGAGATTTTTCGCCGCAAGACGAGAAACGAGTGGGATTATGTGATATTGGATGATAAGGCGATGAAGTTGGAATTGAAGTCAGTTGGAGTTGAAATGACATTAGCGGAGATTTACGACGGAACAAATTTGTGAAGAGGGAACAATGAAGCAAGTATTGACCAAGAAAATGACACGAGAAGCATACTTGGAATTTGAACGCAAGTCCGAAGAACGATATGAGTTTGCCAACGGCGAACTCGTGGGGGTTGAAGTGGCAAAACGAATACACGAACTTCTGGTGGCAACAATAACCGCGATTTTGTTCCCAAAACTTCGTGGAACGGAATGGAACGTCTATTCCAGTAACTTGAAAATCGGAATTGATGCTTTAGGTAATTATCGCTACGCCGATGTCTCGGTAATTCGTGGCGAATCGTCGTTTGTCGAAGAGGACATCACTAACGATGCAACCGTGCTATTTGAAGTCACGTCAAAGTCGACAATGAATGTCGATAAAGGAGAAAAGTTTGAGGAATACCAAATGCTCCCGTCGCTCAAAGAGTATGTATTGGTCTCAACGGAGAAAGTTCAAGTAGAAGTTTATCGTCGGAATAATCAAACTGAATGGACATATCTGGTCTTACAAAGTAAGTCGGACGTGTTGCAACTGCAATCGATTGGTGTTGAAATGAGCATCGCTGAAATCTATGAACGGACAAATTTGTAGAGCGATGGGCATTACTTACACGAAAGTCAAAGTGCGTAATCCGCTAACGGAGAGCAAAACGATTGAATTAGACGCGAAAATCGATACAGGTGCAACGCTCTTGGTTTTGCCAGGCGATGTTGCTAATGAATTAAAATTTCCATTTGTGCGCAAAACGCCTGTGAAATACGCCGATGAATCAAGAGCGGAAAGAGATGTTGTCGGCGCAGTCGAGCTTGAAGTGTGTGGGCGCAAAGCATGGTTTGAAGCAATCGTTGAGCCGAAAAAATCTTACGCGCTGGTGGGTGCGATTGTGATGGAAACACTTGATTTGATTATTGAGCCGCGCAGTTTGGGCGTATATCCAAATCCACGCTCACCTGACGCGCCACTGACAGAAATTGAATGATGCAACGATAGAACAATGGGCATTACTTACACAAAAGTCAAAGTGCGGAACTTATTGACAAAAAGCGAGCCAACCGAGATTGATGCAAAAATCGATACAGGGGCGATGATGTTAGTATTGCCTGGCGACATAGCGGCGTTACATCAATTCCCTGTATCGCGCCGAATCTCGGTCAAATATGCTGATGAATCAAGAGCAGAGAAAGATGTCGTTTGGGGAGTAGAGTTAGAAATCTGTGGTCGAAAAGCCGTTTTTGAAGCAGTCGTTGAGCCGAAAAAATCTTACGCGCTGGTGGGTGCGATTGTGATGGAAACACTTGATTTGATTATTGAGCCGCGCAGTTTGGGCGTATATCCAAATCCACGCTCACCTGACGCGCCACTGACAGAAATTGAATAACCGTAAAACAATACAGCGAATCAATGAATCAAGAGATACGTGAGAAGAACCGCAACAGAGCATATCGCACGAATGATGACATTCGCATTCCCGAAGTGCGCGTCATTTTTCCCGAAGGCGACCAACAAGTGATGAAAACCAGCGATGCCTTACGCGAAGCACGAAAGTTAGGGCTTGACTTAATTGAAATTCAGCCCAACGCACAACCGCCTGTCTGCAAAATCGCCGACTACGGCAAGTTCCTTTACGAAATCGAGAAAAAGGAAAAAGAAGCAAAGAAGAAAACGAAAACATCTGTACTCAAAGAAATTCGGTTTCACCCAAATACCGACAAGCATGATTTTGATTTCAAAGCCAATCACGCCGAAGAGTTTTTGAGAAAGGGCGACAAAGTTCGCGCTACAGTCGTTTTTCTTGGTCGCGCAATTGTCTACAAAGAAAGAGGGTATGAGCTCCTGAAACGCCTGACTGAACGGCTGTCGATTGTCGGTAGAGAAGAAGCTCCGCCAAAGTTGGAAGGAAAAAACTTATACGTGTATTATGTGCCTGACAAAGCAAAAATTGAAGCCCTCGAGCGAAAAGAAGCCCAAGAACGAGCGCAAGAAGAAGCGGCACTAAAAGCCGAAGCCGAAGAGCGCAAGAAAAAACAACAAGAAGCAACCGAAAAACGCAACGCCACTGCATAAAACCAAAACAATCATCTTCAATCACAACAATCCATGAAAGGAAAATCACCATGCCAAAGATGAAATCAGTCAATTCTGCAAAAAAGCGATTCAAAGTAACCGCTTCGGGAAAAGTGATGCGCAAAAAAAGTGGAATGAGACACAATCTCGGACACAAGAGCACAAAGCGCAAGCGCAACTTGCAACACGATACACCAGTTGCACCAACACACAAAGCCACCGTTAAGCAGATGTTGCTTGCCTAATCTGAAATCAACGACACACTCAACCATTAAAAATTTTTAGGAGAACCTGTTATGCCACGCGCTAAAAATGCGGTTGCCTCACGCGCACGCCGTAAAAAAGTTTTGAAAAGAGCCAAAGGATTCTGGGGCGCAAGAGGAAATGTTATCACGATTGCTAAACATGCGGTCGATAAAGCGGCTCAATACCAGTATCGCGACCGCCGCGTCAAAAAGCGTAATTTCCGCGCCTTGTGGATTACACGCATCAACGCCGCTGCGCGACTCAACGGCACAACTTATTCCAAACTCATTGCGGCAATGCAAGCGAAAAACATTGAAATCAATCGCAAGTCACTGGCTGAACTTGCCGTCAAAAATCCCGAAGCCTTTACGGCAGTCGTTAAAGCGGCACTCGCCTAACGCATTAGCAAATCAAAGGGCGAAGCGTTATCAAAGGGCTTCGCCCAACTTCTCCGATTTGGTCAAAACACAATGATAGAAGAATCCATCGCCCAGCTTAAAGCAGAAATTGAATCTGTCGAAATTTCTGATGCGCAGTCGCTCGAAGCCTATCGGCTGAAATACCTTGTCCGTAAAGGCATGGTCGCCGAACTCTTTGAGCAGATGAAAGTCGTTCCGCGTGAAGAAAAGCCTAAAATCGGAAAACTGCTCAACGAGCTTAAACAACTTGCCGAAGCGAAGTTCGAGCAAGCCAAAAGCCGACTCATTCGAGATGAAGAGGATACAAGCGAGCTTGATTTAACACTCCCAGGACGAAAGGTATTTTTAGGCTCTGAACACCCTGTTCAAAAAGTCTTGAGCGACATGAAGCGCATTTTCTTTGGAATGGGTTTCAGCGAAGTGACAGGACCAGAAATCGAGCTTGATGATTACAACTTTACGAAACTGAACTTTCCTGACGACCACCCTGCACGCGACATGCAAGACACGTTCTTCATTCGCAAAGGCAATGGTGAAGATATTGTGTTACGCACGCACACCTCGCCCGTGCAAATTCGTGCGATGCTCTCGCAAAAGCCACCGCTTCGGCTCATTATGCCCGGCAAAGTCTATCGCAATGAAGCCGTCAGCGCAAGAAGTCTTTGCGTTTTTCATCAACTCGAAGGATTGTATGTTGATAAGGGCGTGAGTTTCGCCGACCTCAAAGCCACGATTTATTCTTTCGCAAAGCAAATGTTCGGCAGTGATGTGAAGTTGCGATTCCGACCAAGTTTCTTTCCCTTCACCGAGCCATCGGCGGAAGTTGACATCACTTGCTACCTCTGCAACGGAAAAGGCTGTCGCGTCTGCAAACAGTCAGGCTGGCTCGAAATTTTGGGGTGCGGAATGGTTCACCCGAATGTGCTTCGAAATTGCAATATCAATCCTGACGAATACTCCGGCTATGCATGGGGCATGGGCATTGAGCGCACAACCTTGCTCCGCTACGGCATCACCGATATTCGCTACCTCTTGGAAAACGACATCAGAATGCTTGAACAGTTTGAATAAATGACCTTACATGACCTCATTACGCATCTGCTCCGCAAAGTCCCCGACCTCCAAGCCTTTGCAGGAAAAGACTACGACACCTTCTACGATGAAACCGAACGCACACTTCATGTTGTCTTTGATAAAGAGCGCGATGCTGATAGCAGTTACGACCACGAGCCGATTGACTTCATTGATGGCGACCTGATAATTCACACGGCGCAAGGCGAGATTGTGGGCTTTTCAATCTTAGAAACCGACATTGGCAAAAGTTCAGACCCCGAATCGTAATGCCTACACTTTCGCTTGACCTTTCATACATCAAGGCGCAGGCGAAGAAAAACGAACCTGAAAACCACGCCTTCGCAAAATTTCTTCGCCAATTTCCATCATCAATGCTCGATGCGCTTGTTGCCTCGCTCTGTGATGACATTGAACCAAAAATTGACTGCAAAGCATGCGCTAATTGCTGTAAAAATCTCTACGCCGCCGCCTTCGAGCATGAACTTCCTGCACTAGCGCAAGTAAAAAGCGTTTCGGTAGAAACCTTTAAGGAACAATTCGTCAAGCCGTATAAAGACGCCTACTATTTCACGACCAAACCTTGTCCGATGCTTCACGAAAATTTGTGTAGTGCCTACGATGTGCGTCCTGTCTGTTGTCGAACCTTTCCAAATCTCAAAGGCGAGCATTTCAAGTATCGATTCCACATGGTGATGGAAAAGTATTCGATTTGTCCGATTGTCTTTAATGTTGTGGAGAGATTGAAAGTGGCATTATCTTTCCCGAAAGATGCTCATTGAACCTTAAACCGAGTTCAACAATGAAAAAAATCATTGGGCTATTGTTCCTTGTGTTTATTGGGCTGTTTGTCTATTTCACCTTTATTAAGAAAGAAGACTTTACGCCCGAGCGTGTCAGAGATGAAGCCATCAAAGCGGCAGAAAAAATCAAAGACCTTGCCGCACGCAAAGAAGAACTCCTGAAAGCCGCCGAAGAGGAAATGAAAAATGCAGAACGCCAAATCAATGAAATCAAAGAACGCATCAAAGAAGGCAAAGACCAATCTGAAAAAGTGAAAAAGCAAATGCAAGAAGTAAACGAGAAAATAGAAGAGTTAAAGAGAAAAGCAGAAGAACTAAAAAATGCGAGTGAAGAAAAGTTTAACGCACTTAAAAAGGAGTTTGAAGAGGCGTTAAAAAAATTGCAAGAAGCAGAAGAGGAGTTGAGAAAATAAACCCTTCGCTGAATGCGTTAGTGTTCTTGTTGGAGCATCACAATCCCCGTAACGGCAAGTGCGCCGCCCACAACAAGCAAGAGCGAAAAAGGCTCACCAAAGAAGAGCATGCTCACGCTTGCCGCAATCGCAGGTTGCGCGTTCATAAAGACAGAAATCTGCGACGGCATAAGTTGCGAGAGTGCAAAACTGATAAGCCCATATGCTACAACCGAGCTAAGAATTGTAACCCAAACGACGCCAAGCCAAGCACTGACTGAAACGCTCGACCACTCAAACGAAAGCGTTGGCACAAGCCCGATGGGAAAAAACATCAATGCGCCAAGCATCATCATCAGGGCTGTGCCTTGAATTGCATCATATTTCAACAAAATTTTTTTGCCAAACGCTAAGTAACCTGCCCAACACCACACTGCGCCAAGCGTGACAAGATTGCCGAGCCAAGCGTTTTCGGCGAAGTCCACTCGTTTTCCGCTTCCAAAAAGTGCCGTTAAGCCGCCCGATATAGCAATCGCAATCGCAACGAGTTTGCGCGTTGTGAGCCGTTCCGATTTGCTTATCACCACCGAGAGAAGCAAAACCCAAAGCGGTGTCATCGCATACAGCACAGCACTGCTGGCAGGCGTTGTAAATTTCAATCCGAAAAGAAAGAGAAATTGTCCCGATGTAATTCCCACAAAAGCAAGCGCGAAAAGTTTTCTCCATTCCGAGAGCGTGGGACGATTGCCGTTGAACCCGCCGCGCCAAAAGAACAGCACGCCGAAAATCAACGCTGAACCTGTTAGGCGAAGAAAGGTTAAAACAAGCGGATTGAACTCGAGCGAAGCCGTGCGCGCAAACGAAAAACTCGTGCCTGCAATGAAGGTTTGAGCAATCATTGCCCAATGCGCCGCCGTAAGGCGTGAAGCCGATTCAACTTGCATCAGCCGTAGACACGTCCTTTCCAAACAATTTTGCGGTCAAAGAGAAGCGAAATCGGCACGAAGATAATGAGCAAGTATTGGTAGAGTTCAAAGAAGGGAAAACTTGGCGCAAGGCGAAGCATGCGTAAGCGAATCAGCGGCGTCAGGAGAAACAGTGCATCAGCCCCACATTTAACCGCAAGCATGGTAAGAGCCGTTTTAATTGGAAACATCACAAACGAAAGCGCAGAAAGTAAATGCGTGCAAAAGCCAACGAGCAAGGTTATCCAACTTTTCCAATCTGCCGAAGTTCCGCCTAATATCCACCGCTTTTGTTGCTTGTAGAGTTCGGCAACAGTTTGCACAGGCTCCGTAATGTTTTGTGTTTCACGAAGAGCAGGATAGGCAATTTTCCATGTTGTCTTTTTGATGGCTTGAAAGAGCGCAAAATCTTCCGTAACGCTGAAACGCACTTTGGCGTAGCCGCCCACGTCCAAATACGCGCGCTTGCGAAAACTGAAATTGTTACCAATGCCGCCAATCGGATAGCCAATCGCCGCCACTGCCGAGCCTGTCGAGAGCAAGTATGTCCAGTTCATTTCTTGCACGCGTTCAAAGAGCCGTGAACTGCGTGGTGTCGTAATGCCGCACACGAGACCGGTTTCGTCCGTGAAGTAGTTGATAGTTTCTTTTGCCCATGTGGGTTGAACAGCGCAATCGGCATCGGTCATAAGCACAAACTCGCCTTTTGAAATCAAGACGGCTTGATGAATCGCATTGCCCTTGCCTTTAATGTCGGAGGCTTGAACAGCATAATAGCGCACAAAGGGAAATCGTTTGACATAGTCTTGAATAATCTCGGCAGTGCGGTCGGTGCTGTGGTCATCAGCAATAATAATGTCGAGTTTCTCTTTGGGATAATCCAACTTCACAAGCGAGTCCAAACAGCGTGCGATATTCTCCTCTTCGTTGCGAGCGGCAACCACAACGCTAATCATCGGCAACTCCTTCCAACGCTTCGTTGGAAATTTCCGCTGAAGACCCACAACCAAGACCAGCGTCTCTATTGCATACACAGCAACCATCGCCATTGCGAGGACTTGAAGACCTGTTACGATTGCCTCAAACAGAGCCATATCTTACAAGGGTTTGAGTGAAAAACATTCTGCTAATTGTGGAAGCGCGATTGGCAAAACCGATTTCAGTTTTGAGATTGACTTTTCGTTATCGTGCATCACAATAATGTCGCCACCAGTTGCCGAGCGTAAAAGGTTCAAGACCGATTTTTCAGAGACACTCACATCAAAATCTGCCGTAAGAAGCGACCACATCACCGGCGTTAAGTTGAGTTCTGCCAAGATTCGAAGCGATGCAAAGTTAAATTTTCCGTAAGGAAAACGAAACAGCGATTGCTGTTGCAAATTCTCACGATGCAACTGCGAGAGCAATCGTTCCGTTTTGATTACTTCATCTCGGAAAAATGGCGCGTGCAAGTTTCGCGTGTGCGAGTAGGAATGATTGCCAATATGATGACCGCGTTTGACGATTTCTTCGGCATGGTCGGGGAAGCGTTCAATATGTTGTCCAATCAGAAAAAAGGTGGCTTTTGCATTGTGCTTTTCTAAGATGTCGAGCAACCAAAGCGTATCGGGTGAAGGGGAATCGTCAAAGGTGAGGTAAAGCGCATTGTCCGACTTGCGCCAAAGGCACTGCGGAAAAAGCCTATCAACGAATTTTGGAACACGCTTTGGATAAAACACAAGGCACTCGGTTTAGGATTTTCCAAGTTGTTTCACAAGCCAACGAATATCGCTTTGGTCTTCGTCACGATTGGTTGCTTGCTTGTTTGTTAGCAAATCTTCTTTCGAGAGCGTGAATATCGGTATGCCGTCAATCGTCAAGGTCAGTTTTTTTTGCCATGCTTGTTCGAAGCGTAGTCCATCAACGGTTGTAAGCAAATCGATTCGATTCGGGGCAACGCTCAACTGAATCACAACATGTTCATCAAGAAGTCACTTTCTGAAACTGGCAATGGTGCAGTGAAGCAACAGAGAGACTTGATGATGCATTTGGCATTTTCGGGTGTTGGGTTTATCCAAAAGTCAATGTCGCCTGTGGCACGCGGGTATCCGTGCGCCGCTAATGAATACGCACCAACGACCAGATACTCAACTTTTGCGTCGCTTAAACACGCGAGAAAATCTTTGATGTCTTGATTCAATCGAATCATCGGGTTGTTCGGCATTAGGCATAAACGCCCAAGCGTTACAAGTCAGTTGCCACATCATACCAAGTGCTTCTTCGGGTGACAGAGGTTGTTCGTTGAGATGATTGGCTTCGTTGTGGCGCAATTTGCGCACAGCGATTGAGTTTATTTCCGATTCACGCCTTTCCATTCGTAGCCTTTGCCCAATTTGAAGAGTTCCGCCAAGAGCGGCGTAAGTGCAACATAAACAATTTGCAAAAACTCTGCCGCAAGAAACACACGCCGCAAGGCTGTGCGATGAAACGCTTTCGTGATGTGCCAAATCGCCAAGAAATCCACACTGAATTTGATGAGAACGGAAGCAAACGCAATGTGCCACAAGCCTGAAAGCCAGGCCCATAGCGGCGAAAGCAAGAGCATGAGATTGAATGCATAAATCAAAGCGAGTGCAAGCAAAAAAAGAAATGACACATCGCCATACGCTGTGCCTTTTGATGCCCAGCGAATGCGCTGTTTGAAAAAATTGCGAAGGGTTCTGACAGGCACAGTTTTGACCGTTGCGCGTTCCGTTGCAAGAAACTCGACGTTGTAACCGATTTTGAAGATGTTGCGCATGACGGCTTCATCATCGCCCGAAGCAAGTTTGATTTTGCCGAATCCGCCTGTTTGAAAAAAGAGGGTGCGGCGATAGGCAATGTTTGCGCCGTTGCAAATCGCTGGTCTGCCAAGTTTGATGAGTGCGCCGCCAATTGCGACCAGCGCAAGAAAATCAAGCGATTGACACTGCTCAAACAAGTTTTTTTCGTTGTGATACACCACAGGCATGGAAAGAAATCCAAGCGATTCCTCTCGGAATGAAGTCGCAATTTCTTCGAGCCAAGTGGGTGGCACAAGACAATCAGCATCGGTGCAAGCGATAATCTCGCCTTTGGCACAAGCAATGCCTTTGGCAAGCGACGGCTTTTTGCCGATTGGCGTTTCATTTCGCAAAAGGCGAAGGTTGGAAATCGGTTGCGCCTGAACAATGTGGCTGGTCTCGTCTTCGGAAGCATCATCAATGATGATGAGTTCAAGCGGGGCGTGAGTTTGAAGTGTAAGCGCGTGCAAGCATTGAGCAATATGTTCGGCTTCGTTGCGAGCGGCAATCACAACGGAAATCGTTGGCGTTCCTGATGCGCCCTGCTTTTGCGGTGTGTTCAACTTTCGCAATCCAAATAAAATCCAAACAACAAAACTCACATACACAATGAGTGAAAGCAAAAAGAACAAGAGAAAGAACAGAAGAAAAAGGCTCACGGTGTTGAAAAGCGAAGTTTTGGAATCACAGCAAGTCCAATGAGCGCAGGCAGGAGCAAGTTAATTGTAAAAATCAAAAGTGAAGCGACAACGCCGGCTTCCGCCGCATAGCCAAGTGCAGAAATGAAGTATGCCGCTGTTGCTTCGCGCAAGCCTAAATCGCCAATGAACAACGGCACAACCGCCTTCGCAAGCCAAACCGATGAGACCGCCACAAACGCTTGCTCAAAGGGCATTGTCGCTTCGCCCAAACACGCATTGATGAGCAAACAAAATTGCACCGTCGAAACCAAATGCCGAAGAAGCCCATAAAACGCAACTCTCGTCCATTCCTCTTTTGTGTAATCCAACAAGAAGTTTAACCAGTCAGGAAAAGGAACGCGTGATGCTGAAACCCAAATCAAAGCCGTGAGCAGAAGCAGAGCGAAGATAAACAGCCATAGAAACACGAGAGCAAGGTTTTGGTGATGTGTGAGGTAGAAAAAATATGCAAGCGATGACAAGCCAAAGAGAAGCGTAAAGATGCCAAGAATCTGACCGTTGATGAACACAAGCGCAAGCAAGGTTTTGCGCGGCACGCTGGCATGAAACCACATTTGCGTTGCATATTTGCCAATGTGCAAAGGCGTTGTGATTGCGCCCGCAGTGCCAATAAGCACAGATTGGAGCGATTCGAAGAGCGTGATGCGCTTGTCGTGCCGTGCAATCAAGGTTTGCCATTTCAGTGACTCCAACAAGAAACTAACAGGCACAAGTGCCACTGCCAAAGACGCATATTGCCCATCGAGCCTCGTAAATGCCGTTAAAACTGCGTTGAAATCGAGTTTTGAGAAGAGCAATCCCAACAGCACAAGTGAGAGCGCAAGTTTCAGCGGAACGATGTAGCGTTTCATTTGTATTGTGTTTTCCAAAAGAACTTAAATATACGACAATAAAGAGTGTGATTCGTTTTATCTTTGAGTTCTAAAAATTTTTTCCAAATGCTTGAAGCACGCAACCTTTCGCTCACGATTGGCACAAAAGAACTGTTGATTGATGCTTCATTCCGAATTGGCGATGACGAAAAAGTCGCACTTGTTGGGTTGAACGGCACAGGCAAATCGACACTTCTGAAACTGATTGCGGGGCAACTGCCAACGCAAACGCTTCACTACACGGGGCAAATTCTCAAATCGGCTTCGACCACGATTGGCTACTTGCCACAAGAAATTTCTTTCGAAGGCGACCTCGAAAAAACCGCACTCCAATATGCCATGCAAGCCAATGAGCGGCTCTTCCAACTCTCGCAAGACATCGAGCGCATGGAAAAAGAACTTGCCTTGCCCATTGACCACGACAGCGATGCTTATCACAAACTAATTGAAAAATTCACCGAAGCCACACACGAATTTGAACGCTTGGGCGGCTATCGCATAAAAGCCGACGCTGAAAAAGTCCTATCAGGATTAGGCTTCTCGCAAGGAGATTTCCACAGAAAAGTCAAGGAGTTTTCAGGCGGCTGGCAAATGCGGCTCTTGATTGCAAAACTGCTTCTCCAAAACAACACGCTTCTTTTACTCGATGAGCCGACCAATCACCTTGATATTGATTCGCTCCGATGGCTTGAAAATTATTTGCTCAATTATTCAGGAGCTTACATCATTATTTCGCACGACCGCTACTTTCTCGACAAACTCACACAGAAAACGCTTGAAATTAGTTTCAAACGCATCACGGAATACAAAGGCAATTACTCTTACTATGAACAGCAAAAAGCCGCACGCTACGAACAACTGATGGCGGAGTATGAAAATAAGCTCAAACAGATTGCGCACTTGCAGAAATTTGTCGACCGTTTCAGAGCCAAAGCCACCAAAGCCACGCAGGCGCAAAGCCGCATCAAAATGATTGAGAAACTTCAACAAAGCTTAGAAGCCCCCGAAGATGATTTGACCCAAATTTCGTTTTCATTTCCCAAAGCCGCGCCTTCTGGCAAAATGGTGCTGACGCTCGAAGGCGTTACGAAAACCTATACGCTTCCCGACCACTCAACAAAGACGGTGCTCGATAAGATTGACCTTGAAATCCTGCGCGGTGAACGCATTGCCCTTGTTGGCTCTAACGGTGCAGGAAAATCAACTCTTTGCAAAATCATTGCCAACGAAATCGAGTTCGATGGCAAACGCCTTGTTGGGCATAATGTTCGATTGGCACTCTTTGGACAGCATCAAACCGAAATGCTCAATCAACAGCACACGATTTTGGAAGAGATGATGTCGGTTGCGCCTGATTCCGAAGCACGCATGAAAGTGCGCGATATTCTCGGCTGTTTTCTTTTTTCGGGTGATGCGGTCAATAAAAAAATTGGCGTGCTTTCAGGCGGCGAAAAGTCGCGCGTGGCACTTGCCAAAATGCTTCTCACTGCATCGAACTTTCTCATTCTCGATGAGCCAACCAACCACTTGGATATGCGCTCAAAAGAAATGCTCATAGAAGCGTTAGATAACTATGACGGCACGCTCATCGTGGTCTCGCACGACCGATACTTTCTTGACAGTCTTGTCGAGAAAGTAATTCTTGTTCAAAATGGAAAGTTGCGGTTGTTTCACAACGGCTATGCCGATTTCATTAGGCGTATAGAAGCCGAAACACAAGCCGAAGTAGAGCGACAAAGAGAGCAAAAAGAACGTCAAAAGGCGCAAGCAAAACCTGCTAAACCCGCATCGCAACCGAAAGCGAACTCAAACAAAAAGCAACTTGAAAAACTCGAAAAGCAAATTGAGAAATTGGAATCCGAAAAGAAATCGCTTGAAGAAGAGATGTTGTCGCCGACCTTTTTCAAGCAAGCGGATTCAAAAGCCAAAACCGACCGATATAACACGCTGAAGGCGGAATTAGAAACGCTCTATGCTGAATGGGAATCAGTTGCAGGGTGAAGTAACTTTGAATAGTTGGTAATGTTTGAAGGTTCGTTGGTGTGTCGTATATTTACGCCCTTGTTTTAGAAACTGGGGTGAGGTAGCTCAGCAGGTTAGAGCACAGGATTCATAACCCTGAGGTCGAGGGTTCGATTCCCTCCTTCACCACAACAGACGAAAGAGACATCTTGCCGCATTGCTCGTGCTATGCGGCTTTTTATTTTTGGAAGATGAAAGGAGAAGCAAGGTTGTTTCGCGTGATTGTTGTCGCTGCATCACTTGCCTTTCTTTGTTCACAAATGGTGGCGCAACCCTCACCTCGCTGTTTTCGCGTCGATGTTGACACGTTCAAAATGCCTCAAAAACGCTATGTGATTGCGCCTTACAAAATTCCAGCGCGCAAAACGCTTGGACTTGCACTTTCAGGCGGCGGCGCACGCGGCATTGCGCAAATCGGCGTGCTGAAAGCCCTTGAAGATAAAGGCGTGCCAGTGGATTACATTGTCGGAACAAGCATGGGCGCAATTATTGGCGGCTTATACAGCGCAGGCTATTCGCCTTCCTATTTAGAAACGCTTGCAAAAACACTGCCTTGGGACGAACTCACTGCCCTACAAGAAAACACGCGTCGTCAGGAACTCTTCCTCGAGCAAAAACGCGTGCGCGATAGAGCTTCGCTGACACTTCAATTCGATGGCTTAAAACTCGTGATTCCAAAATCGTTAAGTGCGGCGCAAGAACTAACTGAAACGCTCGATAAACTTGCGCTCACTGCGCCGTATCACCACGAAAAAAGTTTTGATGAACTCCCTGTTTCGTTTCGAGCGATTGCCGCAAATTTGATAACAGGCAAGCGCGAAGTGTTGAGCAAAGGCTCACTCTCGGAAGCAATGCGTGCAAGTGCAGGCGTGCCACTTTTGTTCTTGCCCGTTGAAATTGATGGCAAGCAGTTGGTCGACGGCGGATTGGTCTCCAACATTGCCGTTGATGTGCTCAACGAACAATCGCCCGACGTGAGTGTGGCAGTCAATACATTGGGCGTGCTATATCAGCAAAAAAGCGATGTGGATTTGCCTTGGAAAATTGCCGACCAAATCATGGGCATTATGATGCAAGAGCAGAACGCGGCGCAACTCAAACAAGCGCACGTGGTCATTAAGCCTAACATCGGTAATCGCGAATCGGGCGATTTCAAAAACCTTGCGCCCCTCATCATTGCAGGCTACCAAGCAGGACTTGAACTCGCCGATAGTCTGCTCAAACTCATTGATGTTGAACAAACAAACGACCTTGATATTTCGGGATATGAAAAAGAAGTGGTTTCGCCAATTCCAATCCCTGACAGTGTGTGGGAAGAACACTATGCAGGCACAAAAGTAAAAGCCACACTTAAAGCCATTCTAAACAGCGATTTTTTTATTGATGGATACGCCGAAGTCGATACGCTTCAAAAAAAGGTTCGATTTCTTCTGACGCCTGTTCCAACCTTTTCGGTCATCAAAGTCATTAGCAAAAACGACTCGAGGTTTATTCGATTTACAACACACGCACACGCTCAACCGATGACCAATCGAGCAGGGCAAGCCATGATTGAGCGGTTAGTGCAAGAACTCAAACAAACCTTTCCGCTCTTGAGCATTGAATCAAGCAAGGTGGAAGCCGATACGCTTCACCTTGTAATTGATGAAGGCAAACTCTCGGAAATTCGATACGAACTCTCGCGCGGGTGGACAAACCAAAGCGTGATTGAAAAGGAAATTGAATTTGATACCCTTTCGCCACTACTACTGCCAAAAGTGGAACGAACGGTCAATGGGCTTTACAACACAGGCATTTTTAACCGAGTCTCGCTTTGGACAGAGCGCAATCGGGATTCTAATGCAACGATAAAAAACGCAATTATGATTCGAGTGAATGAAAAATTCAGCGAGCAGCTGCGCATCGGATTCAGGGTCGATGATGTCTATGCCGCGCAACTGTTACTTGATTTTCGCAACGAAAATTTTTTAGGCACAGCAACAGAACTCGGCAGTTGGCTCACCGTTGCCGACCGCATCTCCACAACGCAAGTTGAATATCACGCGCATCGATTGTGGGATACTTACTTCACCTTTTTCACCAAAGCCTTTTATCAATCGCGAAAACTCTTTGCAACCGACATTCGCTTTTCAAGTCCAACACTGCAATCAGAGCGGAAGGAGCGTGCAGAATACGGACAGCAACATTATGGGATTACTGCCGCATTTGGTCGACAAATTTACCGCGATGGCACAATCTTCTTTGAGTTCACGCATCAAAACGCTATGCTATTTGATAATGATAACATTGCGCCAAATCAATCTATCTGGCTGACATCACTCAAAACGCGCTTTACGATTGATACACGCGACAATCCCTTTTCGCCTTCAAAAGGCAGTTTCACCGAAATTTATTTCGATTTTTATCCGCAGTTTTTAGGCAACCCTGTTACCTTCTCCAAGTTGTTATTTTCTCATCAAGAAACGAAGCCGTTTGGCAAAAACATACGTGGGCGATGGCGGTTGAATGTTGGCTTTGCTGATAATCTCACCCCATTTACAGAGCAGTTCAGTCTTGGCGGCATTGGGGCAAATTTCAGTATTCCCTTTTATGGCTTTCGGTTTGATGATTTTAGAGGACGCCAAGTTGTAGTTGCAGGTTACGACATTGAATTTCCGTTACCGATTCAACTGGTGGTGCCGACCTTGCTGAATGTGCATTACAATCTGGGCAATATCTGGACGCAATCAAGCCGAATTACTTTGCGCGACTTCACGCACGGCGTTGGCACAGAACTGGTGCTGAAGACTCCGCTCGGTGCGGCGCGCTTCGCCGTTGCCAAAGCCTTTCGTTTAGGATTGCCGACTGACCTTGCGCCAATTAAATTCGCTCCCACAGTTTATTATTTTGTCTTCGGCTACGACCTGTAAGGGAAAATTGAATCTTCGTTTTATCTTCGCTCTCAAAACGCTATTAAACACACTTCGCTATGCAAGTCCGTTTCATTTCTATTACCAAGCCTGAAATCACGATTGATGGACAAGCTCTTTCTCCCGAAGGGTTAATTGCGTATTGCGCCCGTGTGTCAAGCCCGAATCAAGAAAATCCGAACTACGCCAAACTCTTGCAGTTTTGCATCCGCGAAGGACATTGGAGCGTGTTTGAGATGGTTGATATGACGCTTGAAATCACGACCACGCGTGCGATTGCGCCACAGATTCTTCGACATCGAAGTTTCTCGTTTCAAGAGTTCAGCCAACGCTATGCCAAAGTCTCGACATTTGAGACGTACGAAGCGCGTCGGCAAGACCTGAAAAACCGCCAAAACTCGTTTGATGATGTCGATGAAACCACAAAACAGTGGTTTAGAGAAGCGCAACGCGAAGTCTGGGAACATAGTTACAAGCGATACGAAGAAGCCTTAGAACGAGGCATTGCCAAAGAATCGGCACGCGTGCTCTTGCCGCTCAATACCGTGACGCGAATGTATATGAAGGGGTCGGTGCGCAGTTGGATTCACTATTTTCAAGTGCGGTGCGATGCAGCAACACAAAAAGAACATCGCGACATTGCCCTCGCCGCCCGTGCAATTTTTATAGAGCATTTTCCAATCATCGCCGAAGCCCTGTCTTGGAAGTCGCCTGTTCCAATCCAGAATGGAACGCATGAACCAATTAACTCAACCGCACGATGACACACACAACCGATATGCCGAAAATCCTCATCGTTGATGACGATGAAACCTCACTAAAAGCCACTCAATACCAACTTATCGGAAAAGGCATTCGCCCGCGAACCGCAACCAGCGTGGATATGGCAGAAATGCTGATTGCCCAAGAAATGCCTGAAATCATCATCTGCGACTGGACAATGCCCGGCCGCAACGGTATTGATTTTGTAAAATCGCTTCGTGCCAATTCAGAAACTGCCGCTATCTATTTCATCATGCTTACAGGCAGAGGCGGCACTGACGATAAAATCACTGCGCTTACACACGGTGCTGACGACTATCTCGAAAAGCCCGTTAAAATCGCTGAACTGCAAGCCCGTATCATAGTGGCTAAGCGCATCATTAAACTTCAGCAACAACTGGTGCATCATCAAAAAATGCAGACCTACACCGAAATGGCGGCAACAGTCGGTCACGAAATCAATAACCCGCTCACAGGCTTGCTCGGCTATCTCGAACTCGTTAAGAAGAAAATCCAACAAGATAACTTAACAGAACTCAATATCGAGCGAATTTTACAGATGATTGACCGCAGTTACGAACAAGGCAAGCGCATCGCTGAAATTGTCAAAAAACTCACAAGCCTGAAAGACTATCGCGTGAAAACTTATGACGACAGCATTCAAATGGTAGATATTGACGCAAATAATTCCACTCTATCAGAGCCTTGAAACATGGCTTATCTTGAACTGCTTCGCCCATCTAACATCATCATACTGTTCTTCGGCACACTGCTTGGTGCGTTTGTCGCAATCGGCAAAGGTGCTTTTTTTCAACTCGAGACCTACCTTGCAGGCTTGGCGACAATCCTCATCGGCGGCGCGGGCAATGTCATTAACGATTACTTCGATGTTGAAATTGACCGTATTAACAAACCGAACCGACCACTTGCACGAGGCGCAATCTCACACAAACACGCCTTGCGATACTGGCTCGTGCTGAATCTCGTTGCGCTGATTATTTCCACATGGCTCACGCCGCTCAATCTTGGTATGTCGCTGTTCACGATTCCCATGCTTTACATTTACAGCCGCTACTTCAAGCGTATGCTCTTCATTGGAAATGTGGTGATTTCTCTCTTGGTGAGTTTGGGATTCCTTTACGGTGCCGCTTCAACGGGGCGCGTGGAGAATGTTCTTTATCCAACCGTCTTTTCCTTTCTTCTAAATTTAGGGCGAGAAATGCTCAAAGATTTGGAAGATGTCGAAGGCGATAAAGCCTGCGGCGCAATGACAATTCCCATTCGCTTTGGCGTATCCATCACGCTCTCATTGACGACGCTCATTTTTGCAAGCATGATGCTCACAACGCTTGTGCCGTATTCGACTGGCGAATACGGGCTTATTTATTTTCTCGTGGTCATGCTTGGCACGAATATGCTCTTGCTCTATGTGCTGATTCAGGCGTGGCGCAATCCGACAAAGGAGAATCTCTATCGGCAAAATACCTTGCTGAAAGTGGCGATGTCGTTTGGCATTGTGTCGGTAGCGTTGGGCAAAGTGTAGGCAATTAAAAAAGCCGCTCGGTCGGCGGCGGTACAATTACGCAGAGTGTTCAACCTCTTTTCCCTTTTTGAAAATCGGCACGGCGGCACACGCTTCGCCATACATCACCTTTTGTGCATGCTGAACCAAGTAAGCGGTTACAACCATATATGCCCAAGTCGGAATCGGCGTTGAGCCGCACCCTTTGATGATGACTTTTTTCCCATCATACTGCGACCAATCATGCGCTTCCAATTTCTCGCGAAAGACGGATTCTTTCAAGATGCCGTTCCATAAAAAATCTTGAATGTCGAACTCCAACATTGCTTTGTTTTCCATAATGCTGATTAGTTTTGGTTCGGATTAAGTTCAAACATATGCGAAGAGATAGATTTTGCTTGGAAGAGTTCATCAAAAGTGGCTTGAACGATTTGTCGCGGAAAATCAAGGCACAATGCCAAGAAAAGAGCCATTCCGCTGAATGTTGAAAGTGTTTCCATTGTCAAGGTTATGATTTAAAAAGTTTATAGTGATAATCTCCAAGTTTCTCGATGCAAATCGTGTCCCCTGCTTTCAAACCTGACTCAATCACCCATTTGCCTGTGCCGTTCATAGATTTTGATTTCTTGCGAAAACAAAATTTTCCTTTCTCAATATCGGTTTCAAACGACCAGCCCAAGTCAGTTTCAATGAGCAACTTTTTCCCTTCGCCGTGTGCCGTCTCAATCGCATCGGTAGGAAAGAAGTCTAAAATATCGAAGAGATTGAGTTGCTTTTCGTAGAACCAAACCTCTTCTTGCGATTTAATCGGAATTTTCCTGATGTCTCCCATTAGGCTTATCGATTCGTCAAGGCTTCTTTCAGTGTTGGAATTTTTTTTCCGTCTTTGTAGATACGAATCAAGCCGTCTTCAAAAACGAGTTCTGCGTTGAGTTCTTGAAGAAAGAAGCGACCGTGTTCATTGGGCACAAGTTGTTCGTAGTCGCCTTCATCGTTCAAGCGATAGACAAATAATCGTTCATCGTCGGTCAGTTCAGCATATTCTTTTGCTTTGAGAACATCACGATAGACGGCGAACTTGCGATGTCGTTCGGCTTCGTTGTTTTGTGCTGACCAGATTTCGCAAGCGAATCGCAGGTCAATCGGAGTTTCCCAGAGTTTGAAGGCATCAGGTTCTTCGCCTTGAAAGTGTTTAATCACAAACGCATCAGGCGCAACGGATTTATTGCGCTTGCCTTTTTCGTAGTAAAAAAATCTATCCCCACCGACAATCACATCAGGTTGATTATCAAGCGCAACCTCGAGAAGCGTAATCAGTTCTCGCAATCTCTTTTCGTGTTTCTTCCCTTGTCCCAACTTTTCCTCCACAGGATAATCTATCTCATCGGCAAACCTCTGAACAGTTGGAGCGGAAAGCACGGCTGACGACATAACATTTATGCGATTTGAATTGCGATTATGAATGGGCGATTACTGTATCAATAATTCTTTAAGCGTTGGAATTTTTTTTCCGTCTTTGTAGATACGAATCAAGCCGTCTTCAAAAACGAGTTCTGCGTTGAGTTCTTGAAGAAAGAAGCGACCGTGTTCATTGGGCACAAGTTGTTCGTAGTCGCCTTCATCGTTCAAGCGATAGACAAATAATCGTTCATCGTCGGTCAGTTCAGCATATTCTTTTGCTTTGAGAACATCACGATAGACGGCGAACTTGCGATGTCGTTCGGCTTCGTTGTTTTGTGCTGACCAGATTTCGCAAGCGAATCGCAGGTCAATCGGAGTTTCCCAGAGTTTGAAGGCATCAGGTTCTTCGCCTTGAAAGTGTTTAATCACAAACGCATCAGGCGCAACGGATTTATTGCGCTTGCCTTTTTCGTAGTAAAAAAATCTATCCCCACCGATGATATACTCCTTCTCTCTCGCAAAAAGCACACGCAAGAACGAGAGCAATTCTGTAAAACGCACCTCATGGTTTTTCCCTTGTCCCAACTTTTCCTCCACAGGATAATCTATTTCATCACTAGGAGTCTGAATAGTTGAGACAGGAAGCACGGCTGAAGGCATAGCACAAGTGCGGGTTGAGTTAGACCGAGAACGATTCGCCGCAGCCGCAAGTGCGAGCCGCATTTGGATTGACAAAATGAAAACCCTTGCCGTTCAAGCCGTCAGAAAAATCTAACTGCGTGCCAGCAAGGTAAAGAAACGACTTCATGTCGACAAAGATTTTCAGCCCTTTATCTTCGAAGACTTGGTCGCCTGTTTTTTCTTCGTTATCGAAATCAAGCCCGTAGGAAAGTCCCGAACAACCGCCGCCTTTGACGCGGATACGCAACCCGTATTCTGGACCGAGATTTTGTTGAGCCTTCAGGCGTTGCACTTGTGCAAGTGCTTTGTCAGATATGGTAATCATTATACATTAAGGTTATGTGTAAGAAGCACAAAGTTTAAGTGTTTGATAAAGCGGCTTGGGCTTTGGCGCGTTTTGCTTCTTGTTTCTTTTTGAAGTCTGCGATTGCGGCTTTAATTGCATCTTCGGCTAAAACCGAGCAGTGAATTTTGACGGGTGGCAAGTTCAATTCTTGAACAATCTGCGTGTTTTTAATCGATGAGGCTTCTTCAATCGTTTTGCCTTTAAGCATTTCGGTAGCAAGTGAAGATGAGGCAATCGCCGAGCCGCACCCGAAGGTTTTGAACTTCGCATCTTCAATAATGCCTGTTTCTTCGTTGACTTTGATTTGCAGTTTCATAACATCGCCGCATTCAGGTGCGCCAACTAAGCCTGTTCCAACCGAATCATCTTTGGTGTCGAGCGAGCCGACATTGCGAGGATTATTGTAGTGGTCGAGAACCTTTTGTGAGTAAGCCATAGTTAGAATTTAGTTAGGTTGTGATTAAAAAAATGACAACAAGGTTAATGATGATTCCATTGAACGGTTTTGAGGTCAATTCCTGCTTTTGCCATTTCGTAGAGTGGCGACATCTCACGCAAGCGATTAACGGCTTCAACTGTGATTCGAATAGCATAATCGACTTCTTCTTCGGTGGTGAAGCGTCCAAGTCCATAGCGAATCGATGAGTGAGCAAGTTCATCGCCGACACCCAACGCTTTGAGCACATGCGAGGGTTCAAGCGATGCACTGGTGCAAGCCGAACCCGAAGAAACTGCTAAGCCCTTCAACCCCATCAACAATCCTTCGCCTTCCACATATGCAAAACTGATGTTCAGATTTCCGGGCAATCGGCTTTCCATTGAGCCATTGATATGGCACTCTTCAAGTTGCGAGAGAATGCCATCTTTCAATTTATCGCGCAGGTAGGTCAGTCGTTTCATTTCATTTGGCATTTCTTCTACGGCAATTTCTAAGGCTTTGCCCAAGCCGACAATGCCTGGCACATTCAGCGTGCCGCTGCGCATGCCACGCTCTTGACCACCACCGTCAATGATGCCCGTCAATTTCACGCGTGGATTTTTACGGCGAACATACAGCGCACCAATGCCTTTCGGACCATAAACTTTATGACCTGAAATTGCAAGCACATCGATTTTCATGGCATTCACATCAACTGGCACTTTGCCAACGGCTTGAACGGCATCAGTGAAAAAAATCACGCCATGTTTGCGACAGATTTCCCCAATTTCAGCCATCGGTTGAATAACACCGATTTCATTATTTGCCATCATAATCGCAACCATGATGGTTTTATCGGTAATAGCGGCTTCGAGTTGCTCTAAATCGACAATGCCATCTTGTCTTGGGGCAAGGTAGGTTACGGTTGCTTTGCCTTCGCGCTCCAATCGGCGGCAGGTATCCAACACGGCTTTATGTTCAGTGAGCATCGTAATAATATGATTACCTTTTTCGGCATACATATCAACTGCGCCTTTGAGTGCGATGTTATCGGATTCAGTTGCGCCACTGGTGAAAATGATTTCTTTGGCATCTGCACCAATTGCCTTTGCGACTTGCTCGCGTGCTTTCTCGACGGCTTCTTCGGCTTCCCAGCCGTATAGGTGATTGCGTGATGAGGCATTTCCAAACTTTTCAGTGAAATAGGGCATCATCGCCTCCAAGACACGCGGGTCCATAGGCGTTGTTGCATTGTTATCCATATAAATAGGTCTGCTCAAATCCAAAGTTTTGTCAAGAGCCATTGTCGGTTTCTGTTTAAGTTGATGAAGTGATGTCAATTCGGTTTAGAGAATTTCGGCGACTTTCGCCTCACTAAAAATTTCTCTGAAACGTGTTTGTATTTCGGTCAGGGGCTTTTTTATACTGCACCCCGAATATGCTGAACAGCCGTTGGGATTATCGGCGCAATCGATGAGCTGAATCGGGTCGTCAACTGCTTCGGCAATTTCTGTGAAAGAAATTTGAGAAGCAGGCTTGTTCAGCCGATAGCCACCTTTAACCCCTTGAACAGAAGAGACAATTTCCGCTTTTGTGAGTTGTTGTAAAATTTTTGCAACTAACTCGTAAGAAATACCGGCTGTATCTGCAATTTCCTTCGCCGTTGCAACATCGCCGTTTCGCGTCTGTGCGATATGGCGAACAGCCAATAATCCGTATTCAAATTTTTTCGTTAGCTTCAACATGTTAGATTCAATCTAAATAAGACTCCTTTAGTCCGAGTTTTTATCATCAAAAGAGTCGTTTTGAACGACTGAGCAGAGCCATAAACACAGTTCAAAATTAAAAAATTCAGACTGTTTTAGTCGTAATTAAGATAAGAAAAGTTACAGAGTTTGTCAAGAAAATTCGTGTGAGAAGAAGGTTCGGATTTATGCCCTTTGATTTAAGGCACGAAAGCATTATATTTGCACCGCAGTCAATTTAGGTTATGTGCTAAAAGTGGGACGCGCTTCCCACTTTTTTTGTTATCAGAAATTGAATCAGACTTTGTTTGTGGAATTGACATCGTCTCGCCTTGAGCAGTTGACCGCATGGGTCGTGCGCTCAATGTCGGAACACAACAGAGAGCAAGGCTATTCAAATGAAACGGAACTATTCCTTGTTGACGTTCTTTTGCGAAATGTTAATGGCACAGATTACCTTGAGATTTATGTAGATACTGACAGCGGCGTTACGGTTGATGCATGTGCGAAGTTGAGCCGAAAACTCTCGGAAGAGATAGAAGTAATGCCTGAACTTCAAGACTTGTTGCCGAATCGATTGCGCCTTGATGTCTCGTCGCCCGGTCTTTCACGACCGTTAAAGTTGGAACGGCAGTATCGTAAAAACATTGGGCGATTGCTTCGCGTGAAATATAAAGATTCAAACGAAGGTTATCACGTGGTTAAAGGTCGACTAATGCATGTTTCTGAACAAGCACCGATTGAATTGACTTTACAACGCGTTACCAAGAGAAAAGGAAAAAACATTGAGTCTGAACACTTGATACTTCCGTTGTCGCAACTTGTGGAAGCTACTGTGGAAGTAGAGTTTAAGTGATTATTCAATCAACCAGGGTTTCAGCAACGCTATTGGCAATTCGAAAACTTTTAGAGCAATGCCAAAACGTAAAAATTCAGAAAACACACAGGAAGACCGCAGAAGTCAATTAGTGGAAGCCTTTGCGGCGATTGAGAAATCGGACCAAACACGCGACAAGAAAACTGACGCGTCGTTGCTCAAATCCGATATGGTCGATTTGCTCAAAGATATGATTTTGAAACAGTTGCGCAAAGAATATGACCCAGATGTGAATGCACGTGTGATTATCAATCCCGATAGAGGCGATTTCGAAGTCTACATCAGTAAAAAGATTGTAGAGGAAGTTGACATTCCAACGATTGAAATCGATATAAAAACGGTTCGTGAAATTGACGATTCGTTAGAAGTTGGCGATACGTTTGAAGAGGGACCGATTCCGCCCGAGTCGATTCTTTCTCGCAAGTCCATTCAAATCATTAAGCAAGCAGTTCAGAAAAAGCGGCGCGATTCAGATAAGCAGTCGCTATACGAAGAATGTTTAGAGC
>Ga0308393_1000217_pt1 | contig 31180 bp, 30 predicted proteins | sample Hotspr2Sampleee2_FD_202364 | JGI IMG/M metagenome (GOLD analysis project Ga0308393, IMG submission 202364) | Hot spring phototrophic mat microbial communities from Mushroom Spring, Yellowstone National Park, Wyoming, United States - 20050630_ee2 ... | reverse complement strand
TCGACCGGCTCATCCACCTTGGGCATGGCCTGCATCTCCTCGGTGGCGATGATGCGCTGGATGCGCCGCCCCAAGCGGTCTTTACAGACCATGATGCCCTGGTAGCTATTGTTTATTTTCATCTCTTGTTTTCCACCCCCGCCAGCACCTGCTGCCGCTCTTGCGGGCGCATTGCGGCCAGGTCGTCGGGATGAATCTCGCGGGCGGGCAGGCGCACCCAGCGCCGGGCGCGCTTGCTCCAGAACACGACCGTCCCGTCCCGCTTTGGGTAGGCGGGGATGTATCGGCTCACGCCCATTCGATTACCTCCTCCCGTCGGCGGGGGGTGGGGAGGGGATAACCCGCCGTGCGCATCAGGAACTCATACCTTTCGCGCAGGTCGGGCTTTAGCTCCTTCCAACCGTCGAACACGTTCAGCCGCGTTTCGCGCAGCCAAAATTGGGCTACGTGCGCGGCATTTCTGCGCCAGGCTTCTGCTGCTCTCAGGCAGCCCATGGCTGCCTCAGCTTCGGCCTGGCGGTGCATCTCCTGCACCCAGTCGTATAGAGATATGATGTCCCTGTCCATGTATTTATTTTACCACAAATCGGCACAAGGTCAATCTGCTGCGCTGGGCGGGAGATGGTCTGCAGCGCGCGCATTTTGAGGCGGCAGGGGATGAAATTCAGGGGGAGGTGGCGATAATATATTCATGAGCAGAGACGAACTCATCTGCCTCATCCGCCTCGCCACTCGCCTTGGCCTGACACCCGGAGAAGTCTTCAGGTTAATCGGCGACCCCCAGCGGATCAGCTTCGAGGAGGCGCGCGCGCTGGTGCTCCATCACGCGCGGACACAGCGGCGACAAGCCGGGCCTGGGATCGGGATGTGAGCCTACTCCCGCAGCGAGAAGGCGGAGTGCTGGGCGCGGGCCTGACCGACGCCGCTGTCGCGGATGTACTGGCGCAGCACGTCGGCGGATTTGTGGCCGCTGACGCGCTGGATGTCGTGCTCCTGCGCGCCGGCCAGGGCTGCGGAGGTGATGAAGCCGGCGCGCAGGCTGTGGCCGCTGAACTCGCGCGCGTCCAGCCCGGCGGCGGCGGCGGCGCGCTTGACGATCAGCGCCACGCTCTGCGCGCTCAGGCGGCGGTTGATCGGCTTGCCGGTGGCGTCCATGCGGACGAAGAGCGGCCCGTCGGTCAGGCCATGGGCGCGCAGGACGGCCAGCCACGCGGCCAGCGCGCGCACGGGGCAGAGGGCAGGGTCTTCCTCGGCGTGGATCACCTTGTGCTCGCCCTCGGCAGCCCGGTCGGTCTTTGAGCCGCGCAGCCTCAGGACGGCATGCGTCTTGCGCATGGTCACGTCGGCCATGTCGAGCGCGACCAGCTCGGAGCGCCGGAAGGCGCCCGCGAAGCCGACCAGCAGGATGGCGCGGTCGCGCCACCCTGCCGGGGTGTCGGGGAGGGTGGCGAGGGCACGGGCGAGGTCTGGGGTGAGCAGGGCGCTCTTGCGGATGCGGGCGGCGCGCCTGAGCCGGCCCAGGCCGACCAGGGCGTCGCGGACTTCGGGCGACTCGATGGGGTTGGGGACGCTGGGGCAGGCGCGGGCGTGGACGTAGCGCAGGGCGGCCATCTTGATGTGGATGGTGGTCGGGCGGTTGTGCCGGGCGCGGTCGAGCCAGCCGATGTAGGCCAGCACGGTGGCGGTGCTGGCGGGCAGGGGGGTGAGGTTGGAAGCGGCGCAGAAGTCGGCGAACTCGCGCCAGGCGTGAGCGTAGGCGCGGCGCGTGTTGGGGCTGAGCGCGGCGTCGAGGTAGTCGCGCCAGGGTGGGCGAGGGCGGTCTGGGAGCGCCATCCTTGTGTCCTGATTAGCTGCCCCCACTGCTTGGAGCGCGGTGGGGGCAGCGCTGCGACGTCGAGCGAAGTGCTATTGCTTAGTCGCCCAGCTCCAGGCGCCCTTCAGGCCGGCTTCCGGGACGAGGCGGAAGCGCCAGGTGTCGGCGTCGCCCTCGAACGCCCGCTCGTCGCCGTGGCATGACCACAGCAGGAAGCGGGCGCGCGCCTCGCGGTAGCTCATCGGGCGATGCCAGATGGCGTAGCGCCGACCGCCGCACCCGTCCGGCTTCGGCGGGAAGTGCTCCAGGCCGATGACGGCGAGGAGCTCCAGGACAGGGGCGCCGCTGGGTTTGGCTCGGCGGCGATCATAGCCCAAGTCCCGGTCTGTCCACCGTGACAGGCGCGCGTCGCGGCAGGGTGGGGCGACCCAGCGCCCGCGCTCGTCGGTCAGGGGAGCTTGCGCCATGATCGCATTTTCCAGCCCACCGCTGAGGACATCTGGGATAGCGCGCTGGCAGGCGCGCCAGGTGCGCAGGCCCTTCCCGCCGCGCCAGGCGGTGAACACGAAGCGCGGGGCGTCGGGCGGGGCGTCGTCAAGACGCGGGGAGAGGGCGACGGTTTGGCCGTCGCGCGCGATCAGGTCGGCTTCTGCCAGGTCTCTCAGGGTGAAGAGTAAGGCCCTGGACAAGCACTTGCCATCGGCCTGGAACTCTATCGCGTCAGAACAAAATGACGCGCGCACGCCGTTGTTGCGGCTGCCAACCAAGGCAAACAAGCCGAGGGCAGCGTAGACCGCGCCGGGGTTGGCGATGTCACAGTTAATGTAAATTTCACGACTAAGTTCAATACGCGAGCTTTCTATCACGAACTCAGCAAAGGGTTGCTCAGCCATTTCTCCCTCCTTTGTATTAATTGTAACACAATCGGAGGGGGAGGACAGGCGCACCAGGTGCTTCTCGTGCGCTGCTTACTTACGCCGGCGGGTCGCCACCGGCACAGCGCGCCCGATGAGGACGGCATGGCTGCTGGGGGGTCAGGCAGGCTGCCGAGGCGCAGTGCGGGGGTGTCGGGCATTTTATCGGTCTTTCACTAGTGATAATATGGATTATCACTAGTAGGCGCGGGGCCAACAGCAGGTGGGCCAGCAGCCGGGAACGCTTCGCGTTCTCCCCACTATCCGCGCGCCGGCGCCTTGCCCACGCGCGCCATCGCACACGATTCCCGCACTGTGAACGTCGTGGCGGTGCGCTTTTTGCCACCGTTTGTTTCCGGTGCAGCGCGGAATCGGGGGCAAATTGGTGCCCTTTTTGCCACCATTTGCTTCCGGTGCAGCGCGGAAACGTTCACGATGTTCGTACCTTCACATTCCTCCCCCCATCTCCCCTTCCGGTTGAGTAAAAAGCATCATGTTACAATACATTACTTCTTTATTTACACTCACAATCATAATGGGAACAGGTCGCTCACCCGCCGGCGGTTTTCCATCACGCGCCTCCCAGGGCGGTGACATGGTGACTTTCGGTGACTTGGTTCCAAGCTTTTCCATATATGTGTGCCCTATAGCTTTTAATGAAACTAAGTCACCGGACGTCACCATGTCACCGCGTCTCCTGTAGGCCCAGCCCCATCACCACGTAGCGCCCCTCCACCCTGGCGCTTGTGAAGCCCCGCTCCCGCAGCGCCGCGCCAAACGCCTTCGGCGTCCGGATTGTCCCGCCCCACTCTTTGTAGGCTGCGTGCAGCGCGCCCACCGTCGCGCGCGCCTGCGGGTGTCTAACGCAGCACGCAGCGATAAACTGCTGCACGTCATCGTTCTCCTCCCGCCATTCCCTCGTGGCCTCCTCGAGCGAGGCCGGCACCCGCAAACCCTCACGCTGCCATTCCAGGCAGCCCCGCACCAGGTCGGCCAGGATGCCCGCGGCTTCGCCCTGCAGCTTCTGCGGCAGCTCCTTGTCCGCCCGCGTGCCGGAGAACTGCTGCGTAAACGGCAGCAGGATAGGCCGTCGCCATGTGCCCGTATCCGTCCCCCGCAGCGCCGGCTTCGCGTTGCCGAAGATGACGATCTTGCAGCACGGCCTGAAGGTGAACGGGTTGCGGAACAGGTAACGGGCCGTGATCGGATCGCCCCCCGTAATGCTCTTCAACAGGGTCTCGTCGGCGCGCACCGCCTCGTCCCACTCCGGCGCGACCGCCAGCCGCACGCCTGGGAGTTTGGCGATGTCGGGGTTGGCCTGTCCCGCGCTTCGCCGCATCGCCAGCGCGTCGGTCGGGATGTCGGTCGCGTAATCCCCCATCACATGCCGCACCGCGTCGAACAGCGTGCTCTTGCCGTTCGCCCCCGCGCCCCACGCCACCACGTAGCGCTGCTCGCGCATGTCACCGGTCAAGCAATAGCCCAGCCAGCGCCGGACGAACGCCACCACCTCAGCGTCGCCCCCGAAGACCTCGAGCAGGAACTGCCGCCAGCGCGGGGCCTCGGCCTGCGGGTCGTATGGCGCGCGCGTGACGCGGGTCAGCATGGCTGCCGGGTCGTGTGGGCGCAGCTCACCCGTCCGCAGGTCAACGATGCCCGATGGCGTGTTTAGTACCCACGGGTCGCGGTCGAAATCGTCATCGTACGCCGCGATGGGCGCGTATTTCCTGCCCTGCTCCAGCACGGCGCGCGTCCCCTGCGCGCTCAGGACCCGCTTGCCGAAGCCCAGGAACTGCTTGTCCAGCGGCCTGCTCGCCTGTAACGCGCGCGCCAGGTACGCCCCGCCCACCTGCCATGCGCAGGCCGCCGCCTCGCGTTCGTCGGCGTCCTCGCGCCAGCGCCTGCCGTCCCAGGCCAGCCAGCCCCGCCCGGGCGCATAGCGCAGCCGCGCGCCGAAGTTCTGCGCCAGCAACTCCCCGGCCCGTGCCTCGTGCAGCTCCTGCTCGTCTGTGGCCGGCTGGTGCGCCAACGCCGCCCCCAGTTGCGCCAACTTGAGCGGCTGGGGCCGAGCCTCCTCCTCTGCCTCGACCTTCGCCTCTTGCCTGGGCACATGCCCGTTCATGCTCACCCGCCCGCTTTCAATCAGCCAGCGCACCGCGGCCTTGACGTCGCCGCCGAAGCGCAGCCGGCACAACAGATCGAACGGGCGCAGCGTGCAGCCCGCCCCGCTGGGCGACGTGTCTGCCGGGTCGTAGGCCGGGTCGTGGGTGCTGAACGTGTAGGCGCGGTTGCGCAGGACGTCGATCGTGCCGCTGACCCCTTGCCGCGGGTCTTTGCCCGGGCGCACGAAGTAGCGCTCGCCCACCACGGTGTATCCGAACTCGCGCAGAGCATCGCGGATGTCGGTCTCGCGGTTGTAGCGCGCGATTGGTCCCTCCCCCGCTTCTCCCTCCCGCTTTCGCCCGCGCTCCTGCGCATCCAGCTCGGCTGCCCGCGCGTCGGCGATCAGGCGCAGCAGCTCGGCGTTGTCGTGGAGCGCGCCCAGGTCGCAGCGGACGAATTGCACGGGCCGCGGCGGGTCGTATTTGCCGTTCATCGTCCCCGGCACGCGCAGCAGCCGCGCCAGGTCGCAGGCCGCGGGGTCGGCCCCGACATGGCGCACCCACCAGCGCTGAATCGCCGCCCAGTCCGCGCGGGCCGCTTCGTCGGCCAGCGCGACCGGCTCGGCCAAAAGCCAGTAGGCGTGATAGCCGCCGCCGCTGGCGACGATCACCGACGGCGCGGGCTGAATCGCCTCGATCCGCGCCAGCAGCGTTTGAGGGTCTCGGTCGTCAGCGTCAAAGTCGGCGAACAGCGCGCTCGCAGCCACGATGTCCTCGGCCCGCGCGCGCTCGTGCGCGCCCTTCGCGCTCGCCGCCGGGTGCACGCCGAAGTAGGCATCGGTCGCCCAGCGGTCATCCAGGCGCGCCAGGGCGTGCCCTAGCTCCTGGGGATTAATCCAGTAGCTCTTGCCCGGTCGTTGCCACAGATGTCCCCAGCCGCCGCGCCACAGGTGGCGCAGCAGGCCGAGCGCGCGTTCGTCGGCGCGCCAGTGTGATATAATCACGGCGCACCTCCTCCCCCGTCCTTGGTGGTGTCCCCGGAGGCCGTTCCCCTGTCCATGAGTTGCGGCGTCCGGGCCTTTCTTTTTTCCATGCCTACCTCCTGTTGCGTGAGATCAAGCGTCGCGCGCTTGACCGGCGCGCGTGGCTGGCACTGAGGGGTGGTGTAAAATCCGCGTGCGCGTATGAACAGTGAGGCACGGGATTCCCCCCCGTGCTTCACGTTTTTTTACACCTTCCCCTTCTCGGAAAGTCGCCGGCGGGATGCCGCCAGCGCCGCGTCTCGCACGAATTGCGAGAACGCCATCCGGGATTGGCGCGCTGCTTCGCGCACCAGCTCAAGCTCAGATGGCGTCAGGTAAACAGCCGACATCTGCCGTTTTGTCTCCTTAGTCTTCCTGGGTCTGGCCATCGCTGTCGTATTTTAGCACTAATGCGATTGGTCACCCCAGCGCTGCGGCCAGCGCTTCCAGCCCGCGCGCCTGCACCCGTCGCCTGGCCACCGCCAGCGTCGCTTCGTCCGCCCCACGGCGCTCCCCCCCGCGCACGTGTGGGGCGACGAAGGTGTAGCCTTCGGGCGGCGGCGGCATGCCGTAGCTCTCGGCGCGGACACCGGCCTCGTGCGCCCGCCAGCCTTCCGCCAGCCGCCGGTAGTGCCCGCGCACCGCGTGCATCGCGCGCCGGCGCGCCTCCAGCGTCCGGCGATCCTCGTCGCCGCCCCAGGCGCGCGCCTCGATCTCCTGCGGCCAGACTTCGCCGAGCGGGATTCGGCGCGCCCGCGGCAGCCGCAACACCCGCTCGGCGTGCGCCGCGGCTTCCCTGGCCTTGTGCTCTCCCCCACCCCGCCCCCTGCCGACCGGGACGAACACGTCCTCACCCGCCACCACCAGGTCGTGCCACAGCGCGGCGACGGCCAGGTGCACGTAGGGCGCCATCCAGTTGGGGATCACCAGCGACATCTCGTTTAGCGATGTCTGCGCGCCGCGCCAGCGGAACGCACCGATGCTCTCGCCCGCCTCGTCTAGCAGGCTCACCCACCAGTACCCGGTCCGCAGGCACACCCAGCGCAGCCGCTTCACCCCCCAGGTAGCCAGGGGCAGAGCTGGCGGCAGCTCGGCGTCGTAGATGCCGTGCTCGCTGTAGCGCCTCCCCGCCTCGCCTTCGGCGATCAGGCGCCGCGCGTACGCCAGCGCCAGCCCCGCATCCGGCAGCGCCTTTGGCGGGTCAATTGCCACCCGCCACGTCTCGCGCACCTGCCAGGGGACGTACAGCGCCTGGGCCTCGGCCAGCACCGCCTCGCGCAAGACCAGGCGCTGCAGCCAGAAGCGCATGATGACCAGCCCGATCTCGGGCTTGTATCTCCAGCCGCCCTCCAGCGGCTCTATCAGCCGCGGCTGATGCAGCAGCGCCCATGACAGCGCCACGCTCATGGCCGCGCTCCACAAATCCTCCTGGGCGTCGTAGAACCGGACGATGGCCTCGGCCATCTCGCTGCTCCAGGCCAGCTCCCCCATCTGCCACACCAGCCTCGCGGTCGCCCACGGGTCACTCGGCGCAATCGGCGGCTCGCCCTTCTTCGCCGTCAGCATCTGCCGGGCGATCTCGCGGATTTGCTCGTCGCTGGGATTGCCGGGCAGCGGCTGACCGGACTTCAGGCTCTGGGCGATGACGACGGCGGCGTTGGCGCTCCCGCCCACGCGCCAATCCTCCTCCACGCCTGCCATCATCGCTCTTCCGGCGAAGTAGAGCGCGGTGACGGCCCAGGCCGGCGGGGGGCTGCCTGAGCGGCGCTCGATCGCGCAGATGCGCTCCAGCGCTTCGAGGGGCGAGCGCTCGCGCGGCCACCTCAGGCGGAAGGAACGCGATGTGCCGTCGAACAGCATGATTGTCGGGCGGCGGGCGCGGACGCGGAGGCGGTGGTCTGCCCATGAGGGCAGCTCGTCATCCGGCACGCCGCGCGGATACAGCGCGACGCGCAGGACGCCCGTCGGCTTATCGATCCCCCCGAGCTTCCCCGCCAGCGGGACGGCGTCCAGCTCGTCGTCCATGTCGCCCCACGCCAGGCCGCCGCTCTCGGCGATCACCCTCATCGCCCTACCCCGCACAGCCTGGAGAGGTAGCTCCCCAGGCCGATGATGTCCTGGGCGACCTCGAGCGCTTCGGTCCAGCGCTCTTGGCGGGCCAGCTCGAAGGCCCGGCGCACCGCCTCCTGTTCTTCCGGCGGCCAGGTTCGCACGCAGTCGTCCGGGGCGTGTTCCTGGATGGTCCGGAGCCGCCACTCCCGGACGCGCTCGTCCCACATCCGGGCGAGGTCTGTTTGGTTGTAAGCGTAGGGGCACGGCTCGCCCCGCCGCCAAACCTCATCCAGGTCGTATCGGCGCAGGCGCGCCGAGATGTCGTAGAACCTGATGCAGTCGCCGCTCTTGACGGCGACTGTCCGTCCCATCCCCTGGCGGACGGTGTATTCACCGTCCGGCAGCTCCCAGATTGGGAGCCATTCCAGGGAGTCCAGGATTTGCTTGATCTGGCCGTCCCGGTATGACGGCCAGTCCGCCAACGGGATGTGGGCGGCATTCTTCCACCACCATTCATTGGCGCGATTCAGGTTAAGCCGTAGAACGGCTTCTACGGCCTGGCCGAGGCGGCCATCCCTCTCCAAGAGTACTACGCTCATACCATCTCCTTCTCCCCGCCCTTCAACTTGCCCTGCGCGCGGGTGGGCGGGGTTGAATGGCCCGCGCGCGAGGGAGTGAGGACGAATCGCCTGTATTTACTTTAACACAAAACTACGGATGCCGTCCCAGCTCGCGCGCGATGGCCACCAGCGCCGGGCTGGTGTAGTCCTGCCGCACCAGCGCGGCGATGCTGTTGGGCGTCACCCCGTCGTCGTAGTTCAGATTGAAGATGATGGCGAGCTTGACCTGACCGCTCTCGCGCGCGGCGCGCATGTAGCGCACAATCGCCTCCGCCTGTCCCTGCGGGGTGTGCCCCATCGCCCAGGCGAAGCCCTCCGGCGTGCGGCCCTGGACGGGCACGGAGTAGCCGAACTCGGTGAAGCACAGCGGGCGCCCCTCGTCCGGCAGCGCTTCGCGCGCCAGCAGCTCGGCGTAGCGCGCCAGCACCGCCGGCAGCTCGCCCTCCCCCGGCGGCCCGTTGGCGTGCGCCCCGACGCAGTCGGCGTAGCGCAGCCCGTTGGCTTCGATCAGGCGCGCGAGGAAGGCGCGGTCGTCCATGTGCGCCCAGCGCCCGCCCTCCGCCGTCGGCGCGAGCCCGGCGCTGATCACCATCACGCTCGGGTCGTGGTACTTGACCACGCCGTATGCGACCGCCAGCAGCACCTGGTAGCGGATTGGGTCAATGTAGTCGTCCCACTCCGCGCTCAGGTTGGGCTCGTTCCACGCCTCCAGCGCGTGCACCTGGCCGGCGTAGCGCGTCATCAGCGCGCTGATGAACTCCCCCCACTTGGTCAACTCGTCGGGCGGCCCCTGTGTTGTGCCGATGGTACGCAGCGCGGCGGGGGCGGTGACCACGCTGAGCAGGATGCGGAAGCCCATCCTGGCGGCTGTCGGCACCACCTCGTCCAGGCAGCGCCAATCCACCCTGCCGTTCCCGTCGTCCATGTCGCCCCAGCGCACCTGCTGCTTGATCCAGCGCACGCCGAGCGCGCGGGCGGTTTGGAGGGCGGGCATGACCGGCTGTTCGCAGCCGGCGATCTGCACGCCGAACTCGGTCTGGACGGGGCCGTTGGGGGGCTGGGGGCGGGGCAGCCATTCCAGCCCGGGCTCGTCGGGCTGACGCACCTTTGGGGTTGCGCGCGCCTGTGGCGAATTCGCCACAGGTGTGGGCAGCAGGTCGGCCAGCCGCGCGGTCGGGGTGGGCGCGGGCGGTGGCGAGGGCGTCACCGGCGGCGGTGGTGGCATCTCCGCGGTTGCCACAACCGGAGCAGATGTTGACGTCGGTGCGATCTGATCCCAATCTCCGCTTCGCGTCTCATCTGACGCGCAGGCGGCGCAGAGGGATATAATCAAAGCGATGAGTATGTTTCTAACCTTTCTCATCTCAATTTCGTTCTTTGTCGTCTCGTTTGCAGACAACGCTCGCGTGTATATCCTGACGCCGGAGCACCCCTACCGCCTCGTCACCCTGGCCGGGGTGGAGCGCGTCCGACGCGACACCTGTGCCGGCCAGTTCACCGAGCGCGCCTTCACCGAGGTGCTCCAGGGGCCGCTGGACACGGTGACCTATGAGCGCCCCGGCGACCCGACCTCCCCAGCCTACCTGTGGCGCGCTGGGAAGCTGGTCAACGCCGAGCTGTTGCGCCGAGGTTACGCTTATCCCACGCCCAACCTCGACCGCTTGGCGCACGGCAAGTTGCTCAGCCAGGCGGCTTCTCGCGCCCGGCTTGAGCGGCGCGGGGTCTGGGCGCCCTGCGAGCGCTAGCTAGCGCTTCCCCAGCGCCCAGGCAGCGGCGGCGGCGCGCAGGGCGTTCGCCCGCGCCAGCGCCTCCAGCGCATCCGCCTCGCGCGCCCGCCGGATCACCCCCGGCTGGTCGAAGTCGTCGAAGGGGTAGCCGACTTCGCCGACCCCGCGGGCGTCCACCGCCCGCCATATCCGCGCCGTCGGCCCGGCCCGCGCCACGTCCTCGGCCAGCGCCACGTAGACGGCCTCGCCCGTCCCCTGCTCGGCCAGCGCGCCCGCGATCAGCGCCAGGTTGCGCGCGTCGGTCGTCACCACCAGCAGCCGCGGGAAGGCCGGGTAGCGCAGCGCCCACCAGCCCGCGGCGCGGTAGTGCGCGCGGCGCGCCAGCTTCTCCCGCCACACCGCGATGCTGCACATCGAGCGCCCCCCTACCCTGCCCTGCGCGTCCAGCCAGCCGTCCACCTCGAGGAAAAAGCGCGTCCAGCGCTCGCCGGCGCGCAGCGCGCCGTAGCCGTCCGGCCTGTGCGTGCGCACGCGCCCGTCGCTCAGGTAGCTCTGGGCCGCTCCCAGCTCGCATTCATATGCTCCCCACTCGTAATACGGTCGCCCGTCGGGCAGCGCGCGGGTGGCGCGCGCGCGGCGGTCCAGGTCGCGCTTAAGGCGGGCGAAGAAGCGATGCACGGCCTGCGTGTGCCCGGCCCGCCGCCGCAGCTCCCGCAGCCAGGCCTCGTGCCGGCGCGCGAAGTCCCCCAGCCCCTCGCGCTGCGCGAGCATCCTCGCGCCGCCGGTGCTGATCGCCCAGCCCTCGGCGTGCTCCTCGGCCAGCCCTGCGCGCGCCAGCGCCTCCAGGTGTCCTGCTGCCTCCGCTTCGCCCACGTCGAGGAAGGTGGCCAGGCACGGCGCGTCCAGCAGCGGATGCCAGGCCAGGTAGCGGAACGCCTCGCGTGCCCCCTGAGGTAGGCGCTCGTAAGCCTCAAGAGCTGCGAACCAGGTGGGCGGCGTCAGGCTGGGCGGCGCGCCCTTGCGCTGCCTGACGCCCTTCGGCCTGCCCGGCGCCGGCAGGCGTGGCAGGCCGGCGACCGGCTGCGCGGCCCAATCCGTCCCCAGCCGCTCCCAGCGCGCCCTCTCGCCCTGGGTCAGCGCCTCCCGCCCTGCGGCCAGCGCGCTCAGCGCCTCGCCGGTCATGCGCGCCAGCGCCAGCAACGCCCAGCGCCGGAAGGCGCGGTGGGAGACGATCAGCAGCAGCGCCCCGCCCCGCCGCTTGGCGTCGAGCGCGGCGTAGCGCAACGCCGCGCCCAGGCCGAAGACCGTCCCCTCCCCGCGGTCGATCAGCGCCCAGCCGCCGCTGCCGTCCGGCCAGCAGAACAGCAGGTGGAGATGGATCACGCGGCGCTTCAGCCGGCGCTGGGCGAACGCCTCCCAGCGCGCGGCGCCCAGCGCCTTGGCCAACTTCTGGATGTCCTCGCCCAACCCGAGGTTGGCGCGCAGCGCCCAGTAGCGCGCGGCGTAGTCGCCCGCCGGCCAGCCCACCTCCGCCAGCGCCTGCTCGTCCGGGGCGTAGAGCGTTGCCCCGCTCGGCCCGCGCGCGCAGCGCGCGCCCGCGGGCGCCTCGCTCATCACCCAGGGGTTGGCGATCAGCTCAGTCCACGACCTCGCGGTCATATTCGCCCTCGTCGGGCACGCTCAGCTCTGCTGCGCTGGGGGCGTTCGGCGTGGCGACCCGCCGGCGGGCCGCCCAGACCACATCCTCGGCCTCGTCCGCTCCCAACGCGCCGAGCGCTAGCATCCGTTCGACCTCGCGCGCTGGCCGCCCGGCGCGCGCGCGCGAGCTGGCGATCAGCGCGTCCAGCGCGGCCTGGTCGCCTGCGGGGGCCTGGATGGTCTCGACGCGGAAGACCACCGGTTGGCCGCGGTCTCGCACGCGCGCGAAGCAGGCGTAATCGGGCAGCCCGACGATGTCCTCGGGCCGCACGCCCTGCGGGTCGCGCGCGCTGGTGTTCAGCTCCTCGGCCAGCACCTCGGCGTCCTCGGCCCCGCAGCGGAAGACGAACAGCGCGTTGGTGTTATCGAGCCAGGCTGCGCGCGCGCGTTTGTTCACCTGGTCGAGGAAGCGCAGCGACTGCGTGCCCAGGCATAGCTGCGCGCCGTACTTGGCCAGCTCGCTTAGGTACATCACGTAGTCCGCGCCGGGGACGCTCTGGAACTCGTCCACGGCGATGAATACGCGCCTCGGCTTAGCGTCCGTCCGCTCGGCGCGGGCGAAGATGGCGGCGGCCAGCCAGTTCAACACGGTCGCGCCGACCAGCGCGGCGGTGTCCGCGCCGACCACGCCCGCCGCGAGGTCAACGATCAGCACGCCGCCGCGCTCGATCAGCCCGGCGATGTCTATCGTGCATTCCGGCTGGCCGAAGATGCGCCTGGCGATGTCGGAGGTCACGAAGCGGTCGATCTTGGTGGTGACCGGGTTGATCATCTGCAGGAGGAACTTGCGATCGCCGGCGTAATACGCCTTGTAGCTGGACTCCCACCACTCGCGCATGTGCCAGTGGTCATCGCGGTGGTTGAGGATGGGGAGCACCTCGCTCTGCATCCTGGCGCTGCGCAGCAGGCGGTTGACGTCGAGCAGGGTGTATTGCAGCGGGCGGCCTTCTGGGGTGAGGCGACCGCCCAGGCGGGCGCGGGGGTCGTGGTCTGCGGCGAGCGGGGTTTGGGCGTGGGCCAGCCAGGCTTCGCCGAGGTAGATCAGCGCGCCGTCGTCCCTGGCCGTCCCGATCTTACGGTATGCCTCGGCGCACAGGCGGTACAGCCCGGCGTGCGGCATGCGGATGGGCTCCTCCAGGGCCTCAAAGTCGTCGATCAGGCGTTCGATCATCCGCCTGGCGGTTGGGTCGAGCTTGCGGTTGGCGAGGCGGGCAGCATTTGCGCCGAGCGCGGCGCGCGCGCCGCTTAGCCAGCGCTCGAAGGCCCACTCGCGCACCAGCGCCTCGTTGGCCAGCGCCAGCGTCAGCAGCGGGCCTCTCAGGTAATTCTCCATCCGCGGGCCCCAGTTGTCCGGCCAGATCGCGCTCAGCGCGGCGATGATGTCGTCCACCAGCTTGTCGACCGGCACGCCGGTGGTCAGCCGGTCTATCAGATTAAGGCCGAAGGGGTATTCGCGGTCGGCCAGCGACCAGTACAGGGCGTTCGCGGCGCGCTCCGGCGGCAGGTTGGCCGCGACGCGCTGGGCGAGCGTGCGGTGGGGGTCGATCACCACCACCGCCGCTTCCGGGTCGCGCGCCAGGGCGTCCAGGGTGAGCAGCGCCATCAGGTTGGACTTGCCGGCCTGCGTCTTGGCGACCAGCCCGATGTGCCCGCGCAGGGCCTCTGGCGGCAGGCGGACTGTCACCTCGCGCTCCTGCAGGCGCGAGCAGCCGATCAGCACGCCGTCCGCGCCGGTCATCCTGGGCGGGGGCAGCAGGCGGCGCGAGGCGGTGTAGGCCACCCCTTGCAGCCCGGAGCTGGCGTGCGGCAGGTGCCAGAGCACGGCCAGCTCGCCCACGCTCAGGATCGGCAGGGTGGCCGAGGGCGGGCGGGCCAGGCCGAGGAAGGGCAGGCGGTCGAGGAACGGGTCATCCTGCCAGCCGATGGACTGCGGGCGCACGTCGCTTGGCATGCCGAAGGCGACGAAGCCGTTGCCGCCGGCCAGGTTGTAGGCGCTGTAGGCGGCGACGATCTGGGCCAGCCGCTCGCGCGCCCGCGCGTCGTCCTCGGCCAGGACGAAGATGCGCGGCCAGACGCGGTAGGCGGCCTGGGTCGCCTTCTGCTTGATCAGGGTTGGGTCGGGGGCGCTGGGCAGCTTGAAGCGCCAGTACAGCAGCCCGGCGCCGAGGGCGAGCATGACCAGGCCGACTGCGCCGAGGACGGCGGATTTGCCGAGGAGCGCCAGGCCGAGCAGGAGCGGGCTGAAGCCGAGCGCGCCGCCGCCGAGCGCGCCGAGGACGATGATCAGCATCTGGGTCGGCGTGAGCTTGACGCGCTCGCCGACCTCGCCGACCGAGCCGCGCCAATAGCGCGACCAGTCGGGTTCGGCGGGGGCGATCACGTATTGGGCCAGGCAGCGCTCGCGCGCGCCGCCCGCCATCATCGCCCCGATCACCGCCAACATCGGGTCGGCGGCGCGCGCCAGGTCGTCGTTGGTGATGCGTCCCTCTCGCGAGATGTGGCTGCGGATGGGCAGGTAGGCCGGCTCGCGCAGCCGCAGCTCGGCGGCTGCGCGCGCGCGCAGTTGCGCGGTCGGCAGCCCCGGGTCGTCGCGCCCCCCCAGCTCGACCAGCTCGCATTGCGGGTAGGCCAGCTTGATCTGCGCCAGGGCTTGCGCCACGCTCTCCGCCTCCCCGCGCACCAGGAACATCACCTCCCCATCGGCCACCGCCAGCTCCAGCGCCACCGGATGGGCCAACATGCGCGTGTCGGCCAGCGCGCCGAGGAAGGTCTCGGCGGCCAGCACGTCGCGCTGGTTGTCGCGCGGGACGAGCACCTTGACCAGTCGCTGCATCTAACACGCTCCGTATAGGCACGGGTCAACCGGCCTGCCGCGCACGCGCACCTCGTAGTGGAGGTGCGGGCCGGTCGAGTTGCCGGTGTTGCCGCTCTTGGCGATCTCCTGCCCCGCCCCCACCTGCTGCCCGACCTGGACGCCGATGCTGCTTAGGTGGGCGTAGTAGGTCTGGTAGTCGCCGTTCTCGACGATCACCAGGTAGCCGTAGCCGACCGGGCTCCAGCCGGCGTAGCGCACCACGCCGGCCATAGTGCTGCGCACCGGCGTGCCGACCGGCACGCTGATGTCCACGCCGGTGTGTCGGGGGTAGCGCGGTTCGCGGAAGAACCATTTGGTCGGCCCGTTCGTCGGCTTGCCCTGCGGCACGCCCTGCTCTGGGTCGCCGACGATGATCGTCCCGTCCCAGGGCACGACGCCTTCCTCCGGGTCATAGTCCGGGTCATATTCGTCGAGCGGGCCGTATTCGGCGGTCAGCTCCTCGCTTGCGCCCTCGACCCAGGCGATCATGCGGTCGGCGGCCAGCCCGCCGACGAAGGGCACCGGCCTTACCGCGTTCGCGGCGGCCAGCGACATCCCCGCGTACAGCATGACGAAGGGGATGAAGCCGCAGATCAGCGCTGCTGCCAGCAGCGCGGCGACCAACAGCGCCAGCTTCATCGCTCTTGCTCGCGCATCGCCAGGATTTCGCTCGGCCTGGTGGTGTACAGGCGGTGGCGGTCGGGCGGGGCGGGCTTGTAGACGAACATCCTCAGCTTACTGGTCTTGAGGAAGTATTGTCCCGGGTCAAGCCGCGTGAGCTGTCCCGCCTCGCCTGGCGTGAGCTGGAACATCGCGGCCAGCCGGTCAACCACGGTGGGCTTCTGGCCGAACAGCAGGTGCATGCTGGCCAGGCTGAGGATGGTTGCGGCGTAGGGGTTGGCGGCGAAGTCGTCCACCTGCTGGGTGGCGATCACCAGCGAGGCGTTCTTCTTGCGGAAGCGCCGGGCGCGTTCGCACAGGTCGCGCGCGGTGTCGGGGAACTGGAGCAGGTACCACGCCTCATCCACCACCTCGACGGTGCGCGCCAGGGCGCGCCCGGCGCGCCCCCGCAGCATCTGGTTCCAGGTGAAGACCTGGATTTGGCGGATGCGGCGGGGTTTCATGGCCTCGCCGACGGTGCGCAGGCCGAAGACCACCAGCGGGCTGCCGCGCACGTCGATGTTGGTGCGGCAGTTGAAGGCTTCGCTCTCCATCCCGCGCGCCATCGGCCAGAGCGCGCTGGCGAGTGTCTCGCCGGCGGGTGTGCCGAGGGCTTTGAGCTCGTCATAGAGGTCGCTGAGCACCGGCGGGGTGCGCGTCAGGGTGGTTGGGTCTTCTTTGTGGATGCCGTAGCGGGCGAAGGCGCGGTAGTAAGCCACGTCGAGCGCCTCGATCTCCTGGGGCAGCAGGGCGCGCTCCAGCGCGCTGGCCAGCCAGCCGCGGAAGCCCTGGTATGCGCCGGCCAGCCCCTCCTCGTCGTCGGGGTCTGGGTCGAGCACGTTGATCTTGTGCTCGCTCTTGATGCCCATGTCGAGGTACACCCCGCCCAGGTCTTCGCACAGCCGCCGGTATTCGTCCTCGATGTCGAGGACGAACACGCGCGCGCCGGCCAGGAGGTATTGCTCCAGGAAGTCCTTCATCCAGTAGGACTTGCCGGCGCCGGGGATGCCGGCGATCACGATGTTGGGGTTTTCCAGGGCGAACGGGTCGATCACCACCGCTGCGCCGTTGTGCAGGCCGTAGCCCCAGAACACGCCGCCGGGCATCAGCATCTCGCCGCTCACCCAGGGGAAGAGGTTGGCGATGGTGTCGAGGCGGGCGTTGCGCTGGTGGTTGCGCAGGGCGTCGATGTTATGCGGCAGCATGGCGATCAGGCCGCGGTCTTGCTGCCAGGCGGCGCGGTCGATCACGATGCCGGCGTCGCGGCACTGGTCTTCGAGCTTGCGGCTCCACTCGTCGAGGTCTTCCTTGCTCTGGCCGAAGAGGCCCAGGCAGGTGGTGACGAAGTAGAGCGGCTCGCCCTCGACCTCGATGCGGTAGCGCTCTTCCATGATTTGCTCGTATTCCTCGTCCTCGCTGGGCGAGGCGTCGCGCTTTTGCTGGGCGCGCAGGAAGCGGGCGGCCTGGATGGCCGTCGCGCGTTGTTCGAGCTGCTTGCTCACCAGCCCGGGCGGGAGGGGGTGGAAGAACATCGAGATGCGCACGTCGCCGCTGAAGCGCAGCAGCGCGCGCCAGTGCTCGATGCCGACGTCGCGCGGCCACTCGCGCACGTACCATGTGCGCACCCACTCGCCGGGCGAGAACGCCACGCAGTCGACGTGGCTGAAGTCCATCATCGCCGGCGCGATGCGGTCGATCAGGTCATCGTCCAGGATGTTGATCAGTGCGCCGTTGTCCTTCTTCTCTCTTTTGTTGAAAATCGCCATCTTTTTTCAATTATTAGGTTTGGAGCAATAGCAACCGGGTGGCCGTCCAGCGGCAGCTCCATCGTCCGCCCCCGCCGCGAGGCCATGCCCAGCGCCACCCGCTCGTGCGCGTAGCGCAACCACAGCCGCTCATCGATCACCCACCGGTCGGACAGCCCGAGCAGCGCCTTGTGGCTCGGCACGGCCCGCAGCCACCGCTGCCGCCCCGCCGCCCGCACGATCAGCCAGTCCCCCAGCCCCGCCTGGGCCGCCCAGCCCGTCCAGGCGGCCAGGATCAGCCACAGCCCTATCATCCGCGCTCCTCCCGCCGCCTCATCTGCGCGCTGGACGGATGGTAAAAGGCGCGCACCAGCTCCAGCAGCGCCGCGCCGCTCACCCGCTGCGCCCCCAGCCGCATCCGCGCCAGCACGCGCGCGATCTGGCTACAGCGCTTGTCCAGCTCCTCGCGCGCGCGCGCGATCTCCCCCTCGCTCAGCGGCCCGCCCGCCAACCCATTCCCCAGCGGGCGGGGGTAATACGACGTCACGACGTGGAACGTCCGGATCGGCGCCTGCATCTGCTGCGTGGCCACCTGCAGGAACGCGGCGCGCTCGTGGATCAGCGATTGGTAATGCTGCACCAGCTCCTGGCTGCCGAGCACGGCTGCGCGCAGTTCGCCGGCGAGCTGACTGCGCACCGCCCCGTCTGCCGCCCGCCAGCGCGCCGGCATCTCCGGGTCGCTCAGAGCCAGCGCGGCGTCGCGCGCCTCGCCCGGCACGCCCCACAGCTCATCGGCGCGGAAGCCGAACCAGCGCGCAAACTCCTCCTCCCCGCCCTCGCCCTTCCCCGTCTCCCACTCCTCCAGCAGCGCGTCCAGGCGCAACAGCATGGTGTTCAGGCGCGCCTCGTACGTCGCCCAGCGCTCGGCCTGCGCCGCCAGCGCCTGGAAGTACGGCGTCAGGTCCTGCGGGCGCGTGCCGATCAGGAACTGGAAGTCGAAGCGCACCTGCTTGAGCAGGTCGTAGCGGTAGATCGCCAGGCGCGACTCCAGCTCCTCCGGCGACAGCAGCGCGTCGTCCACGCTCTCGACCTCCAGCGCCGCCACCACCGCCGTGTTGCGCAGGATCAGCACGTCGTCCAGGGCGGCGGCCACCAATACCTGGTCTTGCGTGCGGGGCGCCTTCTGCACCACCCGCCGCTCCTGCTGTTTTTCCTGCGGCTTGACAAACGGCAGCTTCACCACGTCCCCTCCACTGCTCCCGCGACCTCGCGCACGCCCGGCAGCTCGCCGCCTGAGACCAGATACAGCAGCAGGCTGCTGACGACCATCAGGGCGACGAACAGCAGCATGACGGCCAGCACGTTGGGCGCGGCCCATTCGCCGTAGGCGACGTCGCGGGCGGGCCGGTATGCCCTCTCCACGACTTCCTGCTTTTCTTCCTTAATCGGCTGCGTTTCGATCTCGACCTCGGCGGCGCGCGCCGTCTGGTGCAGGTAGACCTTGGGGCGCAACATGCCGCGGATGACGATCACGGCGTATTGCTCGACCTTGTAGCCCTTGATCGGCACGGTGGCGATGGCGATCAGGGCGGCGGCGATCACGACGGCCATCACCAGCCGCGACACGAAAGCCAGGGAGTCGACGAGGAAGATCAGCCAGATCGCCTGCCCGACGGCGACGGCGAGCAGGATGGCCTCGCGCACGCCGACCCCGCGCATGAATTGGTAGCCCAGGTCGAGCCGGGCGGGGAAGGAAATCCTCCTCATGGTGTGTGCCTCCGGTGGAAGGCGTAGCGCAGCCACAGCGGGGGCTGTGGTGCGCCGGCGCGCTCGACCTCGGCGATGGCCCGGGTGGGCGATCCCGCGTCGATCATGCGCTGGGCGAGCTCACCCGCCCAGCGCTCCCCGCGCGCACTTCTCGCGGCGGCGACCAGCGCGCTGCACGCCAACGCTGCCTCCTCGTGCTGCGGGTCGATCAGCCAGGCCAGGCGCACCCCCACCCGGCAATCGTCGAGCAGGGGGTGCGGGCTGCCGCGCCGCGCCCACCACGGCAGCTCCGGGAAGCGGCGCGCGCCTGCAAGCCCGCGCTGGTCGTCCGCCCACTCCTCGATCAGCGCGCCGGTCAGCACGCCGACGTTGGCGCAGCCGTAGCGCTCGGCGATCGCCTGCGCGCTCATGCCGATCAACTTGACCGCGGCGTCGATCACCCGCACCGCGTAGCGCATGGCATCGGCGGTCGCAGCGTAGCCGTGCAGCCGCTCGCACAACTGCATCGCCTGCATCGCCTCCGACGCCTCGCGCTCCTCTAGCGCCGCGCGCCCCAGCAGCGCGGCGTAGCTCGCCATCTGCGCGAACGGCTCACGGGCGTCGTCGGCCACCGCCTCGAGGACGGGTTGGCGGTTGAAGACCGGCGCCCAGACCGGGGAGAGGTGCTCGGGTAGCTTGACGCGCCTCATCGCCTCCTCGCTTCGCCCTTGGCCTCGCCCGGTCGCCAGAATCGCACCACCTTGTCGGCCATTGACGCTTCGACCTCGTTGACCGACTGCTTGGCGCTGATCACCCTGGCGTCCACCTCGCGCATCATCGTGCGCTCATCCCAGCGCTCCTGTGCGGCGCGCGCGACGAAGTCGGCGACGTATTGCTCGCCGAAGGCGCGCCGCAGCGACCCCATGGTCTTGGCCCACAGCGGCGCGCGCGTGCTGCTGCTCCCTGCCACGCGGCTGACGAACGTGCCCACGGCGTAGTCGTATGGCGCGTCCTTTCCCCACAGCGGGCTGGTCTTGTCGGGAGGCGCTTGCATCCAGGCGTCCATCGTCGGGCCGACCACCTCCTGCGGCGTGGCGCCCTGCGGGTTGTAGGCGGAGAGCGCGACGGCCATCTCGGCGTAGCTGCTGAAGCCGAGCTTGGCCGCCGCTTCCTCGCGCCGCACCTCGACGCTCTGCCCGCGTCCGCCGAACTGCTCGACGAGCGCGTCGATTACCGGGGCGGTTTGGCGGACGTTCTGGGCGAGTTGCTCGCCGCTGATGCGCGCGCCGCCGCCGACCTCGACGCCGCTGCGCACGGCGTTAGTGATGAAATTCCTGCCCGCGGCGTCCTTGATCCCCAACCGCCCGGCGATCTCCGTCGTTAGGTTCTCGATCCGCTGCTCTTCTGCAGTTGCTGCCGGCGACGATGGCTGTGCCCACGCCGTCGCTGCGCCCAGCATGGTGCTGACCGGGCTCTGCCACCCGGCTCGTGCGCTCGAGTACGCTGCAGCGACGGCGCCGACTAACCCGGCGGCTGTGTTGGCCGTGTTGCTTGTGGCGCTCGCGGTGGCTGTCCCGCCTGCGCCGCTGGTTCCTCCCGTCCCGATGCTTCCGCCACTTGTCCCGCTGCCTCCGCCGGAGGAGCTGCCGCCGACCCCGCCTATTCCGCTGGCCAGGCTACCGACGCCGGCCATGGCGAGCGTGCCCTTGGCTGCGAGGAGGCCACCCACCCCGCCGGCCAGCAGGCCGACCGCGGCGCCGGTCGCGCGCAGGCCCATCTGCGCGATTGCGACCACGCCGCCGAATACGTTCTTGATCATCGACAAGTTGAGCGCCAGCATCACGCCGAAGATCGCCAGGACGAACAGCGGGGACATCAGGGGGTTGTTCTTCACCTGGGCTGTGAGGGCTAACCCCACCACCATCAGCACGCCGTTCGCCACCCCGAGCAGCTCAGCTTTGACGAACATGGTCAGCCACTGGCCGAAGATCGGCGTGCCAAACGGCAGGCTGGCGCTGGCGATGCACAGCGGGCCGATCACGTGCAGGATGGCGACCACGGCCAGCCGCGCGACGGTGGCGAGCGCGATGACCACGGCGACCACCACTGCGACGATGAGGAGGATGACGAAGAAGGCCAGCCCCGTTGAAGTGCCCGGCATCAGCATGTTGAGGATGGTGTTGGGGCTGATCCCGTTGCCTATCGCCCTAACCGTCAGCTCATAGAACGCGCTGTGGGCGAGCAGAATTAACGAGCTGGCGTTGGCCGTGGCGAGCGCGACGAACATCCAGCGCGCAAACGCCTGGCCTACGCTGGAGGGCCCGCTGCCGACGCCTGCGGCTTCGCCGGCCAGGGCGCTGAGCACAGCGATGGCTAAGCCGATGGCGAGGATGGCGACGCTGGCGATCTCCACGCCTCGAGCCATCGCCTTTACTTCTGCTGAGTAAGCGATGTCCAAGCTGGCGCGCAGGTACTCCAACGCCCCTATGGTGACTTGTTCGACGATGTCGTTGACGGAGTCGCCGAGGATTCCGGTTGCCGCGTTCTCGACTGCTTTCTGGAACGTCCGCGCGGGGAAGAAGACCTGGGCGCTGATCAGCTTCTCGATGATCTGGACGACGTTGCTCCCCGTCTTCTTCAAGCCCTCGCCCGCTTTCTCCAGGTCTTCCATGTTGGAAAACACCTGCGGAGCATTAGCCGGTGGGAGGGAGGGCCCGCCGCGCGGGGCTTCTTCCTCCGCGGCGGCGGGCGGCGGGGGTGGGTCATCCCACCCTTCCGCGACCTGGGCGAGGGCGGCGGACGGCGACAGCGCCAGGAGCGCGAGCAGCAGCGCGACGAGCTTGCTCATGGCTGCGGCACGGTGATGGTCTTGGGCACGCCGGCCAGCGCTTCGACCAGCGAGCTGGCGATGTTGGGGCCGAGCAGCATCAGCACCAGCCCGGCGATCGCGCCCAGCAGGGCGAGGATGCCCTGGCTGGTGGCGTAGCTTGAGCCGGTGGCGTTGGCGACCAGGATTTTCACCCCGATCACGCTGAGCGCGATGGCTGCGGCCACCCCGCCGAAGGCGAAGACCACGCCGAGGACTTGCGTCCCCAGGTCGGCGATCAACTGGGTGCGCGCGCACCCGGAGAGAAAATAGGCGGCGTACAGTAGAAAGGTCAGTCTGGTTATCTTCATCATCTTTTCCTCCTTCTTTTCACCTAATCGCACCTGACAGCAACCGAAAGACGCGCTCGGTGACTTCAGGGGCGACAAGCAACAAACCCAATAACAAGCAGATCGCCAGGATGCGGTTGAGCGCGACTGGCGACGGCTCAGGCGACGCGCCGAACAGCGCATCCAGGATCATCAGCACCCCGTTCCAGGCGATGCCAACTGCGGCGATCACCGCGCCGAGCTGCATCAGCACCGCCAGAATCCGATACGTCGCCGCGTTCCATTCTCCGCCTAGCGTCGCCAAGTTCGCCCTCGCGCCTACTGCCCTGACCACCTGCCCGGCGATCTCCGGCCCGCCGATCATCAGCCCCAGCCCGATCCCCACGACGACCAGGCTGCTGATCGCCTGCCCCAGGGCGTAGCCGCTGCCTGTGGCGCTGGCCAGGATGATCCGCACCCCGGCCACCGCCCCGGCAATAGCCGCGACCACCCCACCCACCGCGAAGATCGCGCCGAGCGCTTCCCTGCCTAGTGCCTCCATAAGCTAAACCCCTTTCAACCAGCTAACGATCCGGTCGCTCATCAGCGCAAGCCCTATCCCGACCGGCAGTAGGATCAACCATCCCCATCCTCCGCCGACCTGCGCGTAGCGGTACATGCCGTAGGCCATCACAATCGCCCCGCCCACGCGCACCAGCCCGGCGGCGAACTCATCGATGAGCCACTCCACGATCTATCACCAAGTGCCACTCTGCGTTGCGCGGCACGACCGGTCGCTCGGCCAGCGCTGCGCGCGCCACCATCTGCTCCCAGAGCAATTGCGCCTCCAGGTTGGCCAGCGCCCCGCCCTCGGCCAGAGGCATGCTGATCGCCCAGCGCCCGATCAATTTGGCGCGCTTCAACGCGCCGGGGTTAACCGTGAAGACCAGGCGGCGCCCTGCACCCTCGAAGATGATGTGCGGAGCGGGCGACGGGGACAGCCCGACCACGAACAGCTCCGTCCCCAGCGACTCACGCAGCACATCGCTGACGAGCTGCGCGGCGAAGGCGTTGGGTCCGACCTCGGCCAGCCGCTGCTCGATCAGCGTCCGTTGGCGCTGCGCCTCGGCCTGGGCCGACCAATTCGCCGCTTGGCGCTGTTGGCGGCGCAGGGCGCTGATGGCCCCGCCCAGTTGCAGGTTGCCGACCAACACCGCCCCGATCAGGGCGGCCAGCAGGCCGTACAGCGGGGCAAACCCGGCCAGGTTGGCCAGCGTCAGCGCGCCCGCATTTTCGCTGGCGGCGGCGATCAGGCGCTCCACCGCGACCTCGGCGTTCGGGCGGGCGAGCACCTTGCCGGCGCTGCGATACCCGCTTGGCGCGATCACGCGCAGGTACTCATCGGTGTCGCGCAAGCGTATGACGAATTCGCCACGCCCGTCGCTCACCGCTACGCTCTGCCCATCCTCTGACCACAGCGTGATGCCCTCAACCCCTGGTTCGCCGTCCTGGCAGCGCCCATCTCGGTTGAGGTCTTCGCACACCCGGCCCGTCAGCAGCTTACCCTCTTCGGCGCTCAGCAGGCTGAGCGATAGCCGCTCGCCCAGCTCGCTCTCCTCCGGCTCAGGAGGTACACCGAACAACGACTCTGTTGGCGTCGCGGTCGGCGTTGTCCTTCCCTCCCTCGTCCCGGTCGCCGTCGGCGACGGTTGCGCCCGCGGCGTCGCCGTCGGATCAGGTGTCGCCGCTGGCGTCGGCAGTGCGGCCTCCGTCGGCGCTGCCGGCGGTGGCTGCTGCCCTTCGGGCAGCGACGGCGCTGGCGGCGGCTCCGCCGTCGGTGCCGTCGGCGGCGGTGGCGGTGGTGGTGCCGTCGGCGGCGGCGGCGGTGGTGGTGCCGTCGGCGGCGGCGGCGGTGGTGGTGCCGTCGGTGGTGGCGGTGGTGGCGGCGGCGGCTCCTCTGGCGGCGGTGGTGGCGGCGGTGGTGGTGCCGTCGGCGGCGGCGGTGGTGGTGGTGGCGGTGGTGGCGGCGGCGGCTCCTCTGGCGGCGGCGGTGGTGGTGGCGGTGGTGGTGGCGGCGGCGGCTCCTCTGGTGGCGGCGGGGGCGGTGGTGGCGCTTCTTCAGACCGCGCCTCAGCGCTCCAGGCGGCGGCGTGTGCAGCTAACGGCAGAAGCGCCAGCCCCGCCAACAATATCGCCAAGAACCAGCGTGTCGTGTTCCTCATGGCACCACGCGCAGGATGTACTCGGTACCTGGCCCGGACGGTTTGTTGTTCTTGATCACCAGCCAAATGTCTCGGCTGAGGCTATACGGGTTGGGCAGCGCGAGCGCCGCCGTCAGGTTGTTGGTGCTGGTGATCACGCCGTAGCCGCCGCTGAAGCTGGTCGTGCAGGTGTCGTAGTAGGCGCGCAGGATCGGCTCGGCGTTGTAACCAAGGCCGCGCACCTGCACGACGTGCGTGGCGTTCGGCGGTATGACGTACTTCACCACATCAATGTCCTCAGGCGGGCCGTGATGCGTGCGCGATTGCTGGTTGCTCGGGCCGAACTGGATCGTCGAGTGCTGCGCACAGGTGTTGTCCGGTTCGTAGCTGTCCGGAGTGTTCGGCCCGGCGTAAGTTACGCGGGGGAAATAACTGCGCACTACCTCGATGGTGTAGTTCCCCGTCTGCACATCTCCATCTGCGCTCACCGCGTGCACGACCATGTCCATCCTGTTTCCCAAGGCGGCGTTGCGCGTGATCACCAGCGGGATGGTGATGCTGCCGATGGCCGGAATCAGCGCTTGGGTGATCATTCCGGAGACCGGCCACAGCGGGCTGCGCATCCAGGTGAGCTGGACGAACTTCGGCGCACCCGACGGGTTGGCCAGCGCAAGGGTGAGCGTCCGCGGCGCGCTCAGGATGCCCATCTTTGCAGCGCTCGGGGTGAGCTGCAGGGTGAGCGCAGGGTTGTTCACCATCAGCGCGATGTAGGCTTGATAGGCTTGGTTGCCGAGCGCGCTGACCGCGATCACGTGCGACGCGCCGCCCAGGGCGGTGACGGTTGCGCTGACGACCACCGGCGCGCCGGTGGACGTGCCGGACGCGGGGGTGACGCTGACGTTGTAGCTGGCGCTGCTGGAGGCCAGCACGACGAACGGGCCGGGCGGGAGCGTCAGCGTGAAGGTCACCAGGCCGCTGGTGTTGATGTTGAGGCTGAGCGCCCTGGCCGGCGGGCTGAAGCCATAGCTCGCAGCGCTGGCGATGCCGACCGCTCCAGAGTCGCCTTCTGCGGGGTCATCCTCGCGCGAGACGATGACCGGCAGCCGGGCGGCTCGCCCTTCCCCGACCGCCAGCACGGTCAGCAGGCGCGGCTCCTCGGAAAGCCCACCCTGGTCGGTGATGGTGAGCCGGACGCCTGAGCCTTGCGGGACGGCGCTCACGGCCAAGCCGTCCGCAGCCACGGCGTAGGTGTGCTCAGGGGCGAACGGCAAAGAGGCGTAGGTTGAGATTCCCCCGTCAAACGCCAGGCGGAGCGGTTCGAGCAGCTCCGGCTCCTGGGCGCGGGCGGGGGCAAGACACGTGGCGACAAGGGATGTTGCGATCAAGAGTTTTAGTTTTCTCATTTTCACTCACCTGTCTGGCGTTAGCACGGTCTGAACCTGTTGAACCGGGATCGGGATCACGGTGCACTGGTTGCGCAGGGCCGGGTCAGCGGGCACGCGCGCGCCCTGCACCTCCACCTCCATGTCTATCGTCGGCCCGGGAATCCACGGCGTCTCGGTGAACACGCGGGTGTAGGCCGGGCAGTCATACCTCGGCTCGTTGGGTCTAGACGGGTCGCGCGGCAGCTCAAAGCAGCCGCAATCGCGCTCTCGCCCGTCGTTGGTGTAGCACCTGACGTAGGTGATCAGGCGCTGATACTGGAACGCGCCGGTCAGCCGCCACCGCGTCTTGAGCGAGACCTGGTAGGCCGGCTCGCGCCTGTTCGGGTCAGGCCAGCCCGGCCCGTTGACCGGCTTGTTGTAGCTGGGCGTCTCGTAGACGTGGCGCACGCGCCGGCCCTGGCGGATGTCCTTGATCTCGGCGCTGCCCTCGGTCTCGGCCATGATGTCGTGGACGCGGCGTGGCTTTCGCAGGCTTGGGTTGTTGCCCGGCTGCCCGTCGCCGACGTAGGGCGTCATGATGTCGTCGGAGGTCTTGCCGATGTTGAACGGGCGCTCGTCCATCCGCCACTCGGAGTCCTCAAAGCCGGCGGCGCATTGGAAGGCGACCGAGCCGCGCAGCCCGATGATGGTGTATTTCTGGTCGCACAGCTCTATGTTCTCGAAGCGGACGCCGACCTCGTTGGTCCTGCTAGGCCCTCGGCAGCTTCCGCTGTCGATGCGCAGCTCCAGCGGCACGCCGACCATGGCGCGCGGCCACGGCTCGCGGCTGACGTCGGGGCACGGCTTCGGCACGCGCACCACCTCCGTCCCGAACCACGAGCATATCCACTCGCCCGGCCCCTCGACGCAAGTCGGCTGGGGGAAGCAGGGCGGCGGGGGGTCGCATTGCCCGTTCGGACACGGCGGGCAATCGAACGTGCAATCGGCCCGACATGTGGTTTGCCCTCCCCCTGGGCAGTAGATGGTCTGGCCTGGGGTGCAGCCCGGCTTGCAATATGGGTAGCGTCCGGTGACCGGGTCGCATTCCAGCCACTCGCCGGTGCACGGGCAGAAGACGCGGCTGCCGGGCACACAGGGCGGCTCGCACGGCGGGAAGACGCCGCTGGCGTCGCAGATCTGCGTCACGCCGTTGCAATCGCGCGTGTCGCCCGGCGTGCAGTAATCGCACACCCCGCCCGTCCGCCCGGGCGGGCACGGCGGGCACGGCCTGCCCGGCTTGCATTCAACTTTGATCCTTCGCACACAACGCGGATCGCCGCATTGGCCAGGGTCAAGTGCCACGTTGACAACACGCCCATCTACACAATCGAAACGCTTCGTGCTCCTCCTGCCGTAGATAACCTTCCCCGTCAAGTCCGGCGGGCAATCAAATTCGCATTTAGACGATTGAAGGGTGGCAAGCAACCCTCCCGCTAGACTCTCTACTGGGGTACACCCCCGCCGAACCCAGACGCCGTTGACGCATTCCGACTCACAATCCCATAGCCCCCCATCTCGACATTCTTTCCACCTGCTCCGCGCCCCGTTCGGACACGGCCTTCTCCCATCATCAACGATGATCCACACAATGTTGGGACAATCTTGCGGAGGAGGCGAACTCGTTGCTGTCATAAACGACGCGCCATCCACCATAACCAGGGCGCTCAGCGTCAGCAAAAGGCGTAGCCACAGCATGCACCAAGGCTAACAACGCCTCTTCCCCCTCAGGCTAGGAATCCTTTCCTAAAACAAAAAGGCCGGCAGGGGAATCCCCTGCCGGCCCCACGGGGTGATCTACCCCTTCGGCATCAAGCGCTGGAGGAACGCCTTGTAGCTCGGCACAGGGTACTGCGTGTAACTCTCCACCCCACCGATGCGCCAGCGGCCATCGCGGTAGATGACGGTGTAGGGAATGGTCGCCCATTTTGGCGGCGTCCCGTTCATCTCGGCGTCGGTCACCACATACTCGTACACCAACTTGCCGTCCTTGTGGCTGTAGGCGCGGCAGTTGAACGGCGAGAAGTCGGGCGTGGTCATGAAGAACCACACCTGGAATATCCTGCCCTCGAAGTTGCTGCGCTGGTCGATGATCTGATCCTTTGCGATGTCCACCAGCAGGTAGACCGGCTTGTCGCAGACGAAGTAGTTCCAGTCCTGCCAGGCTTGAGCGATATTCGTTCCTATGTCTATCTGCCTGCCGAAGAGCAGCCCGTTGCGGAACAGCGGGTCGTTGCGCTGCACCAGCGGGCGGACGACCTTCTTGTAGGTCTCGGTGTCCCAGCCGCTGGGGAAGAACCACAGGGCCGGGGCGATGTCGTCGATCAGGTTCTGGATCACGCACGGGTTGTCCACCACGCGGATGGCGGGGTCGTCGCCGGCGGCGCGGGTGCCCCAGCGCGTCACGCGCGGGCAGGGCTTGCCGGTGATCATCGTCGGGGAGTAGTTCATCAGCGGGCGGTTGCCGAACCCGACCGGCCTGCCGGCCTTGTCGCGGGGGGCTTTCGACCAGTCGATCTTCAGGTGGCCCTCGAAGCCGTCGATCCCCTTGGGCAGGACGAGCGGCGCGGGGGTCGGCGCGGGCTTGGCCTGGCGCGGGGTGGGCGTCGGCTTCTGGGCGACGGCGGGCGCGCTGAGCAGCATCAGCGCGGCGGCGACGGCGAGTGTGCGCTTCGCGTTCATCTTCAAACCTCCTCGTCATTCATTGTAGCGGAACATAGTCCGCCACGAAATACTCGAAGTCGCCGTCCGTCGGCTGGAGCTTTCCCTTGCTCCCCGGGTCGGCGACCCGGTATGACAGTTTGCAGACCAAAAGCGTCGTCGGCCCGTCCAGCCGTGTCTGCTCGCGGCTGATCGGGATCGGCGCTCCGGAGATGCGCTCAATGTGTTGAGCGGTCTCCGGATAGCCAACGTAACTGACCAGCTCGCCGCGCTGGTGCGCCTCGGCGACCCGGCGGGCGAACTCGTCGCGGCTGACCCGCCGGAGGGTGTATGTACCCTCCGCGGGCATCATTGCGGAGTTCATTAATGCGATCATGGCTTACCTCCTCTCCTGCTTAGTATACCACGTTAGTGAAGTATAATCCCTGCTGATGGACAGCAAGTGGACGCGCGCGCTTGACGCGCTTGTGAAAGACACCTTGCTCATCACCCCGCGCGCTCTTGCCGCCGCCGCGCGCGGGGGCGGTGAGGTCACCGAGCACGACGTCTCGCTGGCCAGCACCCATCTCAGTTGGCTGGCGAGCCAAGGGAAGCTGGTGCGCCTTGAGAAGGGCTGGTATGCCCTACCCGACCGCCTCGCCGAGCATGAGGCCCTGGGCGATGCGGTCGTGGCGCGGCTGAAGGCGGCGGGCTGGCAGGGGATGGTGGACGTGTGGCGGGCATATCTGCTGATGCACGCCTCGCCGGATGTGCGGGAGCGACTTTGGCGCGACCCGCGGCGTGGCCTGCTGATCCAGAAGATGCCCGACTACTCGCCCCGCGCGCGCGAGGCGCTGGTGCTCGCCCTCTGGCAGGCAGCGCGTAAGGGCGCGCTGACTCGCCTACGCAAGGGCGTCTATGTCCTACCGGGGCAGCTCGAACCTGTGCCAGACCCCTTTGCCCTCAGCCTCAAGATGCGCGACCCGCTGATCACTCCGTCTCGCGCCCACCTACTCATCGCGCACTGGCTTGGCCTGCTGGACGATGGCCAGGTGGCGGAGTTGTGGGATGAGGACAGCGCACATGTGTGTGGCGCGCTCAGGATGGTCAGGTTCCGCGTCAAAAACGCGCTGCACCGCGCGCGCCGCTCCGGTTTGCTGGTCAGGGTGGCGCGGGGGCAGTACATCCACCACTCAGCCAGCGGAGGGCGTGTGCGACGCGCTCTTCCGCGCGCCAGCGCCTGGCGGCGCGCGCTCAAGCGCGTCCTATCGAACTCCGACGTGGTCACCGCCGACGCCCTCGCCCGTGCCTACCTCGACCTGAGCAATACGGGCGAGGCGAATTTCTCCCGTGCGCGCATGGTGGCCCGTGCCTTCCTTGGGCGCATGCTGCGCAACGGCGACCTCGTCCGCGTGGGTTGGGGGCAATACATGCCGCCGGAGCGCGCCCCCTCGCCTGCTCCGCCTATCTGCCGGGACAACTGGCGCGGCGCCGATGCATTGATGGAGGAGCTCGAGCGCTTCGGATGGCGGGGGGCGATTGAATCCAGCCGGGCTTATCTGCTGCTTTACGCGCCGCCGGACGCTCGCGCGGCGCTGTGGCGGCGCCCGGATCGCGAGCTGGCAATTCGCCACCTGGACGGCTATTCGCCCTTGCACCTTCAGTACGCGCGCAATGCGCTGAGCCAGGCTGCGCGGCTGGGCTGGCTCATCCGCCTGCGTAAGGGAGTGTATGCCCTGCCTGGGACAATCCAGCCGGAGCCGGACATGGCCGCGCTCAGCCTGCGGATGCCCGATCCGCTGGTCACGCCGCAGCGGGCGAGGCTGCTGTACGCCTATTGGCTTGGCCTGTTGGACGAGGACCAGGTGGCGGAGCTGTGGGATGCGGGCGAAGGACAGATAAGCGCGCTGCTTGGCAGTCTCAGGGCTGAACGCTATCGCTATCTCGAGCGCGCATTGGCGCGCGGCTGCTTGGTTAAGCTGGGCCGTGGTCGCTACGCGCATCCCAGGAGCAGCATCGCCCGCGCGTGATCGAGGTCGCCTTCCGGCGCAGCAGCCCTGTCCAATGCATGATGCTCACCTTCAAGTATGGGGCGCGTTAGCTGATCTGGAGCGCCCGCACACCCCAACAGGAGATAAGCCATGACGCCAGATGAACGCGCCGCCCTGGACTCATACGCCGCGCAATACGGCATGGACAGCGCGGATGTGGACGCGGCCTTGTCCCGCCTGAACAACCCGACGCTCGCGCAGGCGCGCGCGGCCATCGCAGCCTACGCGTTGCGCCGGGACATCGCGGCGGGGCGCGCCGCGCGCGAATTGCTGCCGGCTGCCCGGGCGGCGGTGGCAGCCTGGCGCGCCGGAGATCAAGACGCGCTGAACAGCGCGCTGGCCGATCTGGAAAGCGCGCTGATGCTGCTGGACATTGACGCCATCCGCGAGGAGTGAACGACTTGCGATATGTCGTCTGGGTGTGCGTAATGACGCTCACAGCCGAATTAAGGTTATGCGCGAGCGCGCCCGGCGCGCCGATCCGCCGGTTGACACGTGCGATCGCAAGCGCGATTTGGCTCGACGGCGGTGCGATTGGTGCACTAGTGCGCCGGCGCGCGGAAGCCGTTGGCCTCCGCCTCGGCGGGGGTGCAGAACCAGCGGTCGCCCTCCTCCGGGCGGACGGAGGTTCGGTCGTAGTATGTGCTGCCTGGGACGTGGTAGATGCGCTCGCCGCGCGCGTTGACGTTGCCCTTGATGGCACATCCCGGTCGCTGCTCGACGCATCCGGTTGGGCATCCGCCTGCTGCGGGGGGCGCGCTTGGCTGAGAGGGCGCGGG
>Ga0308393_1000215_pt1 | contig 31444 bp, 30 predicted proteins | sample Hotspr2Sampleee2_FD_202364 | JGI IMG/M metagenome (GOLD analysis project Ga0308393, IMG submission 202364) | Hot spring phototrophic mat microbial communities from Mushroom Spring, Yellowstone National Park, Wyoming, United States - 20050630_ee2 ... | reverse complement strand
CGCACTTTCCGAAAGAGTAGATAAACTTCAGCAAGAAATTGCAATGCGGCGTGCCGCAGAAGCACGTTTGCACGAGAGTTTAGTTGAGCTGGAACGTGCTAAAAAACAATTAGAACAACTTGCCACCGTTGACAGCCTAACAGGCATACCCAATCGCCGAAGCATCGACGAAACCTTGCAACGCGAGTGGCTAAAAGCCATGCGTAACGCTGAACCACTTGTTGTGATGATGATTGATATTGACCATTTCAAAAACTACAACGACTTTTATGGACATCAAGCTGGCGATATGTGCTTGAAGCAAGTGGCGCACGCTATCCGCTCATCATTACGCCGCTCAACGGATTATGTCGGACGATACGGCGGAGAAGAGTTCATCGTGTTACTCACCCATTCCGATTGGGAGAAAGCACAAAAAGCGGCAGAAAAAATCTTTGAGGCAATTCACCACCTCAACATTCCGCATCTTGCATCGCCGACGTCAGAAATCGTTACGATTAGTGCAGGCATCAGCCTCATGATTCCATTGCCGAGACTATCTGTTTCATTGCTGATTCAGCAGGCTGATGAAGCCCTCTACCAAGCCAAGCATAACGGGCGTAATCAATTTGTGATGTATCAAAAGCCTGTCAAAGTGCAACCACACCGCAAAAAGCCTGTGCCGTAACCCCATAAGTTTCAATCTAAACATGAAAGCCCATCATCACGATGGGCTTCTATGTTTGTGTCGCAAACAGTGAGCCATTCAGCGCATTGTAGCAACGGCTTCGCTTGTGCGAATCGCAACCGCAACGCATGCTACGCTCATCAACTCTTTGCTCTCGGAATTGTGCTAACAACTTTTTATGCCGTTGTTATCAATGAGAAGTCGTTTTTTGAGATGAAGAAAATTGCTTAAACTTGCACGCAATCATCTTCGGGGTGCTGCCAACAAGGCGGCTGAGAACATACTCGGAGAACTTGATGCAGGTAATACTGACGCAAGGAAAGATGATGCGAAACTTCTTCTGAATGCACGTTCAGCATTCCGTTTCTCAATCCCTTCGCGTCTATTCCTGCCACTTTCATCAATTCAAACCATCGAACACAATGTTGCTCAAAAACAAAGTGGGTCTCGTTACAGGCGCAAGTCGCGGCGTGGGCGCGGCGATTGCAAAAGTCTTGGCGCGTGAGGGCGCGAGCGTGATTGTCAATTATTTCCAGAGCAAAGAAAAAGCGGAGGAAGTCGTGCAGGAAATCGCACACAAGGGCGGACGCGCAATCGCACTTCGCGCCGATGTTACCAATCCAAGCCAAGTCAGCACAATGATTGACGATGCAATAAAAGCCTTCGGGCGGTTAGATATTCTCGTCAATAACGCGCTCCCGAAGTATGCGTTTAATCCATCTGCAAATTACGTGAGTGTGGAGACGGTTACTTGGGAAAATTTCGAGATGCAGTTCAAGGGAGCAGTCGGCGGTGCGGTGAATGTTATCAAAGCGAGTTTGCCGCACTTAAAAGCGCAAGGCGGCGGAAGCATCATTAACATCTCGACCAACCTCGTCTATAATCCTGTTGTAACTTACTACGACTACACAACGGCAAAAGCGGCGATAGTTGGACTGACGCGAAATCTCGCCGCAGAACTCGGCAAATACGGCATTCGCGTGAATTTGATTGCGGGCGGATTGCTCTCTGTTACTGATGCCAGCGCACCGACTACGAAAGAAGTGTTTGATTTCGTTGCAGGTATTACGCCGCTTCGCAAGGTTACGACGGTTGAAGACTTTGCGGAATCGGTGCTATTCTTCGCGTCCGATTTCAGCCGAGTGATAACGGGTCAATCTGTTTCCGTCGACGGCGGGTTGACAATGCCGTAAGACTGCGTAACTCAAAGTAGGTGTAAGGTTGCAAGTAAAGTTGTAATTTTGCACCTACTTTTCTGGCAGTTTAACTTTCGGTTTTTATACGCCTTTGCAAGAACGAGGTTCGTTTTTTTGAGATGAAAAAAATGCTTACACTTGCACGCAATCATCTTCGGGGTGCTGCCAACAAGGCGGCTGAGAACATACTCGGAGAACTTGATGCAGGTAATACTGACGCAAGGAAAGATGATGCGAAACTTCTTCTGAATGCACGTTCAGCATTCCGTTTCTCAATCCCTTCGCGTCTATTCCTGCCACTTTCATCAATTCAAATCATTAAAAAAAATGCTGTCCAAAAACGAGACTACTTTACACATCGGGTTAGAATGGTTCTTAAACCCTGACCACGCACCACTTTTAATTGCAGAAGAAAAAGGCTGGTTCAATGAGGCGGGACTGAATGTGAATCTGATTGAGCCACAAACGCATTTTGATGCGATGCAAGCCGTTGAAGAGGGCACATTAGACCTTGCGATTACTGAGCCGATTCATTTAGCGATTGATGCGGCAAAGGGCAAGCCTGTAATTGGGTTTGCGCGATTTCTACACACAAACGGCGGAGTAATGTATCTCAAAGGCAAAGGCATTGAGCGACCGCGAGATATGGCAGGCAAACGCGTGCAATATCCAGGCGCACCAGGATTAGGCGGATTAGCCATCATAAGAACAATGATTGAAACAGACGGCGGCACGCCCAATGCACCTCTGACGCCTGTCAACAACGGTTTCTATCACACTAACGCCTTAGCCGAAAACAAAGCCGATGTCGCAACAGTGATTTTCTACAACTTTGAAATCATTGAAGCACGCCAACGTGGTTTAGATGCCGACTTCTTTGCGCTTAAAGACTGGGGCATACCCGATTTCTGTCAACTCATTCTCATCACATCACACACGCATCTCCAAAAAAGAAAACAAGACATCTTATCGTTCTTAAAAATCCTGCGCAAAAGCATTGACTTTATTCATCAATTCCCTGATGAAAGCAAGCAGATTTACTTTAAGCGAACAAATTGTGCGCTTAATGATACCTTAATGAATGCGATTTATCACGCCACCGTGCCATGCTTTACGCACGATTTTATGATGGCTGATAGGTATTTCAACGGCTTAAATGATTGGCTGTATCGCACAGGTCAAATCGAGCATATTCCGAAAGTCGAGTCGTATTGGACAAACGATTTGGTATAAAGCGCACACATATAGACGCAAAGTTGTAACTTATGCCAAAGAAATCTTTTGGCAGTAAGTCTTCTTTGTGATACGAAATGGCAGTGCTTGATTTCCCATTTGAATATGCGCCTAAGAGCTTTGCCCGATGTCGTTATGTTGAATTTGGAGATGATGCAAATCCACCACTGTTGCTGATTCATGGCTACGGTGCGATGTGGCAACATTGGAGTCGTAACATTCCTGCCTTTGAACAACACTACAAAGTTTATGCGTTCGATTTGCTTGGTTTCGGCGAATCGGAGAAGCCAAACGCGCAATACGGCTTGTCGCTATGGGCAAAGCAGATTGAGGCATTTTTGCGATTCAAAGGGTTATCACAAACCATTCTTGTTGGACACTCGATGGGTGGCGCGTCGAGTTTGTGGTTTGCTAACGAACACACTGAACAGGTGAAGGCATTGGTGCTGGTTGATGCGTCAGGAATTTTTCCTGATGAAGTGAGCGTGTTTGAGCGCGTGTTGTATCGTGCTGTCGGCAGTCCGATTATCGGCGAGGCAATGTTTATGCTGTTTGCAAATGAATTTGGTGCGCGCCAAAGTTTAGTGCCAACTTACCTTGATACAGCGCAAGTTACGGACGAACTTGTTGCGCAGTTTGCTAAGCCGCTTCGCAGTGCAGGCGCAATTCATGCCTATCTTGCGCCTTCTCGTAATCCTGAACGATTTTTGCTCGAGAACTTTCCAAGACCGTGCCACTATGTCGGAAATGCCTTGCTCGTGTGGGGCGCAGAAGATTTAGCGTTTCCGCCTAAAAAAGTCGTGCCGAAGTTTCGAGAGATTCTGCCACAAGCCGATGTCGCCATCTTGCCTAATACACGCCACTGCCCACAACACGAAGTCGCCGATGCGTTTAACCAAACGGTAAAAAACTTTCTGATGAAGTTGGAAGGTCGATGATTAGGCGAAAAATTATATTAACGTAGTCGTGAAAACGATTTTCAATTGAAAAGGTGATGAACCTTCAATAATTTTCTGCTATGTCTGATATTGTATTAGACCAATCGCAGCTTGACCCGAAAGCAATTGCTGAAAAATGGCGCACCATTGTTTTCGGCATGATTGACCATGCATATGAGCCGATTGTCAATATCCACACAGGCGCAACCTTTGGCTACGAGGCGTTGCTTCGAAACTATCAAGCGGCAGGCTTCGAGACAATTTGGGAATTTTTTGAAACCGCCTATAACGAAGGCGCGCTTCATCAAGTAGAACTGCTCTTGCGCGAAAAAGCGATTGAAAAATTTTGTCGTTCGGGACTTCAAGAGCGGCTCAAACTGTTTCTCAATATCGATAATCGTGTGTTCGAGATGTCTGATTATCATCAAGGCAACATGAAAAAAATTCTCGAACGCTATAAACTGCCTCCCAGTGCTATCTGCTATGAGATTTCCGAAATGCACCGTTTGAGTGGAAGCGATGCTGTCCTGCGAATTCTTCAACTCACCAAAAGCCAAAACTACAAAATCGCGATTGATGACTTCGGCACAGGCTTTTCAGGCTTTCAAGTGATGTATTACACAAGCCCAGATTTCATCAAAATCGACCGATTCTTCGTTTCCAGCATTGCGAATGATTCTAAAAAACGCTTCTTCGTGGGTAGCATTGTGAATATGGCACATCTTTTGGGTATTACTGTCATTGCCGAAGGCATCGAAACCGAACAAGAATTTTACATCTGCCGCGATTTAGGGTGCGATTTAGTTCAAGGGCATTACATTCAACAAGCTTCCACCAGCGTACGTGAAATAAAACTCAAATACGAAGTTGTAGAAAAATTGGTAAAAAAAGACCGGCGTAAAGTCTCGCAAGACCAGGACATCATCTACAACCAATCCGAGTTTATTCCGCAAATTCCGATTACAGCCACAATGGAAGAAGTTCTCAACAAGTTTTTGGAATACGAAAATTATACGTTCTTCCCTGTAACGACTGAAAACAATGAGCCAATCGGCATTGTGCGCGAAAAAGATTTGAAAGCCTATACCTACTCGATGTATGGACGTCAGCTCTTGATGAATAAATCGGTTGGAAAAACACTCAAAGATTTCATTGTCAAGTGTCCGATTGTCGACATCAACACAAAAGCAGAAAAAATGTTGGAAATTTATGCGGTTGAAGAAACGGGCGAAGGTATCATTATTACGGCGCAGATGGAATATATCGGATTTTTAAGCGCAAAAGCCCTTTTGCGCGTTCTGAACGAGAAGAACTTAGTGATGGCACGTGACCAAAACCCGCTCACCAAATTACCAGGCAACACGCTCATTTATGGCTATGTCTCCGAAGCCCTCGCGGATATAGACTCCACTTACATTCTTGTCTATTACGACTTCGACAACTTCAAGCCCTACAACGACCGCTACGGCTTCCGCAATGGCGACCGCGTGATTCTGCTGTTTTCGGAAATCTTGCAAAAGCGATTTTTGCGTGAAAACTGTTTCGTCGGACACATCGGCGGCGATGACTTTTTTGTTGGGTTCAAAAATCTTTGCTTCGAAGAAGCGCACGAACTGACTTCAATGGTGCTTCAAGAATTTAGCGAAGGTGTCAAGCCCTACTACGATGAAATTGACCGCACTCGCGAGTTCATTGAAGCCAAAGACCGTGACGGCACACTCAAAACTTTTCCACTCCTCACTGTTAGTGCGGCAATGCTTGAAATTCCAAAGCAGCGTAGCCCACTCACGATGGACGAAATCAGCACCATTCTTGCCATCTTGAAAAAAAACGCAAAAGATGTGCCGAGCGGCATTTGTGCCTCAACTATCAATAGACGCAAACTATAAGGCTACTTTTCAAACGGCTTGCCAATTTCGCGCGGCGGAACAGATTTGCCGATAAATCCCACCAACACTAAAAGCGTAACGAGATAAGGAAGCGACTGCACAAGTTGCGTAGGAACAGCGTCGCTCTGTAAGTTGAGTTGTAAGGCTTCGGCGGAAGCAAAAAGCACGCTTGCTGTCGCCGCTCCCAGCGGAAGCCACTTGCCGATAATCATTGCCGCCAAAGAAATGTAGCCTCTGCCTGCAATCATACCGTCCGTAAAACTGTGTTGCTGAAAGGCAAGAAACGCGCCTGCAATCGCCGCCAAAACGCCTGAAATTAAAACCGCTTGATAGCGCATCGTTGGAACGGAAATGCCAAGTGTTGCGGCGGCTTCGGCATTTTCTCCCACAGCACGCAAGCGCAATCCGAAAGGTGTCTTGAAGAAAATGAAGTGCGATAGTGGAATCGCAACGAGCGCAAAAAGAAAAATCGGGTCAAGCAAAATGATAGGCACATCTATCCCTGCAATTCGCTCCGAATTAGAGGCACTGCCAAAGAGAACACGCAGAAAAAATTTCGTTACGCCGACCGCCAAAATGTTCAACGCAATTCCCGAAACAATTTGATTGGCTTTGAAAGTAATCGTTACAAGCGCATGAAGCGTTGCAAATAAAAGTCCGAACACCACTGCAATCCCAACGCCCACCAACGCCGAACCCGTGTAGAACTGTCCAATCGTTGCGCCAAACGCGCCAATCAGCATCAAGCCTTCAAGCGCAAGATTGATGACACCACTTCGCTCCGAATAGGTTGCGCCAAGCGATGTGAGTAAATACGGCACAGCAATTCGGCAGACTTGAAAAAAGAAAATACCGACAAGTTCCATGCACGTGTTGATTGAGAAAGTGAATAGAAAGTTACAATCAATTTGAAAAGCCTGTTAAACGCCTGTTTAACGAGAGTGAATGCCGCGCTTGCGTCGAGTGCGCTCTGCAATGAGAAGCCGAAGTTCACGACTGGCGTAGCCTGCAACGGCGGTATTTTCTTGCGCCCTTCGGAAAAGATACGGAAGCACAAACTTCACTGCGCCGTAGGGCAAATACTTGGCAACATTGAATCCTGCTTTGGCAAGATTGTAACTGATGTGGTCGCCCATGCCGTAAAGTTGCGAGAAGTAAAGATGCGGGTGGTTAAGTGGCAAGTTTTTCTCCTGAATCAGCCGCGCAAGTTTCAGACTGCTTTCTTCGTTGTGCGTGCCTGCGCAAACGCCAATTCGGTCAATATGTTCAAGGCAGAAATCAATCGCAAGATTGAAATCCCGGTCGGTATCGGCTTTGGTATCGTGAATCGGAGAAGGGTAGCCAAGTGCGGCGGCGCGTTGGCGTTCTTTTTCCATGTAAGCACCGCGCACCAATTTAACGCCCAAGTAGTAATCGCCTTTTTCCGCTTTTGCAAACGATGATTTTAAGAACGCGAATCGGTCTTTGCGATAGAGTTGAATCGTGTTGTAGACAAGGGGTTGATGTTTGTTGTAATGCTCCATCATTTCATCGGCAAGGGAATCAATCGCAGCTTGAATCCAAGATTCTTCGGCATCAATCATTACAGGAAGGCGGGCATCGTGAGCGGCGGCGCAAATTTTATGTAAGCGTGATTTCACCTTGTTCCATTCGCCAAGTTCATCTGCCGAGAGCGTTTGTGCCGCGCTTACTTTTTCAAGCAATCCAAACCGTGCAATCCCTGTCATCTTGAAAACTGCAAACGGAATGTTCGGTGTCTCTTTGCTTTTTTCAATCGTGTAAATGGTTTTCTCAACAACTGAATCAAATCCTGCTTCGCTTTCTTCGCCCTCGACCGAGTAGTCGAGAATCGATTTGATATTCGACTTCGCTAATTCTTCTATCACGGGCAAACACTCCGAGACCGTTTCGCCGCCACAAAACTGTTTGAAAATTGTGGCTTTAATCAAACCTTTCACAGGCAACTTCCAACGGATTGCCCAACCAAGAACGGCTGTGCCGAGTTTGGTCAAAGTGGGGCTGTTCATCAAGCGAAAGAGCCAATATCGCTCAGTGAGTTGCCAATCGGTTTTCGAAGCGAAGGCAATTTGAGTGTCGTTGAAGTCTATCAGCGCAAGCGACTTCGGCGGCGTAAGCGTTTCGTTCATCGTGAAGAAAAGTTTAGACCTTCAAAGCAAATGATAAGTAAGAATAAGTCAGCGTAAAAATTTTTCAAAACCCGTTCAAATTCAGCGTGGCGATTTAAATCGTCAGTACGCCTGAGGCAATAAGCAATCTCACCTTTGCTAAATCGTCAGGCGTGTTGATTTCGAGAATCGGATTTGAGATAATGCCGACCTGAATCGTGTAGCCATTTTCTAATGCACGCAACTGTTCGAGCGATTCGGCTTGTTCAAGCGGCGAGGGCGGAAGCATCGCATAAAAGAAAAGGAAGTCGCGCCGAAACGCATACAGCCCAATGTGATGATAGACGGGCGGATTATGAACCGCATTGCGAAAAAACGGAATCGGCGCACGCGAAAAATACATCGCACGGTTTTTTTGATTACAAATCACTTTGACCGTGTGTTCATCACGGTAGCCCGTGAGCATATCGAGCGGCGCGGCGACAGTGGTCATGTCAGGCAGTTCATCGCGCAAGTATGGCTCGACAAGTTTCTCCAACGCTTCAAGTGTTACAAAGGGCTGGTCGCCTTGAATGTTGGCAATCACATCATAGTTTGGGTGGCGGCTGGCGACTTCGGCGATTCTATCCGTTCCCGTTTGATGTTCAACGCGCGTCATTTCAACTTCGCCACCAAAGGCTTGAACGGCTTTAAGGATTCGCTCATCGTCCGTTGCAACAATCACCTTCGAGAACACCTTACAGCGCAGTGCCGATTCATAAACACGCTGAATCATCGGTTTGCCTTCAATCATTGCCAAGGGCTTTGCAGGAAAGCGCGTAGAAGCATAACGAGCGGGAATGACAGCGAGAATCGACATATAAAAAGGCGGTTTGATGTGAAGTTCCAACAAGTAAAGTTACTTGAAAATCATGCGTTGTGTTTGTCCAAGTGCATTTTTGACAGCATCGCTGATGAGAAAATCGTGCGGAAAGCCGAGTTCAATCGCGCTGACTGCGTTAAGTTTATCAAGGTGTTCTTGGGAGAGTGTAAGGTCAAGGCATTTGAGGTTGTCGGCAAGTTGTTCAGGCTTGGTTGCGCCGACAATCGGCACAACGGAAAGGTCGCGTTGTATGGTCCACTTCAAGGCGACTTGTGCGGGAGTTGCACCAATCGATTCGGCGATGTCGACAACGGCTTTGGCAATAGATGAACTTCGCTCGTTCAAACGAGAACTGTTTTCTTGAAGCCGACCTTTTTCGCCACGCAAGTATTTGCCTGAAAGCGCACCGCCTGCAAGTGCGCCCCAAGGCGTTACGGTCATGTTCCATGCTTTTGCCATTGGAAGCAAGTCGCGTTCAGGCGTGCGTTGAATGAGCGAGTATTCGATTTGCAATCCGACAAACTTCGTCCAACCGCGCAGTTCCGCAAGCATATTAGCTTGTGAGACAATCCATGCAGGCGTATCAGAAATGCCGATGTAATGCACGATGCCGCGCGAGACAAGGTCGTCCAACCCGCGCATCACTTCTTCAACAGGCGTGGTAAAATCCCAAGCGTGAAGCCACAAAAGGTCGATGAAGTCAGTGTTCAGGCGTTTCAGACTTTCGCGCACGGAGCGCATCATGTTTTTGCGATGATTGCCTGCATAATGCACGTCGTTCATTCGGTCTTGAAGCGTGTATTTGGTGGCAATGACGAAGTGGTCGCGGTCGTGTGCAACAAAGTCGCCACAAAATTTTTCCGCTGTGCCTGCGGTGTAGATGTTAGCCGTGTCAAGGAAGTTCCCACCAGCGTTGGCATAGAGGTCAAATATCTTCTTGCTTGTTTCGTAATCGGTGCCCCAGCCCCACTCTGTGCCGAAGCCCATGGTGCCAAGCGCAATTTCCGAAACGCGCAACCCTGAACTGCCGAAAAGTTTGTATCGCATTGATGGTCAATAATTGTCTCTGAAAATACAACTTGCGTGCTTAAATGTGGAAACTTTTGATACAGTAGTGCGATTGCCGTATTTTCACGCTCTTTAAGCGGCATTAAAAGCAACCTAATTTATGCGTTTAAAGCAATTACAAACTCAACCGCAATCCATGACGATAGAACTGCCAACTTTGAACATCGTTGAAGGCTCAAAAGAAATCGCCGCAACAGGTGAAGAAACGTTTGTTGCCAAATCGAAACGAAGCTGCAATGCAACAAAGGGAAAAGTCTATATCGAAAGTTACGGCTGTCAGATGAACTTTGCCGATTCAGAAATTGTCGCCGCTATTGTAAAGGCTGATGGATACAGCACCACCGATTCAGAAACCGATGCCGATGTGATTTTCCTCAACACATGTGCTATTCGCGAGAACGCCGAACAAAAAATTCATCACCGATTGCAATCGCTTAAACCGCTGAAGCGCAAGAATCCAAAACTGGTGATTGGTGTCTTGGGCTGTATGGCAGAGCGAATGAAGCAGTCGCTCTTTGAGCAAGAAAAAATTGTTGATTTGATTGCAGGACCCGATGCGTATCGCTCAATTCCGCAACTGATTGAACTGGCGGAGTCAGGACAAAAAGCCGCAAATGTGTTTCTTTCGCTCGAGGAAACTTACGCCGACATCACGCCCGTGCGCCGAGAAGGCGTGAGCGCATTCCTCTCAATTATGCGTGGCTGTGATAATATGTGTTCGTTCTGCGTTGTGCCGTTCACGCGTGGCAGAGAGCGAAGCCGCCCGTTCCAAACCATTCTCAATGAACTCAAAATGCTTTCCGATGAAGGCTTCAAAGAAGTAACGCTCTTGGGGCAGAACGTCAATTCTTACAACGATGAAGCAAGCAAGGTGAACTTCGCCGAATTGATGTATCGCGCGAGTTTGGTGAACGAAAAGATGCGCATTCGTTTTACAACCTCTCACCCGAAAGATATTTCAGAAGAACTCGTAAGCGTGATAGCGGAACGACCAAACTTGTGCAAGTTCATTCACTTGCCCGTGCAGTCAGGCTCAACAAGGATTTTGGAACTGATGAATCGCAATCACACGCGCGAAGATTATCTGAAAAAAATCGAGATGATTCAATCCAAAATTCCTGATTGCTCGCTTTCAACCGACATTATTGCAGGCTTCTGCACCGAAACCGAAGATGACCACCAGCAAACGCTCTCGCTTTTGGAGCAAGTTCGCTACGATTACGCATTCACGTTCATTTACTCGGAACGCCCGAACACGCCCGCCGCAAAGCGGTTAAAAGATGATGTGGATTACGCAACCAAACAGCGTCGCCTTCAAGAAATCATTGCGCTAACGAAACGCATTGCCGAAGAACGTTACGCTGAATCGGTTGGAAAAGTCTATGAGATTTTAATCGAAGGCGATAGCAAACGCTCGTCAGAAATGTGGATGGGCAGAGCCGATAACAATCGTGTTGCTGTGTTTCCAAAAACAGGAAAAGAAAAAGCAGGAGATTTCGTGAAAGTGCGTATCACCAGTTCAACTGCTGCCACGCTGATTGGTGAGCGTGTAGAGACATAAATCAACTTGTTCTTTTAGACCTGAAACACCAAAACGAATCACAATGACAGACCAACAACAAGAGCCGAAATCACCCAAACGAACCAATGCGCGTAAAATTGCCAAAACCTTGACGCGCATCGACCTTTACAACATTGTTGCCAAACGTTTCAACGCAAAGCCAAGTGCAGTCGCCGACTACGTTGATGCAACAATTGATGGGCTTTCGAGTCTCATCAAAAGTGCAGACCCCGAACTCCGCATTGAACTACGCGGACTTGGCGTCTTCGAAGTCAAATTCATGAAAGAGCGCGCGATTGTTCGAGACCCGCGCACGCTTGAACTCATTGACTACACAGGCAGACGCCGAAAAATGCACTTCCGACCCAGCAAGCAAATAAAAAGAGCTCTGCTCGGTAATGATACAAAAGTCAAGAAACCCACATGACCTTACTCAATAAACGTGTTGTTGCGATTGATTACGGAACAAAACGCATTGGACTGGCGCAAAGCGACTTGCTTCATCTCTTTGCGCAAAGCGTAGGCACATTTTCCGAACCCGAGCTCTACAAACAACTGGCTACGATTGAAAAAGAAGACGGCATTGAGAAAATCCTACTTGGCAACCCAACCAACGGCGATGGCTCACCAAACCGAATGACCAAAGTCGTCGCCGATTTTCAGGCACGCTTGCAAGCACACTTTCCGCATCTCACGATTGAAAAAGTGAGCGAGTTTGGCTCTTCAAAAGCCGCCATGCAAACGCTCATTGCAAGCGGTGTAGGGAAAAAAGAACGCAATCAAAAAGGGCGACTCGACAAAGTCGCCGCCGCCCTCATGCTCCAACACTACTTGGAAACCCGACCAAAACACACTGCGCAATCTTAACGGCGTATCGGTATCAAACCCCGTCAATCCATATGTGTCGGCTTTGAGTCATCTACAACACTAAGACCATATTTCAACAAATGAGGCAAAACACGCTTGGCATCATAAATGTCAATCACGACCACCTCATCATTCATGAGTTCAACTGTAAAGCCATCACCGTTTAAGACTGTATCAGGAATTCCTTGAAAATCTTTGCGATAACAATAAAAGGCTTCCTGTTTCAGCATCAACGAGGTCTAACGCTCCGAGTTTGATTGACAAATCCATCTTCAATTCAATTTTGGCTTTGGTGTGTAGTCATCGTTAAACGCACTGCAAGAGTTCATCGGCGAAACGTTTTGCAAGCGATTCGGCATTGGCTTTGGATTTCGCTTCGGCGTAAATGCGCACAATCGGCTCGGTATTGGATTTGCGCAAATGCACCCAACTTTCAGCGAAATCAATTTTAACGCCGTCAATCGTTGAAACGCGCTCGTGCGAATAGCGGTGGGCAAGTTCGGCAAGCGCATCATCAAGGCTTGTGGCGGCATCAAGTTTGAGTTTGTGCTTGGCGATAAAGTAAGCAGGAAACGTTTGTTTGAAGTCTGTAAGTTTTCTTGTTGGATTTTTTTCTTGCCACTCTGCAAAAGCGGAAAGGAAAAGGGCAATGCCAACCAGCGCATCGCGTCCATAATGCACATCGGGCAAAATCACGCCGCCGTTGCCTTCGCCGCCAATCGTGGCACTGACCGATTTCATCACTTCAATCACATTTGCTTCGCCTACCTTCGCTGCGTGATACTGAACGCCGTGCTTTGTTGCCACATCGCGAAGAGCGCGACTGCTCGAAAGATTGCTCACCACATCGCCTCTCTTCTTCGTGAGCCAAAAATCTGCACACGCCACAAGCGTATATTCTTCGCCGAAGAGCGAACCATCTTCACAAATGAAACACACGCGGTCAACATCGGGGTCAACCACAATACCAATATCGGCACTGTAGTGCGCTGTCAAACCTTGTGTTTCGGTTAAGTTTTCTTCAATCGGTTCGGGATTACGCGGGAAAATGCCTGTCGGCTTGCACGAAATTTCAATCACTTCGCTGACACCAAGCGCACGACACAGTTTCGGAATAATCAGCGCACCTGCGCCATTGACCGCATCAACCAACACTTTGTATTGGCGACGCTTGATTTTCTCGATATCAAGTTCGGGAAGTGAAAGCACTTTCTTGATGTGAAAGTCATCGTAATCTTTGCGTGGGATAGCCATTCCAAATTCATTCCACTTTGCTGAATGAAATGCTTTTCTCTCCACAATCGCAAGCATGGCTTTGCTTTGCGCAGGCGTGAGAAATTCGCCCAAGTGATTAAGCAATTTGAGCGCGTTCCATTCAAGCGGATTATGCGAGGCAGAAATGATGATGCCGCCATCGGCTTGTTCAGCAATCACGGCAAGTTCAACCGTTGGCGTGGTTGCAATCCCCAAGTTGATGACGTTGCACCCCGATTGAATCAACACACCTTGCACATAATCCAAGATGATGTTGCCTGTGGGGCGTGTATCGCGTCCAATTACAACTGTTGGCACAGTGCCGCGCAAGTTCACTTCACCTGTATTGCGCCGTTCAAAAAGCCATGTGGCAAAGGCTTGTGTGTAGGTCGTGAGCGCGAGCGGCGTAAGGCTTTCGCCCACAATGCCGCGAATCCCCGAAATGCTGACCATGAGACTCATGTTTGAAACAGTGAGTTTTGTTGTTGGATTTGAAGATGCTTAATGTGCCGAGAGCCAATTTTCGCCAACGCCAATATCAATCACAATCGGCACTTCTTTAATGCCAACTTCTTTCGCCCCAAGAATCATCGCCGATTTGACAAGGTCGGAAAGAACTTCTTGTTCTTCAATCGGCATATCAAAGAGCAGTTCATCATGCACTTGCAAAATCATGCGAGAGCGAAGGTTGTGTTGAGAAATGTTGTGGTCGATGTGAATCATGGCGCGTTTGATGATGTCTGCCGCTGTGCCTTGAATGGGCGTGTTGATGGCGGCGCGTTCATTGGCGTTGCGAATTGAGTAATTCTTACTATGAATGTCAGGGAAGTAGCGTCGCCTTCCAGTGAGCGTTTCCACATAGCCCTGTGTTCGTGCCGATTCCAAGACGCGCTCGGTGTATTGAAAAATTTTCGGATACTTTTGCTTGTATTGCTCAATGAGCGATTTGGCTTCGCTTTGCGCAATGTCCAAGCGTTGTGCTAAGCCAAACGGCTGAATCCCATACAGCACGCCGAAGTTGACTTCCTTTGCTTTGCGGCGTTGCTCTTTGGAAACCTCATCGGTGCCGAAAATCACGCGAGCGGTGGCGCGATGAATATCCTCGCCGTTCTTGAACGCAGTGAGCATGGTTTCGTCGCCTGAAAGTTCAGCGGCAATGCGCAGTTCGATTTGCGAGTAATCAGCAGAAAGCAACTTGCGCGTGTGTTCGCTGGGAATAAAGGCTTTGCGAATTTGCCGACCAACTTCGGTGCGAATCGGAATGTTCTGCAAGTTCGGATTGGTCGAAGAAAGTCGCCCAGTTGCCGCAACGCTTTGATTAAATGAAGTATGCACGCGCCCCGTCTTTAGATTGACCATTGTTGGAAGCGCATCAACATAAGTCGACTTCAACTTCTGCAAACTGCGATACTCCAAAATTTTTGAAGCAATCGGAAACTCTTCCGAAAGTTCTTCCAAGACACGCACATCGGTGGAAAAGCCTGTTTTCGTGCGCTTCTTCGTCGGCAATCCCATTTTCTCGAACAGCACTTCGCCAAGTTGCTTTGGCGAATCAAGGTTGAACTCCAAGCCAACTTCTTTGTAAATCGCCTTTGCAACTTCGGCAAGTTCCGCTTCGAGCGTTTGAGAGATTTCTGAAAGAATCGTAGTATCAATTTTCACGCCTTCCCACTCCATTTTTCCCAAGATGGGCATGAGCGGCATCTCGATGTCAGTGAAAACGCGCTCCAAGACAGGCGATTCGGCAAGGTCTTGCGAAAGCCGATGTTTGAGTTGAAGCGTTACATCAGCATCTTGGCACGCATATTCCGAGAGCCGCTCAATCGGCACATCTTTGATGGAAATTTGATTGCGCCCTGTGCCGACAAGGTCGGTAAATTCAATCAAGCGATACTTCAAATAGCGCGCCGCCATGTCGCTCATGTTGTGCGAATCATCAGGGTTCAGCACGTAATTCGCAAGCATGGTGTCAAACGAAATTGGCGAAACATCAATCCCATACTGTTTCAAAACGAGATAATCGAACTTGAAATTCTGACCGATTTTTTTTTGAGCAGGATTTTCAAGAATCGGCTTCAATGCAGAAATGACAGTTGCACTCGGAAGGGAATCGGTGAAATAGATGCAAAAGGCTTCGTGCGGACGAATCGCAAGCGAAACGCAAACAAGTTCAGCGTTGAAAACATCGAGACTGGTGGTTTCAGTGTCAATGGAAAATTCATCAGCCTTGCGCAGTTCTGAAAGAAGTGCCTCAAAGGCTTCAGGCGTTGTAATGGTGTGATACTTTCCAAGCGTATGCGGATAAGTAAGCGAAACACCTTCTCCGATGTTTGCGCCGAAGTTGAAGGAAAGGTCGTCGTCAGTATCAGGCGCGTCAGCAAGCGTGAGAGGTTGTTGTGCTTTGAGTTTAGAGAGAAATTGTTTCATCTGTAATTCTTCAAGCACAGGCGTTAGCGCGTCAAGGTTGGCAGGTTTGATACGCAAATCGTCTAATGAAAAGTTGAGTGGCACATCGGTTTTAATGGTAACAAGGAACTTAGCGACTTTCAGGTGCTCTTTGGCGTCGAGCAGGTTTTGCTTCAATTTGTATTTGGTGATGCGGCTGATGTTGTTGTAAAGGTTTTCTATCGAGCCGTATTCGTTGATGAGTTGTGCGGCAGTTTTCGGTCCAATGCCATCAACGCCCGGAATGTTATCCGATGTATCGCCCATCAAGGTAAGCATATCAATGAACTGTTCAGGAGTCACGCCATAGCGTTCTTTGATTTCAAGTTTGCTAAGGCGTTCAAATTTCTCATCATCTTTTGACGGTTTGAGAATCTGCACAGTATCGCTAACCAGTTGAGAGAAATCTTTATCAGGCGTAACAATGAAGACTTGGCACATGCTTTCATAGCGTTTGGCAAGTGTGCCGATAATATCATCGGCTTCGTAGCCCGGCAGTTTGAGAAGCGCAACACCGTAGCCTTCAATGAGTTTGTAGATGATGTCGAGCTGTTGAACAAGGTCTTCAGGCGGTTCAGGGCGATTGGCTTTGTAAAGCACGTAAGCATCATGGCGAAAGGTTTTCTCCTTTGTATCGGTCGCAACAGCAAGGTAATCAGGTTTGTATTGCTCAATAATGCCGTGCAAGGTTTTGATAAACCCATAGATTGCGCCCGTTGGCACGCCCGATTTTGAAGTGAGTTTTTGCGAAAGAAAGGCATAGTAGGCGCGATAAATCAGTGCCATTGCATCAAGCAGAAACAGCGTCGGCTTTTGGGCGTCGTTTGTTGGCATGGCTTAGGTTAGGTGTGTTTGAACGGAAAATAAACATTTGTAGATTCCTGACAACGCTATCAACAAAATCAACGCCGCAATGAATCAACCTACCGAAGTCGTTTCAAGCATATCTGAAAGCCGCACCTTCAAACGCGAACTTGGCTTACGCTCATCGACAATGATTGTGATGGGTTCAATGATTGGGTCAGGGATTTTTATTGTGAGTGCCGATATTGCCCGCACGGTCGGTTCGCCCGGAATGCTTCTTGTGGTGTGGGCAATTACAGGGGTTATTACGCTGATTGCCGCGCTCTCATATGGCGAACTTGCCGCAATGGTGCCCGAAGCCGGCGGACAGTATGTCTATCTGCGCGAAGCCTATAACCCACTCATCGGATTTCTTTACGGTTGGACGCTCTTTCTTGTCATTCAAACAGGCACGATTGCCGCAGTTGCCGTCGCCTTTGCAAAATTCACAGCGATTTTCATTCCGATATTAAGCGAAAAAAACATTCTCTTCTCGCTTGGCAAGTTCAACATTTCCGCCGCACAACTGTTTGCAATTCTCTCGCTGGTTGTGCTAACGCTCATTAATGCGCGTGGCGTTAAAGAAGGCAAACTCATTCAAGACATCTTCACCTTTTCAAAAATTATCGCGCTCTTTGGCTTGATTGCGATTGGCTTAACGGTAGGTGCAAACGAAACCGCCTTAAAGGCAAATTTCGGGGAAGCGTTTTGGCAAAGTGCTTGGACGAAAGTCGCCGATGGAAAAATCATTTCAGTTGAACCGTTATCGGGCTTGGACGTGCTGATAGCAGTGGGCGTAGCGATGGTCGGCTCAATTTTTTCGAGCGATGCGTGGAACAACATCACCTTCACGGCAGGCGAAGTGATTAATCCAAAACGCAACATTCCGCTCTCGCTTGCACTTGGCACGGGCGCAGTAACGCTCATCTATCTGCTTGCAAACGTAAGTTATCTTGTTGTATTGCCACTTCAAGGAACGCCTGACGGCACCAATGCACTCGCACGCGGAATCCAATTCGCCGAACTTGACCGCGTCGGCACTGCGGCAATGAGCGTGGTGTTTGGCGACATGGCACTCTACCTCATGGCGGCACTGATTATGATTTCTACCTTCGGCTGTAACAACGGCTTGATTCTGGCAGGCGCAAGAGTGTATTATGCCATGAGCAACGATGGACTTTTCTTCAAAAAGGCAGGCGAACTGAGCGAAAAATCTGTTCCCGCATTTGCGCTAATGATTCAATGCGTGTGGGCAAGTCTGCTTTGTTTATCTGGCTCTTACGGCGATTTGCTTGACTATGTCGTCTTTGCGGTGTTGCTCTTCTACATTCTGACCATTGCAGGTATTTTCATTCTGCGTAAAACGAAGCCTGATGTTGAGCGTCCCTACAAAGCCTTTGGCTACCCGGTGTTGCCTATGCTTTATATCGTGTTAGCGGCGGCAATTTGCATTGACTTGCTCATCTTTAAGCCGAATTACACATATCCTGGACTGTTTATCGTATTGCTTGGCGTGCCTGTTTATTTTTTGTGGAAAAGAAAGTCTGAACCATGAACATCTACATAGAGCAATTTCTCGCCTCGCTTCACCATGAGCGGCGATGTTCGGAACACACCTTGAAAGCGTATCAAAACGACCTTGCGCAGTTCCTTTCATTTCTCAAAGCGCATTTTGAAGTTGAAGCAGAATCAGCGATTCCGTTGCATCAGATTGATTCACTCACGATTCGGCTCTTTTTAGGTGAGTTGTTGGAGAAAGGATACGAAGCGCGTTCCATTGGGCGTAAGTTGGCGGCGATTAAAGCCTTCTTCAAATTTCTGGTCTCGCTTAAAGTCTTGGAGTCATCGCCCGCATCAACGGTTGCAACGCCGAAGACAAACAAACGCTTGCCGACTTTTTTGAACGAAGAGCAAACCCAAAAACTCTTTGAAGAAACACTCGCGCAATTAAACGACAGCACGTTTGAAGGCGCACGAGACAAAGCAATTTTGGAACTCTTTTACAGCGCAGGCTTGCGGCTTTCGGAACTCATTGGGCTGAATGTTGAGGATATTGACCTCCATCAAGGCTTCGTGAAAGTGCTTGGCAAAGGCAAAAAGCACCGCATTGTGCCAATCGGAAAATCGGCTATATCGGCACTGAAAAAATACTTTGAAGTGCGGCGAAACTTTGATACGTTCAATCGTATCGATAAAAAGCAGATAACTGAAAATCATTCAAATCAGGAGACACCACCAACAAACGCTAAACCAACACAAGCCGTATTCATCACAGAAAAAGGCAAGCGTGTATATGCGATGCTGTTGCAACGATTGGTCAAGAAATATCTTTCCGCCGTAACTGAACAGAAAAAGAAAAGCCCTCACATTTTGCGACACACCTTTGCAACGCATTTACTTAACAATGGTGCGGATTTGCGGAGCGTGAGCGAAATGCTGGGGCATAGCAATCTTTCAACAACCGAAATTTACACACACGTCACTTTCGAGCGATTAAAAGAAACCTACAACAAAGCGCACCCGAAAGCCTAATCCGCTTTTGAACACGGGGAGCAAGAAACCCGCGTCGCTCAAACGAGCGAGCGAAATTTCATCAACACTTATCTTGAAAGGGAGAGCCATTATGGGAAAGCAACATCTCAACGGGCACACTGCTAACGAAAACAAAATGCGTGTTCAATTTACCCTCCGCCATTCTTCAAGAAGTCACCCTGAAATTGAGCAGTATGCCCGAGAAGCCATACTGGACTTCAACAAGTATTTCAACGGCGTTACCGATTGCCACATTATTCTTGATCATCAAAATCACGACATTGTAACGAACAAACGGGCGGAAATTACGGTGCATGTGCATAACCATACCTTTGTGTCGAAACAGGCGGCACCGACCTATCAAAGAGCCATCGATTTATGTGTCGAGCATCTCTGCCGACAACTTCAAAAGCACAAAGAAAAAATTAGACATCTCTAACTGTGAGTTAATGATGAGCGGCGTGCCGCACACATCAAGAGCACGTTGCTCATCACGCTGATTGCCCTTATTGAGCCATGGATTTCAACAAGCAACCACTGAAAAAGAAAGACATCACTGTCGCTGAACTCTATGAGGCACTGACCGAGCGGATGGGGGTGTCGCTCGAGCGGCTCAATAAAGTCAGTATGAAACGCAAAATTGTTGAGCGTGATATTCATCGCCCTGGACTTGCCCTTGCGGGCTTTACCAACCTTTTCACCTATCAACGCGTTCAAATTCTGGGTAATACTGAATCGCGATTTCTCAATCAGTTCACCCCTGAAAAACGACGCGAAGCCTTTGCTCACATTACGCCATACAAAATTCCATGCATCTGCATCACCGACGGGAACGACTTCGACAATGACCTCTTGCAAATGGCGACCGACGCACAGATTCCTGTTTTTCGCACCTCGCTTTCTACAACAAAGTTCATTTACCTTGTAACCGACTTTTTAGATGACCAATTCGCACCCTATCAAGTTTTTCACGGCTCAATGGTCGATGTGTATGGTATCGGAATTTTTTTTGCGGGGCGAAGCGGCATTGGAAAATCAGAAATCGCATTGGATTTAGTGGAGCGTGGACATCGACTCGTCGCCGATGATGCAGTCGTAATCACGCGCAAAGGAGAATCCGTTTTAATGGCGAGTGGAATGGATACAATCGGACACTTCATGGAAATTCGCGGCTTGGGCTTTATTGATGTCGAAGCCATTTTCGGCATTCGTGCCGTGCGCTACCAAAAGCGATTGGAACTCGTGGTCGAACTCATGGAATGGGATAGCAAAGCCGAATACGACCGAACAGGACTTGCGCCGAAACATACCGATATTCTCGGTGTCTCTATCCCACATATTCAGTTACCGATTTATCCAGGCAAAAACATTACCGTCATTGCGGAAGTCATTGCGCTAAACTATCTTCTCAAACACTATGGCTACGATGCGGCGCAAGAATTGGACAAACGTGTTCTGGAAAAAATTGCGGCGCAATCCAAAAGCGGCAAAAAAAAGAAACCTGCAAACAACACCAATAAAAACATGCACAGTTCCGAAGTAAACCGAATGATTGATTACTTCGAACACGATTTTGAATAGTCAACCTGCAAGTTCATCAAACAGAACATTTCACAACACCTAAAACCAGCAACGAATATGACACTCTGTTACATTCGTGTTCTTTTTGCAGTTTTGATGCTCTTCACCGCCGCCTGTCAGAAAAAAGACGGCGAAAAACCCAAAAGCACACAACCCAGCAATCCACTTGCCACCACGCTCGTGCTGACCGATAGAAGCGATGTCGACAATTTCAATCCTATTATCAGTTCGACCGTTTCAGGCGGAAACGCAATTTCAATGATTTATACAAGCCTCACTTCGGGCACGTTTGATACGACACAAGGCATTCTTATCTATGAACCTGCGATTGCAAAAAGTTGGACAATTTCCCCTGACCTAAAATCGATTACCTACAACTTGCGCAGTGACGTTAAATGGACAGACGGCACGCCCGTAACTTCGCACGACTTCAAGTTCAGTTACCAACTTTACGGCGACACCATCATCGCCAGCGCACGACAGGACTATCTCGAAAACCTTGTCAAACTGCGTGATAAAAACAGCAAACCCACCGACATCGTTGACTTCGACAAAGCCATCTTAACGCCAAACGATACCACCCTTATTTTCAACTTCGAAAAGCCTGTTCCAAAACATCTCATTGAGTTTCATACCTCGCTCACGCCTGTTCCGAAGCACATCTGGAAAGATGTAAAGCCAAGCGAGTTTCGTTCAAGTGAATTAAACTCAAATCCTACCGTCAGTTGCGGACCGTTCAAGTTCAAAGAGTGGAAACGTCAGCAAGAGTTCACGGTTGTCTCTAATCCCGACTTCAATGTTCCTGCGCCAGGCAAAATCCCCACCATTACAATGCGTGTGATTCCTGAATACACCACACAACTTACCCAACTCAAAACCGGCGCAATTGATGTGATGGATGGCATTAAGCCCGAAGACGCCATCAAAATCGAGAAGGAAAATCCTGAAATCGATATTCGCATTGTCAAATATCGCAGTTATTCTTACTTAATGCTTTCCAACATTGATTGCGAAGCTTATCAGAATGGCAAACAAATTAAACCGCACCCGCTTTTTGGCACGAAGAAAACGCGCCTTGCGATTGCGATGGCGATTGACCGCGAAAAAATTTTAGACGGCTACTACTTCGGCAAATATGCTGAACTCATGACCTCACCCATTTCACCTGCGTTTAAGTGGGCGTTCAATAGCGACATCAAGCCGTATCCTTACGACCCGAAACGCGCCAAAGAACTGCTCGCCGAAGACGGATGGAAAATCGGTAGCGACGGCATCTTAGAGCGCAACGGCAAAAAGTTTTCCTTTACACTTATGATTTCAAAAGGAGCGACCGCAGGCGAATACATGGCACCAATTATTCAACAAAGCCTGAAAGAACTCGGTATTGAGTGCAAAATTGAAACATTGGAGTTTAATGTCTTTGTCGAAAAAGGTCGTAAGCACGCTTTGGACGCCTCGCTCAATGGACTTTCGGTCGGACTTGAAATTGATTTAGCCCCAACTTTTGGAAGCAATCTCGACAAGGCGGCGTTCAATTCGGCAGGCTATCAAAATCCGCGTGTGGACGAACTTAACCGCATCGCACAATCGAAATTGCTTCGTGAAGAAGCCGCTCCATATTGGAAAGAGTTTCAGCAAATTTTCCATGACGATGTGCCATTTGTGCCGATGTTTTGGGGCAGTCGAATTGTTGGCTATAATAAGCGTGTGATTGGCGAAAAGCCCGATATTCTTTCCATCTATACCGATTTGGAAAAATGGACGCTTTCGACCATGCCCGCAGAAACGGCTGTCAGATAACTTGTTGGAAAATCAACCATGCTCTATTCACACAAACTTGTTTGAGCCATGTTTAGTTATGTGCTTCGCCGAATTTTAGGCGCAATTCCGTTGATATTTGGTGTGCTAACGCTAACCTTCTTCATTATTCGGCTTGCGCCAGGTGACCCTGCCTCGTTTTTCATTCAGCCTGGCGTTTCGCCCAAAGTCGCTGAACAAATGCGCGAACAATACGGCTTGAACGACCCGCTCATTGTTCAATACTTCAAGTGGCTTGGAAATATCTTGCAAGGCGATTTCGGACGCAGTTTCAGCCGCCATCAACCTGTCTTTGATGTCATTCTCGAAGCCGTTCCAATCACGATTTCGCTTGCGCTAATTGGAATTACGATGGAGTTCATTTTTGGCATTTTACTTGGCGTCATTTCGGCGGTAAAACAAGGCACGAAGCTCGACCGAACGCTCACTGTTTCTGCACTCTTCATTTACTCTATGCCTGAATTTTGGCTCTCGCTGATGTTGATTATCATCTTCTCGCTGAAACTCGGTTGGTTCCCAGCATCAAATCTCAACAGCATTGGTGCGGATTCGTTCGGCACTGTGGAGTTCATTTTAGACCGATTGCATCATCTTGTATTGCCCATTTTCGTGTTGAGTCTGGGTGGCACGGCAGGACTTGCGCGATATGTGCGCGGACAAATGCTTGAAGTCATTCGTCAAGATTACATTCGCACGGCACGTGCCAAAGGGTTAAGCGAAAAAATTGTCATCTTCAAGCACGCCTTGCGCAACGCGCTCTTGCCTGTGGTTACGATTCTTGGTGGCTCGCTTCCTGCCTTGTTCAGCGGCGCACTCTTCATCGAAGTTATTTTCGCTATTCCAGGCATGGGGCGCATCGCCGTTGAAGCCGTCTTCGCACGAGATTATCCGCTCATTATCGCCAATACCTTCATTTCAGGAACGTTAATCGTGTTAGGCAACTTGTTAGCCGATGTGCTGTATGCAGTGGTCGACCCAAGAATTAAACTCGGCTGAACATGAAAAAACAAGCGTTTCAAATTGGATTGTATTTGTGGTTTGCGGGGGTAATTGTCTTTGCGATTGCCTCGCCGAATAAAGTCGGAATGCTTGCTGAAACTACGAAGAACATTTACTTCCATGTGCCAATGGCGATTACGGCAGTTGTGGCGTTCTTCACGTCGGTATGGTTCAGCGTAAAGTATCTCAACACGCGCAACTTGGAAAATGATATGAACGCCGAAGTCGCGTCAGGATTAGGATTCCTGTTCAACCTGCTTGCGATGATAACAGGCGCAGTTTGGGCAAAAGTAACTTGGGGCGCATTCTGGCACTGGGACCCGCGACAAACAACCATCTTCTTGGTCTTCCTGATGTATTCGGCATACTTCGCCTTGCGCAGTGCTGTAGATTCTGCCGAAAAGCGTGCTGTGCTTTCAAGCGTCTACAGCATCTTCTCGTTTCCTGCACTCATTTTTCTTTATTTCGTTTTGCCTCGCCTTGTGCCCGGCTTGCACCCTGGCTCGCCTGAAGGCGGCGAAGCCGGTATCAATCCTGCCGTCTCTTCCACGACCGACCCAATGATTCGCGCCGTCCTGTATTGCTCTATGCTTGGCTTTATTGCGCTCTTCTTCTGGCTTCACAACCTTCGCGTGCGACAAATGAAACTCTCGGAAAAACTAATCGCCTTGGCTGAAAACCGATGATGACAAATCCTGTTATGATTGACAAAGAAATTTTAGGCGGAACGCCCGTCTTCGCCAATACAAGAGTGCCAATCCAAACCTTACTCGATTATTTGGAAGGCGGAGAAACGATTGATGACTTTTTAGAGGGATTTCCTTCCGTGTCACGAGAACAGGTTATTGCGTTTTTGGAAATTGCGAAAAGCAAGATAGTGTCAGAGATAATGACTGTGCAAGATGAAAATACTGATTGATGAAAATTTGGATAGACGTCTTGCAAATCAATTTCCTGAATACGATGTAAAAACAGTTCAACAAATGAACTGGTCGGGTGCAAAAAACGGACAACTATTGAAATTGATGAAAGGAAAGTTTGATGTGCTAATCACGGCAGACCAAAACTTAATCACCCAACAGAGCAAGGCACTGACAAACGAAATAGCAGTGATTGTGTTGAAAGCATTGAAAGCACCGACAAATCGTCTTAAAGACCACATAGTGCTTATTCCAAAAGTCAAACAAGCACTTTTAGAAATCAAGAAAGGCGAAGCGATTTGCATTCAATAAACGTTAACCCAATGCTCGATTTTCTCATTCAGAACTCCATTTACGTTGTTCTTATCATTGTGCTCATCATTTGGTCAGGAATTTTTTTCTATCTCTTTCGTCTCGATAAAAAACTCACCGACCTTGAAAAAATCGTTGCCGAAAAAGAGCGCAAGGAGCGTTAGGGTTCTTGTTTGAAAACTCCACACTGCAAAATCCGATTGAAAATATCAGTCTCCAAGCGCATTCCTGAATAATCCACAAAAGTTTGATATTTTTTAATTCAGTTAAACCAAAAAGCGTTGCCTTTCCGTGACAAAGCGCGATGAAACGCCGCTCATGCGGCAATACGACAAAATCAAATCGCAATATCCGGATGTGATTCTGCTCTTTCGCGTCGGCGATTTTTACGAAACCTTTAATGATGATGCGAAAGAAGTTTCAAACGCACTCGGCATTGTATTAACGAAACGCTCCAACGGTGCGGCGGCAGAAGTGCCTCTGGCAGGATTTCCTCATCACGCCCTCGAAAACTATGTGGCAAAATTAGTCAAGAAAGGTTATCGCGTGGCAGTGTGCGAACAAATGGAAGACCCAAAGTTTGCACGCGGCATTGTCAAGCGCGAAGTGGTCGACATCATCACGCCCGGCGTCAATTTCAGTGACCGATTGCTCGATGAAAAAAAGAACAACTACCTTTGTGCCGTTCATTTCCAAAAAGCACGGCAAGTTGAATGTGTGGGCGTGGCATTTATTGATGTAACCACCGCCGAATTTCAAGCCACCGAAGTTTCACTCCATAATCTCAAAGATATTCTGCAAACGATTCAGCCATCAGAAATCATCATTTCCAAAAAGCAGAAAGAGCGAAAAGCCTTGCTCTGTGAAGCAATGGGGCGAGAAATACCGCTCACGGAATTAGATGAGTGGCATTTCAGTGAAGATTTTGCAGAGCAGACCTTGCGCAATCATTTCAAAACTCATTCGCTCAAAGGCTTCGGGATTGAGGAACTTTCTCTCGCCAAAGTCGCCGCATCGGTCATTCTCAACTATCTTGAAGAAACACAGCGCGGCAAATTGCAATACATTCGGCGCATCTTGCGCTTTGAAGTGGGCGATTTGGTCGGGCTGGATATGCAAACCAAGCGCAACCTCGAACTCATCTACGCCCTGCACGATGGTGCGCGTGAAGGCACACTGATTAGCGTGATGGATAAAACCCAATCGGCAATGGGCGCACGCCTGTTCAAAAAGTGGATTGCGCGTCCGACACAAAATTTGAAAGTGATTCAATCGCGCCTTGATGCCGTTGAAGAATTGAAAAACAATCGCTCGTTGCGCGATGACCTGCGGCTTGCACTCAAACACATCTGTGACCTTGAACGCGCTCTTTCGCGCATTGCAACACATCGCGCAAACCCCAAAGAAGTGCTTGCCCTTGAACGCTCCCTTTGCGAACTGCCCGCACTCAAAAAAAGTCTATCGCAAACGCAAACTGAATTACTGCAATCACTTTACGCGCGCATTGATATATGCGAAGACCTTGCGCAAAAAATCAGCGATGCGCTCTCGCCCGATGCGCCCGTCAACATTGCCGATGGCGGCGTTATCAAAGCAGGCTACAACCGAGACCTTGATGAGTATCGCGACATTGCCAGCACTGCCAAAGACCGATTGCTTCAAATTCAAACCGAAGAGCGCGAAAAAACTGGCATTGCTTCGCTCAAAGTGCTTTACAACAAAGTCTTCGGCTACTGCATCGAAGTCAGCAACGCCAATAAATCCAAAGTCCCCGCCTACTACGAGCGCAAGCAAACCATGGTCAACGCCGAGCGTTACACGATTCCGATTTTGAAAGAACTCGAACAAAAAATTTTAACGGCAGAAGAAAAAATGAATGAGCTTGAAGCGCGATTGTTTAACGAGCTTCGACAAACGATTGCCGCTGAATCGGAACGCTTGCAACAAAATGCAACAGCATTAGCCACGCTCGATTGCCTTGCCGCGCTTGCGGAATGCGCTGAACTCTACAACTACGCCAAGCCTGTGGTGACAGAAGGCGATAGCATCATCATCAAAGAGGGAAGGCATCCAGTGTTGGAGCGACTTCTGCCCGAAGATGAAAAGTATGTGCCGAATGATTGCACGCTCAATCGCGAAGAGCGCGTGTTGATTATCACTGGTCCAAACATGGCAGGCAAAAGTTCTTACTTGCGTCAGGTCGGATTGATTGTGCTACTGGCGCAGATTGGAAGTTTCGTGCCTGCAACGAGTGCGGAAATCGGAATCGTCGATAAAATTTTTACGCGCGTCGGTGCGTCCGATAACCTTGCCGCAGGCGAAAGCACGTTCCTTGTTGAAATGAACGAAGCGGCAAACATCTTAAACAACGCCACAGAGAAAAGTTTGATTTTGCTTGATGAAATCGGACGCGGCACCAGCACCTACGACGGAATGTCCATTGCTTGGGCAATCACGGAGTATATCCACGACTATATCGGCGCGAAAACGCTCTTCGCCACACACTATCACGAACTTGCGGAACTCGAAGAGCATTTGGCATCAGTGAAAAACTATAATGCAACCGTTGCCGAAACTGCCGATAAAGTCATCTTTCTTCGCAAAATCGCACGCGGCGCGGCTGACAATAGTTACGGCATTGAAGTTGCAAAAATGGCAGGCTTACCCCAACAAGTTATTTCACGCGCAAAAGAGATTCTCGCCGAACTTGAACAGAGCGAGAACACTGCTGAAACAACAAACAAAGCCGCTGTCAAGAACAAAGTCAAAGCCATTAAGCCGAAAGAATCGGGCTTCCAAATCTCGCTCTTTGAAATGGGCGATACGAAACTCAAAGACGCACTTTTGAAACTCGACCTCAACAAACTCACGCCTATTGAAGCCATGATGAAACTCATCGAGCTCAAACGCATGGCGGAAAGCGATTAAATTATCTCTTCATAAAAATTGATAACGGCTTCGGTGTTCTTGCGCACATCAAATCTCGCTCTCACGCTCTCTAATCCTTTTTGGCGAAGTGTGGCTTGTAGGTTGGGGTTACACATCAAGCGGAGAAGTGCGTCGGCAATCTCGTGCGGCGATTTCTCACGAACTAAAATGCCGTTGTTATCCGCAAAGGCTTCGCGCACGCCCGAAGTATCTGTGCCTAAACCAATAGCCCCACACGCCATTGCTTCAAAGAGAACACGCGGCAAACCTTCAACGCCTTCGTGCGAGGGAAGCGCAAGCACATCACAGGCTTGCATCAAACGATGAATATCGTTCCGATGTCCTAAATACCGTGCCTTTAAGTTTTCTTGTTGGATAATCGCTTGCACTTTGGGAAGTGTCTCGTCATCAATCGGCTTTCCTGCAATTAAAAGAAGCGGTTGCTCAAAGTCAGGGAGCGAGGCTTTGAGCAAATTCATCGCAGTAAGCACATCAAAAATTCCTTTGCCTGCTTTGACTTGTCCCACAAACAGCACGATGAAGGTATCGGTCGGAAGGTCTAACTCGTTTCGGAGAGCGGCTTTATCGTCAGTTGGTTTGAAGACTGAAAAATCTACGCCATCAAAAATGGTGCGTTTTTTTGCAGAGGGAAAGTGAGCAAAGCGAGCCGTCGCGCCGTCTGAAACGCCGATAATGCCGTCTGCAAAGCGTTCAATCATTGAGTCAAATTTCGTTGGATTCGTCAGGCGTGCGTGATAGATAAGTTTTGCCGAAGTGTGTTTTTTGGCATAGCCACAAGCAACGGTATCGCGCTCTTCGTCAGGGTGAATGAGATGCAAACGATGGTTGCGAATCAGAGAGCGAAGCAGATGAACTGTGTGAAAAAAACGACGCGATTCAGGAAGCCATCGTTTCCAAAGGTAAGTTCGGCGCAAATCTTCAAACGGAACAATGAAAGTTGGGCAATCTAATTGGCGAAGCAACATTGAAAGTTCGCCTTCGGCAGGCACAGCGGCAAAAGGTTTAACTTTGTTTCTATCCAAATGCTCAATCATCGCCAAGAGGCTTTTTTGTCCGCCCATGCGTGCGTGTTCAAAGTGGCTGGTGTAAAGCACATGAAGTGGAAAGGTCATCGTTCTAACTGTTCTAATTCAAGTTTGTATCGCTCATAGAGCCTTGTCCAATCTACTAATGGCGACATTTCATTTTCTTGCATATGCGTAGCTAACGAAGGAATCGGCGAAACACACAAGCCTTTATTTCGGAAGGTTAATCGTCCATACATTTTGCGGCTCATGGTGCCATCTCTTGCGCCGCGTGCCGCTTCCATCATCACATCAGCGAATTGTCGAACCGTTTTGCCTTCGCAAAGAAAGGTAAAGGTGGTGTGGCTGGTTTGTCGCCAGTGATTGAAGCGTGTGAGGAATAAGAGCGATTGAAATCGTGATTCAGGCTTGTAGCGAAGGGCGTCATCAACAGGAGAAATGAACAGCGGGAGTTTGCTGGTATCGGTTGTAAAAGGTGCAAGGTAAAAGCGGCGTGCCTTGCGTTTTAAAATCTCATGCCGATGCGTGATGAGTTCGTGAATGTAATCGAAGGCAAACGGCTGATGAAGGTAATCATCTTCGCAGAAGTAAATCCAATCGGTTTCGGGGTAGCCTTGTGCAAGGCGAATGGTTTGGCGAATCGACTCATCATTGCCATAAACGCCGTTGGTGAGCGTAACGGGAAAGCGTTTGAAAAAGGCTTGAAGCGTGTCGGAAAGTTTATCGCCCAAAATGAAAATCTCGTGCGGAAGATGTTTGATAGCCGTGTGGAGACTTAAAAAGCAGAGTTTAACAAGTGTGGTTTTGTCTAATCCGAAAGGACGCTTTGCGCCGTGAACGGAATTGACCGTGTCGCAAGTTCTGAAAATGACGCGATAGGTGAACATGATGCGTGATTAAATCCACAGTGAAAAAACCCCACTCTGCATGCAGTTACGCCGTGCAGAAGCGGGATTCAACCATGTCAAGAAAATGGGTTAGCGCGGCGGGCGGCGAACCTCGCGGCGACCATTGCCACGACCGCTATCGCGATTGAAAGAACCTTCAGGGCGAGACTCTCGCGGCGGACGCTCAACGTGTCCTTCGGGCTTCGGAATCAAGGCTTTCGCTGAAAGTTTGAAGCGCGGTTTGCCTGTCTTCGGGTCTTTCTGAATATCAATCAATTTAACAGCAATGCGCTCGCCTGCTTTGAGCTTATCACTGGCTTTGGTAATGCGTTCATGTGAAATTTCAGAGATGTGAAGCAATCCTTCCGTTTTCGGAAGAATCTCCACAAAAGCACCGAGTTCATCGCGAACTTCTTTGACAAGCGCATTTTCATAGACCATGCCGATTTCGGGTTCGGTTGTCAGTTGTTTGATACGTGCCATAGCGCGTTCAGCCCCATCGCCAGTAGTAGAAGCAATCGTTACAGTGCCATCTTCGGCAATGTCGATTTCTGTGCCAGTTTCGGCAATAATGCCTCGAATCGTTTCGCCACCTTTGCCAATAACTGCGCCGATTGCCTCAACAGGAATTTGCATTGTGGTTAAGCGTGGGGCATATTTGGAAAGTTCAGGACGAGGTGCGGCAATGGCTTTTTCCATCTCGCCGAGAATATGCAACCTGCCTTGCTTGGCTTGCTCTAATGCTTTGGCAAGAATGTCGTAATCAAGCCCATCGATTTTAATATCCATTTGGCAAGCCGTGATGCCATCTCTTGTTCCTGCGACTTTGAAGTCCATGTCACCCAAATGGTCTTCATTGCCGAGAATGTCGGAGAGAACAGCGTAGCGGTCGCCTTCTTTAATCAATCCCATTGCGATACCGGCAACAGGTTTTTTCATAGGAACACCCGCATCGAAGGCGGCTAACGAACCGCCACAAACCGATGCCATTGACGAAGAACCATTCGATTCCAAAATATCAGAGACAATGCGCATCGTGTAAGGGAATTCATCTTCGCTTGGCATCATGACTTTGAGAGCGCGTTCAGCAAGGTTGCCGTGTCCGATTTCGCGCCGACCAACGCCAGTCATCTTGCCAACTTCACCAACCGAAAACGGCGGAAAGTTGTAGTGAAGCATAAATCGCTTTTCAGGTTCTTCAACCAGCGTATCAACAAGTTGCGCATCTTTGCTTGTGCCAAGTGTGAGCGTAACGAGGGCTTGCGTTTCGCCGCGCGTAAAGAGCGCAGAGCCATGCGCACGTGGAAGCAATCCAAGTTCAATCGAGATAGGACGTATCGTTACAAGGTCGCGCCCATCGAGTCGCTTGCCACCGCTCAACACCACTTCGCGCATCGCTTTCTTTTCAAGGTCGTGAATGTAGCCTTTGATGGCTTTGTCGTTCAAATAAACTGCCTTATCGGGAGTTGTCG
>Ga0308393_1000206_pt1 | contig 32138 bp, 28 predicted proteins | sample Hotspr2Sampleee2_FD_202364 | JGI IMG/M metagenome (GOLD analysis project Ga0308393, IMG submission 202364) | Hot spring phototrophic mat microbial communities from Mushroom Spring, Yellowstone National Park, Wyoming, United States - 20050630_ee2 ... | reverse complement strand
AGTGAAGGGCTACGGTAAGCTCCACTACGCCCAGACTGGCCCCAAAGTGCCCGCCATACTGCGAGGCATGCCGAATCAAAAAGGCGCGTAGCTCCTGCGCCACCTGGTCTAACTTTTCTCGGGGGAGGCGCCGAAGGTCCGCCGGCACCTCAATCTCTCCCAAAAGAGGCCCCACCGGCGTAGGATTCTCAGAGTTCTCTATCATAAAGCGGCAAAGATAGGTTGCTCAGCATAGAAAGAGTTCGTAGAGGCCGCCAGCCAGGAACTAACATCGCAAAGCGCGCCTCTAAGCCGGACCAATCCAACGAAGACGCTTCTACCTCTGCCCCCAACCTTGCCAGCAGCCCATGCAAAAAAACTTTTAGGGCTGCTTCGGTATCCTCAGCTTGATCTACCCCTAAAAGCCCTTCCGCTACAAAGTCAAAAAGCTTTTCGTCGGGCGCTACCAGCACCTGATCCAGGATTTCCAGGGCTAAAAGTAAATACGGCACGCGAGTCACCTCATGATGGAGCCGTTGATAAAGCACGAGCCATTCCGATTCTAAAAGACGCTGGACTTCCCACTGAGGTTTATGATAAAACCGAATAGTAAGGAGGGCGCCTCTATGAAAGTATCGGCGCTGCTTCGGGCCAGAGACTATGAAAGACATTCTTCCCAGAGCCCGAGTGTAGAGGTGGGCGATGAGCTTTCTTTCTTCGTAGGGGAAGGTATGGAGGACGAGGGCGGGGGTTTTGACCTCTGGGGAGCTCATGCGAGGATGGGCAGAAGTGTGCAGGGCTGCCAAGCGGCCGCCGCCCGCAGGTCTGAGGCGATATCTTCGTAAAGGCGCATCCACTCAGCGGCGGCTTCTGAGGGAAGGGTGATAGGCCCCTCCTGAAAAAGTGGATGCTTATAATGCCGCACGAGAAAGAGCGTCTCTTGGATTAGACTCTGGACTTGGAGGGCATTCCAAAGGGCTTTGAGGCGGGCTTCTGTATCACTTAGCACGAGGAGGGGGGTTTCTTGTAGGAAAGAAGCAAGCTGGGTTTGGAGCCAGGGCTTGGTGAGGGCTTCCTGCCAGAGGGACGGGCGCTTGTACAGGGGAAGCCAGCGGTTAGAGAGACCTCGCTCCGATAGAAGGGCACTTAGACGATGGCTTTCTCTGATGGCATGGGGTCCTTCCACCCACAGAAGCGTAGGATAGCCAGCCTCCCGAAGCCCTACCCGCCGAAGCCAGTCATTCTCCCCAGAAGCCACTACAACTACCCGCATTTCTAATCCAATATAACAATTTTCCCCACCACGGCACGCTTCCCTTCGGCATCTAAGGCGCTGATGAGATAAATCCCCGGCGATACTCGGCGTCCGTCTATGGTTTGGAGGTCCCAGACCGCCTGCCCCCCAAAAGCCATAAGATACCGCACCAGCTGCCCGTCTATAGTGAAAATCCGAACCGTACTTCCCTCCGATAGCCCCCGAATCCCCACTAAACCATCATAGTTGCGCCGAACCGGATTGGGGAAAATATGCAGGGTATCCAGAACTTCCGAAGGCTCCGTCGCCCAATCCCGATAGCTCACGATACCCATATCCGTCACAATAAAAGTTTCGCCCGTCAGGTCCCAGGGATGAATGTTATAAATGTAGGGGGAGGGCAGGGGACTGTTGAGCGGGTTAAAATTGGCTATCTGGCGAGTACCCTCGGGATTAGTAACATAGACCCCGCTGCCAATGGTGCCAAACCACTTGCGATTTTGTCCATCCACGGCGATAGCTGTAACACTTTCCTCTTCCAAAAGGTAGCGATTATCAATGACGGGCAAGGAAAGGGAGAGGTTGTTATAGAAGGGGTCGCCGTAAAGGACAGCCACCCCTTTATCGGTGCCTATCCAAAGCGCGTTGTTTCGGTCTGCCGCGAGGCATCGTAGGTTATTATTGGGGAGACCGGCTAAGGGACCGCTCCCAGCAACATATAGTTGGGACCGATAGCCGCTGATGTTTTCGGGGTTTCCGTTATCGTTGATGACCCGCAAAAGGCCTCCTGTGTGGAGAACCCACTTATAGCCTCGGCGATCCTCTAGGATTTGCAAGACGCTTCCATCTCGGTAAGGGAGCCGCAGCCATTGCCCCTGAGGCGTGCGAACCCAAAGATTATATTGGCCCCAGAGCTTTCCTGCCCATAAATACCCCTGCTTATCTACGTGAAGGGCCGAGAAGCCCAAATAAGTAGGTTTGCCATTGGTATCTACGTAGAGCCCATCCCAATCGGGCACCTCATAAGGAGTGTAGTAAGTAAGATTCTGCGGGTCGTCTTCGGAAATATAGACGAGGCCGCCATTACCGGCCAGCCAGACCCCTTTCCCATCGCTGGCGAGAGCTCGGTGAAGAGAAGAGGAACGGCCTTGTTTATCTCTGGTAACGATGGGCTGGCCCGCAGAGGCCCCATGCGGATAAAAGGTCAGAGCTTGCCCATAATCCAGCCCCCAGAAACCCGCACCCCTATGAATAAACCATAACCCTTTATTCGTAGGCAGCACATGCGTAGCTCGCCCCTCCATGAGCCGAGCCCGCTGAATCGTTTGTAAAACATTGTCTCCCACTTCAATAGTAGCGCCTGCATTCCATCCTGAGCCTAAGATCAGCACCCTAAGGTCCGAGGAACACCAGAGCGACGGTGATTTAGGGTTCCACAGGGGCTTTGTAAGGCCATCCCTTTTTATGTAATAGGCAAAATCGTCCGTAGTGGAAACGGCCCAGACTTTTTCGTTTCCAAATAAGCCCAGGAGGCGTCCTTGAAGCACGAACTCGGTAGGCCAGAAGGGTACCCAGGTGCTCGACCCCCACCGATAGAGGGTATCTTTCCAGCCGACCAGAACCCCATGAGGAGTATAAGCCCAAGCCGAGCAGAGGGTGTCTGGCAGGCCCTGCGAAGGGCCGCTTACCTTTTGCCAGCCTCCCTGCCAGCTACGCCCTTGCGGTAGCAGAAAGACCCCCCTTTCCGTCATCGCCCATAGTCCCTCCGGACTCCATAGCACTTTCCGCACCGGGCTGGCAAAAGGCCGCCCGGGTAACTGAGAAACAGTAGCCAACACCTGCTCTCGCCGCACATCCCACAATACCACCCCAAAATCCGTAGCTATAGCCACCGTATCCCCCCACCCCGCAAAATCCCATATCCGCCGAGCCGAATAAAACTGATTAGCCGCAATCCCCCCCCAGCTCTTTAGGTCCTGCGGCGTACGCCCATACTGAACCATCCCATCGGCATACCCTAAAAACACCATCCCCTGCTCCGTCGTATAAAGTGCCGTCGGCCTATTCCCATGCAGTCCATTCACCCGAGACAGCTCCCGGTACTGCATGCCCTCCTCCTCCACCACAAATACCCCCTCTGACGACAATCCCCATACATAACCTGGCGTGTAACCCACGGCACTCACCTGCAAGTGACAACTATACACACCCCATTCCCCAATCCGCACCCCACCCTGCGCCCACATCATAACCCCTAAGAACATCCATCCTCCGCGCACCATTAGCCAAAGGTAGAAAAAACTCTCCACCCCACAGCCTACCCCCAGCTAACTAAAAATGCCGTATTTTTGTTTAGAGCAATATACCTAAGAACACCTTTTTTACCTTATGCGGTTGTTTGTGGGGTTAGTGCCTTCGGGCGAAAGCTTAGTGAGAATAGAGGCCGGTTGTCCTCCGCTTTTGCCGGCCGGCAGCCGTCGCGTACCCTCAGCCAACCTACATTTGACGTTGGTGTTTATAGCGCAGTACCCGAAAGAGAATGTAGAAAAGCTTAAGCAGGTGTTAGGAAAAGAGGTATTTCAGGGCATAGCCGCTTTTTACTTACAGCCCTCTCGTTTGTACTGGCACCGAAACACTTTATGGCTTGAACTGCGAGAGGATGCGTATCTGACAGAGCTGGCCGCGCGTTTGCACCAGCTTTTGGACGTACCCTTTCGGCGGCCATTTCGGGCCCATGTAACCTTAGCTCGTCTGTATAGTTCCTATCGCTTGCCGCTGGGAAGCTACCCCCTGCGCATGGGCGAAGAACCGCTTTTCTTTCCTGAGGCGTATCTTTTTCAGTCTCACTTATCACGAGCAGGAGCTGTATATGAACGCCTGGCGCGGTATCCGCTACTGGCCGCTTCTAATCTACCTCTATGAATAAGATTTCAGTGCGGCGGTTGAGAGCTCGGCCTTCTTCTGTGGTGTTGGGGGCAATGGGTCGGCTACTTCCATACCCTCGTGCCTGAATACGCTCGGCCTTAATACCCCGTTGAATCAAAAACTGCCGCACCGCTTCTGCCCGCCGCTGCGAAAGCTGCTGATTATACATCGCCGTCCCCACGCTATCCGTATGCCCTTGCACTTCCACTTTCCACTTTGGATGCGCCCGCAATAAACGTACCACTTCCAGCAGCTCTACCTCCGACTCCGGCTTTATGTCAGCCCGGTCAAACTCAAAAAATACATTTCTCAGACGTATGGTGCTCCCTTTTCGGGGCTTCTCTAAAGGCACGCGCAACTCGTATGCCTGATCCGATTCCCGCAAATCAAAGTGCTGACTATAAAACAAATACCCCGGCGCCTCCGCTAAAAGCGCATACCGACTACGTAGCGGCAAGGAAGTTACAAACTCCCCCGTTACTCTATTGGAAGTCAAGGCGCGGATGGTATCCCGTAGCTCCAAATCTACTATCCGCACCCGAGCCGCCAGGGGAGCCTTCGTGAGACTATCATATACAAAACCCCGCACATAAGAAGCTGCCCGCTGCGGCTGGATCTCGGGCCATAAGGAAAAGGCATAAATATCCTGCTTTCCCAATCCTTCAGGCCGTTCCAGAGCCACATAGCCTATGCGTCCGGCGGCATCTACACAGAGGGTTTGCTCATCGCCAGGGGTATTGAACGGATAACCTAAGTTTTTCGGGGTAGTCCAACCTGTGTCGGAGAGGTAGCTCACGAATAAGTCCATTCCGCCCATGCCTGGATGATAGTCTGAGGCGAAGTAGAGGGTTCGCCCATCCGCGGCGATCATGGGCGAGTACTCATCGCCGGGGGTATTGATGGGGGGGCCTACATTGATGGGGGGTTGCCAGGTGCCGTTTTTCCACTCGGTGTACCAGATGTCGCTGCCGCCCTGTCCGCCCGGGCGGCTGGAAGCAAAGTACAGGCGCTTTCTATCGTGCGTGAGGGAAGGATGCGACTCCCAAGCCGAGCTATTGACGGCGGGACCTAAGTTTTTCGGCGGCAGCCAACGGTCCCCATCCAGCTCTGAAAAGTAAATATCACAGCTCCCTAACCCATCTGCCCTATCGCAAAGGGTGATAAAAGCCCACTGCCCATCAGCAGAAAAGAAGGCCGCGCCTTCGTTGCGGTCGGAGTTGATAGGGGGGCCTAAGGGCTGGGCAGGCTGCCAGCGGCCGTTCTCATCCCGCTCACACCAGTAGAGGTCTTCGTCATAACCCCCCGTCAAAGGATTCGGTTCTTTTCCCACCTGCGGCCTCCGAGAAGTAAAGTACAGCCTCCGCCCATCTGCCGTTAGGCTGGGTAGATATTCCGGATAGGGGCTATTCACCGCAGGACCTAAGTTCTCCAGCTTCAGTGGAACAGGCTTCTGCATAAGGCGTGCGGCATGAACGCTGGTCTCTAAGAGCCGCGCCCCCTCTTCGTAAATACGTTTGGGAATGCCCTCTATGCCCATAACTACGAAGCGCCGCAAAACCTGCTCAGCTGAGTCATAGCGCATTTGCGCTACATAGGCTTTAGCTTGAAAGTACTGGCCCCAAGCTTTGCCTGCGGCCGAAAGCCCCTTCTGTCGCTCCATCTTTTGTCCTACCTCCAGAAGCCCAGGGTAATCTTGGCTCTGGAGGAGGATTTTTCCGAGCAGGACCCAAGCCTCTTCGTAGGTGGGTTCCAGCCGGAGGGCTTCTTGGAGGCGGCTTTTAGCTTCGGCGGTGCGTCCGGCTTGGGCCTGGCGCACAGCCTCTAAGTATAGCTGATAGGCCTGCCGAGAAATGCCCTTCGGCTGCGCCCACAGGGAGAGTCCCAGAACCAGCCCCCCTAAGATGTACCTCATGGTAAAGCTAAATAACGATGGATTTGCAGACTAAGTCGCCATTCAGGGTGCGTTTGGAGGTAGGAGAGAATCCATTGGAGCGCCGCAGGCTGATAAGCATCGGGCTGCAGAAAGGCGGGCACGGGGCGAGTGATTTTTTCCCTTTGTTTTTCGGCCCAGCGTAAATCACTGGGCGCATGTATGACCACTTTGAGTTCATGGCAGAGCTCATAATAGGCCTGCTGAGGCGGCATGAATCGCTTAGGGGAGAAAGTAATCCAGTCGGGCTGCGGGTCGGGCACCGGCCCAATCCCCGCCGTCTCCATCTGCACAAAAAACCCCGCCTCTTTCAGGGCTTTGATGAGGGGGCCCAGCGGATGTATGGTGGGCTCGCCTCCCGTAAGAACGACATGCTTAGCTTGGCGCGCTTGGGCTTGGGCCACTAAGGTGGGAATATCATAGAGGGGCCATCCCTCACGGGGCCAAGAGTGCCGAGTATCGCACCAGGTACATTCTACGGGGCATCCTCCAAGCCGAATGAAGTAGGCAGGCTGCCCCACCCAATACCCTTCTCCCTGCACACTATAAAACTGCTCCACCAGCGGATAGCGCCCCTCAGTGCCCATTAGAAGCTTCTCCATAGGTAGGGCGTTGTCTCATCTTGAGAAAGGCCGTTTGCGCACTAAACGAAGGCAGGTCCGGCTGTATCTCGCGGCGACGCCGATAAGTGCCATCCTTCTGGAGAACCCACGCATGCTCCGAGTCCATCCAGAGGGTCTCGGCAATGGTCATCACCTGCTTCTGCAAGTCAGGGTCTAAAATCGGATACACCACCTCCACTCGGCGATCTAGATTTCGCGGCATCCAGTCGGCACTGCCCGACCATATGCGCACTTCCTCCCCAATCTGGAAGATGTAGAGCCGACTATGCTCCAAGAACCGCCCCACAATGCTACGCACTTCTATAGTTGGGCTAACAGACAAACCGGGGATAAGACAGCATATTCCCCGCACTAAAAGGCGGATTTCCACGCCGGCCATAGAGGCTCGGTACAGCGCCCGAATCATAGCTGCATCTACTAAGGCGTTCATCACGAGCGTGATCCGAGTGGGTATGCCTGCCTTTTGGGCCTCTATGCACTGATTGATTTCAGTGAGGAAGGTTTCTCGCAGGTTTTCGGGGGCCACCGCAATGCGACGCCAGCTTCTTTGCCCTGTATTACCTGTCATGTAGTTGAAGAGCTCTAACACATCTCGGGTAATTTCGGGATTGGCGGTCAAAAGGCCAATATCCGTGTACATGGTAGCCGTGCGCTCGTTGTAATTGCCCGTACTGAAGTGGGCATATAGACGCAGGCTGGAGCCCTCTTGACGAACTACCAGAGCGGCCTTAGCGTGAATCTTAAGACCTACCATACCATACACCACATTAGCGCCAGCCTTTTCTAACTCTTTGGCCCAGTAGATATTGGTCTCTTCATCAAAACGAGCTTTCAGCTCTATAAGAACTGTAACTTGCTTTCCGCGATGGACGGCTTCTTGTAGGGCCTGCACAATGAGGGACTTTTCGCCGGTGGTACGATAAAGCGTCTGCTTGATGGCGACGACGGCAGGATCCCGAGCCGCCGCACGAATAAACTCCACCACCGGCATAAAACTATCATAAGGATGATGCAGGAGGATGTCCTTCTGGGCAATAGCTTCAAAAATATGGGGCTTCCCTTGCAGAGAAGGGGGCATCGCCTGAATAAAAGGCTTATCCCAAAGACGCGGCTCGTCAATCTCCTGTAAAATCGTTCCGAGCCGTTCTAAGCCCATCAGCCCCTCTACGACATAAACCTCTTCATCTTCTACTTCTAACTCTTCTTTTAGGAGGTGGAGGGCCTTTTCGGGGAAGCTCTTAGCGACTTCCAGGCGAACCACGGCTCCTAAGCGGCGCCGCCTAAGCTCGCGCTCCACCAGCTCCATGAGATCATCCGCTTCCACCTCCGAAATCTCAATATCAGCATCCCGCGTAAGCCGAAACACACTATACCCCAGCACCCGCCGCCCAGGAAAAAGATGCCTCAAAAAGACCCCCACAAAGTCCTCAATCGGCACAAACACATACCGCTCCGCCGAATGAAACGATACCATGCGAGGTAGCTGATGAGGTAAAGGTACCAGAGCCATACCATCCGCCAAAGTCACCCATATAATCAACTCTAACCCCCGCAATGGAGGCAAAGGATGCGCCGGATCCAGCGCCAACGGCGTCAAAAGAGGAAACACCTGCTCCCAAAAACGCTTCTCCAAAACCTTTCGGTTCAGCTGCTTAATCTTTTCCCCCCTAATGAAGTAAATGTCTTCCTTTTCTAAAGCAGGGAGGTATATCTGCTCAAATATCTCGTTAGCCCGCCGAAGTAGCTTCTGCACGCGCTCCCGAATCCGCCGCAGGGTCTGACGCGGCGTAAGCCCATCGGGCCCCTTCTCCCGAACCCCCGCCCGAATCTGCTCCATAATCCCCGCCACCCGAATCATGAAAAACTCATCCAGATTGCTGTAAAAAATAGACAAAAACCGAAAGCGGCTCAAAAGCGGATGCACTTCATGCAGGCTCTCCTCCAAAACCCGAGCATTAAACTCCAGCCAGCTTAGCTCCCGATTGAGGTAAAACTCAGCCCGATGTAGGTCTACTTCAGGAGCTTTGGGAGAGGGTTTCGTCTCGCCTGACATAAACATACGAAAGATACAAAAAAGGGCCATTCAGGGTGGCCACTTGCCAGTCCCGACGATAGCTAACAGCATAGCAGATTCGCCCCTCGGCATCTTCAATTACGAAGGCATGGCGCCGCCGAAAGCCATAAAGCCCTAAGGCTGGCCACACATCGCTGATCTTTTTAGAGTGGCCGTTTAGTCCCTCGGGCCTTATCCGATCGCCGGGTCGCCAAAGCCGCACCCGAAAGGGAGCCACTTGCAGAGGCAGTAGCACCTCCCCTTCCTTGCCCGAAGGTTCTGTCTGCACGCTGAGCCGCCACAAACCCCACTCGTAAATGCCCGCCTCCCTTATAATAAGGGCCGGCCACCTTGGCTCCCATAAAGAGGCGGGTCCCCACTCTATGCCTTTTCGCACCCGACAAGATACCACAGAACCCACCCGCCGAAAAGCCCCCATCCGCCCCTCCCGATACAAGCGATACACCACCTCCCCCTGCCGCCAAGAAAGCCCCAGCCACCGCCGCATACCCCACAGAAACGCATCTTTCCCCAGCCCCTCCTCTATATGCCCTCCAAAAGGTTCCTCCCTTACATACCGAGCCGAAAGCCGCTGATACAGCCTCTCCAGCCGCCGCCGCTGAAGCCGATATAGCTTATACCGCTCCCATAGCCGATCCTCCGCCACCGGATGCACCTGCCGCAGCGCCGAAAAAACCCGCCAACGAATCACATTCCGAAGGTACTTAGGCTCGTAGTTGGACGAATCCAACTGATACGCCCAAACCCCCCGCTCCCATAAAAAAGCCATGACTTCCGACCTTCGCATCCCCAGCAAAGGCCTGAGCCATCGCCCCCGCCGAAACGGAATCCCCTTAAACATCCACATATCCCCACCCCGCAAAAGCTGATATATTAGCGTCTCCACCAAATCATCATAAGTGTGGGCCGTCACACCCCAAGCTATCCCATACCTCTCTAAGAGGCTTTCCATCCACTCATAGCGAAGCCGCCGCGCCTTAGCCTGCAAACTCTCCCCACTCCCAAAGGCGCTCTTATCCAGGTGGAGCACATCTAACGCAAGCCCATATTTTTCAGCAAAGGCCCGCACGGCAGCTTCTTCCCGCTGGCTTTCGCCTCCCCGCAAGCCGTGATTCACATAAGCCAAACGCACTTCATACCCCCCCTCTAATAGCATGAGCGTAAGCGCAACAGAGTCCGGCCCCCCACTAAATGCTACCAACAGCGGGCCAGGCGAAGCCACAAAGCGCGAAAGCCGCTGAAAAACGCGCTCAGAAGGGGAGGTCTTCAGCCGTATCGGCAGGATTATCAGGCGGGATAGAGATAGGCTCGTCAGGAACGACCGCTACATTTGTTTCTGAGGAGGTAGGAGTTTCACCCGGACGCGGAGGCAGAGCCATGATCTTGAGGTTGCTCACCCGACACTCAAAAGACACCCCCGGTGTATTATCGTTTCTAATGTACTGCCGGACCCAAGGCGTCCCTTCCACTAAGACGACAGTCCCTTTGCGTAAAAGTTTGGTCACTTCCGTGCTATCCCCTGGCCCCCGATAGTAGTTACACTCTACCCAGAGGGTTTCCTCCTTATTGTCCCGCCCCCGTCGGCTAATCGGTACAGAAAATCGGATAACTTGACCTTCCCCTACGGGGCGAATCTCAGCGTCTCGGCCCAAACGGCCCGCTATGATAAGCTTCTGATACATGTTACAAAGGTAGATATTTTCGAGGGTCTAACTTGATCCCGTTTTGAATGACCTCATAATGCAAGTGGGGGGCTACAGAGTAGCCCGTAGACCCGACATAGCCCACGATATCGCCGCGCTGCACGGTGTCCCCTACCCGAACTGCCACCCGAGACAGATGGGCATACTTGGTTACAAAGCCATTGAGGTGGTTGATCTCTACCTGAATACCATACCCGCCGCCCGCGTTATCCCGGCCGGCATAGCTCACGACCCCCGAAGCCGCTGCGCGCACCGGCGCCCCATAACGAGCACTAATATCTACTCCCGTATGCATCTGCCAGTGCCCAGTAAACGGATTATGCCGAAACCCGAATCCACTCGTAATGCTCCCCTCCACAGGCATAACATACGGATAACGCCGAAGAGCCTCTTGGCGTAGGCGCGTTTCAGCATGGAGCTTTTCGTATGCCTCCCGGAGAATCTTGACTCGATAAAGCGCTCTATCCCATTCGCTGATAGGCTCCGCTCCGCCTGTGGCTCCCATCCATGCCGCCTCCGCTATCGGCATCACCCCCACTATCGGCGCATAAAAGTCCCGCTGCCGCTGATAAAAATGCTCCAACCGCCCTTCACACGCTCGCCACTCCCGACGAAAGCCCCGCATCTCCTCCTCCAGACGCGAAAGTTTCTGCTTTTCCCGATGCTCTACTTGCGTAGCCCACCACCGATACCCCCCCACAAATAAAAGCACCCCCAATCCTATCGCCTTCACCCAAAGCCTCCCCTGCCGCCAAAAACTCCGCCACCCTATAGGCGCCGGAACATACACCAGCTGATGCGGATCCCAAACATAACGCATAAACCATGCCTTCATACCCAACCAGTATGCCGGGCACAAAGGTAAACAAACTTTTGCATTTCCGCCTCTCTCCTAAAAGTCTGTCGTTAGCCTTAGGCGCATGATGCGGCGATTCCCTGCATCACACACATATAGAATCCTATCCATATGAGCTACGGCCGTGGGACGGCGCATGTTCAGCGGTCCGCTTCCAGAACCCCCAAACGATACTCTTATCAGCTTTGAGCTTCCAGCGGCCGGCGGCGGCAATACCCCCTCCAAACCTCTAAGCGTAAAAACATACACCGAGTCTAACTCCGCATCCGCCACAATCAGATACGGCTGAGCTCCACCCGTCAGTGTCAACCCCTCCGGCCGCCGAAACCGCCCCGGCACCGCTAAAAAACCATCCGCCTTAGAAGTATCCCCCACCACCCAGCTATCATCCACCGCATAAAACCGCCCCTGCTCCCCCTCCCGAACCACTATATGCTGAACTTTCAAGGGAACTCCCACACCTATTTGCCCCACCCAAAACTCTGGAGCCGTAGATACAAAAGGACTCTGGGGCGGACGTGCCCGCGTTACAAGCCCCCACGGCCCCTTGAAAAAGTCAGGCTGCGTCCCCAAACTGGACTCCACCACCACCGCCTCCACCCACCGATCCTCCGCATCAAACTTTATCACCGCATCATCAGGCCCTCCAAACTTCGTGGCCGTATTATCAGGACCATTCCGAGTTACATAATAGCTATTATCCCCCAGCACAGCAATCCGCCGAAAGCGCACGAGCGTATCATTCGTACTAAAAGTGGACTGAAAGTAAAACGGATGCACGAGCCGCCGCACCACCCGAGCATAGCGAAGACCATACCCCTCCGCCTGCGCCAAGCGAATCCGATAAATAGCATCCAGCCTATAGGGCATTCCCCCTATCACCGTATCCACAAATGCCGCCGCTAAAAGGTCCAACCGCCGATCCTGCGCCACCGCATGCACCCCTGGCAGCGCCAATCGCCCCAGCTCCCGCCCCGCCATATCCAAACAAACAATCGCCCCAGCCCCCGAGTCCGCCACATAAAGTAGCCGATCATACCCTATGCACATATCCACCGGCGCCACAAAACCCTCCCAATACGGCAAAATAGGCACATAACTCACCAACGTATTATCATACTGAGGCACCTCAATAAAGTCTAACTTCGTCTTACGACCCCAAAAATCCCCACACCCCCAAACCATCAGCAAAGCCAAAAACCCGAAAACTCTCCCCATCATATTATTCATCGGCCTTCCCCCCGCCTTCAAGCTGCTTACGAAAAGCATCAATCCTCCTCTTACTACCTGCAACATCTCGCTTCTCTTCTCTGGATTTTGAATACAGATGTATATTTCGTGTCTCATATTCGGCTAATAGCGGAATTTTCTTCATAAGAAGTTCTAAGGACAGCGCTTTATGAAGCCAAAACTTAACTTCCCTATAATGTACCTCGCTGTCATTCCTCATTTCTATCTCCCCGATAGTTTTACCCTCAAACTTGAATACAACCTTTTGATCGTCGTATTGTCCTCTCATCCTGGCCTTGGGGGTTGTGACAGTGAGGTTCTCAGAAAATACATCTAAAACATCATCTCGCTCAAATACATAGAAGTATTCCCCTTGCTTTACGACTAGAAAATCCACTTCATTGCTATTGAATAGCGACTTAGATAGAAAGAACCTAAGAACCTTTTTGTCCTGCAGTTTTTTACTCAATTTTCTGATTGAACTTTGCAGCCTGAGTTTGCTCTCTTCTTTATTTTTCTGATAATCTGAGAAAGATTCTGGAAAAGAGTCTATAAAATCTAAAAAAATCTTTCCAAAGTTAGTGGCCTGAAATTCAGTATTATTCTCAAACCTCTTCCTGCCATACAAAAAAATCTGCCACTTCTTAACACCAGACTTGACTGAATAACTAAGCCCTTGGGTGTCTATGACATCCTTCTTAGCTTGAGGATCACTTCTAAACTCCTTCCCAATGCCTAAACGAATGGCAAACTCCTTAGCATCTTCATGTCCCCGCTGTCTCACTTCCTTAGCCTGCTCCGAAGTCATAGCCCGCTTTCTACCCATGCCTCATCCTCGCTTTATTATAAGAAGCTCTACCGTCTTCTTCACATGGGCCATATTTTTCTTCCTTCTATTCTCCCCAATCCTCTTCTCCCCTTGTCCCATAGTGTAGTGCACAGGGAGCTCTATGATCTCAAAATCTTTGTACCAATCCCTTATAGTCGGGCTATCATTATATGAGAGTATAAATCCTCCTTTATGAGAATGTAACAAATCTCTCAGAACTTCGTGTTTTAAGTTGTCATGATGTATAGGGAAGTTTCGCTGTGGATATAGGCCTCTAAATAATGTACTGTCTTCCCCCAAATAATAAGGAGGATCGCAATATAAGAAATCCTGACGATACTCCTCAATTACCTCTGGAAAGTTTGCACACTCCACCCAAAGCCCAGTAACCCTAAAATCCCTAACCTTCTGAATCATTCTGTCGTAGACCTCTTGTTTTGCATATACAGAAGAAAGCCAGCCCAAAAAACCGGGGCCGTAAGAGAGATTATGACTAAAGTAGTAATACGCAGCTAACTTCACAGGGGGTAGTACAATTTCTTTTTGCCAGTGCTTCTTGAGGAGGTGCTTTACTCTCTTATAGGTTTCGGCATCAGGAGAAAGCTTTCTCAACTCTGCGTATATGTCATGGGGATATTTTATCTGAACTTGCCAGTAGTTAACCAGAATGTCAAATATATCAAATCCTAAAACGGGAATACCTAGTTCCTTAGCTAACGCTACCTCTAAGGAGGCTCCACCTATGAATGGCGAGACGACCCGATCCAAATTCCCAGGTAAATGCTCAACAATATACCCCACCGCCCAGCTTTTACCTCCAGCATAACGAAGAGGAGAACCCATATAACGTTTATACCGCTGCTTATGCCCTCTTAGGGACCTTAGTAGTCTTTCCTTTTTGTACAAAAAGTCCTTGTCTTGGGACGGTTGTGAGAAAAGAGGGAGCTCATAAAGAGGGTTACTCTCTCGTCTTTTCCTGGTCTGCATGGCTAAGCCACATTATACTTATGCGGTGTTGTAGTCCCAAGCGGGCTAACCATTCGGCGGCGTAGTCTATGCGGATGCGACCGCGTCCCCAGCCGCGCATGAGTCCCACCCCCGCCGTGGGGACATACTGTTCCCGAACCCCCAGCTTTTGCCCCGCCCGGATGAATAGTACCGAAGCATACTGGTACTCCACGCCAAGTCGGAGGTTTTCGGTGTTGTCGTTGGGGTGATTGAGTTGGAGGGCGGCTTCTATCTTGTGGTGGTCGTGGGTCCAGGCTCGGATGGCGGCCCCCAGCGCAAAAAGCGTCGGCGGCGGATAAGCATCTAAGGGCAGGTCCCGATACCGCTTATCTCGCGTCCGCAGGCGGGAGTTGGGCCCAAAGTTCTGCACGAGCACCCCAAACCGAAAGTCCCGTACATCAGTCCAATACAGAAAGCCCACATCTACCACCCAAGTGGTGGCCTGAAAGACGTCTAAGGCTTCCCGCACGAGTTTGAAGCTGCCGCCCGCCGAAAAGCGATCGCTAAACTCATAAGCATAGACGGGCCCGGTAGCCCAGTAGGTAGCATAAAAGTATTCGCCCGTACCTTGGGACTGGTACTCAGTGCGCCGCTCTATGGGGCCGCTGTTGAGAAACTGGGCTTGCCAGCCCAAACGATGCGACACCCGCCAAGGAAGGCTAAAAGCCGCATAACTGTAATCCAACCCCGCTATCCAAAAGGTATGGCTAAAACCCACCCCCGCTCCCACTCGGGTGAGAGCCCCAGGATTTAGATAGGCGTAAAAGGGGTCCCCTGCCATAGCCACCGATGCCCCAGCCATCCCCACCGAACGCGGAGAGGGGTCTATCTTGAGAAACGTAAGCGCGGATATGCCCACCCGCTGCCCCCCTAAGTTGGGTAAAAACTGAGCCCACCCAATCGCTAAGCCCGTTATCCACCACCAACGCATCCTGGCAAAAAACACTCAGGCCGGTAAATCCTCTGCAAAGGCAGGCTGAGGTGTAATCCCTAAAAGCTCAAAGAGCTGCTGATCCTGTGCAAGCGGGGTATTAGGAGCCGTAAGCAGTTTATCGCCGAGGAAGATGGAGTTGGCTCCTGCCACGAAGCAGAGGGCTTGGGCTTCTAGGGAGAGACGTTCGCGCCCGGCGGCCAACCGAATGCGGCTCTTCGGCATGAGGATGCGCGCCGCAGCAATCATACGTACGATTTCCCAAACGGAAGGCGGCTCCTGATTTTCTAAGGGCGTGCCGGGGATAGGAACAAGCGCATTGATAGGCACGGATTCTGGGTGGGGGTCCATCGTGCAGAGCGTATGGAGAAGGTCTATGCGGTCTTCTTCGCTTTCGCCCAGGCCTAAAATCCCTCCCGTGCAAAGCGTAAGGCCCGCTTGCCGGGCCGCCTGAAGGGTACGAAGCCGATCCTGATAGGTGCGCGTCGTGATAATATGGGAGTAATAGCTTTCAGAGGTGTCTAAGTTATGATTATAAGCGGTTAGGCCGGCATCTTTGAGGGCCTTGGCTTGCTCCAAAGTAAGCATGCCGAAGGTGCCACAGACTTCTAAGCCGAGAGCCCGCACTTGCCGAACCATTTCCAGAACTTTCTCAAAGTCGCGATTGGAGCGAATTTCCCGCCAAGCGGCCCCCATGCAAAAGCGTGTAGCTCCCGCCGCTTTGGCCGCCCGCGCCGCCTCTACAACCGCTTCCACCGGTAAAAGTTTATGCACCTGCACACCTGTCTGATACCGAACGCTCTGCGCACAATATGCACAGTCCTCAGGGCATCCCCCCGTTTTGATAGAAAGCAACGTGCAAGTCTGTACCTCGCCGGGCTTATGAAATCGCTGATGAATGGCCGCTGCCTGCTGAATGAGCAATAATAAAGGGCGCCGATAGACTTCCGCTACGGCTTCTCGGCTCCAATCCGAAGTAATTATCCCATCTTGCATCCAGACAAAGCTACGAACTTTGCCTCACCATATGAGAAAAGCTCTGTGGAGGCGACTGGGCTGGCATTTGCTCTTTCCGGTTAGGCTGGTGGTAGGGCTCCTATATGGTATGCTCATCACCTTGCGAAACTTTCTTTACAATAAGCGCCTTCTTCCCATTTATCACCTGCCGCGTCCGGTCATCAGTATTGGTAACCTCTCTTTGGGAGGCACTGGTAAGACGCCTTTTACGCTGTATCTGATGGAGTATCTTCGGGCGCAGGGTTATAAAGTGGGTTACATTAGTCGGGGCTATCGCCGCCAAACTAAAGGCCCCCAAGAAGTACGTTTAGACTTGTCCCACCCCGCCGCTCTCTTTGGGGATGAAGCCACTCAGGTCAAACTTCGGTATCCTGACCTTCCCACCTTCGTGGGCGAAGACCGCTATCTCGCCGGCCAAAAGCTCATAGAAAAATACCCTGACACTCAGATCATTCTTCTGGACGATGCCTTTCAGCATCGGCGCCTGCACCGGGATATAGATATTCTTCTAATAGACCTCGCTAAGCCCCCTTGGAAAGACTGGCTTTTTCCGTTGGGTACGCTTCGCGAGCCCATTGGAAGCTACCAACGCGCCCATCTCCTCATCCTCAATCAGAAACACACCGCAGAAAAGAAAGTATCCACTCCATTCGGCCAACACCCCATAGCTGGTTTCGTTTATGAGCCGCAGGACCTATGGCATCCCAATGAGGAGCCTAAACCCCGGCAGTGGCTTCAATACAAACCGGTTCTGGCTTTCTGTGGTATCGCGGACCCTGAAAGTTTCCAGCTGGCTATCCAGAGCATACCGGCTTACATTACAGCCCTCCTAATTTATCCAGACCACTACCTTTATACAGAGCGAGACCTAGTTAAAATAAGACGAGAGTTTCGCCGCTTTAAGAAAAAGCTTTCCATGAAAGACCTCGTCCTCCTCACTACGGAGAAGGACCTGGCCCGTCTGTACCGCAGCCCTCATATCCGCCTCTTAGAAGAGCTGCCCCTTTATGCGCTGAGAATACAAATGCGACCCCTCTCCCCAGAAGAGGAAGCCAAACTGCGAAAGCTCATTACCTTCGCACCGGTTTATGGTAACCCCTGAAGTTTATACCCACTTTCGGGAAACGATGGAGTATATCCGCCGCTATTACCAGGGCAGTGTGGAAATAGGAATTGTTTTAGGTACAGGGCTGGGACGTTTAGCTGAGAGCATAGAAAAAGAAGTTCAGCTGGCCTATAACTTCATTCCCCACTTCCCCATTAGTACGGTGGAAAGTCACTTTGGACGGCTTATCTTTGGAACCCTCGGCGGGAAAAAAGTCGTAGCCATGCAGGGGCGCTTTCATTATTACGAAGGTTATACGATGTACCAGATTACCTATCCTATTCGCATCATGAAGCTATTAGGAGCGCACACGCTGCTCCTTTCCAATGCCGCCGGGGCCGTTAACCTCACTTATAAGCTCGGTGACCTTATGATCATTCGGGACCACATCAACTTACTCCCTGAGAATCCTTTGCGGGGTATCAACTTGGACCAGTTTGGGCCGCGATTCCCTGATATGAGTCAGCCCTATGATCGTACCCTCATCGCAAAAGCTAAAAGCATTGCTCAGAATCTGGGTATCCGCGTCCAAGAAGGCGTCTATGCGGCTGTCCAAGGGCCTAACTTAGAAACCGCCGCTGAATACCGCTACCTGCGCATTATTGGCGCTGACGTCGTAGGCATGTCTACCGTCCCCGAATGCATCGTCGCCAACCATATGGGCATGCGCGTCTTCGCCATGTCTATCGTTACCGATATAGGCAACCCCGACAACCTCAAACCCGTCTCCTTAGAGGAAATCATCCAGGTTGCCAATCAAGCCGAACCTAAACTCACCCAGATATTTACCGAATTAGTGCGATCGCTCCAAGGCTAACCCTCCTCTGGCGCCTGCTGACCCTCAGCTTGCAGGCACAGGAAGATACTCTGACTAAGGAAGGGCGGGTAGATAGCCTGTTTATTGACTTCTCGCAATCGTCTAATAGTACCTACAAGGAAAAGAGAAGCCTCCCCGACACCTTACCCCCCCATCTGGTTATCATTTTACCGAAGTATCCCATAAAGCGGCCGATAGCCCCCTTTGATTCTATGGGAGGGGCGTTTTTTGAGCTCCCATTTTATGACGAGTTGGATAACGAGCCAGCGGTGATTTGGCGGCTCAGTTACTTCAAGCCTTATTATGCGCCACTGGAATGGAGCCCTTTGGAGCTTTCGCTTTGGCAGGCTTCGCAGAGGGCTTATATTCTCTCCACCCTTTACCCTATGTCCGTAAAGAAGCCCTTTACGGAGGTGCGTTTTGATCAATCCAGCCGCAGAACCCAGCTCTTACGGGTGGATCATGCGCAGAATTTCTCTTCTCGGGCGGGATTTCGGGCCCTCTATCGGCGGCGCACCCGCACAGGCGAATACCTCGGCCAAACCACTGACCACTACGGCTTCGGATTTCTGCTGCATGGGGAAACCAAGCCCCACTCGCCTGCAGGGACGCACTTATATGGCCTGAGCCGGGCCTTCTGGAACCAGCTCTACGATGAGATCAATGGAGGAAGTGTATTTGACTCCGCTCAGGGCTTAGCGGGCGCTTTCCAGAAGGAGAGTCAGCCCGTTCGTTTTACTAATGGGCAGTGGCGGGTATGGTACCGTGCCTTGGAGGTGGAGAGCGGAATAGCCTGGAATGGCAGTAAGCATTTTATCGGCCTGCAAGCGCAGGTTCGTCAGACTTATGGGGGTTGGCGTGGCGGCCCTGCTCGGGTCCCTACGTCGCCTTATGGTACGGATACGGTCTCTTGGAATAGCTTTGCTTTTGGTGAAGAGCAGCGCATAGGCTTGCGTGCGGGTAGCGGATATACCCACCTTTCCGTGCATCTTTTGCGCTGGTGGGGGCGCGGGACGGACTGGCAAAGCTTTGACCAGCAGGCCCTCACCGCCGAAGCCCACCTTTCCCCCTCAGCCACCAAGGGCCGTTATATCCCTAACCTCAGTTTCTTCTATCGCTACTGGTTCTCTCCCCAAAGCCCTCCCCCTGAGCTGCGGAGTACCCTCTGCATCTCCCTCCCCTTCGCCACGGAGTTTTCTCTTCATTATAGTCGTCAAGCGCTGCCGTGGTTTTTTTATCGGGCGTATCCTCTTTCCCGGTCCCGCAATACGGAATCTCTTTACGCCAGCTATGCCCTTGTTTGGCGGGACTCGGCAGGGAAAACGCCGCAACCGGTATCTTTTAGCGCCTGTGATGCGGCAGGGCTGAGATATAGCTTTTTTCAGCTAAGTTTTTGGGGTTTGCGTCAGCGGTGGCCTTTGCTTTTGCGGGGTGCTCAGGCTCTTCAACCGGAGGCGCCGCTTTTCTGGTACGGGATGAAGCTCACGGGCACCTGGGAAAAAAGACGAGTAGGCGTATATCCCGCCATTCTTTTTCAGCGGGCGGTAGGGCCGGATACCCTGCGGTGGTGGGTTCGTCAGATACCGGCAGTGGCGGGTTGGGTGCAGGTGAGCTACCGCTGGCAAATCCCTCCTTTTGCGCCCATATACCGCTTAGGGGTGCGGCTGCGTGGCAGTGGTGCCTTTGTACCCCCGCAGTATGAGCCCGCTTACGGGCTTTTTCTGGCTTTAGACCACACGCCGCTTCAGCCCGCTTGGAGTGCGGTGGATGTGTTTCTCACTATTAGCCTAAGGCAAATCCATATTTACCTGCGGGTAGATCACCTCATGGAAGGGCTTCTTCAGCCAGGTAGTTTTTGGACTTATCCTTATCCTGTGCCCGGGCGGGCGTTTAGCTTTGGGTTTGTGTGGCAGCTGTACAACTAATCTTCTCCCAGCCAGGGACGCAGAAACTTCCACAAGCGCTGACGAATGTGGTACACATGGGCCTTGATGGTATTAGGCCTTAGGCCCAGCTCAGAAGCAATATCTTTATAAGGGCGGCCTTCCTCCCAGACAGCGCGATAGACTTTTTGCTGGATGGGCGTGAGGGTGGCTTGCACCGCCTCCACCTCCCGAAAAAGCCGCTCATAAGGAACATCCGCTTCGGCGGCAGGGTCCCAAACCTCTCCCTCCTCCATAGTGGGCCAAGGTATCCACTGACGAACAGGGTCTTTTCGGAGATAAGCAAAGGCCTTCCGCCGAGCAATCGTATAGAGCCAAGTAGAGAGTTTCGCTTCCCCACGAAAAGCGTGGAGCTTTTCCCAGGCCGCCAGAAAGGTCTCTTGCGTAAGCTCATCCGCTATTTCGGGACTTTGTACCCAGCGATAAATCCAACGTCGGACTTGGCTGTAATAGCGGCGCACCACCTCCTCAAAGGCCGCCTCCCTCGTCTCCTCAAAAGCAAAGGCCTGAATTAGCTCCTCTTCGGAGGCTTTCTGAAAAGACGACATAGCTGGGAGCTTAAGTGCAGAGGTAGCGCCAAAGGTTTAAGTCTGAATGACGCCGAGGGGGAAGGGTTGAGGTTCGTAGCCCCATTCGGCGGCTTCAATCATGGTGGCGATGTAGGCTCGGGTTTCTTCGGGGCGGATGACTTCGTCTACCCACAGGCGGGCGGCGGCATAATAGGGGCTCATTTGTTTTTCATAACGTTGGCGGATTTCTTGGAGGAGGCGGTCTTCTTCCTCTTTGGAGAGTTTTTGGTCGCGTTTATAGATTTGGAGGAGGGTTTGAGCGGCTTGGGTGCCTCCCATGACGGCGATGCGGGCTGTAGGCCAGGCTACAATGAGCCGTGGATCGTAGGCCCGCCCACACATGGCGTAGTTGCCCGCCCCGTAGGAATTGCCTACGATGACAGTGATTTTAGGGACGACGCTATTGGCGACGGCATTGACCATTTTGGCGCCGTCTTTGATGATGCCGCCGTGCTCGGCCCGAGTGCCTACCATGAAGCCCGTCACATCTTGCAAAAAGATAAGGGGGATTTGTTTCTGGTTGCAGTTGAGGATGAAGCGGGTGGCCTTATCGGCGGAGTCAGAGTAGATGACGCCGCCAAACTGCATTTCGCCGCGGCCAGAGCGCACCACCATGCGCTGATTCGCTACAATACCCACGGGCCAACCCTCTATGCGGGCATAGCCCGTAATAATAGTTTTACCGTACCCTGCTTTGTACTCCGTGAAGGAATCCGCATCCACGAGGCTCTCAATAACAGCATACATGTCGTAAGGGCGGGTGGGGTCTGCGGGGAGGAGTTCCAGAATTTTCTCAGGGGGGCGGACGGGGGGTTTGGGCTCATGACGGTCCCAGCGAAAGCTACTGCGCCGTTGCGTCTGCGCTACTAAGCGCTTCAAAATATCCAGTGCTTCCTGATCATTTTTTGCCTGGTAGTCGGTAACCCCTGAAATTTGGCTATGGGTGAAGGCTCCACCTAAGGTTTCGGTGTCGGTTTCTTCCCCGATGGCGGCTTTCACCAGGTAAGGCCCCGCTAAAAAGACCGAACCCGTCTTCTCCACAATAATAGCCTCATCGCTCATGATAGGCAGATAGGCTCCACCCGCCACACACGGCCCCATAATAGCCGCATACTGCGGTATCCCCATTGCACTCATCACCGCATTATTGCGGAATATGCGCCCAAAATGCTCCTTATCGGGGAAAACCTCATCCTGCATGGGAAGGTACACCCCCGCACTATCTACGAGATACAGGATCGGAATGCGGTTTTGCATCGCCATCTCCTGAGCGCGGAGGTTTTTCTTGGCGGTGATGGGGAACCACGCGCCTGCCTTGACGGTGGGGTCATTCGCCACGATGACACAGGGAACCCCTTGAACCCTACCTATCTTGACAATCACCCCCCCCGCAGGGCAACCGCCTACTTCCTCATATAGCCCTTCCCCCGCTAATAGTCCTATCTCAATAGCCTCCGCCGGATTATCTAAAAGGTAATCCACGCGCTCTCGGGCAGACCATTTACCCTGACTTTTGAGACGGGCATGGGCTTTTTCGCCTCCTCCCCGTCGGGCTTTCTCCCGAAGTGCCAATAACTCATCCACCTCCCGCATCTGAGCAAAGGTAGCCAACTTCGCCTGAGAGGCTCCCCTCCGGGGTTGGCACGATTTATGCCCCCTCTTTCTCCATGCGCCGTGAAAGCCTTTTGAGAGGGGGATTAATGGGTATTCTATTGGGGGTGGGGTTAGGCTTTCAGACGGCGGAGCAGAGTCTTTCTCAAATAGAGCAAGGGCTTCGCAAGGGAGAAGTAAAGCTAATACTACCCTACCTGCATGACCCTGTGGAGATTGCTATTAGCGGCAAAGCGAAAATGTACTCTCGCACGCAAGCGGAGTATGTGCTAAAAGACTTTTTCAAGTCGCACCCGCCTCGGGGCTTCACCTTTATGCATCGGGGTCGCTCCGAAAATGTTTTATACGCTATTGGCGCTTATCATGCCCAAAGTGAGCAATGGGATGTAAGTGTCTTTGGGCGGATAGAGCGAGGACGATACCAGGTAGAGCAGCTCCGTTTTGAAGCTGTAGAATAGCCCCTACGGCTCGCATAGTTGGTGTGTGGCGGCCCCTTTTAGGGGCCGTTTTTATTTTGTCGGACATGAGAGCGCCCTTAGACTTAGATACCCTGTTGCAAGCAGCCTTGGCCGAAGACCTGGGAACTGCTGGCGACATCACCAGCCAAGCTATTGATGCCGCCAGCTATGCCGCCCACGGCACCTGTATCGCTAAAAGTACAGGCATCATCGCCGGCCTTTCCATCGCCGAAAAGGTGTATAAAATGATTGACTCCTCTGTACAGATACAGTTACACAAATCCGATGGAAGCCCCGTAGAGCCCGGCGAGGTGGTGTTTGAGGTGTATGGAAATGCATACACCCTTCTAACTGGGGAGAGGCTGGTGCTCAATCTCCTTCAGCGGCTCAGCGGCATAGCCACTCTAACCCGGGCTTATGTAGAGGCCATAGCCGGTACGGGCTGCCAAATCCTGGATACCCGCAAAACCACCCCCCTCTGGCGCGCCTTAGAAAAGTGGGCCGTCCAATTAGGAGGCGGCATCAACCACCGCTTCGGGCTATATGATCAGTTTCTTATCAAGGACAATCACATAGACTTAGTGGGGGGCGTGGGAAAAGCGATTGCCCGGGTCGTGGCATACAAAAAAGCGCGCCAACTTTCGGCACCGATCGTGGTGGAGGTGCGCAATCTTCGGGAGATTGCCCAGGCTTTGGAATGGCAGGGAGAGATAGAGCGGCTTTTACTGGATAACTTTACTCCGGATCAGGTGCGGCGAGCGGTGGAGTATATTGGGGGACGGATAGAAGTAGAGGTCTCTGGCGGTATTACCCTGGAGAATGCTCGGGCTTATGCGGAGGCCGGGGCTCGTTATTTGTCTGCGGGGTCGCTCACCCACTCCGCCCGGGCGCTGGATATAAGCCTCAAGGTTCGTCGTAGAGAGGGGGGAAGCGGCTCGGCTCTACCTCCCGCATAAGGTGGTAGATACGGCCTATGATGAGTTCTCGGTTAGGCTTGGAGAAGTAGTCGCCGTCGGAGCCATAGGCTGGCCGGTGGTCTTTGCCAGGTATAGTAAGGGGCGGCACCTCCAGCCAGTAAAAACCCCCTTGCCGCTCCAAGATATGCCATAAAAGATACGCAGTGGCCCCACCAGAAACATCCTCATCCACTATCACTAAGCGGCCCGTCTTCTGGAGAGAACGAAGGGTTTCTCCCTCTACATCAAAAGGTAGCAGAGTCTGGGCATCTATCACTTCGCAGGAGATACCCATTTCTTGTAGGGCCGTGGCGGCTTCTAACACGATACGCAAGGTAGCACCATAAGAAACCACGGTTACATCGGTACCGGGGCGCACGACCTCAATCCGACCAATAGGCACTCGGAAGGTGCCGATACTGGAAGGGAGGGCTTCTCTTAGGCGATAGCCGTTGAGAACCTCTATGAGGAGGGCGGGTTCGTCTGCTTGCAGAAGCGTATTGTAGAGGCCGGCTGCCTGCGTCATATTGCGGGGCACAAGGATATACATACCCCGGAAGGCTCCCAGCAAAGTCTGCATGGGAGAACCCGAATGCCAGATACCTTCCAAACGGTGGCCCCGGGTGCGCACAATAAGGGGAACTTTTTGTTGGCCGACGGTGCGCCAGCTTAACGTAGCCACATCATCGCTGAGGATTTGGAGAGCATAGAGTAAGTAGTCTAAGTATTGCACCTCTGCGATAGGTCGCAGGCCACGCAGAGCTAAGCCAATGCCTTGTCCGATGATAGTGGCTTCCCGAATGCCCGTATCTGCTACGCGGAGTTCCCCAAAGAGGGCCTGCAAACCGGCTGCCCCTTGATTGACATCGCCCAAGCGGCCTACATCCTCTCCAAAAAGCACGATGCGCGGGTCTCGAGCCATAGCTTCGCGAAAGCAGGCATTGATGATTCGGAAACCCTCTACGAGGGGTGCATCTGGGGCATATTGAGCTGGTTCGGGCTTCACCTGCAAAGCCGTGCCCCGATAAAGCCAAGTCTCATAGGCCTGCTCGCGCTCCCGATAATACTCCCGGTATAGACGCCGAACGGTCTCTCCCTCTGGACTACCCCGCCAGCGCCGCACACTCTGGTGCAAAATCTCAAAGACCTCCCGATAGGTAACGGGTTTGAGCTTTTGAAGGGCTTCTTTTTCGGGAGAAGGGGGAGTGGCGGCCACGGCTTTTTGACGAAAGGCTTCTATGGGGCGCAGGTAGGCTTCCCAGGCTCGCTTCTGGGCTTCTCGCACTTCCCGCTGAGCTTCCGCCTCAATCGCTTGAAGTTCCTCTTCTGTGGCTAAGCCTTCTTCTAAGAGCCATAGACGCATCCGATAGAGGCCATCATATTCTTTTTCCCAGGCTAAGCGCTCTGGGGACTTGTAGCGCTCGTGGCTGCCTGAGGTGGAGTGGCCTTGGGGCTGCGTCAGCTCCGTAACATGAATCAAGGCGGGTTCGTGGGTTTTGCGCACTTTCTCGGCGGCGGTGAGGTAAGTTTCTACTAGAGTGGGGTAATCCCATCCCCGAACCTGATAAATCGCTATGCCGGGTTTTTTGTCGGTTTGGAAGCCGGCTAAGGCCTCGGAGATGCTGGCTTTGACAGTCTGATACTCTACGGGAACGGAAATGCCGTAGCCGTCATCCCATACGCTTATGATAGCGGGAGCTTGCAAGACAGCTAAGGCGTTCAGACTTTCCCAGAAGAGCCCTTCGCTGGTGCTAGCATCGCCAATAGTGCCCCATGCAATTTCGTCGCCATTTTGGGAAAGGTCGGTAAGAGCCCTCAGCTCAGGAATATGGCGAAAGAGAACGGAGGCCCAAGCAAGACCCACGAGCCGGGGCATCTGGCTGGCCGTGGGAGAAACATCGGAGACGCTGTTTTTGAGGCGAGCCAGCGGAAGCCACTGACCCGACTTATCTAAGAAGGGCGTGGCAAAGTGATTATTCATTTGTCGCCCCCCAGAAGCAGGCTCCTGTTCCAAGTTCGCATCCGCATAAAGCTGAGCAAAGAACTGCTCTACGGTCAGCAGACCCGCCGCCAGCATGAAAGTCTGGTCTCGGTAATAGCCCGACCGAAAGTCCCCGGGCCGAAAAGCATGGGCCATGGCCAGCTGAGGCAGTTCCTTCCCATCGCCGAAAATGCCAAACTTCGCTTTGCCTGTAAGCACTTCTCGCCGACCTAAAAGACTCGTCTGCCGACTGATGTGGGCTATGCGATAATCTTGGAGGATGGCTTCTCGGGTGAGGCCCCCAGGCAAACGCACCTTGACCTTAGCCATTGCACAAAGATAACCACAAGAGGGATCATGCCTGCAATAGAATCTCTGTTTGGGGAGGAGGCGATGGGGTTGGGGGGTAGGTTTAGACGATCCCCCGCCCAGAAAAGCCTTTCCCTAAGCTCACCCACCCACACCTAAGCTCAGGGGGATGTTATACTGTTTCCTGGCACAGACTTTTTCTTTTTAGGCGGTACCAGCCCAAAATGTCCTTCTTACCATTCGTTGGTATTACATCCCCCCACTCCCTACACCCTCTCCCCCCTTCTTAAGGGGGGAGAGGGGGGATCGTACACCCATGTGCCGTGCCCCTTCGGCGCCCTCCTCGTGACCTTATACCATTTTGAGGCCAAGGCCTTCTTAATGTGAAGAGGGGATGGGCGCTGGCCGCCGCTCGAAAAGAACGTTTATAACGGGAAATGGTATTAGACGATCCCCCCCAGAAAAGCCTTTCCCTAAGCTCATACTCAGCAACGCCTAACCTTACGGCCATTTTAGGCAGTCCCCTGTAGAGTCTGAGAGCCTTTTCTGACCTATGCCAGAAAGTACTGAATGCTGGCAAATCCCCGAGCGCCTAAGGCACGGGCTTTTTCTATGCGGTCAGGGCTGGTGAAGCCTCCGATGGCTATGATGGGGAAGTTGGGGAAGCGCTCCACCGCTTCCTGAAGGGTGGAGAGGGGGAGAGGGGCCTGCAGGGGATGGGAAGCTGTCTGGTAGAAGTGGCCCAGCCAGGCATAGTCGGCCCAGGTGGTGGCTTCTTCCAGCTCTAATAGGTTGTGGCAGGAGCGGCCAAAGAGGTAGGAGGGATGGGGCCGATCGGTAGGGGGGGTGTCGCTGGCCGTGAAATGCTTGCCATGGCCGTAGAAGCCGGGACCGCTTCGGCTGTGCCAGAGCCAACGGACGCCCTCCCACCTTTGCGCCCACCGCCACAGCTCCTCCATAGAAAGAGGCACCCCCAGCCGCAAAACCAACATTGTCGCTCCCCGTGCTAAGGCGTTCTCCGTCCACCGATCCAGCGAATCCACCGAAAGCGGTGTTACCGCCACCTGCTCCCAGGGCAAAAGCTTACTCAACCCGAGAAAGGAGGAAGTAGTATCGGCGTCCATTCGGGCGCACCTCTTTGACCGCAGGCGGAAGCGCGTAAGTCCGCCAGCTATTACTGACCGAAAAGCGCTTCACCTCCCCATCCACCAAAAACTCCACGGGATAGTCAAAACCGCTTACCGACGTCAACCACCGCACCTTAAGGCGCTTTTCCCCTTCCCCCTCCTCTAATCCGTACTGAAGAATAGGAGGCCGAGCCTCTCCCAGATAGGCCCAGAAAAATGGCTCATAGCCCCCCCCTAATTGGCGACTGATGAAAGCGATCACCTCTTCTGTGGAGGTTACCCTGAAGCTAAAGCTATCCTGCAAGGCCCTCAGCATCCGAAACCATAGGGAGTCATTATCCACGATGCTGCGCAGGGTGTGGAGCATCCAGGCGGACTTGTAGTAGATGTCGGTGTTTCGGGTCTGGTCGTAGTTGATCCCCTTGGGGCCTTGGATGGGGCGGCGATTTTGGATGTTGGATTTTTGGGAAAGGAGGTAGCGGATAGCCGCTTCGTAGCCGTGGTAATATTCTATGTAGAGGGCTTCGCTGTAGGTGCAGAAGCCTTCCTGCACCCAGAGGTCGGCGTTATCCGCCACTGTAACATGATTACCCCACCATTCATGCCCTGTTTCATGCAGGATGATGTAATCAAGGTCCCAGTCGGGGTCTTTTCGGAAGTGGTTGCCGTAGGCGATGGCGCTTTGGTGCTCCATGCCATAGTAGGGGGATTCCACGAGGCCATACCCATCCCGTTGGGGCGGGAAGGGACCAAAGTAATGCTCCATGGCACGCAGGACTTTACGGGCTTCGGCGGCCATGTAAGGATAACCTTTACCTGCATTTTCTGGCAGGAGGGTAAAACGCATCGGGATCACTTGGCCTGAGATAGAGTGGAAAGTATCTTCCCGAGTGACGTAGCCCGGAGCCGCATAGAAGGTTACATTGTAGGTATTGATGGGATAAGTAACGCGATAGGTAAAGCAGGAGTCGGAGCCTTGGGTGAAGGAGCGGGTGGGTTGGCCATTGGCCACGGCACGCAGGGGGGCAGGCACGCAAATGGTGATTTGGAGGCTGTCGGGTTCGTCGGAGAGGTGGTCTTTGAGGGGCCACCAGATGCTGGCACCCAGCCCTTGGCATGCTACGCCGATCCAGGGTTGACCGCTGGGTGTTTGCCTCCAGACAAAGCCGCCATCCCAAGGGGGCAGGGGGGCCGACCTCGGCTTTCCCCTGTAACGCACCTGCCAAGTATGCAAACTGCCCCTCGGCCAGCTTTTGCTTTCCGGAATCGCTACCCAGATTGCCCGGGTATTAGGAACGCGCCGATACCGAGCTTTCGCCCCATCTACCCATATCCCCTCTATCGTGAGTCGCTCATCTAAGTCTATCTGAAGGGTATCGCTCCCCCCCTGCCACAGAAAACGACAAGTAACTTCCCCTGCTATCGCCTGCTGCTTAGGAGCTACTCGCACTGCTATGTCATAAAATCCTACCTCGTAGCAGGTTCGGTAGGGATTGAGACTGCCTAAGAGAGTATCGGCAAGGCTGGGTTTCTTGGAATTGCCCTGCTGCGCACACGCCAGAAGGGGTAAAAGCAAACTACCTACGAAGAGCCGCCGCATAAAACTAAACCACATAAGCGATACAGAAGGTGAGCCGACACAATAGCGTCTATTTCGGCGCCGCCCGTTTCACACAGATCAAAAGCTATAACCTTTCGGCCCGAACGCACAATGGAGTCTAAGAGAAAGCTAAGCTGTTCGTAGTTGAGTCCGCCGGGGACGGGGGTGCCGGTATTGGGGACATAGCCTACTTCCAGAACATCTACATCCAGGCTGATATAGACATTTTCGGGGAGGAGGCTCACGATCTCGCTGCAGACTTCGCTCCAAGGGCGGCCTTGGTACAGCGTCCGAAAGAGCCGCCGCATTTCATATACTTGGATTCGGGGATAGTGGAGCCGGGCATATTCTACTTCGCTTCTATCCCAGTCGCGCACGCCTACGGCCAGCAGGCGGTTTATTCCCCGCTCCTGAGAAGCATGATAAAGTACGGTGGCATGCGAATAGCGCCTCCCCCGGTAAGAGGGCCGCAAGTCTGCATGCGCATCCAGATGCAAAAGCGCATACCCCGGCCGCTCCTGGCTTAGCACCCGATGCACCCCAATCGGCACGCTATGATCTCCCCCAATAACCCCGAATGGCTTACCCGTCCGAAGCACTTCCCGCACCCAATCCATAACCGGATGAAGCACCTGAGCCTCATAAAGCGCATCTCTATCCTCCTCTGGAGGTAAGGCCTCCAGAGGCAGATGCTCGAGGTATATTTGGGCGTTCTCTAAGGCTTCGCAGTCAGGGCTGTAATGGTCTATATGGGTGGAAACCGCTTGGATGAGGCGAGGCGCATGGGCGGTACCAGAGCGGAAGCTGATACCGCCTTCCCAGGGGATGCCCAAAAGGTAGATATCCGCCTTCTCCCAGGTAGCCTGGCGCTCATAAATGGCTTCCCCTGTGCGGATAGCCGCGCGCAGCATAAGGCAAAGGTAGGGGAGGATGGGGGTTTCTGCGCCTGAGCTACTCTTACTTTCCTGCCTGGGCCTTGAGCCACGCCAGAATCTCAGAAGGGCTATTTTCTGGGGAGACCCCGCGCCGAATCAGAGCCACTTTCCCATCGGGGGCTATCACCACCACATCCCTACTGCACATCCCCGCAAAGACCTTCACACCAAAAGCCTTAGCCACCTCTCCCCCCTTATCCGTCAAGAGGGGCACCCGTAACCGATACTTCTGCCGAAATCGCTTATGACTCTCCGCACCCTGCAAACTAATCCCATACACTTGGGCCTTGACCTTGTAAAACTCGTCCAGCAGCCGAGAGAATTCCTGCGCCTGTTTAGTGCATCCGGGCGTATCGTCGTGGGGGTAAAAGTATAGCACCACCCACTGCTCTTTTAGCTGGGCCAAATTGACCACTTGGCCGTTCTCGTCCTGGGCAGATAGGGTAGGTGGAATGGCATCACCGACTTGCAGGCTCTGAGCAGAAAGGATAGCTCCTAAGAGGCTACCCATGGAAAGCCAACGCATGTTTCTCAGAACAGAATATCTTTGGGTGATGTTTGTGCGAGTGGTGGTGGGGCTTGGGGTGGTGCTGTGGGGGTGTCGGCGAGTAGAGGCCCCTGACTGGGCGGAGGGGTCTGGCTACCCGGATAGTGTGGCGGCGATACTCGTGCGGCGGTGTGCGGGCTGTCATGGGGCCGGTGGGGCTTTGGGGGGCTCGGATCATGGGCATGGTAATGATAGCCCTTTGCCTGCACCGCTGACGGGCACGAAAATCAACCTCACCCAATGGGATAGTCTTTTTTATGGGTACCGGGGAGAGGTGCCCATGGTGGTGCCGGGTTTCCCCGAATGGTCCCACCTCCTATGGCAGGTCAATCGCTTCCCTGAGATAGCGCCCACCGCTGAGCCTATCATGCCCCCACCCCATCCCGACAGCAGCAATCTCCTTACACGTGAGGAGGTTCTGCGCCTCAAAGCGTGGATCGCCGCAGGCGCCCCCAATAAAGAGGGCCGCCGCCCCTACGCCGAAATGACCTCCACCCCCCATCGTAAGGTCTTCGTCTGCAACTCCGGAAGCGACCTCATCGCCGTCTTTGACGCCGATACCTATCGGCTCATCGCATATATCCCCGTAGGAGTAGCACCAGGAATCATAGAAAGTCCGCATTATGTGCAAATTTCGCCAGACCAGCGCTACCTCTATGTAACCCTCATCGCAGGCAGCGCCGTAGAGAAATACCGCACCGATACCTACGAAAAAGTAGGACGCGTAGAAGTAGGCCCCGAACCTGCCCATATTGAGTTTAGCCCGGACGGGCGGCACGCGGTGATTACCCATTTTACCGACTTAGCCCCCGTCAAGCTCACCCTGATAGATGCAGAGGCCATGGTCGTCTTAGATGAACTGCGGGATGCTTCAGGACTCATCATAGCTCGGCCTCACGGCCTGTGGATAACCCCAGACTTCCGATATGCGTATGTAACCGCCAACTCGGGCAACTACCTCACCAAAGTGGAAATTAGTCCTGACAGACGGCGTTTTGTGAACTTTACGCAAATACCCCTGGCACCGGGTCTAACCCCTCAAATCACCAATCGCTGGGGGCCTTACCAACTCTTAGCCCCCGCTGAGAGTCCTTATTACTTTGTAAGCTGTGATGCTTCTCACGAAGTGCGGGTTTTTAGCAAAAATGCGGATACGCTCGTGGGGGTTTTACCTGTAGCTTCGGCTCCGAAGCTCATGGCGTATGAGGGAGGGCTTTTGTATGTAGCCTGTCTAAAAGCGGACGCCCCTGCCTTGCAAGGCGATAAGCGGGGAGCTATTGCTGTCATAGATGCCCAGCAGCTTCGGATGCTAACGCACCTTTACAATACCGGACATTTACCTCGGGGGATTGGGGTAGATCCCATAAAGCGCAAACTCTGGCTCTCCTTTGAGAATACCGCCGGGGCCGACCCGCCGCATCATTATGTAGGAGGCTTAGCCGGAGCCCCCGCCAAAGCCTATATCCTTAGCATACCCACCTTCCAAACCGAAGCTATCCGAGAAATGGCTTTAGTCGGGTATGGATTAGCCATCTCGCCCTAAGCAGTGATACTTTTTTCTTACCTTCGCACAAGTGCCCATGAACGTCTCCTATGAGCACAGGACTCTATTTCGGTACGAGGGTCCCATAGATATGCAGCTTTTACCCCAGATTGTAAAAAGCGTAGAGCAGCTCCTCATCGGAGAAAAAATCCGCGTCCCTCTACGCAGGAAAATCATCAGTACCCTCATAGAACTCGCCCAAAACGTGATCCATTACAGCATTACGAACTACCCCTATGCAAATCCTGCTATCAGCCTCACCCGAGAAGGCGATAAT
>Ga0308393_1000203_pt1 | contig 32264 bp, 27 predicted proteins | sample Hotspr2Sampleee2_FD_202364 | JGI IMG/M metagenome (GOLD analysis project Ga0308393, IMG submission 202364) | Hot spring phototrophic mat microbial communities from Mushroom Spring, Yellowstone National Park, Wyoming, United States - 20050630_ee2 ... | reverse complement strand
CCGCCCCGCAGGGGGATGGGGAAACCAGGTTTCCCCATACCCAACCCGGTGGGAGGGTCTGGGCGGGCGCAGCCCTCCCAGGAACAACCTGTTTTCATCCCGTCGGTATGCGGCGGAGCCGCATGGACGGCTGGAGCGACAGGCGCAATCACGTGCCCAGACAGGCATTCATGAGCACGGCGAGGTGCCGTTCCAGCACGCGGTACGAGTAGTAGCGGCGGGCGATGGCATAGTTCAGTTCGACGATCTCGGCTTGCAGGGCCGGGTCATCGAGCAGCCTGCGGGTGGCCTGCACCACCTCCGCCGGGATCTCCGCCGGGATAAAATCTTGAAACACCAGCACGCGGAAGCCCTTGGGTTTGATGTCCACCTGGAAGATCTCGTAGTCGCGCATAATCAACGGGCGGCGGTAGTAGATCGCTTCCAGGAAAGCATTGCCGAACCCCTCGATGGCCGAGGGGTAGGTTACCAGGTCAGCGGCGCGGTACACATCGGCCAGGGCAAACACGGGTTGACCGGCGGAGGTCTGCCGCGATTGATAATTGATGGCCTCATCGGCGAAAATGACGTGCACATCCAGGAGCCGGGCGTACTCGCGCAAATACTCGACGTAGCTCTGGCCCTCATCGCCGGCGGCGTGCGAGATCACCAGGGCGCAGGGTCGCTCCAGGCGGCGCGCCAGCTCGATGGCATGCTCGATGCGCTTGCGGGGCACGATGCGCGTAGGCTGCAACAGTAGGCACTCGCCGGCGCCCACCCCCAGGGCCGCGCGGATCGCGCTGCTGGCATGCGCTGGCGGCGGGGGCGGACTATCGAAGTCCATGACGTTGGGGATCAGCGTCGAGCGTTCACCGATACGCATGGCTATCTGGCGGGCGGCAAAGGAGTTGATCACCACGTGGCGGATGGACGGCAACGTCGGTGGAAAGGCCGCGCGCAGGTAGTCGCCGGCGGCGTGCACACTGAAGCGCTCGCGCTCCCAGGCAAAATCGTGATGGTGGGCAATGACCGGGATGCCGGTCTCGGCGATCAGTTCGGTCAGGGCCAGGCCCAGGGGCACGTGCATCGGCAGTGAGAGCACGTTCTCCGCGACCAGCAGATTGAGCCGGTAGACGTTGAGAAAGGTGCGCAGATGGGTTTTCAGATGCTCCTTGAGCCGGTGCACCCGGGCTGAGGTTTCGGGCGAGCGGCGGTAGTCGTCGAAGAGATCGCGCTGCACCGCCTGCACCTCGGGGTGGGTGAAATGGGCCTCGGCGACGACATAGGCGTGATCGGCGGGCCAGTCGCACGCGCCGGCAAAAGCGAAGCAGTGGTGCCCCATGCCGGTCAGCAAAGCGGCCCATTTTGCCGCTTCAAGGGAAACGCCGTCGGTGCCGGCGAGGCGTGTGGCAATGAAACCGATCCGTGCCTGGGGGGGATGCATGCGCCGCTCTCTTTCCACTGTGCCGCCGTTCGCGTAGACGTGCCTGCACTGCCCGTAACCCGATGATAACGCACCGCGATGTCGCTTGATGGTACCATACCTTTGATCACCCGCAAGGGTGGGCCGGGTTGCTGTGCTCTGCGGCACAGCCAGAACCAATGGAGGTTCACCATGTTTCACAACATAATCCTCGCCACCGATGGATCCGCGGCTGCCGAACGAGCCGTTGATTACGTCGCCTCACTGGCCCGGCACTACGGGGCGCGCGTGCTGGTGCTGCACGCGATGGCGGCCCCGCCGGACATTCTTGGCGAGCCGAATTATAGCCAGGCGCTGCACGCGGCCCTGGATGAGTCGCGCGGTCTGGTAGAAGACGTGGCCAAACGGCTGCGTGAGATGGGGGTCGCCGAGGTCGAAACCGACGTGATCGAAGGGCCGGCCAGTGAGGTGATTCTCGCGGTTGTGGAGACACGCGCGCCGGATCTGCTGGTGATCGGCGCGCGCGGGCAAAGCCCCTGGAAGGGCCTGGTGCTTGGCAGCGTCAGTCTGGCCGTCACCCAGCGGGCGAACTGCCCGGTGCTGGTGGTCAAGTAAGCGCGCCACAGAAAAAAACCGTCTGCGTTCGCCATTGAACGCAGACGGTTTATAATGGAGCGGGAGACGGGATTCGAACCCGCGACCTACACCTTGGCAAGGTGTCGCTCTACCAACTGAGCCACTCCCGCTGACAGATGAGAGTATAGCACAGCTTGAGCAAAAATGCAAATCCGGTGAAGATAGTACCTGCGGGATGAAAAAAGGTTCTTCCTGGGAGGGCTGCGCCCTCCCAAACCCTCCTGCGGGCGGAGGTATGGGGAAACCCGGTTTCCCCATACCCCTGCGTGCGGGCCAGGCCCTCCCGCGGGCGGGGGCGTGGGGAAACCAGGTTTCCCCACACCCCTGCTCCAGCAGCCTATGTTCACGTTAGGAAGCAGGTGCATGGCCAGACCAATCCTGATTGAGGGCACGCAGCAGCGCCTGGGCCGCCGGCTGGGCGCAAGCCCCTACTACCGCGTGGCGGAGCGGGGGCCGGGCCGCCTGGAACTCGAGTCGCGTCCGGAATTGAACCGGCCGACGGCCCTGACGGTCATCGGCGGCGGGGTGGCCTTGCTGGTCGTGGCGGCGCTGATCGCCCTGAGCGGGTTGATCAGCGCCGGGGCGGGGGCGGGCTTCGCCGCGGCGGCCCTGGCGGCGGTGCTGGGGGGCCTGCTGGGGGGGTTGGGCTACCAGCGCCTGGTGGGTGGCTATGCGGTGCTCACCACCCGCAATCGCATCGTGATTGACGCCGGGGAGGAGACGATCACCTTTACCCAGGTCAGCCGGGTCGGCAAGCCCCGCGAGCAACGCCTGCCCTTCAACCGGGTCAGCGGCCTGCGCCTGCGCCGGCGCCCGCTGGCGGCAGGCCTGTTGCGGCGCGTGCGCCCGGTCGTGGCGCTGGAACTTATCGTAGGCTCACAGGTGTGGATCATTGACAGCGCAGCCGACGCGGCGGAGTTGCGCGAGCTGGCCGTGGCCGTCGCCGAGGCGTTGGGGCGGGAGTTCGACACGGCAGCCGTGCCAGACGCGAGGTAGGGCATGGTTCAGGATCGGGCGGGGGCGTGGAGAAACCGCTTTCCCCGCCTTCCTGGAGAGGGGCGCCCGGAAACACCGCGACACCTCTGGAGCAAGAGGTGTCGCGGCGTGGGGGGTGGAGGTGGAGAAGGTTTCAGAAGCAGGGACGCCGATCAGGGCAACATCGGCGGCAGTTTATCCGGATAGTTGATCCCGGCCTCGACGCCCCACTGGTACCAGTTATTCACAAAATCGGGCATCGAGAGGAACACCCCGATCGCGCCGGTGACGCCGCACAACCAGGCGAACCAGAAGGCCCACAGGTGGATGGAGTAAGCATTGGCATTGAAGCCCATGCACCAGCGCCAGAACAGTTGCGCCCGCTCGGTGCCGGTGCCCGGGGCCTGGATCTCCTGCCACTCTTCGTGGGCGCCGTATTTTTCGAGCGCCCAGATCGTGCCGGCGTGCATCGCCAGGAGCACCGTCGAACCGAGCAGGAAGAAGATCGAGAGCATATGGAAGGGGTTGTAGTAGAAGTTGCCGTAGCGCACGCTGACATTGTTAGTCCAGTCGAGCAGCGCCTTGAGGCCGTGGGGTGGGGCCTCGGCCCAGGTGCCCATCCACATCGGGCGGATGATGTAGATCACCAGGTAGAGAATAATCGCCCCGGTGAAGCCATAGGCCAGGTAGGGTTTCAGGCCCAGGCGAACCGCGCGGGTGTACAGGTGCATCAACCAGGCGAAGATGGAAACGGTGAGGAAGAAGGTGGAAATCAACCACCAGCCGCCCAGTTCCAGCGGCGCCCAGCCCAGCCCGAACGCAGCCGGCGGCGGGTCAATCTGGAGCACAAAGAAATACTTGGCGAAGGCGATCGGGTTCCAGCCCACCTGGGAGGCCATCACGACCAGCCAGATGAAGAAGAACATGCCGCCGGTGATAAACGCGGTCAGGTTCCAGAAGCCGATGAAGGTCGGCCCGATCTGGCTATCAAGGCCAAAGTTCTCCAGGATGGGCAGTTCGATCGGCTTGCCGACGCGCCCCTTGTCTCGTGGCCCCAGTTCCAGATCGCCAGGTGTCGTATTCACCGTAGCCATAGTCATTCCCTCTAGGGTGTACAGCCTTCAGCCCACAGCCTTCAGCCCGCAGCTTCCGGCCGGCCCTACACTCCACTCCACCAGGGCAACGTGTTCCAGAAGTTCCAGAAGCTCACCCAGTCCTGCACCGGCCAGCCCGAGAGCAAGATGCAGAGATTGGCCGAGAGCACGCCGCCACAGGCGAAGATGAAGCCGAGGCGATGGATGCCCGACTCGCCGATGGAGTAAATAATCGTATCGCGGAAGAACTGATTCTCAATATCGCCGCCTTCTGGCCCGCGGTACTGCGCCGCGCTCAAGATCAGCGAGCCGTGACAGGCAAGCAGCCAGGTGGAGCCAAAGAGCCCGGTGATCCCGATGGCGTGGAAGGGGTTGTAGAAGAAGTTGTTGTAGCGGTAGCCAAAGTTCGAGACCCAGTCCAGGTGGGGCATGATCCCCAGCACGAAACCCTCGTGCCACTGCCCCAGCAGGACCGGACGGATGATCTGCAACGTGAGCCAGGAGGAGAAGACCACGCCATAGGCCACCGCGATGTGGTAGCCCATCCGCAGCTTCATGCTGATGTCAACCTGGCGCATCAGCCAGCCGAGAAACGCCAGGGTGGCGAAGAACACCGTCATCTGCCAGGCAAAGCCCGGTTGCCCGGGGCCGACGAGGGCCAGGCCCACCTCGGCGGGAGGGGGATCGATGCGCCCGGCGAAGAAGTTCTGGGGATAGGAGTACGGCCCGCGCAGAATGGTTGCGTCAATGTAGAAATAGCTCCCGAAGATGATCCCGAGCACCGACACCAACCCCCAGAAGCCCACGTAGAATGGCCCGACCCAGAAATCAAAGGGGTCGATCTTGAACAGGGCGCTGAAGGTGGTCCGGCCCTTGATCTTGTACTCGGGCTCCAACTCCTCGATCGTGCGCCCGCCCGGCACCCGCGTGGCGCGGGCGCCCTCCTCGACGGTGTACGAAAAGTCGGGGAAGCGTGGGTCCTTGGCCTTGGCTTTACTCATAGCCGGCTACCTTTCCAGAAGGCTCAGTCGCGTCGGGGTGGAACGCCGCGGCCAGGGGGGCGTTGGCACACTCCCTGCGCCGCCAGGTTCGTCGTGCACGAGGATACGGAAATTGTAGAAAATGCAAAAAGCCAGGCGTTCAGACAAAGTATAATACGCCGCTATGGGCTTGTCAAGCAATGAGGTGAAACTTTCTCTCAGCATCAGAACGCGCCAGAATCGTTCAGGCGGCCAGATAGGCCGCCTGAACCTCTTCACCGTGGATTGCATATAGATAACCATTGGCCATGGTCGCGCCACGGGGCAAGGGCAACGCGCTCCCTGGCCGGTCACCGGAGCGCCGCTACGACACCTGGGCCAGCGTGCGCCGGGCCGTCCAGGCTGCCAGGCGTTCGGCAATGGCCTGCTCGTAGATGGCGCCGATACGCCGGGCGATCGGGCCCCAGCCGTACTCTTCGGCGCGCCGCCGCGCCCCGGCCCGCAGCGCCGCGGCCAGGGCAGGGTCCTCCAGCGCGCGCACGATCTGCTCCGCCAGGGCGTGATGATCGCCGGGCGGCGCGAGCAACCCGCTGCGTCCATCTTCAATCGTCAGCGCCAGACCCCCCGCGCGACTGGCCACCACCACGGCGCCGCTGGCCAGCGCTTCCAGGGCCACCAGGCCAAACGACTCGTAGTGCGACGGCGCCGCCACCACGTCGGCGGCGGCAAAGTAGGCCGGCAGCCGTTCCTGGGGCTGCGCGCCGAGGAAGCGCACGCGTTCCGCCACCCCCAGCTCGCGGCGCAGGGCGTCGAGGCGGCGCTGTTCGGCGTTCCAGGCCGCCGGGTGGCTCTCGTCGTCGCCGCCGATCAGCAACACCCGCGCCGCCACCCCCCGGGCCAGGAGCAGCGGCAGGGCGCGGATCAGCGCATCCATGCCTTTCAAGGGTTCCATGCGCCCCACGCACACCAGCAGCCGCTCCTCTCCGGGCAGGCCCAGTTCGGCCCGCGCCTCAGCCTGGGGCCGGGGCCGAAAGCGCTGGAGATCAACGCCGCCCGGCACGACGTGGATGCGCCGCGCGTCGGCGCCGTAGTGCCAGACCATCTGCGCCCGGTCGAGGGGGGTTGCCGCCACGACCGCATCAACCTCGCGCAACAGGCGCCGCTCGATGGCGATCCGCTGCCCGCTTTCGCTCTCGTCGCTGCTCCGGGCTACCTGGTTCTTCATGGCGCCAAGGGTGTGAAACATGTGCACCACCGGCGCGCCCCAACTGCGGCGCAAGCGCAGCGCCGCCTCGCCCGAGAGCCAGTAGTGGCTGTGGATCAGGTCATAGGCCAGATCCTCGCCGTCGGCGAAGCAACGCACCCGGCTGACGAACTCGGGCAGATAGGTGAGCACCCAGTTCTTGTCATACGGGGCCGTCGGACCGGTGTGCAGGTTGATCACCCGCACCCCGCAGCTCAGCGCCTCCACCGTTGGTCGCGCCGGATCCTGGCTGCGGGTGAAAATATCTACCGGCATGCCGCGGCTGCCCAACTCGCGGGCCAGTTCGCGCACATAGACGTTCATGCCCCCGGCTTCTTTGCCGCCCAGGCGCGCCAGCGGGCTGCTGTGCACGCTTACCATTGCGATACGCACCGGCGCTCTCCGATCGTGCACGAGCCCTGCTCCCCCGCTCAATCCGCGAACCGGTACTGAAACAGCGCCAGAATGGCGTAGAAACCCTGGCTGGGCTTCATTTTCTTGCCCTCTTCATAGGTGCGACCGATATAGCTGATCGGCACCTCGAGGATACGGTGACCACGCTTGAGCACCTTGGCCGTAATCTCCGGCTCGAGACGAAAATCGTTGCTCTCCAGGTTCAACTCGCGGATAATCTCGGTGCGCATCACCTTGTAGCAGGTCTCCATATCCGAGATCCAGCAGTTGAAGAGGAGATTGGTGAGGAAGGTGAGGCTCTTGTTGCCGATAGCGTTCCAGAAATACATCCCGGTGTGGCTACCCATAAAGCGGCTGCCGAAGACCACGTCCACGCGCCCTTCGACGATCGGTTTCACCAGGGCGTAGTAGTCATCCGGATCGTACTCCAGGTCCGCATCCTGGATGATCGTAATCTGCCCGCGGGCGTGAGCCAGGCCGCTCCGCACTGCGGCGCCCTTGCCCCGGTTCTGGGGGTGACTGATCACTGTGAACCGTGGATGGCGGGCGGCCTCGGCCTGCAGCACCTCGAGCGTAGCGTCGGAGGAATGGTCATCGACAGCGATGATCTCCTTGTCCAGATCCACTGCGTACACGCGCTCGAGGATCTGCGGCAACGTTGCCGCCTCATTGTAGCAGGGCATAATAATCGAGAGGAGGGGCCGATCGTTCATGGCAGGGTATCACCGAGGTTCATCGTAAATGTTTACCTTTCTCCTGGGAGCGCGGGCAGCTTGCCCGCGGAGACGCGACGAGGGCGGGACGCCCTCGCTCCCAGGCGCGTGTGTTACCCCAGGTGTGATGGTCTTTGAATACATCATCCGCTCTCGCCCGCGCAGGCGGGCTTCGCATCCCATAGCCGAGGGCTTATGGTCTTTGAATACATAATCCGGTATAGGCCGCGCAGGCGGCCTTCGCATTCCCTAGCCGAGGGCTTCAGCCCCACGGCCAGCCCGGCATAGCGGATGAATTGCTCAAAGACCATTAGCCCCACGGCCAGCCCGGCATAGCGGATGAATTTCTCAAAGACCATAACACTTGCGGCTTCATCGTCATCGCCGGCGCTCCATCAGGCAGGGGCGTGGGGCGCGCCAGGTTCCCCCTCCCCCGCAATGGCGCATCAATCCGAAGCCGGAGGACGCTCGGGCGCGGGTTCGCCGCGCGGCACCGGGGGCGGCGCAGGCGCCTGACGCACCTGACGCGCAATCTCCAGCACGATAATGAGGGTGATCACCAGAAAGCCCGCCAGCGCCGCGGCGATCAGCCCATTGCGGGCCAGGAGAACGACGCGCGAAGCCGGAGGGACAGGCGCATCGCCGAGGTAGCGCACCGAGATGCTGGAGGTGGCCTGGGCGATCACCTGCTCATCGCGTTTGGCCTGCAACACCGCGAGCGTGTTCGACGTCACATCAAGCATCTGGTTTAACATGCGCTGCCTGGCAGTCAGCGCGGCCAGACGGCCCTGGGCGTCGGCCAGTTCGGCCTCATAGCGCGAGCGGGTCGTTGCATCAAGGCCCACCGCGGAGGCGTCGCCGGCGGCGATGGTCGCGGCCATCCGATCCGCCTCGTCCATCAGACGGTCGCGCTCGCTCTCGATGACCGCGGTCAGGCGTTCCAGTTCGCTCAGGGTCGCCTCGCGACCGGCAGCCAGCGTCTCGGGGCTGCTGATCGTCAGGTCCACCGGCAGGTTCTCGCCGCCGGCAGCCCGTAGCCGCACCACCAGGGCCGCCAGCGCATCGGCGGGCGCGCCCTCGCCGCGCTCCACATCGGCGCGCAGCATACGCGCGTCTTCCAGCACCAGGCTCAGTTGCCGGGTGCGCGCAAGGTAGGCAGCATAGAGATCCTTCTGAGCCTGGCGCGAGGTGTCCAGCAGTTCCTGCAGCCGCGCTACCTCCTGAGAGACACGCATCAGATCGCCCTCGCGCAGAAAGGCTTCAACGGCGATCTGGGCCTCGGCATAGCGCGCGCGGGCCTCGTCCAGTTCCTGGTCAATGCGCTCGACACCGAACGATCCTCCGCCGTACAACTCCCTGACCAGGTCTTCGTACATCTGGCCCCAGAGCTGGACCAGCCGGCCCGCATCGGCGGCATCTCTACCACTAGCGGTAATCGTCAGCAAATCGCTGGTAGCGCGCACCCGCACCCGTCGCAGCAGATCGCCGGGTTTGAGATCCGCTTGCCCGAGCTTTTCCAGCACCCGCGCCTCCAGCACCGGACTGGTGGCCAGGTCGATCAGCGCCTGGCGGCGGGTGTTCGGGGTGGTAAACAGACCCGTATCACGCTCAGCAAAACGCGCATCAAGCGACACTTGCGCGATCACCGGATCGATCAACACGCTGGCGCTGGCGCGATTCGCCCGCGGCAGGACCAGCGTGATGATCACCGCCAGGGCGACTGCCGCCAGCACCCCGACGGCAACCCAGCGCCAGCGGCGCAGCACGGCCTGCGCGTAGGGACGCAGATCAATTTCTTGTTCCATCACAGCTCCTTGACGTGAAAATAAGCTATCGGTGTGGGGAAACCCGGTTTCCCCCCACCCCCGCCCGCGGGAAGGTGAGGGCGCAGCTTGCGCAGGGGGATGGGGAAACCCGGTTTCCCCATCCCCTCCCCCCGTGGGTTTAGGGGCGGACAGAACATCCGAGCCAATGCGGCTTCTACCGCATTGGGACGCCCCAGCGCACGGCTCTGGTCGCCCCTCTCCCGCGCGCGGGAGAGGGGCAGAGGGTGAGGGCCAACCAGCGCATCCCAACGCCATAAAGCCCCTCGACGCTCATGTGTTCTGTCCGCCCCTAAACCCCCCGTGGGAGGGTTTGGGAGGGCTTCAACCTCCCAGGAACAACCTGTTTTCATCCCGTTGGGGTGCGGCGGAGCCGCCTGGACGGCTGCGGTGACCATCGTTCGCCCCGTTCAGCCCTCCTTCCAGCCTGCCCCCGCTGGGGGGAGGAGCCGGGTTCCCTCCCCCAGCGGGGGAGGGTTAGGGAGGGGGCAGTCTGCTTTGTTGCAACGGATTGCCGCTCGAGCAGGGAGATGCGGGCGGAACGCCCGTGCTCCCGGTCTGTTTTCATCGCGGCGTTGTGCGCCATGCGCATGACCGTCTCACGTGAACAATACGCCCCTGGCGAGGGGTGTGAGGAAATCCGGTTTCCCCATCCCCTCGCCCCGTGGGAGGGTTTGGGCCGGCGCCGCCCTCCCAGGAATTATTTTCATCCCGTCGGTGTGCGGCGTAGCTCCTCGGAGAAGCGTGGGGAAACCGGATTTCCCCACACGCCCGCCCGCGGGAGAGTTTGGGCCGGCGCCGCCCCCGCCCCGACGCGGGCCGCAGGCCCGCGCACTCAGCCATACAAAGGCGCGTATGCGCGGGGCGCATACGCCGCAGGATTGTAGCAGAAGGGCCGTGGGGCGTCAACGCAAGGTCGCGGCGATCGTCACGAGGGCGACCAGGTCGAACATCAGCATGAGCGCCACCAGGAGCCAGGTTCCGGCCAGGCGCCAGCCGGCGGGAAGCAGGAAGCGCAGGCCCAGCAACAGCAGCCAGAGGGTGGGGACGATAGCCCAGAACATGTAGCGCCCTCGGGGGATATACACCCCAACCTCGAGCGGCGGCAAGGGGTGCAGGCGGGCAAAGAGGGCTATCCAGCCGAGGGTGACCGCGCCGAAGAACAGCCAGACGCAGCGCCGTCGCCACAGCGGTACTGCCTGGCGCGTCCTCAGGAAGAAGCCGCGTGCCAGGCCGAGCAGCGCGGCCAGCGCCAGCGTGGCAAACATCCAGTCCCAAACGACGCCCGCCGACACATGCCCCCAGGCGAAGCGCGCCCAGAAACTGGTAAACGCGACAACCACGAGGGTCTGATACCGCTGACCGATCAGATCGGGATCGCTCACCGAGCGGATCCAGTTGTCTATATCCAGCCGCAGATAGGCCGCATCGATCGCGACGAGCCAGGAACGGGCGGCGAGGACCGGATGGGGGCCGTCGGGGCCTTCAACCATAACCGGGCGGAATGCGGCGACGCCGGCAACGACGAACATTGCCAGGCCGATGCCGGCCACCAGGCGACGCCGGACGGGATGCCGGCGCAGCGCCCACAGCAGCGCAAGCCCGACCAGCGGGACCACAGCCAGACCGACGCGCTTGGTAAGCACGGCGACGAGCGCGCCGAGGCCGGCGAGGGCCAGGGCCGCGGGGCGCGGCCCGTCGCGAATGAGCAACACCGCCCCGAGCAGGGCGGTTGTCGCGGCCATATTGAGCAGCACATCATTATTGACCGCCGCCATAAGGTCGGCGAAGGCAGGAGTGAACAGCACCAGGAGCGGAAAGGCGAGCTGCGTTGCCGGCTCATCGGGGGCCATCACAACGGCGATGCGCCAGGCGGCAAGCACGGTCAACGCATAGAGCAGCATACTGACGGCGCGGGCCAGGTAGAGCTGGGTTTCCACCGCCAGATAGCGCGTCGGGCCGATGGGCAGCGCAATCAGGTGGTAATAGAGCGGCGGATGGACGCGCTGGCTGATCCCGAGGAGCACCGGTCCAGGACCGAGCAGATCAGGGCGCGCCCCCGGCGGCCAGAAGCGGTGGCGGTACATCGAGTCGGCGATCTCGCGGCTGAGTTGGACCGACCCGTCGCCCGGCGTTATGCCTTCGCCTATGGCGATCTGGGCGGCGTACTCGAAGTGGTTCGGCTCGTCGTAGTGTTGCCAGGGCGGGACGAGGAACAGGTACAGCAACCCGTGGGCGAGCGCCAGCGGCAGGAGCCAGCGCAACACGCCCCACTCGGCAGCCGCAAGCCGTAAGCGTGGCGCGCCTAGACCCGCTATGGCGGGCCGGGCGGCGCCCTGCGAGATCGCATCACGCGCGGGTTGATCCACAGTGAAACCTGCTTCTCTGCTGAGGCAAGCCATCACGCTGCTGCGTTCGGCAGGCTGGCGAAACCCGGTTTCCCCGGGCCCCGCTCCGAGGGGCTACGCCGCACACCATCGGATGAAAGAGGTTGTCCCTGGGAGGGCTGCGCCCTCCCAAACCCTCCCGCGGGGCGGGGTGTGGGGAAACCCGGTTTCCCCATCCCCCTGCTCGAAGGCTGCGCCTCCCAAACCCTCCTACGGGCGGGGGTATGGGGGAATCTGGTTCCCCTATGTGTTAGTATGCTCCCCGGCCCTCCAGCACAACGATCAACGTCTTAACCAGAATACGCAGATCGAGCCAGAAGGAATAGTTCTGAATGTAGTAGAGATCATCCTCGGTGTGCAGATGCATTGGTTTATCGCTGCGCCCGTTGACCTGCCACCAGCCGGTGATGCCCGGCGGCACCCGGAAGCGCTGCCACTGCCAGGGCTGATACTCGGCGGCGATATAGGGCATCTCCGGCCGCGGGCCGACAAGGCTCATCTCACCCCGCAGCACGTTGATCAACTGCGGCAACTCATCGAGACTGGTGCGCCGCAGCCTGCGCCCGATGCGCGTCACGCGCGGGTCATCCTCCACCTTATGGATCAGCTTGCCCTGCGCATCCCGTTTCGCCACCTCCTGCCAGCGCTGCTCGGCGTCCTGGTGCATACTGCGAAACTTGATCATCTTGAACCGGCGGCCCTGCTCGCCGATGCGCTCCTGCAGGAAAAAGACCGGGCCGGGCGACTCCAGCTTGATCAACAGGGCGATGAGCAGCATCAGGGGCGCCAGGAGGAGCAGCAAAGTGGCGCTGGCGAAGATATCGAACAGGCGCTTGAGGACCCGTTGCGGCTCGGTGAGGGCCGACTCGCGCAGACTGATCAGCGGAATACCGCCGAGGGTTTCCACCGGTGTGCGGGCGAAGATCAGGTCCAGCACACCAGGAACCATATGCACCATCACCGGCTCCTGGAGCAGGCTGAGCGAGAGCCGGGCCACCCGCTCCTGCTGCTGGTGGGGCAAGGCGAAGATCACTTCGTCCACCTGATGCGCATCAATCAGGCGGCGGGTCTCTTCCACGGACCCCAGCCGCGGCACGCGGCCCGGCGCATCCAGCGCATCGCTGGTATACCCGACGACGCTGACCCCGGTCCAGGGCCGGCGATAGAACTCATCGGCGAGGCGTTCAGCCGTGCTGGCATCGCCCACCACCAGCGCCCGGCGCCGGGTGCGCAGCCGGTTGCGCGAATAGACATAAACCCGCACCCCCAGATGGAAGAGGAGCAGCACGCTCAGGTTCAGCGCGGCGAAGTAGAGGAACTGCAGGCGCGAGACTTCCCGCAGGGAGAGGTAGAGCAAGCCGGCAAAACTGGCCGAGGCGAGCACCACCGCGCCGATCAGGCGGCCAATCGCTTCGAGGAGGCCGCGGGTAAAGAGCGCGCGCTGCGGTGTGAGCAAGAGAAAGACCGCCAGCCAGATCAGCGCCACGGCGAGGTAGAGCTGCCAGGGCAGTTGGGCCGCCTCGGCGGGCAGATCCATGCCCAATTCAAAGGTCAGGCGAATATGCGAGGCGACGGAGAGGGTGACGAGCGTGAGCGCCAGATCCCAGGCCAGAACGCTTCCGATGACCCGGTAACGCAACCGTTCGAGCATAGGCCACCTGGTGGACTGTGACAGCGATCGACGAAGCGCGTGGTCCGATCGCACCGCATTGTGGATCAGATGACAGCTCGCTCATAAAGCCGGCTAAGTGTACCACGGTTGCGCGTATCGGGCAATGCGGGCGTGTGCGAGGCGCATTCTGCGTGTTTTTGAAGGGGAGGTCAGCGGGTGGGCGAAGCCCACCGCAATGACAGGAGCTACCCGGTCACCTTCTGGCGGGGAGGGATGGAGGGCCGTGGGCCCCTCCCTCCCCCTCTCAGGTGTAGGGTTTTTTGGTGGAGCGCATTCCAATGCGCAAAAAAAGCGATTGGCGCCGAGGATGCCGTTTTGCGCTTCCAGATGCCGAGAGCGAGCCCACCGATTCAAAAACCCTACACTTGAAAGCATCCCTCCTCACTCGCAGCGGCCAGGACTCCTGGCGAACCGCCGGCAGCGCCCCGCCGCAGGCGGGGAACCGGGGCATGCGGGTAGGCGCAGCCTCCCCTGCACCGCGTACGTCCTGGAAATGAGATACCCTACCGGAGGCCTGGGCGATAGGCGCGCTGAAGCAATTGGCGCGTCACCAGGTACACGAAGCGCGGATTGCCCAGCAGGTAGCGCTTCCAGAGGCGGCGCGGATCCTGGGTCAGGCGGAAGAACCATTCGAGACCGGCGCGTTGCATCCAGTGCGGGGCCTGGCGCACCCTCCCGGTATGGAAATCGAAGGCGGCGCCCACGGCGATCAGCACCGCTGCATTGAGCATGGGGCGGAAACGCGCCACCCAGTAGTCCTGCTTTGGCGTCCCCAGACCCACCCAGACGATATCGGCGCCGCTGGCGTTGATCCGCGCAGCCACGTCACGTTCTTCCGCAGCGGTGAGCGGGCGGAAAGGCGGGGAGTAAACGCCGGCCACCAGCATCCGGGGGAAGCGCGCCCGCAGTCGCGCGGCCAGCGTCTCGGCCACGCCCTCAGCGCCCCCGTAGAAGAAGTGGCGATAGCCGCGGGACTGTCCCCGCTCACAGACGGCGAGCATCAGGTCGGGGCCATAGACCCGCTCGACCGGATGGCCGCGCAGGCGCCCGAGCCAGACCAGGGGCATGCCGTCGGGAGTGGCCATTCCCGCCTGATTGACGATCGCGGCCAGTTCGGGCGCATCGTGGCATTCGAGCACCGTGTGGGTGGTGCAGACATTGACGTAGTGGCGTTCGCGGCGGGCGATCCAGCCATCAATCAGCCCCAGCGCCCGATCAAAGGTCAGCGCGCTGATGTGCACATCAACCACCGGGAAGCGAGGTAGATCTGAGTATGAGAGAGGTTGGGACATAGCATGTCCTCTTCTCTAAGAGTATGTCTGAACATTCTCCTACGGGGCGTGGGCATGGATACGCGCCAATCGTCTGACCATCAGATGCACCAGTGCCGCATATATGAGCGCTTCACCGATATCAGGGCGTGCTTCGTCGTCCTTACGCAAGTGACGATACGTTCTGAGCCAGGCAACGGTGCGTGCACCGACCCGGCGCCGCGGCACCACCGGGAATCCCGCTTGCCCTTCCGGACGCTTGACGATAGCGAGGATGCACCCACACACGGTTGTGACCCATTCCACCAGCCAGCATCGCCACCATCTGCCCACATCAGGCGCAGACGCGACCACCGTCGGTGTTCGCCGGTTCTGTTCGTGCATACCCGCAAAGGTTACACGAAAGACCCTTGGCAGACACATGTTCAGACACACTCTGAGGACACCGAATACAAAGGCACCGTGCCAGTAGTCGTTCAGGATCTGGTGTTACGCACAGACAACGTGCGCTTTCTTCAAGAGAATAAGGTCAGATGTCTATTCCTACGCACAGTGTTTACGCAATACCTTGGCATAAAGATCGAGAGTGGTACGCGCGATACTGTCCCAACCAAAACGGCTTTCGGCCTGCTGTCGAGCTCGTTGCCCAAGTATAGCCAACCAGTCACGGTGTTGAGCAGCGTGGATAATTTTTGTCGCCACTTCTTCACGATCTTCCACCTGTTCAATAAACAACCCCGTCACACCCTCCTCAACAACTTCAGCCAGTCCACCGACGCGAGCAGCTACAACAGGACGACCAAAACTGAAAGCCAGGTGGACAACGCCGCTCTGCGATATGTTTCGATATGGGAGTATTACCAGATCACATGCAGCGAAGTAGATGGCAACTTGCTCGTTGGGGATGTAACGATCATCTAGAATCACGTGATCACGCACACCACGTTCTTGCAGCATCGCTTCAAAGTCTACGTCCCTATATGCGGCTTGCGCCCTACCTGCAATGATCAGGCGGAATTCGGGTACCTCGGCAATTATCCTGGGAAGAGCATCAATAAGAAGATCGAGTCCTTTGGAGTAGCGTCGATCACCAAAAAAAAGACCAACCGGCACATTAAGCGGCAGTCCTAATCTGATCCGGCTATCATCTCGGGAAGGGATATCTATGCCTTCGAGTTGCAGGAAATGATTCCCATGCTCAATCCGCGTAATTCTCTCAGCAGGAACACCATATCGTTCGATCAATTGAGTTCGATCAATCCAGGTATGGACAATGAGTTGATTAGCCGAATGGTAGATTTGCCTGTCAACTACACGATTCATAGCGATCCTCCACCTCGCAGTGTAAAGGAGGGAGGCGCGACTCGGTTCATGAACGGTATAAACTACTGGCAGCCCGCGATACCGTAACCAGCGCAACAGTAGTATATCAACTGTATTGACGAGAGCGCTTTGCATGTGGATAAGATCAGGACGCTCCATGCGCACAACGTCCGCTACTTTCAGTTGGCGTAGCATATAATCCACGCCCCGTTGTAGTCGACTCTGTGTCCGATCCCCTCCGCCCATAACTTCATAGACCCGATAAGGCGGAGGCACAGGTAAACGTTCATAGTGGCGTGAGGTTATAAGAGCAAGACTCATGCCATTTGCTACGAGTTGACGACTAAGCGCCTCGGTGTAATAACGAATTCCGCTAAAACCGACAGGTTCGATCATCATCACATGCACGGATGCCCCCCTGGAGGATCAGATTTAACACCCTGCAATGGTGGATTGTATATCAACATGACTGCAAACGTGCGAGCCACGATATTCTACCTTTACTTCCTGGACCGGATTTGTGGTGCGATGCCGTCCCTGGCCGATCTGATCGCGGAGCGCGGCTCCACGCTCAACCTTGGGGCCTCATTCGCGCCCCCTCCCTGACAGCCACCCCGAAAGATTGAGCAGCTACGCTATTGAGATGCTTTCTACTATATGCAGTTGCGTGTGAAACAAGAATGCCGGAAGTTAAAAAGATTAGTCCGGATCCAACAAAACTGAAGCCGGACTCATTCAATAGACTGGTAAAGATAAGACCGCTCAGCATGACGATCGTAGCGGTGTAAATCCAGACATATGGCGAACCTGACCGACGCAAATACTTCCGTTGTCGATACAGGCAGACTGCTATCCCTATAAAAATGCTGTAAGCAAGAAGTACACCAATGATGCCGATCTGTGAAGCTACAGACCCAAAGTAACTATCCCCACCTGTCGAGAAAGCTCTATCTATTCCCAGTGCGCGAGCGCGGGATATAGCTACATTACTCGACAATCCGATCCCAATACCGAAGGGATGCTCTAAGCTTGTTGCCAAACCTGTCAAGGCCCCTTCAATATGCCCCCGGCCGGTGATTTGCTGGAGTATCAGATCACCGAACAATCCAACTACAGCAAGAATTGTCGCGATACCGGTTATCAGAATGGCGGCATAGATCCATGTGCTTTGCAAGGCTATCATTAAACTGAGTATCCCGCCCAATAACGTAACAACTGCGCCGCGACTGAACGTAGCTATCATAGTAACCAGTGTCAAAAGTGCTACCAGGTGGCCCACTCGAAGTTTTCCTGGGCCAATAGAGAACATCCAGAATCCCAGGAGCAAGGTGCCATAGAGCAATGTGTAACTAGAAAGGAGTGGATCACCGGTAACTGATGCAACACGACGAACAGGTGGTTCACCAAAATCCCAGAAGTACATGTTCAGATACAGCGATCCTTGAGGTACACGTCCCTCCTTCATCAGGTAGTATTCTTCCTGGCCGATCGCCAACCAGAAGCTTTCTGGCAAGATGAAAGCTTCCAGGATGCCAAATAGCGCAAAGACTATCGCCACTCGAATAAAAAAGTGTGACAGATCACTGATATCAAGCCTAGGATAGTAAAGCCAGCGCCCTAACAGGTATAAAGACGGCAGGATAACCAGGCCGCGCATACCGGCGATCCGAACTTCGAATGGTATGAAGCTCTCGAAGGTGAACAATGCACAAACAAGAAGGAAATACAGTATTATCAGTGCATCAATCCAATTGAAGGGTAGTGTTCTGCTCAGCAGTCGTCCTGACCCTAGATAGATGAGTCCTAGAACGACAATCAACTCTTTCAAATATAATAGATAAGCTCCGTGCTGAATTGGCACGATACCACTACGAAGCAGCAACATCGCCGTGATATTCTGAGCAAAGACCGATATGGCTAGAGCATAGATAAAAAGCATTGGCCGGTTGAAAATCAGGAGCAGAGTTGCGAGAAGGGCAGTTCCAATGACTCCCAGGATCACAATCATACAATTCACCGTTCTGCATGCTACCGGCTATAGCAATAAATCCATCGCACAATCATCTTAGCGCGCTATAACACACAATTCAGGAGAAACGTTGCATTTGGTGTGCGATAGCCTCTTAATGAATTAAGTTTGGGACGCAACGGGCGTACACATTTAACATCCCTTCCGTGAATTGATCCACGCAAAAGCGCTGCAGAAATCGCTGACGAGCATTGCGCTGTATTTTCCCTAGCTTTTCGCGATCGGTCAAAACCTGCGTGACCGTTGTTGCGAGCGCAGTTGAGTCCCCTGCAGGAACCAGGATACCACTTTCCCCATCCTCAACCATTTCAGGAATGCCGCCAATTCTGGAAGCCACGATTGGGCATCCGAGCGCTAGAGCATCTAAGATCACATTCGGCAAGGGATCAGGTCGCGTTGGTACATGGACAAAGAGATCGAGATCGCGTATCACTGACTTGGCATCGTTCCGCCAACCGGTAAAGTGAACTAGATGTGCGATGTCAAGCTCAGCTACAAGATTACACAACTGCGCCTGATAGTGTTCTTGCGCCTTTGCGCCTTGTGTTCCACCAACAATTAGCAAGCGTGCATTAGGAATACGTGCATGAATGGCAGGAAAGGCCCGTATCAGCACATCCTGACCTTTCCAGGGCGTCATTGCTGACACCGATCCCACCAGTACGGTATCGGAAGCGAGGTTCAGTTCGGCTCGCAGATTCGCTCGTGGAATATTTTCGTAGGAAGCTGCGTCATACCCGTTATAAACCACGGTTATCCGAGACTGAGCCATTGGTAGCAACGCGCTGACCGCCTCGGCAGTAGCTTGCGAAACGGCAATAAACTGATCGGAAAGCCGGAAAAGCACTTGCGCCTTGAGCGGGACGCTGTATGGCAGGTGCTCAGGAGCGGCGTCATGGACATGAACTACACAGGGAATCCGTGCAAGGCGAGCACCAAGGCCAGCGTGGTAGGAAGCTCGCGGTGAGTTGGCGTGGATAATCACCGCCCGATGGCGTCGAGCAAGCTGAGCGATCCTAATGGCATTGGGTATCCAGGTGCGCGCCTGAAGGATCGCGGTATCGGTCACAAAGGCGTCTGGCAACCCTGAGGCTATTTCAAAAGGAATACCGAGCTTGCCACATTGTTCAGTCAGCCATCCGTGTCTCGGCACAACTAGGATCGGTTCAATGGCTCGGTCTCGTATCCTATCCATCAGGCAAAGAAGAGACGTCTCAGCACCACCATGGACTGCCGTGCAATTTACATACAAGACTCTATGCATAGAACCTCACTCTCTCATTTAGACGTATACCATCAACACCGGGATCCAGAAGAAGCGAACAACAACTTTTATGCTCATCACCTGATGCTGATTGAGGCCAATCGGGTCTTTGGTAATGCCAAACAGCGCATCAATCTTCTATCTTACTCCCAGGCAACGGATCGATCTTGATCAATAGCGACACCCCGGCATCCCTGAAAGGGCTTGTAGCAAGATTTGGCCGTTTAACACGAGAAGTCTCGCGGTCGAATAATGCTTGCCGATCCCTGCGATCTTCTTGCTGCGCCCGTCGATGCGGGAGGATCAACGCTTGGCGTCCAGGGCCGTAGTGTGCTGGATAACACGCACGCAAACGCGGGTATACTCGCGGGCAGAAGCAACTGAATTCATCGACAATGTTCTTAAGGTTTTTGGTACACTGCATACAGTGAATGACCAATAAGTGTGTCACATGGCGGCAACATAAAGAGTGCAAATTGTCGACAAAGACGAAAAAGCATCCGATCGACAAGCCTGTATGATAAGGATGTATTCAATAATCGTGGCTTCTGATGAGTTGCGATTGCATAGCTGCGATTAATCATTGCCTGGAGAAAAGCTCCGCGGTGATTAGGCGACAAAGCTTCACAGCGTATGTCTATGATTTTGAGAGAGAATAGTCTGGCAACAGCACGCAAAGCCTGATCAGTCCACATGGTTACATGATGAGGAGGAACTGCGAGAATATTATTTACAGACCATCTAAGGAATGAGTCGGTATTGGGAACAGTATAGATGATCAAACCTCCCGGACGCAACGCGGCAATGCTGGATGTAATGAATCCCACAATATCACTCACGTGTTCAAGCACCTGAAAGGCACACACGATGTCATAAGCGCCATTGTGAGTTGTAGCATGGTGCTCTATCGACTCTTTCAGCACCGTAAGCCCGCGAGCGCGAGCTCTTTGGACTGCACTGGCGTTGAATTCTAAACCGATATAAGTAGCAGAAGGAATGAAATCAGCAAATACCCCCTTGCCACAACCTATCTCGAGCACTTTCTGGTGGGCTTTTACTAGCCGAGCGGCGTATTGAAATTCACCTCGTTCATCAGGATAGTAGAACGACTGTTTTTGCAACTGTTCATAAAACCCCTCAGATCCCGTTATCAGCGGATCGAAAAAATATAAGCCAGTTGCATTTGACTTGTAGTAATCAATTGTTGTAAGACCTTTGAATTCATTGCCGATTTCAACCTTCATCCTGGTTCGGAACAAAGTGACGATATCGTGAACGTCCAGACGCTCCACCAACGTGACATCAGGACTGCCGCTGAGCGGACAGCATGGCATGGTTAAGAAAGGTGATGGTTGCATCCTCGACCTAGACCTAGGCGCCGTCCATAGGAATCTGGGCAGCTTGGCATATTAAGAAAGGTGATGGTTGCATCAGCGTCTTTGGAAAGCCCACTGAAAGGCAACAACGAAAACGATAGGGCAATCCCGTATAGCAATCGTACGCGGATTGCGAACCTGTCAGATGCAGTGCGGGTCGTAATTAGCTAGGGAAACTCCCGGCGCCGTACTGACAGGTTTGGGCCTTCACGACAGAATTACTGTATCAAGAATACACCTGAGAGGAGTCAGACCTGGAAGATCGTGTTGGATATTGCAGTGAGGTTATAATCGCGTATATCATTTGACGACTCAAGATTAATAAGGATATTGCATAGAAAAAGGCCGCCAAAGGAAGAGTGAACATCCATGTAGTCTTTATCATCATGAACAATTCGGTAACAGTTGCGGCAACGATCAGCGCAACAACCGGACCCGTTACGGTTCTCCAGAACGGAAACGGCGCCAGGAATGAGGATCTCCGGAGGAGCACGACGCAGATAACCAGCGTTGCCAGGGAGTAGGCCAGCGCCATACCGGTCAGCTGGCCGACTATCAAACCGCCCCCAACACCGAGGACTGTCAGGACGACCCAGATGAAGATCAGGCGAAAGGCGAAATGTATCTGACCCGCGGCGAAGAGGACAGGAAAGATCGAGCCTGTCACAAAGCCGCCAATCATGTTGGGTGCCAATGCGTACACTACTGGCAGCGCGGTGAGCCAGATGGCGCCATATATCAGAGGGACAATGAGATCGGCGAAACGTACCAGTATAAATAGAACCAGGAGGCCAACGCTAAAATTGAGCCAGATCGCCATCGCTGCAACCGTACCCATTGCTTCTGGGTTATGTTGGACACGTGAATAGAGAGGAAAAACCAGACGATCAACCAATCGGTTGAAATACACCGGAATACCAATATAAAACAAAGACCAACCCCAGATCCCTGCACCTGCGGCGCCGATGACCGGCACCAGTAATACCAGTGGCAGTTGATCTTTAATGTACGACATGAGCCGTACACCCTGGATTCCCACGCTAAAGCGGAGGTAGGGAAAGATGTGCGTGAAATTGAGGGAAAGGCGTGGACGCCACGGTCTATGCCGCAGGATAATGGCCAGGTCAAGTGTATACCGGACAGCCAGAGCGACGACAATACTGGCAAGGCCGTAGCCGGCCCAGACCAGTATCACTACCACAACCTGATACGCGAGCATACCCAGCACTTCGGCCAAGGCGATCACCTCGAAGCGGAGTTCGCGTTCCAGCAGCATTGCCGGGATGGCGCGCAAGACAGCCATCAGTAAAACAATACCTAGCGCTCGGATGACAGGAACGGCGGCCACGTCAATGTTTGCCAGACGTATGATCCATGGCGTGCCAACCCACAGACCGGTGGCGATAAGCGTATAAATAATCAATTGTAGCGAAAAGAGACTGGCAAGTTCGCTCTGTGTGGGCGATTGTTCGCGCTGAATCAAAGCGGCACCGAAACCAACGTCGGTAAACACCGTGAGCATTGTCTGAAAGGCGAACATAGCCACAAAAATACCATAGATCTCAGGTGCCAAAGCCCGCGCCAGAAAGATATTACCAAAGAACAGCGCGCCATAGTAGAGAATCTGACGCGATACTAGAGCTACCAGTCCGCGGGACATCTTGCTAAGGATGTTGCCAGTTGTTGAAGCAGGATCTGTCTGTTCGTATGTCATGTCATTCTCTAGTCAGACGATCTCGAACCAGAATGAAGCGCCATAGTATTCGTTGTTCATCCCGATTGCCGGTGAAATTGCCTGACGCATGCTCTCGGTATACTCGCGACTCATCATGTGCGTCGCGAATACGATACGGTAGCGCGACGCATGGGCAAGTAGAGCTTGCAGCATATATTGCTCAGTGTAGAGTCGCTTCTGATAGATATATGGATAATCATAAGGCGTATAGATATCATGAACCTGGACCAGCGTGCCTGTAGAGAGTTGTGGGATTAATGTATTGAAAAGATACGGTATGTCACCGCGCGATCGAGTGATATGACTAGAGTCAATAAACAACAGCGGGCGATCTATTTGGAGTATAACCTCAGGCGGTACTTCCTCCACCATACGATTAATCACCCGATCAGCAATATTAACAATATCAGCGCGAGGTTGAGGATCAATCGCGACCAATTCACATGAGGCCCCGAAGTTTCGTAGTGCGAACCGCGCAATGCGCGTGCTATATCCACTTCCAATCTCGACAATAGATCCAGGGCGATAATCGCCAATCAACGCCGCATAGACCTCGGCGTCCGGCGTAGGATAGTAGCCATTGTGCATGTACGGTTTCCCCGGATGCAGTGTATTAATCTCTGGATTGCAACGGAGGGCATTGAACACCTGCTGATACGCCAGACGCCATCGTTCGAGGCGCTCGAGTTGTGCTGGGATCTGCAGATCAATGCCCGGCAGATCGAGGCGTGTCTCAGGCGCAAAACTGGTCAGATCTCTGCCTTCAAGATCGCGGGGTAGTACCCAGGCATTAACGTACCGAAGCAGGTCAATCGGTTGCATGAGCCAGGGTGCCACACTGCGAGCAAATGAAACCAAGGAGCGCTGCGGGAGATGTTGCATAGATTTGCACGCGTACGAGTGACAGCAGGAATACGTTGAAGTTTGTTATGAGTCGGCTAAAGGCGTCAGTGTTATCCAATCGACAAAGCCGTTGCGATCACCATGAGCGCTGTATGTGCCATCAACCAGACGAATACCGACTACATTTAATCCTCCTCGCAATTGCACGACCGCGCTATTCTCCTCCCATGAGTCATCGGCACGATCATAGGCGAACTGCTGAATCGTGACCCCGTTAACAACTACGGCATATTCGACCGGGGGGCGGGGATGTTGCGCACGCAGGCGCAGCACATACGGCTTGATTGTTTCGCATGAAACAAATGCAACAGCCGTACCAGACCACCAAAGAGTACCAATGGAGGGGTCATGAGAAGGCCAGTCAGTCAGAGGTCGCCCATCATGTTCAATCGATTCATCGAACAGATAATGCAAATCCTCGACTTCGATACGAAGGGTCGTTGGCTCAGACGCATACGTCTGAGCGGCAAGATCAAGCCCTGCATATTCGAGCCAACCTGGTGCCTGTGGGTCCTGAACCGCAGCAGCAGCAACTCCTATTCGAAACGCTACTGGTTTATCATACCCTCCGGCAAGGCAGACTGCATCGAGGTAGGTTTCCAGGGCTTTGTCTGGTTTACCAAGCAATAACTCCTTGTCGGCACTCTCGAACAACCGTTGCGTAGAGATGCCAAGTGCCTGGTACAGTACAATAGCTTGATCCGGTCGATCATTCCGGCAGTATGCGCTAGCCAGTTCGTAGGTTATCAGCAAGCTATCCGGTTGCAAATGGTGGGCATGCTCCAGCATTCTGAGCGCCTTATCATGTTGTCCTTGCAACTTATAGGCATGGGCCAACCAGCGTTGGAGCCAGGGATCAGACGGTGCCCAACGGACGGCGCGCTCGAAGTATGCAATAGCATTTTGAGTCGATAGATCCTGGTCAACTCTGGCGCGTTCGAGGGCCTGTGCTCCCATACGGGCATACCAGGTGACGATCAGCAGAGGGACAAGGAACCAGGCAATAATCCCTGACAGGAAACCAGAAACGATCAGGCAACCACACGTGGTGCTGTCTGAACGGAGAAGTGATCGAGGATCAATAGTATTCAAGCCTTTTGTCCCCAACTCAATGCTTGCCCGCTCCTCCCTCGCTCGTGATCATCGAGCCTTCATGCTGTATCTTCACTGGTCTGACATTTTTCTGCGCAAGCACCACATAGTTCAGCGTGTCATGAGCATCGTACCAGGCCTGATCGAGCCATAAACAACTAGCGTTGATTCCCATGGTGATCAATCGGCGGAGAAACCAGTCAGTGGAAAATCGCTTGACGAGCCGCTTCTGCCAAAGAGTGTTGTTCAAGGTCTGGCCGATCTGAGCCCACACTCCGCCCTGGTTAACAATCTCAAGTACGCTCATACCGGCACGTTCGATAAGATGCCTGAGCCCATAAGGTGTGTAACGGTAATAGTCGTGAGGTACTTCGTGCAGTCGCCACGCCTGAGGAGCAGAGAGCACCAGCAAACCGCCAGAACGAAGAATCCGGCTAATCTCTTCGAGCATAAGCCAGGGATCAGAGACGTGCTCGATCACTTGTGTGCTCAGCACCCCATCAAACGTAGCTTCCTGGAACGGCAGGCACTGTGCTGTTCCAACGATTTCTGGCAGGCTGCCTGCATGATCAATGTCGTATGCTACGTACTCCGAAGCATTTACAAGCATTGGTTGATAGGGACGATTGCCACAACCGAGATCCAGAACGCGACCGCTGAGGTAGAAACAGCGAGTTTGAAGATGGTGATAGAGGTTATGATGAACCAGGTAATTAGTGTGCCAGAACTTTGGAGGGCGTCCAATGTGACGCCTGACTGCCGACTGCATAGAGATCAACCTGCTTGGTCTCTGTTTATCCCCCCACCACCACATACGTCGCCCCCGTCTGCACCTCGACCCGCACCGTCATGCCTTCCGCCGGGCAGGCGATTGGCCCGCCATCGCGGTTCGTGCAGCGGACGGGGCCATCGGCCGGTAAGGGGACACGCACAACTTGCGGCTGGTCACTCCACAGAACGACGACGTGGGCGTCGCCACGGCGCAGCACATAGCCTTCAACACTCTCCGGCACCCCTGCCAGGGGCTGCAGATAGCGCGCCCCGGCCAGCGTCCGGCTGGCGTGCCGGTAGGCAAAGTAGGCTGGTCGCGGCACCAGCGCGTCGCCCGGTTCGATCAGCGCGGTGTTGTGGTATGAATCACTGTCGTAAATATACCAGATATCGGCCGCCAGTCCGTCGCGCAGGGCGCGGGTAAAGGCCCGTGACAGGTAATCGGCCTGGGCCCAGCGGCACTCTGGCGTGATGGCGCCTGGACAGAGCAGCGCGCCCTCGGTGCGCAGCAGCGGTCGCTCGGCAATCCCGTAACGGGCCAGCACACCCCGCAGATAGGCCGGGCGCCAGTCCACTCGCGGGCCCAGGTCCGGCTGGCCCGGAATGCGCCAGAAAGTATACCCGTGAAACGAGAGCATGTCAAACGCCGCACCGGCCCCCGCGACGAGCATCCCTTCGAGGAAGCGCCCCGGCACGCTGGCCGGGTCCTCGGGGCGGTAGGGTCGGTCGAGGAGCAATCCGCCGTTGAGCACGACGGCGTTGGGGTTGGCGGCTTTGATGGCCGGGTAGACCACCTTGAGCATCTCGCCATAGGCTCGCCCGCCGTAGTAGGGGTCGGTGGTGATGCCCCAGCAGCCATACATGGAATCATCCTGGAACACGGGGGCGTCGGGTTCGTTGCCGAGTTCCCAGTAGCGCACGTTGTAGGGCGGCCCGCTGTAGCGCCGCGCGACTTCGGCCATAAAGCGGGCGAAGTCCTGGTAGTGCGCCGGGTTGATCGGGGCGCAGTCGGCCGTGTAGGGCGCCGTGGCCCAGGAGGGGCTGCCGCGAACGATCACGATCAGGTTCACGCCCAGTTCACTCGCGGTGCGCATGTCTTGCTCGATGACCTGTACGTTCGGGTGATCCCAGCGGTAGCCGCCGCCGCGCTCAGGCTCGATGTGTTTCCATTCCAGGGCGTTGCGGCGCACCCAGGCCGTGCCCGACACGCTCATCAGCCGTAGCCCGCGGTCGGTGGTGAGTTGCGACATTTCGATGCCGAAGACATGCGGGACGGCATTGCCGGGCTGGCGGAGCAGCGGCAGGTAGATCCGCGCCGGGTCCTGGGCGCGCAGGGATAGGGCGGGGATGCTGATGAACAGTCCGGCGAGCAGGAGGGCTGCGATACGCAAGGAATGCTGGCGCATAGGGCTGGCTCGAGGGATGGAGTTGAGGTCGAGGCCTTTACAAGTAAGGCTCTGCGCGCGGCATGCCCCCCTCCCAACCTCCCCCCGCTGGGGGGAGGAGTCGGATGCCCTCCCTCAAGAGCTAACGTGAACATGGGGGAACCAGGTTCCCCCACGTCCCCGGGAAGGTGAGGGCGCAGCCCTTGCGCAGGGGGCGGGGGAAACCGGGTTTCCCCCGCCCGCGGGAGGGTCTGGGAGGGCGCAGCCCTCCCAGGAACAACCTGATTTTCATCCCGTCGGTGTGCGGCGCAGCGGCATGGACGGCTGATGTGCAAGCGTATTGGAGCTAGAGGCATGGTTTCGGCGCGCGGCGCCTTGTGCGCACCGGCGTGGCAGGAGGCGCGGAGGGCGCAGCCCTGCGCGATCCGGTTGTTCCGCCCGCGGGGGCAGACGCTTGCTGTTTTCGCCACTGCGCGCGTCCTCTCACACGCGGCCTTCTGCTCGCTGGCGCTCATACCAGGCGATGGTGCGCCGCAGGCCCTCTTCAAACGGCGTGTGGGCCACGAAGCCAAAACGTTCTCTGGCCCGGCTGGTGTCGAGTTTGCGCCGGGGTTGCCCGTTGGGCTTGCTGGTGTCCCAGACGATCCGCCCGTTGAAGCCGGTTAGCCGGGCCACCAGTTCGGTCAACTCGCGGATGCTGATCTCGTAGGCGCTGCCCAGGTTCACCGGGTCGCTGCTGTTGTAGCGCTCCGCCGCCAGCAGAATGCCCTCGGCGGCATCCTCGACGTAGAGGAACTCGCGTGTGGGCGAGCCGTCGCCCCAGGCGACAATCTCATCAACCCCGCTCTCGCGCGCCTCGACGCACTTGCGGATGAGCGCCGGAATGACGTGGGAGGTGCGCAGATCGAAGTTGTCGCGGGGACCGTAGAGGTTGACCGGCAGGAGGAAGATGGAGTTGTAGCCGTACTGCTCGCGGTAACTCTGGCTCTGCACCAGCAGCATCTTCTTGGCCATGCCGTAGGGCGCGTTAGTCTCTTCGGGATAGCCGTTCCAGAGGTCTTCTTCCTTGAACGGTATGGGTGTGTGCCTGGGGTAGGCGCACACGGTGCCCAGGGCCACAAACTTGGCGACCCCGGCGCGCCAGCTCTCGTGGAGCAACTGCACACCCATCAGCAGGTTGTCGTAGAAGAACTCGGCCGGGTGCTCGCGATTCGCTCCGATCCCGCCGACCCGGGCTGCCAGGTGGATCACCAGATCGGGGCGCGCGTCGGCCAGCAGTTGGCGGATGGCCTCGCGCTCGCGCAGATCATACTCTCGTGAACGGGGCGCCACAATGCTGGCGGGCGCCAGTTCGCGCAGCCGCTCCACTACGAAGCCGCCAAGGAAGCCCGCGCCACCGGTCACCACTACCCGCCGCCCGGACCAGAAGGCGCGTCGGTCGGGCCATATGGTGCTGTCTGTCATATGTGTTCTCTCTCTGTGCGTCGAGTGAAACGAATGGGAGCGAATGGGATGGTTCGGGGGGGCGCAGGCCCTCCACCCCTGCCCACCGGAAGGAGACCGCGTAACTCCTGGTATTTTACCGCATTTCTCAGATACGTTGACCATCGTTCGCGTCTGCCGCACTGCTACACCCTCTCGCAGGCTTAATTGTCTTTGAATAAATAATCCGGTATAGCCCGCGCAGGCGGGCTTCGCATTCCATAGCCGAGGGCTTTAGCCCCACGGCCAGCCCGGTATACCGGATTAATTTCTCATAGACCATACAGCCTGCAGGAGGGTCATTTCGCAACCTTGCCCAGGCGGGCGAGGGTGTGGGGAAACCGGTTTTCCCCATACCCCCTGACCATCAGCCGCGCCGGGGGTAGGGGCGCGCGCGACGTTTCGTCACGCCCCCTCCGGGGGCGAACGCGGTTGCCTCCCGGCGGACCGGCGGTTCCTTCCTGCTGACGGGGCGTCTATGGCGCGCGCGCTTCGACGATCACCGGCTCGAAGCCGATCATCAGCCTCTCGCCCGGGGGCTGCGCCGCGCCCGACAGCGTGTAGCGCGCGCGGGCGCCGGCGGGCAGCGGTAGTTCGCGGGTCGAGCCGTCGTTGGTCCACGCGATTTCGTATAAGAGATTGCCTTTGCGGAAGCGGTGGAGTTCGAGGGCGCCATCACGGGTGACGCCGGTATGGGTGGCGTTCCCCAGCAGTCGCTGGAGAAACGCGAGGGTGGTATAGGCCGGACGCGGTTGCTGGTTGGCGTCAAGCAGCCCGCCGTCTTGCCAGCCAGGGCCGTTCAGGGTGTACCAGAGGGCGCCGTAGAGCCGGGCCTCGTGGGTCCGCGCGAAGAGACGCACAACGTAGTTGGCCTTGGCCTGCTCAAAGCCCTGCGGCGCACAGTTGGGGTCGTTGCGGTAGCATAGCAGCCCCCCCTCGTTCATCAGCAGGGGCTTGTCTACGCCATAGCGCCGCATCATGTCGCGCAGGTACGCCGCTTTGCCTAACAGGACGCCTCCACGATGGGCCCACTTGGGAAAGAGCAGATCCCAGTCCAGGGTCACCGGCCCCCAGTAGGTATAGCTGTGGTAGGCCAGGATGTCGAAGGCGGCGCCGCCGCCATTGGCGAGCAGGCCCTCAATGAAGCGCCCGGCCTTGCAGGGGAGCGGTCCGCCCGGGTCGCAGTCGAGCAGTAATCCGCCGACGACCACCTGCGCCTCGGGGTTGGCGGCTTTGACGGCGGGGTAGACCGCTTTGAGCATCTCGGCATAGATTGCGCCGCCGTAGAGCGGGTCGTTCTCATCGCCCCAGCATCCGAAGACGGCGTCGCCGGGGAGGACTTGAAAGGCAGCGTCGGGTTCGTTGCCGAACTCCCAGTAGCGCACGTTGTAGGGCGGGCCGCTGTACCGCCGCACCGTCTCGACAACGAAATCGGCGAACGCCCCCAGGGCATCGCCGCGAATGGGTCCGCAGGCTTTGTCGGTCACCGCCTGCGCCCAGGACGGGGCGCCGCGGATGATGACCAGCGGCGTGCCGCCGTTGGCGCTGATGGCGGCCAGTTCGGCTTCAAGGTTGGCAACCACGCTCCAGTTGCGCGCGCCGCGCTGTGGTTCGATGCGATCCCATTCGAGCATGTTGAAGCGCACCAGACCGCCGCCGATACCGGCCAGCGCGCCGATGGACCCGGCCACGCCGCCCTGGTTGATTTCGACGCCGAAGATCGGCCCCGCCGGAGCGTCCGGCGCCATTGCTCGCGCCCGCGCCTCGTTGCCGAGCAACCCCAGGAGCACCCGCGCCGGTTGGGGATTGTCGGGATGCCATTCGAAACGGGCGCGCTCGAACCACTGGGTGATCACCAGTTCCCCATTCGGGCCTGGCTCGGGGTTGGCCCTGGTCAACGGCAGGCCGAAGAGGGCCAGTGACTGCTGGTAGGGGGATAGACCGCGGATGCGTAGCCCGTTGCGTTCCCAGTAGCTCTTGAAGCCCGTGTTCCGCGCCTGGTCGCAGACGTTGTAGCCGGTCTCGGCGAACCAGAGGCAGCCGGGTTGCGGGCCGGACTCGCGGATTTCGGCGCGCCAGTCGCGCCTGAGTTGCTCCAGGCGCTCGGCCCCGATGCGGCCCAGTTGCACCCGGTAGGCCGGCGGCTTCTGGGGATGATACTCCAGACGGGAGCGTTCCAGCCACTGGATGGTCACGGTGGTCCCGTCTTCAAGGGTGCGCTGTTCGGCCGGGCCGAGCGGGTAGCCGAACACCGGCAATCCGCCGTTGGCCTGCCAGAAGGCGGCAAAGAGCGGGTCAATGCAAGCGTCGATACCGGGGACGTTGGGAAAGCAGATCGGCGCGCCAGGCTGTGGCGCGGGTTGCGCGCCGGCAGGCGTCGCCGATGCCAGCAGCGCGGTCAGGGGTAGCAAGAGGAGGAGAAACCGCAGGGGCATGACGTGTCTCCTTTGGGTACAGTGTGCGACCTGCGCATAGTATACTGTACCTTTAGCTGGTCTCTATTACCGGCGTCGGGTGTGACGAACCATGCCGCACCATCGGGGGGTACGGGGACCAGCGGCGCGCGGTATCTGGCAGCAGTGGTGCGCCCCCCTCCCAACCTCCCCCCGCTGGGGGGAGGCGCACGGTCCACGCCCCGGCCCCGCCGCCCCTATGCATCCTGAACATCGTTATCCTCCAGGCGCGGCTCCTCGGCATCGATCAGTTCCAGGTCGAGCAGGTTGTCGCGGAAGATATTGGCGCGCAGGGTGTGGTTGCGGGGCCTGGGGCAGCGGGGCGTCAACGGCGGCAAGGGGCGCGTGCCGTGGTCCTGGTCGGCGGCGATGCGCACCGCGACGCGGTTGCCGGTGAAGCGGTTCGCTTCGATCAGCCAGTCGCGGCTGGTGTCGTTCTCGGGGTAGGCCAGGGCGAAGGCCGCGACGAACCTCGACCAGAGCAGGAGGCCATGGGTGTTCCAGGCCAGGTCGTTGTCGCGGGTGACGAAACCGAAGCCGTTCTCCACCGCCACGCCTGCCTGGCGATTGTGGTGGATGTGGTTCTGCTCCAGCAGGTTGTCGCGCGAAAAGCCCAGCCAGAAGCCGTAGTTGCAGCCATCGGCCCGGTTGCGCCGGAAGATGTTGCCCCGGCTGAAGGTGGCCTCGAAGGCGATGTTGGGGCTGAAGGAGCCGTCATTCTCTTCAAAGAGGTTGTCATCGCAGGGCACGGGCGTCCAGTCAGGGCGCAGGCCGGCCAGGAAGAAGCCATCGCCGCCCATGCGGGCCATGTTGCGCCGAAAGCGGTTGCGGCAGGAGCCATGGACGATCAGGAAGCCGGCGGCGTCGGCCCCCAGGTGCCCCTGGCCGCGGCCGCGCGGCTGGTAGCGGCAGCAGAAGTCGGCGTAGTTGTTTTCGAACAGGCTGTCGCTGGTGGCATACAGGTGAAAGCCGGCGCCGCTGCAGTGGTTGGCGATGGTGTCGCGCACCGTCAACCGCAGGCACCCGTAGCAGAGCAGGCCGTTTTGCTGGTGCTGCAGGTCGCATGCGCTGATCAGCGCCTCGCGCACCCCCGTGAGCATCACCCCGGCGCCGTAGGCCTGCGCCGCGGGGCGCCAGATGTCCAGAAAGACGCTGTTCGCCGGTTCTTCGGCGCTGGCGCGGGACGAGCAGTTGGCGATGGTCAACCCGGCGCAGTCTTCGGCGTAGATGCCGTGGTCGTAGGCCAGGAGGCGCAGATTCTTGATCCGCACCCCATCGTGCCCGGCGACGGTGACGCCGCGTCCCCTGCCCGCGCCAACCAGCGTGGCGCCGTTGCCGTCGAGGGTCACCCCGGGGGCGGCGATGGTCAGCCCCCTGGGCAGGTAATGGACGCCGGGCGCCAGGACGGCGTCGGCGGTGATGCGCATGCCATCGGTGGGGGTCAGTGATGTCATTTTAGATTGTAGATTTTAGATTTTGGATTGCCGTAATTGGCATGAGACTTCATTATCCGCCCCGCTCCCCCGGCGGCTCACGCCGCTGGCTACCGGGTGCGACGCCTGCCTGCGCGGGCGAGCGCCGTCTGCGCGGCGCAGCCGCTTAGATTGTAGATTTTAGATTTTGGATTGCCGTAATTGGCATGAGACTTCATTATTCGCCCCGCTCCCCCGGCGGCTCACGCCGCTGGCTACCGGATGCGATGCCTGCCTGCGCGGGCGAGCGCCGTCTGCGCGGCGCAGCCGCTTAGTACTACAACGAGAGATTTGGTAGCATGCTCCCACGTTGTTGTGACGGAGGGAGCCGATGCGCGAACCAGACGTGGTGCCGACTGCTTCTCGATG
>Ga0308393_1000199_pt1 | contig 32548 bp, 42 predicted proteins | sample Hotspr2Sampleee2_FD_202364 | JGI IMG/M metagenome (GOLD analysis project Ga0308393, IMG submission 202364) | Hot spring phototrophic mat microbial communities from Mushroom Spring, Yellowstone National Park, Wyoming, United States - 20050630_ee2 ... | reverse complement strand
GATTGTGGGGGTACGGTAATGCCGCCGAAGGTGCTACTCATTACGGATGCCGCAACCACCCGCGCAGGCTGGGTACTCACGGCGCTGCGCCTGATGGGATTCACTGCCGAACGCGCCTACACCTACCCAAGCGGCAGCGAAATCCGACTCGCGCTCCCGAACGCCGAACACCGACTGGACATCGACGACGCGAGCTTGCGCAATCGCCTGCGCGAATATCATGCCGTGCTTATCGGTCAGCCGTGGGAGAATTATTCCGACACCAATACTCCTATCAGCTACACCTTCAGATTTCTGGGTTGGAACTCGCCGCAAGACCCGCCATTTGTATATTTTGGTGTCCACTTTGCGACGAACCGCACGTCGGTGTCGTTCCCCAGCGATTTCCCGCTGCTGCGTCCTAACCGTACGATTCTCTCCAGCACTGCGCATAAAATCGGCCCAGATATGTTTCAGGCGCAGACGCAGACGCTGCGTGTCAGACTTACGCGCGAAAACACAGAGTGCTATCTGCCCATCATAACCGACAGAGAACCGGACGATGGTATCTATGTGTGGCGACTGCACACGGGTAGGCATAACGCGCTTGGCAGCCAGGGAGAAGTGCTGGCGGAGGTTATTGGCGAAGATTATGTGTTTGACACAACTCCTATCTGCGCTTACCGCTACAAAAATTGCTACCTATTTCCTCGTTTAGTGTATTCACTGGACGCTTCTGCAGGCGCGGTGAACATACTACGCCCCCAGCAAGCGTTCTGGCTGCTCTACGCGCTCAAGTGCACCGGACTTGCGCCGCGCTATGCGCTGCCCATTATGATGATGTTGGACGATGTGCAAGATATTGGTTCGGATACCGCTCCGCGCTTCACGGGTGCGCCTTATGTGAACGATTGGCTGCGCAATCGACTGACGACCTACGAGTGGTATGCTAAGGAGTTTTTCCCACGCACGCAAGTTCCGCTTTGGGCAGCCATCACTACGGGCGGGCGGTACGGCACGGATTATATTCGGCAGGGTGCTTGGAACCTGTTTATGCGCGGCAGACGGTCGCTTTCTACAAACTACGACAATACTGCTGATGAAGCGTTGGATGCTACAGGTGTGCAACTGGCACAGCAAATGCTGCAGCTGTTTGTGCGCGAGCAGAATCGGAGCATGCGTTTCTGCTGGCACGACCATCGCATTATGTTTAACCAGACACGAAACCTTTCGCGCCACACGGATGCGGGTTATCCGCTTGCTGCGCCGAACGATGTGCCTGTGGCGCACGGGCAGATGGTGCGTAAGGGACATATTTCTCCGCCTGCAAACGCTGTAGAGATTGAGATGGACGGTGAAGTCTACTACGATATTGCCCCAACGATGTCGGGCAGCGCGGCGGTGGTGTGGTACGATCCGCGCAGCTTGCACGCAGCGCGGATATTGGTGGAGCGCAATCGTGCGGAGATGCACGCGCTGGGCTTCGCGGATGGGGGCGTCGGTGGTGCGGATAGGTTCCAAAATGCGGCAGGTGCGCACTACGGCTCGCCTGCTGTGATGCAGGCACTCTACGAGTCGGGTGTGCGGATTGTTCGGTCAAGCATTCCTGCGGCGTCGTGGGAGAACACGCAGACGACGCTTTTCATACCGATTCGCGGTGTGTGGGTGTGGGGCTCTGATACGCTGGATGGACTGACTGAGAATACAATGCTGAACAGCTACGGGCTGTACGACGCAGCTAACCCAACTCGTAGCTATGTGGGTTCCATCGTAGGACTTCGTGATCCGGGCGGAGACATCTCCAGCATTTGGACGACGGATCCTGTGCGTGCTCGGCTGCGGGCGTACCGTCGGCTGATGGGGTATCTGTTGGACGGGTACTTGAGCGCGGCGGTGTATCCGCAGTGGATGGCATTTTCGCATCCACCGACGCTGCTTGGATGGTGCGATCCTGCAGACCCGCTGCGGCGGTTCAATGCGGAAGACAGCGTGCCGAGCGGTAGTCCGGGACCGTACATCAACATGCTGTTGGAGTTTTGGCTGAACTTTGAGGTGGTGTACCGCGTGCTTCGCGATTACTTGACGCCTGCGACGGGCGAGTTGGTGATAGCGACGCGCGAACGATGGATGGAGAGCGTCTAACGGCGCGGCAGAACGCCGCGCAGCGCAAGTCAGCGACGCTTGTCAGCACGCTTGCGCTTGGTGATGTGGCTAAGCGGCGAGGTCTGCTCCAACAACTCCGCCTGCTGCTTGTCGCTAAGCGCCGCATAGTGGCGCAAGACGCGATCCGTGGAATGTCCCAGCAGCTTGCGCACGCTCTCAGTGGGCGCGCCGTGCGCGAGCCTCAGCGTGACGCAGGTCTTGCGCAGGCGGTGGACGCTGAGTGGTTGGACGCCTACCTTGCGTCCCCACCTGCGTAGATCCCGCTGCAGGTCGTCGGGTTGCAGGGGCAGCCCAGCCGCGCTGCGTCCCATAGCGTGCAAGTAGCCATATTTTGCACACACGCGACACAGCAGGCATTCGTCTCACCACTTGACTTTTGTTGCGTAGATGGGGTATAATATATTCCAGTGGAGGCGATATGATGGATGTTCGTCATCGGTACATCGGCAGGGAAATCAAGTCTGAGATAGTCAGGCGCGGGCTGCGCCAAGCAGATATAGCGCGTCGGCTGAACCTTGACCGTGTCACTGTCAATCGTCAGCTCAACGCTGCGACACGGTCTGACTTCTTCATACTGATGAGCATTATAGAGGAGTTAGGGCTGAACGCACACGAACTTTACCGAAAAGCAAAGGAGGCACAACATGAAAACCAAGCGTAAAGGCGTCAAGATAAACTGCTTGACCTTTCGCGTGCTGCCTGACCCTGTAGTAGACCTGTGGCGCGAGGGGAAACTATGCAACACCTCGGTCAAGGTCTGGGTGATGATGCAACGGCTCGCGTACGAACACAAGGGCGAGATTGGGTTCACCACCATCTGGAGATACTGCGGCGTTGCACGCGCGACGCTGGCGAAAGCGCTCAAGCAACTTATGGAACACGGGCTTATACGCCAAGATGGGCAAACTTACACTGTGGTCTTTGATCAACCACGCGGTTCAATAATTGAACCACGCGGTTCAATAAGTGAACCGACCAGTTCAATAATTGAACCACGCGGTTCAATAAGTGAACCGACCAGTTCAATAATTGAACCACGCGGTTCAATAAGTGAACCGAATTTGAGTTCAAATTCGCGGGGAGAATTAAGGAGACATGTAGATACAATTGGAGAGTCTCCGGAGACGCCGACGGCTCGCTGTGCAGCTTCGCTGGGTACCCCCGTGCCCTCATCAAAGGGCGAGCCGTCGGCTAATTCTCATATACATATATCTGATTCTGATCTTGCGCTCCTTGCGGAGCGCTATAACATCCACTTCCAGTGCCCGCCATCATTGCCGTGGGCGCGCATGATGATACGAGATCTGCTCAACGGCGAGGGCGGCGAGTGGCAAAAGAAGGCTTTACAAGCGCTTGCAAAGCACATGAAGGGTTTCGGCGGCGGGGGTAGTAGCAGCGCCGCCGCCGAGAGAAACACCATAGGAGGTGCTCAACAATGATGAGTATACCCACAACTGTGGCATGCCGCAACTGCGGCGGCTTGGGCTTGTGTTCGGAGTGCAACGGTACAGGGCGCGTTGCGTGCGCCCACTGCGACGATGGCTATGTAGCTACCGACTACTGGGGCTACGACGATAACCCGTTTCAGTCAATCGAACCCTGCGACCTGTGTTGCGGCACCGGCGTACAGGCGTGCTACGACTGCGGCGGCAGCGGACTGTGCGATACATGCAACGGCAGCGGCGAGGAGGTGGCGTGATGAACTTCTGGAACGAGCGCGAGGAACTGACGCACCTGCGGGAACGCTACGAATTGGACAAAGCGCAGTGGCGATCGGAGTACTGGTCGCTACACGCCGAGTGGGAGGCAGCCGTCTACCACAACCGACGACTTCGGGAAGCTCTGTCGGAGATCGTACAAGCGTACCGAACGGCGGATCCCAACCAGCTGAGGGAGGCTGTGGAACGCGCGGTGAACCTCTTAGATCTGGACGAGGAGGTGGAGTGATGAACGAGCTTGAGGTACGAACAGAGTTTACACCGCTGGCATTCGATCTCCAGCGTGGTGCAGCAATCGCGCGCCAGTTGCGCGACTATATCGCGCAAGCACGTATGACCGTGCGCATGCGCAGTGGTGGCGAGCATGTGCGCATCGAGGGCTGGCAGGTGCTGTGCCACCTGTGCCAGCTGCCCTTACCCAGTATCGTGAGCGTGCGCCGTGAGGAGCGCGAGAACGGCTACTGCTATATCGCCGAAGCCGTACTCCAGCACGGCGGGCGCGAGTATCGCGCTTATGGGTTGTGCGCCAGTACCGAGCCGAACTGGGCGAACAAGCCCGAATTCCAGCTGATGAGCATGGCGCAGACCCGCGCGGCGGGCAAAGTGCTGCGCCTGCTGCTTGGCTGGATTGTGACGCTCGCGGGCTACGAGCCGACGCCTGCGGAGGAGATGGTCATAGAAGACCCAGCGCCCGATCGTGGCAACGCAGGCGGCGCGCAGCAGCAAGCGCAATCACAACAGCAGCAGCGCGATGAGTCGGAAAGCCCAGTGCTGCTTGAAAGCCGCGCATTCGCACAAACCCCTATGCTGCTCGAAACGCGCGAACTCGCACGCGCGCACCTGAACGCCGAATCGCTGCGCGCCGTGCTACAGCGCTATGGCGTGGAGCATATCAGCGCGCTGCGCGCCGAGCAGCTAACAGAGCTTCACGGGCGGCTCCAGCGCGTGGCAGCTGGCGAAACGCTGGCGCAAGTCTTCCCCGAAGTGTTCGAGAGCATCGAGATGGATCCCTACTTCGACCGTGAGCCAGAAAGCGGATCCAGCGAGGGCAACGGGCACGACCGCGAAGCCGAAATGCGCCTCAGCGAACTCCAGCAAGCCGATCGGCAGCAGTACAATCGCACGATGCGCGCGCTCCACGCACAAGCACGACAACGCTTCGCCGATGACAACACCCGACGCGCTTGGCTTCACGCGAATTACGGCGTGTGGAGCTTCCGTAATCTCACGGTTGCGCAGGCGGACGAGGTGCTTCAGCTTATGCAGGAGGCGCCTGCATGACCGAGCGCGAGTTCCAGCGCGCCGTCGTTGAGCTGGCTCGGCTGATGGGCTGGCGGGTACACCACACCCGTCCAGCCCTCACCCGCGCGGCAGGTGGGGTAGAATATCCTACAGGGTAAGGGTCCGGGAGGCGTGGCGGGTTGTCATGCACTGCTCAAAAATTGCAACGCTGGGAGAGTTATTGCCATTTAGACTGTCAGGCAGCTGTGCGGGAAAATGCATCGCATGTGGCAGGCACACCGCGCACGGCATCCCTGCTTGCCTGCCTGACACTTTCACCGCTGCCTACAAGCTCTACAGCGGCAGCACACTCTGCGAATGCTGCGCCCCGCTGTTCAAAGAGCGACCCCTCCGCAATCGCTCATGGGTCGCCTCGCAGACCGAATTCCGATATATCCAGCGAGGCGAATGGCTCACCACGCTTACCGAGCCGCCAGAGCCGCCCTTTGCCATCTACCTCACCCTGAGCGGTCAAAAATACGGCTACTTGTCCCTTATCCGTCGAATCTCCACCAGCCGCGACCGCTACTGGCTCGCGACAGACTGGCAGGAGTCGCCTCTCCTCATCCACCGCGCACAACTCGCTGAACTCATCCCCATCGCCCAACAACTCCGCGCGCGCGGCGTCCCCAAAACCCAGCTCCTTACCGCCCAATTCAGCCCGACCGTCGTCGCCAAAGCCATCAAGGAAGGCTGGGAAGCCCTGCTCGGTACAACCGAGCAACTCAGCCGCAACCCCGCATGGGAGGTCGTCGTCTATGCAGTTGACTGAAACGCAAATCGAACAACTTACGCGCCTGCTCGCTCACATCTACAGATCCATCGATTGGCGACGCATCCGCACCAGCAAGAGTCGCTACGATATCTGGAACCATCGCGTGCGCGCCGCCGCCAAGCGCTCCACACTCGCCGAGTTCGCTAGCAGGCTCTGCAACTTCTTTGGCGTGCAATCCTTGCCGCTCGCAGCCATCGTCCTCATCGAAGCTCTCCAGCCACACGAACGCGCCTGCCTCAACTACATCGACCGCAACCACATTTACCTCGCAACCAAATCCGCCATTCTGTGGAAACAACTGACACAATCGGAGGTACAAAATGAGAATCATCATAGTTAGTGGCACACTGGAAGCGCTTTCCCCTATCACACACTTTGGCGACGAGAAAACAGGCTCGTCGCCTATCCTGCGCACCCTCAGCGTCTACGAGCCCTCCATCAACGACATCATCGACCTGCCCGTCCTGTCAGGCAACGCCATCCGCGGCATGCTCCGACGCCTGCTCATCACAGACCTGCTCCAACGACTTGAATTCACAAACACCTCCACCAAGCTCCATCACTGCCTCTACACAGGCGGTGTGCTGGAATCGAGCAGCGATGCCTACGGCACGATCGACCTCAACCTCAAAAACCGCGTGCGCGAGAGCCTGCCGCCCCTCGCGCTCTTCGGAACCGCCATCGGCAACCAGATGATCCAAGGCTGCCTGCGCGTCGAATTCGCCTTCCCAGTCTGCCGAGAGCGCCTCGCCTATCTCCCGCCTGAACTCGCAAACGACCCGCGCGCCCAAAAACCTGCGCGCGAATTCACCAGCATCGTTTTCAAAACCCGACGCGACGACCTCCGCGCCGAACGCGACGAAGACGAACAAGCCGTGCAGATGAAAGTCGACTACGAAGCCTTCATCCCAGGCACACTCTTCACGCACCGCTTCGTCCTCACCTACCCCAACGAACTCGAACTCAGCTGCTTCGCCCGCCTACTCGAACTCTGGCGCGAACAACCGTATGTGGGCGGCAAACTCGCAAGCGGGCATGGGCTACTACGCATCCAGTATGACTACCCCCATACCCCAGACGCCTATCTTCGCCACCTTACCAACAACAAAACGCAAATCGTGCAGCTCCTAACCGAGCTGGGTGAAAAACTTGGCGCATAAACCATTCATCCTCTACTGCCGACTCAGCGCGCCCGTGGCGCTCAACCATCCATGGCTTCATCTGGATGGAATTCTCACACACCTGCTGCGCCTCGAAGCACAAGAGCGTGCTTACTACACCATGCCAGCCAAAATCCCCCAACCTGCGCCGAACCGCGAAGCCTTCGAAATCCTCAAACTCTACCACAACGCCGTCTTCCACGCCTCCATCTCCTTCTTCAGCGAACCAAACCGCATCTACTCAGCGCAATACTTCAAACGCTTTGAGGAGCGCAACTGCCCTGCCAAGCGCAAAATCAACATCGCAAGCGGACACTATCGGCACTGGATGTTGCGCTCCGTCGTTATCGCCGCCGACCACTGCTACTTCTACGGCTGCGGCGACATCGACCGAATCGCGCGGGTATTGCAGCATCTGGTTGCGCTGGGCGACAACACACGCATCGGCTGGGGCACGGTACATAGCTGGCACATCGAGCGCATACCCAATGATCGCTCGCTGGTGTATCAAGGCAAAGCGATGCGTCCGATCCCTGTGCGGCTGCTGGAGTGGTACTCTGAGGCGATCGAGCTGGCGTGGAGACCACCGTACTGGGCAGCGGAGAACATCGAGCTGTGCGCGCCGCCCGAAGCGGAGGTGAAACTGATTGAGCCTATCTATCGTCGTGCCCGCTAACCGCCCACGCTCGCTGCAACGACTGCTTGCGAGCATCGAACAATACGCGCCCCCAAGCACGGAAACCATCCTAATCTTGCAGTGCAACGCATGCGTGCCCGACTGGGCGCGTGTGATTCGCGCCGAGCCGAGCTTCCCCGCACCGCTGAGAAGACTCGGCGCGACACATGCACAGGGCGACTACCTGCTCTTTCTGGACGACGACCACGAACTGCGTCCCGAATTCGCGAGCCACTGGCGCGCCCTGCAGGATCTCGCCGACCAGCCCGCGCTGGTGTCGCTACCCATCAGGCGCAACCGCCACCCGCGCCCGCGCATCGTCGCCATGTGCGGCGGGATGCTTCTCACGCGCGAGGCGTACACGCGTGCAGGCGGGCACGGCGACGACTACCTCGACGATGTAGAACTCTGTCTACGCTGCAAGTGGGCAGGTATTCCCATCATCCGCTACCACACACCCGTGACCGTCCACCACTACGGCGAGCGAGGCGGGCTGCGCGACCTGCCAGATGTGCAGCCAAAGCGCACGGCGCACCTGCGACTCTCGCGGCTGGCGGAGCGTTATTCCGACAAACTTATCCCCGACCCGCGCTCGTGGTGGGGCTTCAAGGAGATACGCCATGACCGCTGAGTGGCGCGAGACCTTTCGGCTCTGGAGCCGTACCGAACAGCACACGCGCGCGCTGCACGAGGCGCGAGCGATCATTGAGCGCGCCCTCGAATCGGCACAGAAGCCATACATCGCGTACTCAGGAGGCAAGGACTCGACCGTGATGGCACACCTCGTGCTGCAATATGTGCCCGACACGATGGTGCTGCACTGGGATTACGGACGCGCGTTTGTGCCCGAACCCATCCAGCGCGAAATCCTGCGCAACGCAAGACTGATTGGCGTGCGGAACCTGCGCATCGAGACCAGCCCGCTCTACGCCAAGCTCGGCAGGCGCGCGCAGAATGTGCTGGGCAAGCACATGATTGGCAAACTGCTGCCCCAGCTCGCTGCGGAGGGCTACGACCTCGCCTTCGTTGGTCTGCGCAAGCAGGAAAGCTCCAAGCGCGCGATAAGGTTGCGCACCAACAAAGCATTGAGTGTGATTCCCGAATGCCACCCCCTCGCAAACTGGGACTGGCGCGATGTCTGGGCGTACATCGTCACGCACAAACTACCATACCTCTCGCTCTACGATCAACGCGCCGAACTTGTCGGGTACAACCTCGTTCGATTCACCACACTCTTCGATCCAGAATTCGAACACTTTGGCGCACTTGCAATCGATAACTTCCTCCACTGGAGGTATCGCAATGAAACACACCCCTAACATCGTCCCCGCCCTCCAAGCCGCTAAGGGATTGAAACGAGCACGCCTGTACCATATCAAAAAGGGGGTTGGCAAAGGGCTGCTCTGTCTTCACTCCCAGACGCGCCGTTGCAATCTGCACAATCTGCACAACGCGCGTGCATATTGTGTCCCGCTCCAATGCGCTGAAGGGAGCTAAACACTTTCCCGCCGCGCAACCACCTTTGGCGGCTCGGCGCGCCCGCCCTGCGCCTGCGCGTACCGCACGGCGTGCGCGAGCGCGTCGACGAGATCGTCGTACTCGCTGTCGGGGTAGCCCAGCAGCTGCGCTTCTAACTCGCCGAACCGCTTTGCGTGCGTGATTAGCCCCAGCTCGTAGAGGGGGATGAGCGCAGCGATACGCTCCTCTTTGCGCTCGCGTGCCGTGATTGCGCGTACCCGCACGCCTTGCGTAGCGAGATGCTCCGCCAGCGCACGCTGGTACTGGTTGCTCTCCACCAGCACGACGCGCGGCGCGTACCACTCGCTCAGCTGCTTGATGCGCTCCGCCTGCTGCGCGAAACTCCACCTGCCCTGCACGGCGGCGTCCACCTGATAGAGTCGCTCATAGGGGTGATAGCTCAGCGCCACAATCGCCGTGTAGTGCGCCGTTTGGCTGCGCCCAATCGCTAAGTCCACAGCCATCACGCGCAAGCACTCCGCGCGTCCCGTGAGTGTGTCGCCGTGCCGTATCCACTCCGCCTTGAACACCGCGCCCGAAACATCAACCCACTCGCCGAACACCTCGCGCCGCGCGAGCAGCGTGCCGTACTGCCGTACCAGCTGCTCGGCGAACGCTGTGCTGATAAACGGGTTGCTGGTGGTCGGCGCGGTGATAATCGCCACGCCGCTGTTTTCGGGTTCCACGATGCGCCGAAAGACCCAGCTATCGCGCTTGGGGGTGGTCGTGAGCCAATAGCGCGTGGGATCGTGCCGCAGGCGTCCGAGCAGCACTTCGTATGCCGCTTCAGGGCAATAGACCGCCTCATCAATCCAACACCAGTCCAAGTTCAGTCCGCGCAGGCGGTCTGGATGAGTCGCTGAGCGGAGCAGCACGGTACGGTTGCCCCCCAGCACCAGCCGCATGGATTGCAGATTAGGCTTGGCGACCGCGCCCGTCTCCATCAGCGCGGGCAGCACCACATCGCGCAGCATGGGGTAAGTCGGTGCAACGATGCAGCCCGTGCTGCCTTCGGGTTGCATGAGCGTCTGCAGCACGCCCGCGCGGGTCTTGCCCGCGCCGACACCCCCCACGAACATCTTCGGGTAGGCGACGTTTAGAAACTCCGCCTGCGCAGCTGTTGCGCTGAATCGCAGCGTGCGCAACGCTACTCACCCCGCAAGAGGTCGTCAAGAGTGATCTCTGGCGCTTGCACGACTTCCAGCTCCACAACATAGCTCTCGCTGGCAGGCGCGGCGTCTCTGGGTACTCTGTAGGCGGGGCAGGCGCGCTCTAAGTACCACATCACGGCGCGGGCGTCGCCGCTCTCGATGATGCGCTGAAGCATCAGCTCCGCGCGTGCGATTGGCTGGGCACGCGCCGCCGCCACGCGCTGGGCGAACCGCGCGTCGCTTTCGAGCCAGCTGTAAACCGTGCGTCGCCCGACGCCCGCGAGTGCGCACGCCGTGCTCATGCACAGCCCCTGCTCCAGATAGCCAAGCACTGTGTCTTGCAGCCGCCGTTTGGATGATCGTGCCACGCGCGATATACACCCAGCCGCACTGATCGCTGTATATCGCGCGATGGTGCTGGACACCGAGCCGATTACGCAGGAGTTGACCGCCGCGCTCCGCAAGGTCATGCGCGTGAGCGTGGAGCGTATCCTGCGCACGGTCAAGCGCAACCCCTACATGACGGAGCTTGAGCTGCGCGAGTTGCTTACCCGCGTTGGTGTCCGCGTATTGCTGCCCATCATGCGCCGCCGCTATGCGGAGTGGGGCAAATCGATCCAAGCCGCGCTCCAAAGCTGGCGCGCCCGCGCAACGATGGCGCAGGACGAGGCGAGTCTGCCCGCCGAAATTGGCTACTGGCACTCGCAAGAGTTGCAGCGCCACTGGCAATCTGTGGCGTCGGGGCTTGCGAGCCGTATCGCGCAGCGCATCGTCGACGGCTTGCGCACGGGCGAGACGCTGGATCAGCTGATGGACGGCGTCGAGCAGATTCTGGGGCAAGCCACAAATCATCAGCTGGAGCGTATCGTGCGCACGGAGACCACGCGCTATTACAACTACGCGCTCGTGTGGGAGACTGCCACATACCCCGAAGTCGCGGGGTATAGGTATAGCGTCGTGGTGGACGATCGCACCAGCAGCATCTGCAATCCGCTGGCAGGCAAAATCGTGCGCCGAGCCGAGCTGCGCTACATTCCGCCGCTGCACCCCAACTGCCGCACAGTGCTTGTGCCCCTGCTGGCGGAGGATATACCCGCCGATAACCAGCCGCCCGACATGGAGCATCTGGGCGTCTACAACCGCATGTTTGCTCGCGCGCCCGCGTTCCTGCTCGAACGGCTCTTCGGCGTCGGCAGTACGCAGATGCAACAGTTCTGGGACACCTGGTTGCGCCACGAGACAAGCATTCGCAGGTTGTGTTTCAGTATCGTGCGGGGTGATCAAGTGCGCGGGGAAGACCTCTACACTGCCACCATGCTGCGCGCCTACGAGCGGTACTACCAGTACGATCCCGCACGCTCGGCGTTTCCATCGTGGGCGTACCATATCGCGCGTTCTATTCACCTCAACACGCGCAAGCGCGACTCGCGCGAGGTGCTCACCGACTTCGCGTTCGAGCGCAACTAAGCCTCGCCCGCATCGCTGATTCCCATGAGCGCGCGTAGCCACTCGCGATCGCGTTCGGGATCGACCATCCCCAGCGCCACAAGGTCGCCGATATTGCGCAGGATCTCGTGACGCTGCACGGTCTCCAGCTCGTTGAGCTCCAGCACGCCCGCAGGCTCGCGCCCAAGCTGGTACTGGCATACGCGCGTCCACAGCTGCGTATGCAGCGCATGCTCGATGGGCTGCTGCACAGCGCTGATTAACCGCTGCATGACCTCCCAGTGCACCTGCGCTTGCGCCCGCGTGCCGTACTGCGCTTCGTAGACGGCAAGGATTCCGCCGAGCAGCGTGCGCGCCACCAACCGCTCCAGCAGCTCCAGCATCCGCAAACCGAGATCCATGCCCGCGCCGCGCGGCTCCAGAAACTCCAGCTGCGTTTCGGTGTCGGGCAGCACTGCCACCAGCGCGTCTTGCATTCTGCTGAGCGCATCGTACAGCTCTTGCGTCTCCTGCTCGGTGTAGCTGGCGGGCGTTTTGGCAATCGTGGTCGGGATCGCGTGCCGTTGCAGGTACAGGTCAATAGAGCGCAGCACGCGGTCATACGCCTGCAGATACTTTCGCAGCGCGCGAATGGGCAGCTCGCGCACGCCGTAGATGTACCACGCGGGTGCTGCGCTTACCACCACCGCGTGCGTGATGGGGAGGTCTTGCTGTCCTGCGCTGGTCGTGACGCGCACACTCACAATCTCGCCATTCTCGTCCAGCCCCAGCTGCGCGGCTTCGGGGGGTACAGGGCGCAGCTCGTAGGGCATATACTCCTCATCCCACACAATCTCCACAACGCTCACGCCCGCCACATGCGCCGTCGCTAAGTGCCGTACCGCGCTGGTGTACCCGCGCGTGCGGATAAGCTGCGCGAACAGCTCGCGTTCGTCTTCAGGCGCGTCGCCCACAAGCCGCACGCCGCCGCTGGCGACCAGCTCGCGCAGGATATGCAGCACGCTCTGCACCAGCGGGTGATAGAGCTGCTCATGCAGCCCCCACGCAGGCGTGAGCATCGGCGTTGCATGCGTGCGCACGCGCACGCGCGGCTGGGGCTTATCGATCCGCATCCCACTCGACCTCCAATCGCACGCGCAAACGCTCGATGCTGAGTTCCTCAAGGAACACCTGATAATCCAGCATCGGGAGCCAATCGCGTTCCGCCGCCAGCTCCGTGCGAATGATTTGGCTTGCAAGCGTTTCGTACAGTTTGCGCCGCGCGGCGTCGGGTATCGCGTCGCTGGCAAGCAGCTCCAACTGGTACACCGCCCGCATGCCGCCAACGGCTTTGCCCGCCTCGCGTGATTGCAGCGACAGCACGCCTGCAACCGCGCTGCCAACAGGCATCTCTGTAGGCGCGCTCACAATCGGCGCGCCAATCACACGCGCGAGAAAGTTGCGCAGGAACGCCTCAAGTTCACGGAGCCGCATCGCCCGATATACAGCGCATGGCGTCGCTGTATATCGCGTGCTATGGCACGCAGGACAGCGCGGGACGCAACGATTGCCATCCAGTTGGGCGGCGTGGATGACGGCAGCGCCATCACTTGGGGCGCGGCGACGCAAATCGAGGGCAAGTGCAGCGAGATCAGCATCGATTACCGCTCGCAGGGTGTCAACCTCGCTGGGCTATCGGACTCTTACGCCCGCATGCGATCCGCGGGCGCGGCGGAATACACAATCCGTATCCGCGCATTTATCCCGACCGACAGCTTCGACTTTTACGCGAGTGGCAACCCCCCGTTGCATTACCGAGCGCGTGTACGCATCAAGCCGCGCTCGACGCTCCAAACGGATGCCGAGTATACGGGCGTCATCACCAAGTGGAGCTGGTCGGCGCAGGCGGGGCAAGAGCAGGTTGAAGAGATAGAGATCGTGGGGCCGCTGGATGTCTAAGACTTTGGAGCAGCTACTGGGCAGCGTGCCGAAACAGTCGCGCGAGCCGCGCACCTGCAGCGTGGATCTCACGGACCTGCTCGGCGACGGCTGGGTCATGCAGTATCGCGAGCCAAGCGTGGCGGATCTCTTTGCCGCGAGCGATATGCGCACGCTTGCGGAGTGGGAGCGCGTGATGCCCGATATGCCCCGCGATCTTGCCACCACGCTGGAGCTGATCGCGCGACTCCACATCAGCCCGCCCGCTGCCGAGCTGCCGACGGGCAAGTTCTACGCTGAGCTGCTGCAGCGGCTGCCCCCACAAACCGCGATTGCGCTGCTGCGGCGCGTGGGGGACGCGATAGCGACAGCGTTCGGGTTGGCAGATGTTGAAGCTCAAGCGCAAGCGAAAAAAAAGCCATCCGCGCGGGCGGCGAAGCGATAATGGCGCTCTGCGTGCGCTACCTGCACCGCCACCCGCTCGAACTTACCCACCTCCCGGCCACTGCGATTGTGGATCTGCTGGCTCTCGCAGCTGTTGAAGCCGAGCTGCTTGCGGATGCGCAGCCGTTGTAGTTCGTGCGTAGCGGTCACGAAAGCGCTACGCACGCGGGCTACTGACGGCTGGCGCGGCAATCCTCGCGACGGGATGGCAACGCTGTATATCGCGTGCTATGCCGTACCTGAACGAGCACGCGGTTCGGATACAACCGCCGAGCAAGTACGAGCGGTTCCGCAGGGAGAACGACAAGTTCGGCGCGGGGATTGACGCCATCTGGGGCATCACGGAGGATGGCAAAGCGGAGCTCCAAGCCCTGCGCTTCGACGCGAAACGCTACACGCTGGATGAGGTGCGTAAGTGGCTTAAGGAGCACGACTACGAGCCGCTGGAAGTCGAGCCTGCCGAGCGCGAGTTTAGTGAGGACGCCGTCGAGCGCGACGCGCTGCTCATGGAAACGGGCGAGTATCCCGATAAGGGCGTCGCCATCACCGAAGAGCACTTGCAGCAGATGGCGGCGACGGGGGCAGGCGCGCCCGTGATTGTCGAGCATCGTCCGACGCTCGTGCTGGGCTGGATACGCGAGTTATACCGCAAGGGCAAGCAGCTCTGGGGCAAACTCGCGCTCAAGCCCCACGCGAACCAGCTGATCGAGGAATCCGCCGTCAAGGGGCTGAGCGTCGGCTTACGGCGCATGCCCGATGGCGGATTCGCACTCCACGAAGTGAGTCTCACGACCAGTCCCCGCGTGGCAAACGCGCGGCTGTTTGCAGACCAGACCCCATCGCTGTATATCGCGTGTGCAGAGGGCAACTCTGCGCAGGAGGCAGTCGCTATGACACAACCGCAAGAAGTTCGGAAAGAGGATACGGCGCTCGAGGCGCTCCGTGCGGAGCTGGCGCGTGAGCGCGAGCGCGCGAGCGCGTTGGAGCAGCGCGTGCAGGAGTTCGCTAAGCAGCTGAGCCGTGCGCAGAAGCAGCTTGTGCGCAACGCCGTGCATGGCATCGTGGAGCGATACCAGCGCGAGGGCAAACTCACCCCAGCTGCAGCCAAGCATGCAACCGAGCTGTTGATGGCGCTTGCAACGGACGCGCCTGACGCCATCGTTCAGTTTTCCAACGACGGTCGCGCCGAGCAGTTGCCAGAAGCTGTGCGGAGCGTGATTGCGCTGCTTGACGCGCTCCCTGCGCAGCCCGCCCCGCGCGCGACGCGGTTCGTCGGCTTGGGCGAGAGCGAACTCTCAGAGTGCAGACGCGAACTCTCTCAAGAGCTGCAACAGTTGGGCTTCAGCATTAGCGCGGAGCAGCTGCCTGATGAGGTTCTCGCGCAACTCTCGCGAGGAGGTGAACGCGCATGAAACACGCACAAGGACTGGTCTGGGAGTATCCCGTTGCTGCAGGCAACACAATCCGTGTTGGCGCAGCGGTGATTACGAACGCGAGCGGCTGGGCGACGGAAGGCGCAGCCGGCGCGAGTCAGCGCATTCTGGGCGTGTCGACTGAGCATGTAGAGAACACAGGCGGTGGCGATGGCGCACGCACGGTCTCGGTGTACAAGCGCGGGATCGTTGACGCGACGATTGCCAGCGGCGCCACCTTTACCCAAGCGAGCGTCGGCATGGATGCGTACCTTAACGGGTACGACGCGGTGAACCAGCGCCCAACGGTACACAACAGCAGCACAAACCGCACGCGGCTGGGCACTGTGGTCGCCGTTTCGGACAACACCGTGCTGGTGCAACTCATTACGGTCTGATGGGGGGATAAACTATGCCAAGAGTCATTCAGACGAGGGGTATCAACAGCGTAGTGGACGCGGGCGCGTCGGCGGCGTTCATCGCATCGTTCCAAATGTACGAGCAAAACGATCTGTTCGCCCAGATTGGCACAATCGAGCGCACGCAAAAGGGTGAGGCGCGGATTCCGTTCCTGTGGTATCCGCCGCGCATGCGCGAGTGGGTGGGTGAGCGACTCATCGGCTCGCTCGACGGCGGGATGCACATCATCCCCACGCGCACCTACGAAGCCACTGTCGCCGTGCCGCGCACAGCGGTCGAGGACGACCAGTATGGCGCGATCGAGCGTGCCGCGCGCGGGCTGGCGAGCGAGTTTTTCCGTTTCGTGCACGAGAGCTACATCAATATCCTAGCAAACGGCACGACGCTCAACACTTTCGACGGGCAGCCGCTACTCACGAACAACCCCACCACGCGCGGTGCGAATAATGTCAATCTCGCCTCGCAACCGCTCTCTATCGAGAACCTCTCAGCAGGTATTCAAGCGATGGGGCTATACACGGAACCCAACGGGCGTCCGCTCGGCATGCGCCCGACGCATCTGCTTGTGGGACCCGCTAACGAGTTCAGAGCCAAGAACCTCGTGCAATCCCAACAGCTGATTATGTCGGGCAGCACGGATCGCGTGCAGGGCGACGCAAACCCGTGGGCGGGCACATTGACCGTGCTGGTGAGCAGCTACATCACCGACGGCGACTGGTACCTGATTGCCGCAGGCGCGAACGAGTACCGTCCCGTCATCATGGTGGAGCGCTCCGATGTGCCTGTTGAGTTCGTCGCGCACACCAGCCCTGACCACGAGAGCGTCTTTCGGCGCGACTCTTACGAGTACGGCACGCGCGCCCGTGTGGGGTTTGGGGCAGGCGCGTGGTACGCCGTGTACGCATCGCAGGTCTAAGCTATGTACCTGACGGCGCAGGAGTTCACGGAGCGGCTCACGGCGCTTACCGCGATCACGGGTGGCGAGCATAAACGAACGCTCGTCGCCCGCGCGCTTGAGCAAGCGCACGCTGCGCTCGACGCCGAACTCGGCAAGCGCTACGAAGTGCCCATCCCAATAGGGGACGCGCCCATACACACCCAGCAGCTGCTCAAGCGCTGGACGTTCTACTTCGGGGTGCGGGAGCTGCTCGGCTTGCAGGGCGTTTCCGTGAGCCGTGAGGAGCAGCCTGTGTTGTCCGAAATCCTTGAGATGGTGGATGCGCAGGTGCAAGAGTATTGCACAGGCGGCGCGCGGCTGGACGGCGTACCGAGCCGCAGCCGTGTGCGCGTCGGCTACGGGGAGCTGAGCGAGTAATGCTTGCGACGAACTTGGTCTACGCAACCGTTGTGGGCAGGTATCCGCGCCTCCTTGCAGATGATGGTGTCCATGAGGCGCTGGTGCTGCCTTACAATGTGGACGGGTTCGTAGATCTGGAATTCTACCGTGAGGGCGGCAAGACGCCGATTGGAATATCCAATGTGCTTTCCGCGCGCTACATCCAACCCGATGGCACAGTCACCAATCTCGACTATGTGCTTACGGCGAACCAAATCGAAGTGCGGTTCCAAGCGCAGCTGCCAGCAGGAGGGGTGTGTGTGATTAAATTGATGCCGACTGGTTTTGTTTATCCTCACCAGTGCTACCCGTTCCGAGTCTTGCGCCCGACTGAGACGCACACGCCATGATTACCGCACGCGTGGATTTGCAGCTTACGGGGTTGATTGCCAACCCACAGCGGCTCAGCAGCAGCGCGGTGGCAGAGTTTTTCCGTCGCGCGCGGGTGGTACTCGCGCAAGACCATGCGGAGCGGTTCGAACGGAGCGTCGCGCCTGATGGCAGTCCGTGGCAGCCGCTTGCGCCAAGCACGCTGCGCAAGAGCGTGCAGCAAGCTATCCGCAAAGTCGGCGGTCGCGCGGCGCGTCCCGTTGTGCGCCGTACACGAACAGGCGGGCTGATTGTGCGGGCACGCAACCCCCAAGCGGGGTTTCAGCGCACAGCGACGGTACGGCGCACGCGAGCGAGCAAGATTCTCGTGGATACGGGACGTCTCAAGCAGAGCGTGGTCGTGCTAGCTGCCAGTGCGGACGCTGTGCGCACGCAAGATCAGCTCACACTTGTCTGGGGTACGCGCGTGCCGTATGCGCGGCAGCATCAGCAGGGCGACCCCAGCCGCAATTTGCCCGCACGCCCGTTTCTGGGCGTGTCCAAGCAAGCCAACAAGCGACTGCAAGCAGAACTGGCTCGTATAATTGAGCAGCATGCCAGCGGAACATGAAGAGTGGTGGGATCTCTGGCTTGCGCTGCTCCCGCGCGGCGCATGGGAGCTGTTGGAGCAGTTGGACGAAGCGGAACGCGCCGTGCTGATTGAGTGGTGGAGCCATGTGCGTGACCCGTCGAGCGTTGTGCCGCCCGAACCCGTGCGCGCCGCGCTGGAGAAACTCGAACAGCTGCTCAGCTCAGAATCGTGCTAAAAGTCTCGCCCGCATCAAATGAGAGCGCAACGCGCCGATCGCCCCCCGTCGTTTCGTAGACGAGCACCAATCCGTTATAGCGCGCGTCGTAGACGGCGTCCAGCGGCGTGCCTGTGGCGCTTGCGCCGTCGATCTGCACTTGCTGCGCCGTGTCCCAAGTAGCTCCGCCGTCCCGCGTGCGGCGTAGCATGAGCGCGTTTCCAGCGTCCTGATAGAACGCACACCAAGTCGCGTGCGGACTCACAGCGCACACGACCAGCCCCGCCGTGCTCACGCGCAACACCTCCACTGCCGTATCACCAGCATCCCGTGAGAGATACACCACGCGCTCACCCGCGCTGCGCACAACGATCAGCAGCGCGTCGAGCCTGCTATCGCGCTCCAAGCACTCGATGCGCCCATCGTACTCGCGCTGGAGCACGAGCGCGCGCGAATGCAAATGGTAAGTGCGCAGGGTGCTGCCAACCGCCACATGCAGGTACTGGCGACGCGTGTCAATCGCGAGTTTCGCGCCCGTTTCGGGCTTAGCGATTCGTGGCGGTACAAACGCGTGTGAGAAAAACGGCGTCGTGCGCCCCAAATCGCGGCTTGCCGCACGAATGCGCCACTGCTTAGTAGCATGCTGCAGCGTTTCTGTGCCATCTACCGCAACAGCTTGGCGCGTGAGATGGTAGCGCCCAACCGCGCGATCGTAGCTCGTGAGCTCGGTTTCCGTGCTGCCCTGCACTTCCATGAGCTTTGCGGGCTCGTTTGGCGCAAGGTAGTACCGATAGCTCGGCGCGGTGAAGTAAACCCACTGTCCCCAGTCGCCCGTGAACCCGAACGGCGCATCTTGGTATCTGCGTGTGGGGAGCGTTGGCAGCGGTGGGCACTCGCGCAGGTCGTTAATCAACCAGAGAGCAAGGCGAGTCGTGTATGGGAGCATTGCGGCGCGGCACATCTGACGCACGCGCGGCACGCCTGCGGGATGACCGCCCGTCTCTACATCGTCGAATCCCCACGCGCGTATCTGGTCGATGATATCGATAGTGGCGCTGGCGTCCATTCCGCGTTCGAGCTGGCGATAGAGCGCGGCGGCGTCGTAGAGCGTCATCGGCTGGTGAGGCGAACGCACGCTCGGTGTGTTGCTCGCAGTGGGATAGACGAGCAGCCCCCAGTTGAGCGTTTGCGGATTGCGCACATGGGGGTAAGTATGGGCTCCGTTATCGGTAGCAATCGCGTCCGTGACCGAGTCGCGATAGAAGGTGGGATACTCCATCACATACGGCGTCGGTACGGTTTGCGTGATGGTGATGCGCAGCCGTGCGCCCGCGCGTGCCGCAAGCAGTTGCCAGAGCGTCGCGCGTGCTGCGTCGTCGAAGGTCGCTTCGCTTACGCCATCGCCGTCCCAGTCGTTGCCGAGTTCGGAGTAGCCTGCAGCGGATGCGGCGTACTGCCTGCGCCATGTTCCAGCGTACTTCGCATCATCCCCGTGCGGGATAGGATGCGTACCGCGTGTGGTGGCAATCGTGAGGGTTTCGTTCTCGGCGCTCACCAGCTGGATGGTAAGACTCGTGTACGCCGTGTCGGGCAGCCAGATGCGCACGCGGTCAGCAACCGCTGGGTACAGGTACGGTGGCGCGTCCCAGTCTGCCAGCGCGAATTCGAGAGTGTGCGTGGTGCTGGTTGGCGTGACGGTAATGCCGAGCGGAGTAAACGCCAGCGTCGCGCCCGTGACGCTCCAGCGCGAGGCGGAGTCGGATGCGAGCCGCAGGTCGCTCGGCGGGAGCCACTCGACGAGCGCAGGGCGCGTGCTGCCGACCCACCCACTGGGAACGCCGAACAGGTCATTTATCCACGCGCTCCATGTGCCGTTTGCAAGCGCATCGAGCAGTAAGTAGCTCCGCCGCTTGCTGCGGATAGCACTTGGCAGCGCGGGATGCTCGATATGCTGGCACTGATGCGGACGCCAATAATCCGCCACAGGCGTCGGCTCCGCTACCCCGTCCCCGTCTCGGTCTAATCCCCAGTTTTGCAGCCAGCAGATGTACGACCACATCGGCGCGGCGTGCGTGTTCCAGTAGCGCAAAGCATAGTCTGTATGTCGATAATAAGGATGACACTGCGCGCCCACCATGTACGATTGCGTGCGGGAGAGAGAGTAAACGCGATATGCAAAATCAAACGGCGGCGGACAGCTGCCTCTCCACTCTACTGGGCAAAGTAACGCCCTACACCAGCCATTGGAAATCGTGCGCTGAGAACTGGATGACCACATGACGAGCGAGTGGACATGGTCATCGAGACCGTCCGATAGCGGATTGCTGCTACTTCCGTCATGCACATAGAGCAGTTCGTCGCGCTGCGGGTGCAGAGGATAAGGCTGCGCGTTTTCGTGGCGACATGTGACTCGCGTTGGGCGGTTCCACGGCGTTTCTGAAGTAAGAGCCGAGACCATGCGCGTGGCGTTGACCGAAGGCAGCGGAGCGCGGTACATCAGATACTCATGCGGTACATCTCCAATCGCCACAAATTTCCGCGGCAGGTCGGGAAGAATAAACAATCGTCCAGAGCGCGAGTGTTCCGTGTAAGTGCCAGTGGCAAGTTGCAGCTCAACCGAGTAAGAGGAAGAGCCGTCTTCTGAAACACATTCGCATGTCACAGTACCGTGATACACATTCTGCACAGTCAGTGAATCGAGCGGCACGATGGATGCGTTCCAAGTCGTGTCTCCCTCGAACTCTGGCGGAAGCGCGTCCAGTCCCGTATCGCACTCGTCCTCAAGCAGCGGCGGAATCTCGTAGTGAATTGGGAACTCGTGCCACTCGTCCGATTCGCGGCATCGGTATCCGCCCACGACACGCGCTGTAGCGACGGATGTGACTGTATAGGTGTCTTGACAGTTATCGTAGTCGTTGAGGTCAGGGATGCCTGCCTCACATGTAGCAGACAGCTCTGCCGCGCCCATCGGCATGCTTGCGGGGTAGTAATCCACTGTGAGAACGCTCCGCTCCCCGCCAAACGGGTGCGCGATCTCAACGCCGTTGAGGTGGATACGCAAATCCTGCCAGCGCACATCCCATACAGGGTCTCCTAAAAAATCGAAAGTCGTGTACCAGCGCGGTTCGACAAGTTCCACTACCAACTCCTGTGTGCCTAGCCCTACCTCGATGGTATCTGTGTAGTTAGTTGCGTCCAGTCCTATCGTGTAGGTGAGCAGATAAATTGGGTTCCCATTGGCATCAACATAGCGCATATAGTCCAGTAGCAATCTGAGATAGTCCACGCGGTTCGTGCCCCTGCCGTAGGGCACAAGCAGCATTGCGATAATTCGCGCGCCTTCATGCGAGAGCGTGGGGTTCTCGATACGCACGCGATACTGCAGTCTCTCCCAGCCGCCGACGCGCCCTGCGAACATTAGCTGGGGAACCCCCTATCTGGGCACTCGTGGCACGGCTCAGCAGGCGCAGGTATCCCAAACAGCGCGTACAGTTTATGCGTAAGCGAGGCGGCAGGCTCACGCGCGACAAACAGTTGGACGCGCCCTTGAAACTCCACCCGCAGCACGCGCCGCGCGTAGACCGTGACGACGCACTCGCGCGCCTGCAGCAGGCGCACAGCATCCTGCAATCGCTCCTCACGAATCGCGCTTACAATCTCGGCGATGCTCACACGCGATATACACAAATGCGCTGTATATCGCCCGATGGAGCATCGAGACCAAACGGGCGCATACGCGGTGATTGTGGGTGGTCTTACGGCGCTTTGGGCGTCGCTCCCCGCGCTGGTCAAGGCGTACCTGCTGCTCGCAACCGCGCGCGGGCTGTTGGGCGTCGCAGCTGGCGCACTTGCAAAACGCCCTATCCGCGAAATCGCGCGTGAGAACTTCGCGCACCTGATTGCGCTTGGGGCGATACTGCTCATCTGGTTTTCGGGCGAGCTACTCGCAAGCGAGATGAGCGACCTTGCGCAGGTGCTGGTGCTGGCAAGCAAGCTCATTTCGCTTTGGTACGCTGCCCAGAGCGTGCTGGAGATTCTCGATCACCTCGCGCGTCTCGGCATCCCCGTCCCCGAATCGCTCCGCGATCGGCTCAAGCACATGCTGCGCGGCGGCAATGGAGAAAAACGCCATGAGCAAGACGATCGTCGTGATTGACGCAGGGCACGGCTGGAAACCTGCGGCGGGTGGCGGGGTGGTGTTCGATCCTGGTGCGATTGGGTATCTGGGCGCGGCACAGCACAGAGAAGCCGATATAGCTGCCCAGTACGCCAATTCTATCGCCTACATGCTCCGTACACTCTATCCAAACATCGAAACGCACTTGTTGATTGCCACGCGCGAGCAGCCGCTCAGCTTGCAGCAGCGCAGGCGGTATCTGCCAAGTGCGGATGCGTTCATGAGCGTACACTTGAACGCTGCTGAGAATCGCAACGCGCACGGCTACGAGACTTGGTACTCGCGCGAGCATAGCGTTGAGCTGGCACGCGCCGTGCATGCTGCTCTGCAGCGCGCGCTCACGGGCAGACTCGATCGGGGTGTGAAGCAGCGCGGTCTTACAGTGTGCCAGCGGGAGAAGCCAAGCGCACTGTTGGAGCTGGGGTTTGTCACCAACGAGAGCGATTTACAGCACCTGCTCCTACGCGAGACACGCGCGCGTGTGGCGCGTGAGGTCGCAAGAGCGATTGCTGAGTTTGTAGGTTTGGGTTAGATGCGTCCAATCGTCTCGTGATTAGATGCCCGACGCCGATAGCCCGCGCAGGTACGCCTCCACCTCATAGCGCGTCGCTGCTGATCGTGCGCGGTTGCCCCCGCCCACGAGCTGGATGCGCAAGTCCTCCAGCGCCGCTGCCATCCGCGCCGTGTTTTGAGCCGTCTGCTGCTGCGCGTCCGCAGCGCGTTGCTGTTGCTGGAAGCCGCCACTGAGCAGCTGGTATAGCCCGACCAGCGCGCCAGCGATGCCGCCCACGACTGCGCCAATCGCTGTGCCGATGGCGGGCACAACGCTGCCGACCAGCCCGCCAAGCGTGACGCCGATACCAGCCGCGCCACCGACCGTGCCGAACGCATCCTGTGCGCCCTTGAGTCCAAGCGACTCAAACAGCCCGCCGAGCAGCTCCCCAAGCAAGCCAATCCCAAGCCCTGCGAGTCCCGCGCGCCCCAATCGCGCAAGTTTGCCCGCGCCGCGAAGACCGCCAAGCATACCCAGCCCCTGCGCCAGCGCAGTGCCAATGCCCACCTTTTGGAGGATGTTGAGCGCGGCTGCAGCAGCGACTGCCGCTGCCGCGAGCGCGAACAGCGCGCCTGGCACGCCACCAAGCGCTTCATTTACCCGCCGCAACGCGCTGGCAAGCGCGCCCATAAGCGGCGCAACGCCGCGAATCAAGCGCCCGAACAGCTCGCCTGTCGGCAGCAGCACCTGCTGGAAACTCTCTGCGATGTTGGCAAGCGAATCGATAATCGTGAGTTTCTGACTTGCGTTTTCGAACCGCGCGGCGGCGCGAATCAGAAGATTGTAGAACTCTTTTCCGCCCAGCTGCGCCAGAAGTTGGTTGGCTTCGGTCGCCGTGAGCGGCGTGCGACCCAATGCCGCGCCGAGCGCCGCGCCGATGCCTGGCATGGCGCGGAACATCTGCCGAATATCCACCATGCTGGACTGCCCCACTTCCAGCCCGCGGATCTGCACGATGTTCTCGAGCACGCGCCGCATATCTTCGCGTCGCACGCCCATAGCAGAGATGAGATCCAGCAGCGCTTGCATCTCGCCCGTGAGCCGCGCCGCATCGACGCCAGCACCAAGCAGCGCCGCGCCGAACGCCGCGACCTCGCTGGTGTTGAATCGTGTTGCCGCGCCGAGCTTGTAGAACTCTTCCGTAAGTGCGCGAGCTTTCTCGGCGTCGCCCGTAAGCACTTCGAGCTGGTTCGTGATGGCTTCGATCTCGCTCGCAACCCCTAAGCCGCTAAGCCGCCCGAAAGTTGCCACGAACGCCGCTATTGCACCGCCAACTGCGGTTGCCGTATCGCCGAGCCTGCCCATCTGTCGCACGGTTTCGGGCAGCCCGCGTCCCAGCTGGCGCAGCTGCTCGCCGACGCGTCCCAGCTGGCGCACGGCGTCGTCAGCGCCTACAACCCTAAGACGGATGGCTATCTCGCTCATGGCTTATGGAGGTGGCGTATAGTGCGTGCGCGACTCGCGCACAATCGCCCGTATGGGGCGCATGTGCGGGCGTGGGGTAGGCTCGCCGAGCGCCAGCTCTGCGTTCCAGCGCGCGAATTGGGCGCCTGCCGCGCGCTGCTCGGCGATAAACTTGCGCAGCCGCTCCCGATATTGCTGCTCGTGGAGTTGGTACGCCACGCGCGATATACAGCGCGTGGCATGTTTGTCAGGGGTTGGGCGCGAATTTGCTCGAAATTCCCCCGCAGATTTACCAGATTTCGGATTTGCCCCGCGAAGGGCTTGACTTTTCTGTCAGCGATGTGGTATAATAACGACTACTACAAGCCCGTAAGTCCTCACCGAAAGGGAGGCAGGGCGAGGAGGAGGAGACGATGGTCAAGTTGTTTAGTATCGAGGAGATTCGCGGGATGATGGGCTCTGTTGAGCCCGTAGAAGGCTGCATGGTTGTCGAAGTCAACCTGCAGCCCATGCAGGTTGGCTTCACTACCGAGCAGCCTGCAGAAGACATGAAGTATTTCCAGTATGAGGGCGAATACGATCCGCGTGCATGCATTCCCCTATTCGACCTGCCCCAGCCCGTGTACGGGGTCTTTCTGGGTCCCGTGCGCGGAGGGATCCCTCTCGCGATATTGTCCCCCGCGAAGTGCGCCAGCTTTGGCGTCGCCTCCTTTCGTGGGGGCGAACATCGCTTCAATCTCGTTATAAACGACCCAGTCGCCACGAATTTCTTCCGCGAGAAGGGTATCGTGCGGCTGGGCGACCGCATTGTAGCCGCCTTCCCCTACGACCCCAGAAAGGTCGAATGGGCAAAGGCGCACGGCGGTAAGTTCTTCTCCGAGTTGAAGGCGTGGGTCTTCCCCGCCGAGTGCGAGGAGAAGGCAAAGGAGGTGCTGCTGGCATGAAGTTTTGGAGAATTCAGAATCTGGATGAACTCCAGTACGAGCCAAGCTGGAACAATCATGCGATGGCAGAGCCGTCCGAACCCGCCGATGAGGACGGCTGGGACGGATACTGGTGGGCGTATCGGTACGCCCACAGTACATCTGGCAAATTCCGCCCCGACTACTCCGTGCCCTACCTCATCCGCGCCGAAGATGTCGAGAAGGCGCGGGATGGGGAGATGGTGGACATCTATGTGCCTGGCATCTTTGGATGCAAGGACGCCAGCGCGATGCTCGCCTACATCCATCAGCTCGGTTGGGTACACGACGACCAGTTCATCTGCCTGTATGAGGGAGACAAGTATCCCGAATATGAGGCAGACGACGGTTCCGTGTTCGGGCCCCGCCGCCTGTTGGCTGCCTATCCAGTCAGGGAGTGGCTGGAGCGAGCAGAACGGGGCGAATTCGAAGAGGAGGTGGAAGCATGACCCACCAAGTGCGAATACTCTCAAATGGCTACGGCGACATCATCGTCGCAGCCGAGATAGGGCGGCGGGGAAGAAGAGACTACATCCCCGCCGAAAACTGGCGGGAGTTGGAACCCGCCGCGCGCGACTACTTAGCGTCGCACGGCGTTCGTGTTTCCGAGACGGGCATCTTTGACTGCCCCGAACAGCTTGCGGAGAGAGCCCAGTTTGGATTCGAGTTGTTCTGGGCGCAGTCGGATCTGTCGCTCGGCGCTGCTCTGGCGAAGTGGCGGCGCGAGGTGTTGGGCGCGAACGATTATGCGTCATTCGCGCTGCAGCACGGTGTGTCGCCGCGCGTCGTGCAGCTTTTGGAGCGGCACAACCACATCCCTCGCCGAGCCGACACACGCAAGCGATTGGAGCGCGCGTATCGGCTGCCGGAGGGGTTCTTTGAGGGGTTGGTAGAGGAATAAAAGTTGCAAGGCGCGGGGCTACCCGAAGAGGCTCTCGCGCCTACTCACTCCCTTCAGTTTGTCGCCACTTCTACCCGCGCATCAGCAGCCGCAGCGCGTCTACGAAGTCGTACTGCGTGCTGCAGCGGTCGGCGTAGCGCACCTTGTGTGCTACGGGACGCCATACCGCCGCGTCGCTCGCGTCCAGCCATCGTGGGGGAAACTCGCGCATGCGCGGCTCGCCGTAGCTGCTGCAGTAGACATCGAGCCAGAACACGCGCTCGATGCTCGGTTGCTCCGCCAGCCAGTGATACAACCACTCGCCGTCCCAGTCGGCGGCGGTGATGACCGCTCGCACGGCGTAGCGGCGGAGCAGTTGCTCATAGAAGCGCATCACTTCGTCGTCGTCCAAGCGTGGCACGCGCTGTACCGACTGGGCGTTGACTTGCAGTTCCAGCGGGTAGCCGTTCGCGTGGACGACGACTACGACATCCGCGCCTGAGACGCCCAGCTGCGCGGCGGCGCTCGCGAGCGCGACGACCGCTTCGGCGAATGCGTTCATGCTGCCCGACACATCCGCCAGCACGAGCATTGCGGGTCGCCCGCTCTCCAGACGGCGATCATGCGTCGTCCAAGAACGCAGGTAGCCAGCGGTCTTGAGCGCGACACGCGCGGCGTCCCAGTGCGCGCTCGGCTCGGTCTCTCCGCCGTGTATTATCTGTGCGAAGATCCGGCGCAGTTCGCGCACCAGGCGCGGGTCGGGGCGTTTGTTTTCGATGGTTGCGAACTGCCCGCCGAACGCGCGGCATGTCTGCGTGGACGGTTGCGCCGTTCGGCGGGCATAGTCGCGGAGAAGATTTCGCCTCGACTGGCGTACCGCCGCGCTCTCCGCATGCGCGACGCCAGCGGACGGCACGGTACTCGATTCCCGTGGCGCCTCCTCCCGATCTCCCTCGGGATTCATCGGCGCGTCCCCGCTGGTGGCTTCCGCGCAGAACGGCGGAGCGTCCTGCGCGGCGTCGTCCGCGTCCGTGTACGGTTCAGCACGCTCGTCTGCGTCAGCTGCCGCCTGATTCGCAGCCTCGCTACCCGAACCGGCAGGATTGTCGCACCCGACAGCGGTTGCCTGCGCAACCCTGTTGGCGCAGGTCGCGTCGGGGGACCCGTCCTGCGGCGGGGGGCTCTCCGCCCCGTCGCAATCGCCCGTGGGCGACTGGGACGGAGCGTTCTGCCGAGAGCCTGCCTCGTGCCCACTGCCATGCGGATGCAGCGCGATTTCTGCACATGCGCCCGCACCTGTCTGGCTGCCCGCGTCGCTGAGATGTTCAACATCCAGCGAGCGCATCCAGTTGCTCAGACGCTTGACAAGGCTCTGAGCAACGGACGGCAACGGCTTCGGTTCTTCGGCGTTTCTGGGGAGTTCCGCGAGGTAGACACTCGCGAAGATGTTCTCGCCGATCGGTTCGAGATGAACCGAATAAACGGGCTGCTCGTTCCACGGCTTGTCGCCCTGCGGTCGGAGCTGCACCTTCAGTTCTCGTACCCGATAGGGTACGATGAACCCATAAATTATCTCGAACTGAACAACCGTCCACCCACGCGCATGGAAGTATTCCTCCACTCGCGCGTGGATGGACGGTTTAAGTGGCGAGTTGAGAGCTGCGTGGAACTTTTTCCACGCTTCGGGGGAGAATTTCAGCAACATCATCTGCGCATCTCTCCCCACAGCACCGCGTGCGGCTGGTCGCACATCTCGACCAGCACTGCCCAGTCCGCGTCGCTCTTGCAGAGCCAGCCACGCAAGAGCATTTCCACATCGCTCGCGTTTTCAGCAAGCGGTAGCGACTGGGCGAGTCGGACGCATTCTTGGAGCGACGGAGAACTCGCGCCGCGCTCGCGTATCGCCGTCGCCATCGACACGATGAGACGGCACACACCCGCGCCCGCCCCCGTCTGCTTGCGGATGATGTCCGCTTCTACATTTGGGGGCAGGTACGGCATACGATACCGAAACACGCGGCGCAACAAAGGCTCCGCTATAGGGCGAATCCCGTTGTCCGTGAGAATCACATAGAGATTATCGAGATTCGCCTCCCATACTTCGCCAAACGCGCCGTACACGCGCCCTGTCTGCAAGAATTCGAGCAGCAGCGCGTCGACGCGCTCAGGAGCCTTATCCAACTCGTCGATGAGGCACACGACGGGTTGGGTAAGGCTCCTGTTCACGGCGCGGAGCAGAACCCCAGCGCGGTAGGCGTCTTCCATCTCGACGCCCGCGACCCCGCCCGCAAGCGCGGCGACCCGCGCGGGGTCGATCCGAACAAAGAGGTCTTCATCACTTGACCAGTGATGGCAGAGATAGTATTCCATCCCGCCACCGAGCTGGTCGGCGAAGTATCGCCCAAGCGCGGTCTTGCCCACGCCGGGCGCGCCCGAAATCAATCCCGCGCGTACCCCGCCGCCGTCGCGGGCGGTTAGGACGCGCAAAAACAGTTCGTCAGTTTTGCGCAGATGATAGTTCATATCGTCCCTCTCATCCGTCGTGTTGATCGAACAGCTGGTCAAACAACGCTTCGCCCAGCAGATCCTTGAGCGATTGAGGATCTACATAGACTCGGCGCGGGCTTACAATTACCTTGCGTAGTTGTCCGCGCCGGCATAGTCTATCAATCGTGGCGCGCGAGACGCCGAGTTTCTCGGCGACTCGCGCGGGGTGAAATTTACGCATCATGCAGCATCTCCGCAATCCGCCTACCTTCGGCGGAATCTTTCGGGATTCTGACGCACCTATCGGGGTTCCAACCATCGATGATGTACCGAGTCCAGTAGTAGAGATAAAACCATCTACCGCCGACTCTTATCTCCAGTCGTTCGCTCCCGTCCTGTGAGCGGCTCAAATCCCACCACTCCGCCTTCGGGAGCTTCTCCAGTCGCTCGCGTGTGCGGTTATTCAGCATGACATTATCGTCACACTGCTCCAGCAAATCCAGCGCGTATTCGCGCAGAGTCCGTGTAGCCATCATGTCTATCCTCCTCCGATATGGGTCTATCTGCTCATAATTGCCCATATCTGACCATATTATACCACACCCGATGCGCATTTGTCAAGGATTTGGAGGCGAATTTGCTCGAAATTCCCCCGAAATTCGGGCGAATTGCGCGGGTGTATATCGCACGATGCTATACCGCCTAACGCTCGATGTGCCGTACCGATTCGTCGTGCGTCCAGCTTACGAACGCGCGGCGCACTGTGTGGATCTCGCGCCCGAAAGCATCGAGAACCTATATCACGATACAGGCGCGGGCGTGCTGATCCTTACGCCCAGCACACTCGACCATCGTTGGCGCGAAAACACCGTGCCGATTAGCCAAATCAACAAGCAAGCGACATATTGGCGCGAGGTGTACCGCTCGGCGCGCGAGGCGTCCGAAAACCCCGCGCGGTTTATGGGCAGTGTTTTGCGGGCGAATCAAGACCGCACGCAGATTGAGTGGTACATCTTGATCGCCATTGAAGCGATTCGGGCGGGGCAACTCTTGCGTTGGGTGGCGGAGACGCAGTTCCAATTGCAACGCGACGAGGGCTGGGCGGTACATATCCAGTGCGCCGATGATGAGTATACGCGCGAGGGGGATTATTGGTACGCGCAGTGGGACAGGTACGCGCTGCGGATGGACACGGCAGGCAACCTCGCGTTTTTTAGATATCCCGACCGCAACGACCTGCAGCAGCCACCCAAGCTCGTGGCGCAGTGGTATTCTGGGGTATCCAGCCCCGTGCGTTCGGCGGTGAGCGTGGCGGCGATTCCGTTGCCCCCACTGGGCGTGCTGGTACTCACGGTTGTATCAGGTGGCGCGCGGCTTGTGCAAACCGCCGCCACCAGCACGACGCGCCAGATTGTGAGCAGTAAGCTGGTTCCGCTCCCAGAAGACGCCGAAAACATCGGCACGACGGAATCACCTCTCTATTCGCTCTGTCGCCCAAGCCCGTTGCGACTCGCGGTGAACATCATGTATAACCCCATCGTGGCGTTCGAACGAGTACGCTACCCAGCAAGCGGTACGCTCACCGAGAAGCCCTTTGATGTGCCCCCCATCAACGCGCAAGTGCCCGAAGCTGTGCCGATTGTGGCGCTGACCCACAAGCAATCCGCGAGTGTGAGTTTCGAGCGCGAGTCGAGCGGCAGCTGGGTCGCATGGAACGATGCGCAATCGCCCACGCAGGCGCGGGGTATCGTGCAGCTCACAACCGATAACCCCATCTACACGCCTGTTGTGGTGGGATATTTTATGCGCTGCGCGCCGCTCGTTGCTCAGCGCGACACAACGCCCGTGCTGGCGGAGCGCGTGCTGGAGTTGGAGCTTACTAAAGATGAGTACGCGCGAGAAGAGGGCTACGCGGATTGCTTGCTTGAGTCGGATGCAACGCGCCGCATCGCCCAGCGCGGGGATACGACCTACCGCTTGGAGTACCGCATGCGAGACGCCGATCCGTGGCAGACGCTCTCGGAGGGCTTTGCAATCGTAGAGAGCATCACGCCCATGCGTAGGCGTCCCGATAGGTTTCCGTACCGCGTGCGGTTTGCGCTAAAGGGCATGTGGAGCAGGTTCGGCGAGATCTTCCAACTCGCCAGCACTGCGTTCGACGGCGTCGTGTTGGGCGATGCGTTCAACAAATTGCTGGAGGGCTGCGGGTTCGAGGCTATCGCCAGCCCGCCCGCCGCGCTTCAGAACTTGCGCATGCCCGCCGCGCCTGCTGGGGATACGGGCAGCGGTTGGCGCTACGCGCCGCGCGTGGGGCAATCAGGCGAGGAAATCCTGCGCACACTGCTGCTGTTTGCGACGGCGACGGGCAGCGAATGGCGGCTCAGGTGGGATTATAACGCAGGCGCATGGACGCTGGAGCAGAAACCTGATGGCTTACCAGCATGGGCGCTACTCGATGCGGGTAGCGTAGATCCCGCGCTGCGTCAGTACCGCTATAGCGAGCTGGAGATTGTGCCAAAGCCACCAGAGGCAAACATCATCTATGTAGAGGGCGCAACCGCGCCGAGTAAGGAAGGCGAGCGGCTCGTGGTGGTATTGGTCAACGAAGACTCGCTTACCGAGCCAGACTCGCTGGATTACTTGGGACGGTACAAGCTGTTGCGCGTGCAAGCGGATACGCTCTCTGATGTCGAATCTGTGCAACGGCTTGCGGAGCGGCTCTACGACGCTGCCGCGCGGCATGCAACTGAAGCGCAAGCGCGGTTGCCATTGCCGCCCGTCTACGATACCGCACTGCTGGAGCTGCTTAGCCCGCCGCGCCGCGTGCAGGTGCTGGAAGGAAGCAATGTGCTGTTGGACGGCTGGGTCAAACGCGCGACGCTTAGTGCCAGCGGCGGCTCCCAGCCCCGCGCGGAGCTATTGCTCCATATCAGCACGCGCTACGCGAGCGACCCGCGCGACTGACGCTGTATATCGCACAGGTGAGAGAGCATGAGTCTGATTGGCTGGCTCAAGGGCAATCGCTTAGTGGATGTGACCGTGCAAGACCCGCTCCCTGTGCAGCAGCAGGGCGCGATCACCACGCGCACGGCAGACACCCTCCTCGTCGTCACAACCACCGTCACCACCGACACCAACCGCGACCTGCTGGGCAGCACCAGCACGGAACTGCCGACGCTGGATAACTGCATGCAGTACCGCAAACTCGTCTGGCTCGCCCACCGCGCCAGCAACACCGCCATCAACTACACCATCCGCGCACGCGCCACCGACCGTGCAGGTACGCCTCTTGGCAGCGGCTGGCAAACCCTTGCCACAGGCACTTTCGCCGCCGACTCCGCAAACCCGAACTGGGTGCGCTTGGACATCCCAAGCGCAGGCGACGGCTACTACGACCAATACCGCATCGAGGTTAGCGTCGCCAGCGGTACAGTTGCGCTTACGAGCAAGATTGTGGGGGTACGGTAATGCCGCCGAAGGTGCTACTCATTACGGATGCCGCAACCACCCGCGCAGGCTGGGTACTCACGGCGCTGCGCCTGATGGGATTCACTGCCGAACGCGCCTACACCTA